>Ga0137465_1000100_pt1 | contig 70801 bp, 57 predicted proteins | sample EasRivERMGT828_2_FD_104906 | JGI IMG/M metagenome (GOLD analysis project Ga0137465, IMG submission 104906) | Soil microbial communities from meander-bound floodplain in the East River, Colorado, USA - East River MetaG ERMGT828_2 | ecosystem: Environmental > Terrestrial > Soil > Floodplain ... | reverse complement strand
GCAACGACGGCGGAGAGGCTTTCTCTTATCATCCGAACGCTTCAATCCCGCCACGGCGGGAGGCCACCCACAACGCCGATGGCGAGTTTAAGTTTCACGTTGTCCTGATTGAAACGGTGCTAGAGTGGTTGCCAAAAGCATCAGGACCGAAGCCTCTCCTTTTGCATGGCCGTAGCGGCGTCTCGGCAGAGCGCCGTCTTTTCCTATTGTTCGCGGCGCTCTGCCGAGACGCCGCTACGCCGATCAACTTCGCATTACACGATGTTCTTTTGCAACTTGTCTGCAAACTTGACTTTGTGTCCTATTTCCATGTACGCGCAAGGTGCCTTGTTTCTTCTTTAATCTGCCGAAAAATGGCTCCCCGTTCTGCGGCACACCCATAGCTTATGGTTTTCCCGCCGGAGGTGGAAATTCCTTCACAACCGAGCCGGACCAGGAAAGGGTCCGTGGCGTTTAAACTATGAAAACATCTGAACTGTTAGGAACGGTGGATGAGTTCACCACCTTGCTGCAAAGCAACACAGCGGCTTTCACGGCCGCAGGACTCACAGTCGGTCCGATCATCACGGATCTGAATGATAAGAAAGATGTGGTCGTCACGCAGAACGATGAGCAGGAAACTTTCCGCCGTCAGTGCCGTGACAAGACGGAACAGCTCGTCGCATCGGCAGGGAAGCTCTATGACACCTTCTCCAGCCGCATCGATGCCACCATGGGCGCGGTCGGCAAAAAGACCACGCTTGGCAAACAAATCGCCCGAATCCGCGCGGGTCTGCGCCGCAATGGATTCAGCAACGGCAACGGCGGCTCGCCTAGCGGGTCGTCCTCGCCGTCGAATTCGTAAAGCCACGATCGTTGGAGCCTGTCAAAGGCCGCGCCGGTACCACTGGCGCGGCTTTTTGCTTTCAGCGAGCGCGGGACGATTCAGTTCCTTTCGGCGAGCACACGCGCCCTCGCGTGTTCCGACCGGCGCCTGGTCGCTCGGCGGAAGGCCAAGACATGGCATCGTAGGTTGGGCGGACGAGACGTCCGCGCTCCTATCACATAGGTGCGACTTAGCCGCGCAGCCATTCATCGCGATTTTGTCGGACGAAATCGTCGTCGTTCAGATGGGGATACGCTTGACCCACTCGCTCGATTTCATCTCTTTGCCCGGCGCTCAAAGTCTCACCCGGATCAAGGCACCAGGTGCCTTCGAGCAAACCCTGGCGTCGCAAAACCTCATGAAGCCCGGCGATGCAACCGGCGAAGTTATTGGCCGCGTCGAAGAAGGCTGCATTCGCATCGGTGATCTCCGCGCTCTGTTGCAGCATGGCGGCAGGGATGTCACCGCCTTTTCGGATCAACCGTTGGCATTCCTCAAGCAACTCCACCGCCTTTCGCGTCCACACGGCCCAATGCCCTAACAGGCCGCCGACCATGCGCCGTTCCTTCGCCTGGCGACCGATCTGGAAACGATAAGGTGTGAGCAGGTCCAACACGATGTTGTCATCGTTGCCCGTGTAGAGAGCAATGTCGTCACGGCCGGACTTGGCCACGGCTCGGATAACGTCGATGGTCTGGTAACGGTTGAACGGAGCGATCTTGATCGCCACCACGTTCTCGATCTCCACAAACCGGCTCCAGAAGGAAAACGGAAGGACGCGTCCACCCACAGCAGGTTGAAGGTAGAATCCTACCAGCGGGATAACTTCGCTGACGGCCTGGCAATGCGCGATGAGCTCGTCGTCGCGCGCCTGTTTCATAGCGGCCAGACTCAGCAACGCGGCATGGTAGCCGCAGTGCCGGACGAACTCCGCTTCCTCCAGGGCCTGTTTGGTCTTCCCGCACACACCGGCAATGCCGGCCAGAGGCTCCGCTCGCGTTTGGTTGGCGCGTGTCATTTCCTCCGCCGCCAGTTCCAGAACGGGTTTGAACAAACCAATCTTCGGATCCCGGATGGCGAACTGAGTTGTATGAACGCCGACGGCCAATCCGCCAGCTCCGGCGGCCACGTAGTAGCGAAACAACGCGCGCTGACGACGCTCGTCCAGCTGGCGCTGCGCGTTCAGCGCCAGAGGGCAGGCTGGAATGACCAATCCGCGCTGCAGCGAAGTGTGAATTTGAGGATCGAGCCGGGTCGCCATCGTTCCAAGCCATCAAAACTTTCCATTGCGCGATTCGAAATGGGTCGGCTTGCCGAGAGTCGCGCCGCCGCGCATGGTCCAATCGGCAACCCATTCGATTAATTGCTCCGCGCTGACTCGAGGCCGCCCCAACAACTCGAAAGCCTTGTGTGCGTTGCTCAGCAGGGCGGCATCGCATTCAGCGCCAGAGAACGTCACGCTCCGGTTCATCAAGTGAGCGAAGCGTTCACACACGTGGCGGACATTCAAGGTTTCCGGGCCGGTGACGTTGAGAACCAAAGTTGGCGCGGCCACCTGCGCGAACGCCTGCAAAACCATCGCGTTGGCATCACCTTGCCAGATGATATTGAAGTATCCCATGGTCATATCGATGACTTCTTCTCTCCATACTTTCCGGGACAGGTCCACCAGCACGCCATAGCGCAGTTCGCAAGCATAGTTCAGCCGGATGAGTGTCATGGGGATTTTGTGTTCCCGGCTGAAGAACTCAAAGACACGTTCTCGTCCCAGACAACTCATGGCATATTCGCCCACGGGGACCGGGGCATCGGTTTCGCGGGAACCGCCTCCGGCTACGGATGTCAATCCATAGACGTTGCCGGTGGAAAAGGCCACCAGTCGGCTGCGCGCGAATTTTCGGCAAATCACTCCGGGCAAATAGCTGTTCATAGCCCAGGTTATTGCCTCCCGGCCAGTGGAGCCGAACTTCATTCCGGCCATGAAAATTACGTTGGGAACATCGGGCAATCCGGCGACCGCTTCTTCCTCCAGCAGATTGCAGGAGATCGTCTCAATCCCGTGCGATTGAAACTCCTTCGCCTGATCGCCTGAAGAAAACCGTGACACGCCAATAACACGGCGTTTCACTCCCGCCGCATCCGAAGCGCGCCTGGCCATGCGCGCGAGAGTGGGACCCATTTTGCCACCGGCGCCCAGAAGAATGATGTCGCCATCCAATTGACGGAGCGTCTCTATCACGGGCGGAGTCGGCTCACTAAGCAGGTCGTGAAGTTGCTCGACGGTTTGAATGGCCCGGGCTGTCATACGCGAGTGCAGCCAGTTTCGGGCGAAGGTCGGCAAAAAGCGAGAACGAGTTTGCGCGGGCAGGGAAGCAGGGCGTGATTAGAAGTGGGTGAGATAGTACCTCTGAAACTGGGGACAGGAAAGTCGCCCGTTCACCCACTTTTATCACGCCCGAGGGAAGCAGATCAGACTCGCGTCTCCTGGCCTTTCGTGATTTCTTCGCTTCGAACAACAAAGGCACTATGACGCGCGACCAAGCTCTGATTCTGTTGAAGGAGTTCACCCGGTCCGACTCACTGATCAAGCACGCACTGGCCGTTGAAGCGGCCATGCGTCATTACGCCGCCCATTTTGGGGAGGATGTCGAACGCTGGGGCCTCGTGGGATTGCTCCACGACTTTGACTATGAGCGATGGCCCCATCCGCCCGACCACACCCGCGAAGGCGCGCGTCTTTTGCGTGAGCGCGGGGTGGACGAGGAGATTGTCGGCGCCATCCTTTCGCACGCGGAATGGAATCAGGATCAATTCCCACTCGACCGCCCGCTGCGCAAAGCGTTGTTTGCAGTTGATGAACTCTGCGGCTTCATCACGGCCGTCGGTTATGTGCGGCCGGAAAAACTCACCGGCATGACCGCCCAGAGCGTGCGCAAAAAGATGAAGCAAAAATCCTTCGCGGCCGCGGTCAAACGCGAGGACATCGAGAAGGGCGCGGGATTGCTCGGTCGTTCGCTCGACGAACATATCACTCACGTCATCACGGCCATGCAAGGGATCGCGAAGAGCCTCGGTCTGTAGGGCAGCGGTTCGCTCCTGCTGGGCGTTGCTGATGGGGCGCATCTTGGAAGTACCACTGCCGACAGGAATGTCGGCGCTACGAAGGATGTAGCGCTGGCTTTCCAGCCGGCGAGTGGCGAGACTTTCAGTCTCGCGTTGGTGGTACTTCCGAGATGCGCCCTTGCTGAGGGCGTCGTTCGTAATTTCTTTGACCGCTGGCGGGAATTTCCAGAGTATCGCCGCCATGAATTCACTTAAAGCAATCAGGTCGTTTTCATGTTCCCTTTCGGCTTTCCTGGCTGCTCTGGCGTGCACTGCCGAAGTGAATCAGGTGACAAATATCGCTCCGGATGTCTACTTCCACGAAGGCGACCTCAAAGGGCGGGGACATTGCAACAACGGATGGGTGGTATTCCAGGACTTTGTGCTGGTCATCGATGCGAACTTTCCATCCGGGGCGCAGGAGATCATTCCCAAGATAAAGGCCATTACAGACAAACCCATTCGTTTCGCCTTTGACACCCATCATCATGGCGATCACTCCTACGGTAATCAGGTGTGGGTCGAAAATGGCGCCACGCCGATTGCTCACGTCGGGGTTATAGAGCAGATGAAAAAATATGAGACCGGCCATTTCGGTGGCAAGCCCGGACGCTGGGAAGAAAGCGCCAAGAGCCGCAACGATGTTGCGGCCAGCAAATTGAAACCGCCGATCCTCCTCTATACCAACAGCATGATTTTCGACGACGGGAAGCATCGGGTCGAACTGCTCCACCTGGGAGTCGCGCACACGCATGGCGATGGGTTTGCCTGGCTGCCCAAAGAAAGGATTCTTTTCACCGGCGACGCCTGCGTGAACGGCCCTTACAATTTCACCGGAGACGGCCATATCGCAAAGTGGATCCGCACATTGGAAGCCGCCAAAAAACTCGGAGCCGCGACCGTCTGTCCCGGTCATGGACCCGTCGGCACGGCCACACTCCTGGACGATCAGCAGGCTTTTTTTGTCGAACTGACCAAGCAAGTGAAACGCCTTGCTCGCAAGAAACCCGAAGAAGTTAAGGCCGCCGTGGAGAGCATCCGATTTGAATTGCAGGCCAATGAACGCATCGCTCGCTACGTGGGCGATTCCCTGGCCGCGCAAGTCGAGAAAGTTTACGTGGAGCGGGGAGGAAAGCCCTTCCTGCCCGCCAAAGCCTCCGCAGACGATCACACGCAGTAAGCCCATGCGCACAGGCAGTGAGTTGAAGCGGTGAACTTCCGCGGACTAACTTGTCCCGAAGCCACTTTCAAGTTACTATGTTCGCGTGAAGTCCCGAAGTGTTGCGCGATGTTTCTCCCTGTGGGCAGGCGTATCGCTCTTCTTTTTCGTTTCTGCAGACGCTCAAGTCAAATCCATCAAACTCCGTAACGAACGGATTTCCACCGGCCCGGCTCAAAGGCAGGCTGCGCCGGCCCGGGCATCAGCCAATGAGCGCGCCGTGTCCGGTCTGTTTTTGATTCAATTCGAGGATTCCTTGCAGGCCGAGTGGCGTGAACAACTAAGCGCCTTGGGTGTGGAGTTGCTGCGCTATGTGCCGGACGATGCCTTCATCGCCCAATTCAACCATGTGCGTCCGGGCCAGGTCCGGCAGTTGGATTTCGTGCGCTGGGTCGGCGACTATCGTCCCGAACATAAGCTGCACCCCTCTGTTCTCGGACGGCAACCAGGCAGGCCCGCTGGGGAGGCCCGCGCTGTGCGCATTCTGTTTTCCCCGGCTGCACGTCCGGCTGAAATGGTGGAGGCACGGCGCGCATTGCAAGGTGTGCAGCGGGAATCGCGCACTCGGTTCGGCGCCATCTTGAGCGCAACGATCCTGCCGGGGAGGTTGGAAGCTTTGGCCCGCTCGCCGGCCGTTCTTTGGATTGAACCTGCGGCGAAGATGAAACTCTTTGACGAAATCGCCTCGGAGATCGTGTGCGGTGATGGTGGCGAGCGCCTGACTCTCACGCAAGCCACGGGATATGACGGCGCAGGAGTCACGGTGGCCGTGGCCGACAGCGGACTTCACAACGGAGACACCAATACGATGCACCCGGATTTGTTCGGGCGGGTGACGGCATTCTTTCAGTATGGCTCGTTGACGAACGCTGCAGACGAACACAGTCACGGCACGCATGTGACCGGCATTATTGCCGGCAACGGCACCGTGGGCGAAACCGATGAAGCCGGCGCCCTCTACGGATTAGGCGTGGCGCCCAACGCGCGGATTGTCGCGCAGCGGCTCTTTGACGGTGAGGGCGCGTACGAGCCGCCGCCCAGTTTCGAGACGTTGACGCGCGATGCTGTGCGCTCCGGCGCCGAGATCGGCTCCAACAGTTGGGGTGACGATACTCAGGGCCAATACGATCTCAGCGCAGCGGAGTTTGACGAACTGGTGCGCGATGCGGATGCCCTGACGGCCGGCGACCAGCCCTACATTCTGGAATTCTCTGCCGGCAACGCAGGACCGGGCGCGCAGACCATTGGCAGTCCTGCCGTTGCCAAGAACGTCATAGCCACCGGCGCATCGCAAAACAATCGCCTTGAATTCTTCGTTTATGCCGAAGGCCAGGAGGCGATGGCCGATTTTTCCAGCCGTGGCCCTTGCGAAGATGGCCGCATCAAACCGGACCTCGTGGCGCCGGGAACCTGGATTGCCTCGCTGAAATCCGAATCGGCCACCGATGACAATGCCTGGGCGACCATCTCCGACCGCTATCTTTATCAGGGCGGAACAAGCCAGGCCGGACCGCACGTTTCCGGAGGCGCGGCGCTCTTCGTGCAGTATTACCGCGAGCTTTTTGCCAACACACCCTCACCGGCCATGGTCAAGGCTGCGCTGATCAATTCTGCCATCGACATGGACAACGCGGTGGAAACCGAGCCCGTGCCGAACATGGACGAAGGCTGGGGCCGCCTGGACTTGATCGAACTGCTGCTCCCGTCGCGCGTCTTTGATTTTGTGGATCAGACCCAATTGTTGCAGACGGGTCAGACGTATGAGCGCAGGCTCGTGGTTACGGGTTCGGACGAGCTGCTGAAGATCACTTTGGCTTACACCGATGTGCCGGGATTTCCTGGAGCGGTTCCCGCGCTGGTGAACGACCTGGATCTCGAGGTGGAAGCGCCCGACGGGACGATTTACCGGGGCAACCAGTTTGAGCAAGGTGAATCGATTGCGAGCGCCTCCAGCATAGATCGTATCAACAACGTGGAGGGCGTGCATTTGCTGGAGCCGTTGCCGGGCGAATACATCGTGCGCGTGCGAGCGCACAAAGTGGTGCAGGATTCGCGGCGCGATACAGGCCCGGTGGACCAGGATTTTGCCCTCGTCATTTCGGGCCACGTTTCGCCCCCAGGTCTGAGCATTGTATTTTTCGATCGCAGCGCCTACACAGTTCCTGGGCAGATTCGCATCAAGGTCATCGATTCAGACGCAGCCGCTCAGTCTTCCGCGAACGTGACCTTGAGAAGCACGACCGAAGCCGGCGGGTTCAACGTCACTCTATTGCCGACGGGCATTCCAGGAGCCTTTACCGGCAGTGTGACCACAGCGACAGGCCCGGCTGTTAACGATGGGCAGCTCCAAATCGCGCATGGCGACCTGATTCAAGCTGATTACTTTGACCTCTCGGCACAAGCCACTCGTACGGCCATGGCCAAGGCTGATCTGTTGCCGCCCGTGTTATCGAATGTGACGGCCACAAGCGCCTTTGGGAAAACGATTGTTACGTGGGACACTGACGAGGAGGCGAACTCGGTTGTCCACTTGGGAACCAACAGCAACCTGGGACGGTCGGTCACGAATCGTCTGTTTGTTGAGGAGCACAAGGTCACGCTGGACGGTCTGATCCCAGGCCGCACTTATTTCTTCCTGGTTAGCTCCAGCGACATGGCCGGCAACACGGCCACCAATAACAATGTCGGAAGTTTTGTGGCGCCGGAGCCACCGACGGTCCTGCTGGTTAATGCATACTTTGAGGATGAATGCACGATTCCAATTCCTCTGAGCACTTACACCGATGCGCTGAGCCAGATCGGAGTGACTTATGACGTGTGGGATATTCAAAGTGGCGCGCCCTCGCCGACTCTGAACGATTTGAGCCCGTACCGCGTCGTGATTTGGCGATTGTCCGACAGCATTTGTTCGGTTGACACTCTGACCAGCGCGGAGCGGAACACGATCCAACAATATCTCAACGCCGGCGGTTCGTTCTTGATGGCTTCGATGGAGCAGCTTACCCGGCTGGGAAACAGCGCGTTCCGCCGCGATGTGCTTCATGTCGTGGACTTCTCGGAAGACATTGGCGTGCCCTCCGTCTCCGGTGTAACGGGCAACCCGATCACCAGCGGTATGAACCTGGCGCTCGATTATTCGGCGTATCACACCGAGTTCCATGATCTGTTGGAAATTCCGGACGATCTGGCGGACACGATAACGCCAAGCACGAATGCGACACTCATCCTGGAAGAAAGCTCCGGCGAGATTGCCGGTTTGAGTTATCCACGAGTAGGTCAAAGCGCTCTGGGCCGGGTCGTGTTTCTGGGCTTCCCACTTGACGCTGTCCCAGCTTCGGGCGCCGACCCGAACAATCGCGCCAGCCTGTTGCGCAACATCATTCGTTTCCTGGCGCCGGGCGAGCGCGGGGTGGGTGACATCGTGCTGGATAATTCCGAATACACCATTCCGAGCACGGCGACTGTGGAAGTGGCCGATTCGGACTTGACCGGGCAGGGAACCGCCACGGTTCGATTCACCAGCGATACGCAGCCCGCCGGGCAAGTCGTTACCGTGAATGAGACGACGCGGCTGGGCCTGTTTCGCGGCGCCATCTCACTGGTGGCCAGCAGCAGCGGGGGAGGCCCCGGGCAGTTGCGAGTGCAAAATGGCGATACCATCCGCGCCGAATATTTTGACGCATCGTCAGGGACCATAACCGCGACAGCGATCATCGAAACGAACGCGCCCATGATTTCCGCCGTGAGTTCCAACGCCGATTATGTGGACGCTTTCATTTCCTGGCAGACGTCCGGGGCGGCCGATTCTCTCGTGCAGTTTGGTGAATCGATCTCGGCTTTGGATCAGAGTGTTTATGACGCGCGTTTGCGAACCAGCCACGATGTGACTTTGAGCGGTCTGAAGCCGGACACCTTGTATTATTTTCGGGTGATCAGCCGTGATCGGGCCGGTAACACGGCGCTGGATGACAACCAGGGCCAATTCCATGCATTTCGAACCTTGCGCCCTGTGACGTCGCCGTGGTTTGACAATCTGGAGCAAGGTGCGGCCGGTTGGCAGGTCCAGGATTCCGATTCTTCAGAAGGCACCTGGCAATGGGGACCGCCGCAAAATGGAACCGGCCCCGCCCATTCGCCGGCCAATGCCTGGGGCAGCAATCTTCGCGGTGAGCCGGTGCAACTGGTGGAAACCTTTCTCATCAGTCCGGCCATCTATTTGACCGAAGGCGACGTGGCGACCTTGCGTTTTTGGCACAAGTACGATTTTACGGATGAGTTGTCCGTCGAACTCGCCTTCGTGGAACTGATCACGAATATCTCCATGGCCCCAATCGTCCTTGGCGAAGTTTCTGGCCTTTCTTCCGGCTGGGAAGAAGCCGAATACGATCTCACACCGCACATTGGCAAGGTCGTTTATGTGGTCTGGCATTACGCTCTGTTCTCGTTCGGGGATCCGCGTCCAGGCTGGCTGGTGGATGACGTCTCGATAATGATCAATCAGATCCTTCCTCCCGCCATCGTGATCACCAACACGATTTCTCAGGCAACCTTTGCGTTGGAGGGACCGATATCGCAGGCAGGGCAGGGCCAGCAGCTGGTCCTGCCCAATGCTCCGCTCGGCCAGTATTCAATCACGTTCGGCGATGTGCCACATTATCAAACGCCCGCTCCGCAAACGAACACGTTGTCGTTCGCCACGCTGGTCTTTCAGGGCAACTACACCTTCACAGATTCCAACAACAATGGCATGTCTGACTCGTGGGAGCAGCAAGAGTTCAATTCCGTTTCCCCGGATCGGACACGCCAGACCGATACCGATCAGGACGGCTTCACGGATTACGCCGAATTTATTGCAGGAACCAATCCGAACAGCATCACTTCAACGCTCCAGTTGACCGCGCCCATCACGCTCAGCGACGGCTCCGTGCATCTGCAATGGCCGGCGGTGCCTGGCCGCGCTTACCGTGTTGAAGGAAGCAACGACGGAAGTTTCTGGGAGCCGGTGTCGGGCTGGATACGCGCCGAGAGTGGCAGCGCCACGTTTACACTGCTTGCGCCAAACCTGGGCGGCCCCTATCTTTTCAGGTTGGAAGTGCGGCCATGACAAACCGCACTGCCGTTTCACAGGTTCTCTCCGCTGTGGCGTCTGCGTAATGCGGTCATTGGTCAGCAGGTGGCTCGACGACCTCTTGCTGCGGTCTGATCCTTCTTAGGCGGTGGCGCGAGTCTGCCCGCACGCTCCAAAGCGATCTCGCTTTCCACAGCAGGAGGGGACAACCTTTCCACCGAGATGTGTCTCGCTGGTTTGATTGCTCGGTCCCGGAAGCCTTCAACGGACGGAATTCGAGTGCTCCTCATCAGCTCGCTCTTGTTGGCCAACTCTCCGCTCCATGGAGCAGAGAAAGAGACCAAACCCGCTCAACTGAAAGTCTCCGGCTACGGCCTTTTGGGAAACCGGCAGTTGAAGAAAACGCTCGCGCTTCTGATGGTGGAGGAGAAGAAGCCGGATCACTTCGACGCTACGTTCGTCGAGGACGCCGCCCTGGTTCTGATTTCCGCGCTGAATCGCGAAGGCTTTCTGAAACCCAGGATCTCGGTCCGGCTGACGTTGGAGAACGGCGAGGCCGTCACCTATTCCTGGGATGAACCAACGGAATTCCCTCTGCCTCGGCCTGTGCGAGCACGAAAGGCCCATTTCAAAATCAAAGAGGGAGTCCGTTATCATTACGGCCAGATCATCTTCGAAGGTCTGCAATCCCTTACTGAAAAGCGGGCCCGGTCGTTTTTCGTTGAAACCGGCACCTTGCTTCCGCTCAAGCAACAGCGGATTTACACACCGAGCCAGTTGAAGAGAAGCCTGGAAAATCTAACCGAAGTGCTGGAGCGGCAAGGATATGAGAGCGCCCGGGCGACGGCCACCCGCGAGGATCGCAACGATCGCTCGGGCAAGGTCCACGTCGCCATCAAAGTTCAGGAAGGGCACAAGTCCATTGTCCGTTCGGTTCGGCAACAAGTCTTTTTCGATGATGCGACCGAGCCGCACGAAATCTCCACCGTCCAAACCAACACCGCGTATTCCCGGCTTTGGGCGCAGGATTTCAGGCAGTTGCTCCAAACCAATTTTTATCATCGCGGATATCCGGACGTGAAGGCAGTCCTGGAGATTTCGCGTCGGGAACACGTGGATGATTCCATCCATTTGGATCTGGTGGCGACGGTCCGAACCGGCCCGCGCATCAAAGTGGGAGAGGTTCAGTTTCAGGGACACAAACGCACGAAGGAGTCGGTTCTGCAGCGACGGATTCTCCTGCGAGAAGACGAGTGGCTGGATCGCGTCAAGGCCGAACGCGGGCGCTATCGGCTCTCGCGGCTGGGCATCTTTGAATCGGTCGACCTCAGCTACGAGGCAGCGCCCGACGATGCGCGGGATGTGATTTACAACTTGAAGGAAGGAAAACGCACGGACTTGAGCCTGCTCTTCGGCTACGGCAGTTATGAACTGCTGCGCGGCGGCATCGAGCTGGAGCAATTCAATGTGCTCGGCCGCGCCCACCACTCCCGGCTCCGGCTCGTCCAATCCTTCAAATCCTCCAGTGCCAATTACACCTACACGCTGCCGGAATTGCTGCGCCGGGAAGTGGACGTTTTCCTGAACGCTTCGGGTTTGCGGCGAGAAGAGATCGATTTCACGCGCGTTGAGTATGGAGGCGGCGCCGGGGTGCGGCGCTTTTTCAAAAGCATCGAGACCGACATGAGTGTGCGCTACAGTTACCAGGTCCTCAGCGCGACGGAGACGGAGGTGCGATTGGCGGAGCAGGGGGTTCAGAATCCCGGCGTCGGCGCCGTCATCCTGGATCTGCGGCACGACCGGAGGAACAATCCGCTCTATCCGCGCAGAGGCTACAAGCTTTTCAGCAATCTGGAACTGGCTTCGGAATATCTGGCCGGCGATGTGAATTATCAACGCTTTGAAATTTCCGGCTCCTATCACCAGCCCCTGGACGAGGGGCGATGGTTGCATTTGGGATTAAGTCACGGCTTCGTGGCCACAGCCGTCAGCGCGCAGGAAGACTTGCCGTTCAACAAGAGATTTTTTCCCGGCGGCGAAAACTCCGTTCGCGGTTATCAGGACGGCGAGGCCGCCCCCCGTGATGCGGAAGGGCGGATTGTCGGAGCAGAGACGTTTATCGGCGGTAACGTGGAATTCGAGCAGGCGCTCACGACGCGATGGTCGTTAATCGGTTTTGTCGACGGCATCGGTTTCGCGCGACGACTGGCGGATTATCCCGTGGACGAAGCGCTCTTCTCGGCCGGAGGCGGCCTGCGCTGGAGAACCATTGTTGGTCCCGTCCGATTGGAGTACGGCCACAACTTAAATCCGCGGAAAGGCGATCCCTCCGGGACGTTGCACTTTTCACTTGGCTTCCCGTTTTGAAACGAGTCGATTAGACTCTCAGCATGCAATTCGTTGGGCCTGGCAATCCGGTCAGAGAAAAAGTTCTTACGGATGACACTGGGGCGATCGACCGTCGCTCCGGCATGGCGAGAGCATGCGCGCATCAATCCTCCCTCCATCGCCCTTCGGCGCTTTATCGGGCGGAATTCTGGCGCATTGCTGTATTCCTGTCGCGGCATATGCCTCATTTCGTGTTTGGGCGACTGGCAAGTCACCTGGCGCGGCTCTATTGGCTGAGTTGTCCTCGTCGGCGCCGGGTCGTGTTTGAAAACCTGCTCCCGGCGCTCAACGGCGACCGCCAGGCTGCGCGCATCACGACGCGCGAACTCTTTCAGCAATTCGCGCTCAAGCTCGCCGATCTCTGGCGCTACGAAGGCGGTCTTTCGATCTACAACCTTTTCCGCGATTTTACGGGTTGGGAGCATTTTCAAGCCGCGCAGTCGCAAAAGCGCGGTGTGCTCCTGGTCACCATCCACCTGGGCAACTGGGAGTTTGGCGCGCCACTGCTCACGCAGCGCGGTGTTAAACTTCAGGTTATCACCCTGGCGGAGCCTCAGGCACGCCTGACGGAAATTCGCGAAGCCGCGCGCGCCCGCTGGAGCATCGAGACACTGGCCTTGAGCGACAATCCCTTTGCGTCCGTGGAGATCATCCGCCGTTTGGAGGCGAACAACTCGGTCGCGTTGCTGATGGATCGTCCGCCGATGGCCACGGCTGTGGAAGTAAAACTGTTTGGCCGCCCTTTTGCGGCGTCTGTTTCGGCCGCTGAATTGGCGCGCGCCTCAGGATGCGTCTTGCTGCCGGTTTATCTGCCGCGCACGTCGCAGGGATACACGGCGCATATCCTGCCGGAAATTCCCTATGAGCGCGCTGCTCTGCGCGATCCGGCGGCCAGGATCGAGTTGACACAAAGGATCATTGGCGCTTTCGAGCCAGCCATCCGTCTATACCTCAACCAATGGTACCATTTCGTTCCCATCTGGCTGACGAAGTAGTCGCACGCCCAGTCGAAGCAGGCAGCGCTTCTTTCAAGCGGTCTAGCCCTTCGCTTGGCTCTCTTGATCCTAATCATAATCTTAATCGTAATCCCAGTCTGTCCTTCCCATTGCGCTGCCGATTAAGAGAATGTGTAGGAGGAAGAGAAGGAGTGAGAGTAGGATATCTTTTCGTTGGGATACTGCTTTTGGTTCTGGCAACATCGGTGGGTTACGCGGCCGAATTGAACCCGGTCGTTCAAGACTGGCTAAGCGCCCAAACCAACATCCAAACCTGGACGGCCGACGTCACTCAGATCCGCACTTTCAAGACGTTGTCCCAGCCTCTCACCTCAACAGGCCATGTCTGGTTCGCCGCGCCAAACCGTTTCCGCTGGGAGATCAAGAACCCCCTGCCAACCATCGCGGTGCGTCAGCCCGATCACGTGCTGGTGATTTACCCGCGCCTCAAACGGGCCGAACGCTATCCGCTCACGGGAGAACGGACCGGGCCCTGGAAGGAAACCCTGGCGCTGTTGGAGGCCGGCTTTCCCGGCAGCCGAGCCGAACTGGAGTCGCGTTTTCGCATCTTTTCTCAATCCCGCGAAGACGACGTTTACCAAATCATGCTACAGCCAAAAGCCGCCGCTGCCCGCCGCATGATGCCGGAAATAAGAATCGCCTTCAGCACAAAGGATTTCATGTTGCGCGCGACCGAACTCCAGTTCACAGACGGCTCCCGCATTCGCAACGAGTTCAGCAATGCGAAACTCAACCCCAGGCTTGAGGAGAATCTCTTCACGCCCAGGCTGGACGGCGACTACAGGATCGTCGAGCCGTTGGCAAAATAAGTCGTCGTGAAACGGGGGGCGCAACTCGTGCGCAATGTGTCGAGTCACCGTGGGTGCAGTTCGGCCTGCGAACATGGGCGGACTGTCGTGCGGTACTGAGAGCCCCTGATGGCTGTTTAGGTAGGTTTACCAATTGACCGTCCTACGCAAACGCCTTAACCTCTGCCAGATACTTAAGGTCCGTTTCATCAAGCGGAAGGGGACTCCACACAAAACCGATTGGGGCATCTTTTTTTGTTTGATGGCAGGGGCCAGATTCTGCGAAACAATAGGCGCAAGCGTCTTGTTGAGAAATCAGAACCGATGGACAAAACCGTACTCTGCCTGAGTTATTTGAATGGCCAGTTCAAGGCCATGGCGGTGCATAAAGGCACGGTGGTCGGGACATGGGAACGGCCCGGTCTGCTGGAGGACTTCACGAACTTTGCGGGTGTGCTCATGGAGACTGTCGAGCAAACCAAATATCAAGGTTCGAATGTCGCTCTGGTGCTGGCGCATCCCCGCTTGACACAGCAACTGGTGGAAGTCCCGCCCGTAAAAGGCTGGAATCTGGAACGGTATATCCAGCGCCGGGTGGTCCAACTCAAGACGTTCGAGGCGGAAGCGTCCTGGAGCTATCAGCCGACTCTCCCCACCAAGAATGCCAAGGCTTTGTTGTTGCACATTTTTCCCAAGCCCCTGTTGAATGAACTCGTTCAGGGTTGTCAAGAGGCCGGTCTGCGCCTGATCAAGATACTTCCCACCACTTCCATTCTGCACAGCCAATTGATGCAGCTTCCTTTGGAGAAGGACGAGATTGCGTTGCTGGCGGCAGAAACGGGCGGAACCACCACCGTGGTCATTGGCCGCGAGGATGGCCAGATTTATTTGGGCCGAACGTTGAGCAACAGTTGGAACCACCATCCGGAGCGGGTGGTGCTCGACCTGAATCGCACCATTCTCTATGTGAAGCAGCAATTCGGAGCCACAGTCAACAGTCTTTGGCTCTTTGGCGCCGGCTCGCAGGTTCACGTGCCGGTGATGCAATCGCTGGTGAGAACGCCCGTCAAGCCCAGCCCGGTGGAGTCGAGCCCGTTTTACTGGACTGAGGAGGCGCTCAAACTGCCGCTCAAGGATGACAGCAACTTAATCAGCGCTGAGGTGCAGCAAGCGCCTAAGCGACGGCTGCTGTTCCAGGTGATCGCCTTTGTAGTGATATTCCTGGTGCTAGCCTCACTGGCCACAGCGGCTTTTGTCGAAAGCCTGGTTCGAAACAACAACAGAACGATTACAGAACTGAAGCCCAAAATTGTCAGGCTGGCAGAGCGGAAGAAGGAACTGGAGCACCGCCATGCCGATCTCATGGAGAAGAAGAAGTTCGTCAAAACCGTGAACGACCAAAGAATTCCGCCGGTCCCAGGCTGGTTTCTGGCTTACTTGAGCGAAGTCTTTCCGGAGGAATTGCTCCTCACTCATCTCCAGGTGAAACGCGCCGATGACCAATGGGCAGTGCAGCTGGCGGGAGGCCTTCAGCCAACTACCAACCAGGCGCCGGCCAGACTGATGACCGACGCGGTCTCCGCATTGACGAAGGACCTGGCTAGTGGGCCCTTTCATCTCAAGATTACCCGCAGCACTACCGGCCAGGGTGCGGATCGTTCGCCATCCGCTGGCGATCAAGGCGCTGAGGCCGTATTGCCGTCGGAGAATGACGAGCCGGACAAATATCGATTCTTCATCGAAGGGGTGATGCGATGAAGCAGAAGGCGCTGAGCTGGCTCCGGTCGGAGACCAAACTGATTGCTGCTAAGCAGAGACGCTTGCCGTCACCCTGGCCCGCTCTCGTGGGAGAGGAAGGCCTGTTTGTCGAAGTTGGATCATCTCGCGCCGACGTGGGCGGGCGGCGCCATCAGGCGTTCCAGTTGAGTGGCTTTGCTATTCCCTTTCCTGGGGCTAAGAGCGAAACTCGGATGGACGTTGATTTTCAGAGCGCGACCTTCAGGCCGCTTCGGCACACGCTGAGGCCTGGCGGCGGCGCGTCGTTTCCTGGCAAAGTCCTGCTTTTCTGCTCATGAAAGAATCGCTGAAACAGTTTTCACAGTTCGCTTCGCCGAACTTTTTCCGGGCTTTGCTGGGCCGGTTGGTGCTGCTAATCCTGTTTGTGGGCTCGTTGTATTTGTTTTTGTGGAGCGTGAATCGTCTCGGGCCAGTGAACAAACAGCTTCAGGACATCAACAAGGACTTCTCTCGGCTGGCAAATGAAGTTGAGCAAATCGACGTGAAATGGGACGAGGCCAATGCGGAGGAGATCGCCTCCGCTCAGTTCCAAAAGGCTGAAGAGCAATTGTTCGTTGGCACCGAGGAATTCTCCGAATGGCAGAAAGAGGTGAAACGTCAGAGCGTCTTCACGGCTTTGGATGCGAATTCCCAGCGTGGAAAAGCACAACCGCCTCCGGATCTCGAGGAGAAGCTCTCGATTGTTCCGGCCACGATCGATATCCAACCGGCGGCCGCTATCAGGTCAACGAATGCGCCTTACAAGCGGTTGCTGGATTTCATCCAGGGTTTGGCAACTCAAAAAAAGCGCGCGGATCTTGTGGAGCTGACGGTAAGCGGTCATTCCAACTCCGTCACCCAGGCGAAGGCGGTCTTTCACCTCTGGTCGCACGTGGAGAAGCCTTAGATGAAAATTCTGAGAAATCCCTACGTGGTAGGCATCCTGGTGCTGGTGGCGACAGTCGCCGTTTCCTGGAATTTCCTGAGACCGCTATGGCGTCGCCTCATGCCGGCCACGCAGCCGCAGAAGGTCTCTATTTCTGCGCCGGCTCCTTCGCCGACTCCCGTAATCACGGAATCGAAACCGACGGTCCCGCCTCCATCGAATGCACCCAAGGTCGTGCCCGATGGCAGTATCGATTCGCAACAAATTCAAATGAACCTGTCGCAGTGGATTGGATCGCCTCGCCGTGATCCGTTTCAACTCACGGCGCGCGCGTCCGGCACCAATCAACCTGCCCGTGAGCTGCTCACGCTCCAAGCCACCTGGCGACAGACCGACAGAAATCTGGCTGTGATCAACGGCAGAATTGTTGGTGAAGGAGACATCATCCTCGGATTCAGGATCGAAAGCATCGCGGGGGACTTTGTATGGGTGCAGGGTCCGGCGGGACGCGAGCAACTGGAATTTGCGACGCCAGTCATGATTCCCGCCACGACCAATACTAACAGGACCAATACTAACGGAACTGCCTCGAATCTCACCAAAGCCACAGGTAATGGGGCAGCTCCATGAGCCGGGTTCGCACGGGATGAATGATTGCACAGGCTGTTCAATCAATTGGTTCGCAACTCAGAAATAATATGAAACTGCAAAACGATCGGACAACGAATCTTCGCAGCCAACTGGTACTGCTTCTTTTGGGAGCGTTGAGCGCGACCCCACTTTTCATCAAGGCGGCCCCCGCCTCTGACGAAGCTCAAGAGAAAGCGCTTCAGGTCCTGCGCCAGAAAATGGCCGAGCTGGACGGAACGCCTGTGAAGCCCGATCCCGCCCCCGAGCCCAAAGTGGCGACGCCTGCTCTTTCCCCAGCAGCCGCCAGCCCTTCGAATGCACAAGCCAGAACTTCAGCCGAGGCCGCAATTGAGAAGGCTTCCGGCGATAAAACCCTCTACTCCTTTCGCTCTGAGAATCTGGACTTGAAGACGGCACTGGCTACGTTCGCCCGTGCCAACAACTTGAACATCGTGCCCGACCAGGATGTTGCCGGGCAAGTGACGCTGGATGTGCGCGATCTGCCGCTGGAAAGAATCATGACCGCGTTGCTGGAGGCCCACGATTATTCCTGGCAGGAACAGGGCGGGTTGATCCGCATCCGAGCCGCCGAGACGCGCACTTTCAGCGTCGATTACCTGCGTCTGTCCCGCAAAGGCGCCGGCCAAAGCACGGCTACGCTCGGCTCAGGTTCTAGCGGTGGTGGCGGAGGCGCGACTGGCGGTGGCGGAGGCGCGGGCGGTGGCGGCGGTGGCGGTGGCGCTGGGGGTAGCGGCAGTCAGGGCGGTGGTGGCGGGACCTTTAGCGCGAGCAGTTCGTCGGTGAACGTCAGCGCCGAAAATCCGACTGATTTCTGGACGGAAATGACCCAGGAACTGGGATTCATGCTCACCCCCGTGGGCAAAACCTCCCTTGCGATCAATAAGACCGCCGGCATCATTCAAGTAACCGACCGACCCTCGGCGCTGAAACGAGTCGAAAATTATCTGAATCGCGTGGACCATAGCGTCCTGCGCCAGGTTGAAATCGAGGCCAACCTCTATGACGTGTTCCTCAACGACCAATTCCAGTTTGGCATTGATTGGGTGCACCTTGTAAAGGCCTATGGCGGGACTTTGGCTCTGGGCGGCGCGACCCTGCCCGTCGCGGTCGGCGGACAGCAGCTTCTGGACTCGAGCGTGGGCGGCTTGAACCGGTTCCCAATCGTTGGCACCCCACTCTCCGCCGTACCCGGGCTCAACCCTTCCTCGTTGGTCTTTCAGAATTTCAACACCAAAGCGGCGGTCAACGCACTGAGCTTCCAAGGGCATGTCGAGGTCATCTCCAAGCCGCGTATTCGCACGCTGAATAACCAGACGGCTCTCATCAAAGTGGGTGTTGAAACACCGTTCTTCGCCCAGAGCACGACCACACTGCAAAGCCAGAGTGGCCTTCAGGTTACTGAAGGCGATCAAATCACTTCAGTGACTGTGGGCACTATCTTATCGATCACGCCCCAGATTTCCGAGGATGACTGGGTTTCCCTGGACATAACCCCCGTGCTGACCAGCCTCATAGCGATCGAGGAATCTCCCAGCGGCACTGCCAATGCTCCCACTCTTGACACCAAGCAGGCCTCCACCCTCGTTCGCGTCCGCGATGGCAATACGGTTGTCATGGGCGGCTTGATCCAGGACCAAAAGGCGAAAAGCGACAAAAAGATCCCTCTCTTGGGCGACATACCGTGGTTCGGCAAGCTCTTTACCGGCACCTTCCGCGCCAACCAAAAGAAAGAGCTCGTTATCTTTGTAACTCCCCGGATCATTCGAGAGAACGAGACATCAGTCTCGATGGTGAAGTGACCGCGTTGCCCGGATGGCGCCGCTTGAATCCCAAGCACGCCAGGAACGCGGCCTTCAGGCCGCAGCACTGCCGCATCTCCGACGCCTTTTCGAGTTCGTTGATTCCCTTTGATCGAACACTGCTGCTGCGGCCTGAAGGCCGCGTTCCTTTACGCCGGCGACAGTGTAGGACGCGATTTCAGCAGCGCGGACAATTCTGATGCCGGCAGGGGGTGCGAAAAAAGATAACCTTGTACTCGCTGTACGCCCATCTCCTTTAACATGTCCAATTCGACCTTGTCTTCGACGCCTTCCGCCACGGTCTGAATGTTGAGTGTGCGCGCCATTTGCACGATGGCTTGAACAATTTGGCGACCCTTGTCCGTATGGAGATTGCGCACGAACTTCATATCGATCTTCAGTTCGCTGACCGGCATGACCTGAAGTGTGGACAGCGAAGAATAACCTTGCCCAAAATCGTCAATCGAGAGGTGGAACCCGCTCTGAAACAATTCTTCCAGACGCTTGCCCTCCGAGGGCAGGCCCAACAGCGATTGGCTTTCGGTAACTTCCAGAATGAGTTGTGCGGGTCGAAGACCAAACTTTGCCGTCAGGTCCAGGAGATCTTTCAGAAAGTCGGGCTTGAAAAGCTGGCGAATGGAAATATTTACGGAGAGGGACAATGAAAAGCCTTCCTGTTGCCAACCCTGGAGTTGTTGCATGGCTTGTTCCAGCACCTGGCAGCCAAGGTCATAAATGAGTCCCGCATTCTCCGCTACGGGAACAAAAGACTCCGGAGAGATCCAACCCAGCGTCGGCTCGTACCAGCGCGCAAGAGCTTCCACACCGATAATCCTGCCGGAGCGAGCGTCGACAATGGGTTGATAATGCACTTGGATGCGTCTGGCCGTGAGGGCCTGGCTGAGCAAAACGCGCAGACTTGCCTTCTCGCGATAAGATTTGAGTTCTTCCGTTTCACCGAAAAGGATCACTTCGTTGCGCCCATGAGATTTAGCCAAATAGAGGGCGCTGTCCGCCCCCTGAAGAAGCGTCTCGACCATGTCACCATCGTCAGGATACATCGCAATGCCCATGCTCATGGTAAGGGGAAACGCTGGATGCTCTTTGGCGACCTCCTTTTGCACCGTCTGTTTGATCCGCTCGCACACGGCGCGCGCCTCCTGGGCTCCGCGAATCTCAGGCAGCAGCAGAACCAGTTCATCCCCACCCCAGCGCGCGACGGTGTCGGTCTTGCGCACCGCCTCCTTCATCCGCGCGGCGATGGCAATCAGAACCTGGTCCCCGATCCGGTGGCCTTGGGTATCGTTGATTTGCTTGAAGTGATCCAGATCGACGAAAACCACGGCCAGCTTTTTTCCATTGCGTTCGCTTTGAGCTATGGCTTGCTCGAAGCGATCTTCCAACAGCGTTCGATTGGGCAATCCGGTCAGTTGGTCGTGGAGGGCCATTTCCTGCGCGTGGTCTTTAACGCGGATTAGTTCCCTTTCCGCCTCTTTCAGACTGGTGATGTCGTGCCCGTAGAGATAAACGTAATCCGCATCCTTGATCGGAGTAACAGCGAAGGAGAAAACCCGGCCCGCGCCTGCCACCTCGATGTCGTCACGCTTTCCTTTGCCAAGCACATCGGCGATGAACTGGCTGAGAAACAGGGGCACGCGTGTGCCTGCGCGGCAATTCAATGGATCCAGGAAAGCCTGACTGGCCGCGTTCGCATAGAGGATGACGCCTTCTTTAGACACGCGCAGCACCGGATAGGGATTCTCTGATGGAAACTTGCCCAGGGTTCTGAGCTGTTCCTCCACTCGATCGCGTTCGGCGATCATTTTCCGCTGGCGTTGCAGAACGCGCGAAACGACCGTCTTCAGTTCATCAACCACAAAAGGTTTGAGCAGATAATCAAAGGCGCCTTCCCGCAGGCAATCGATGGCCGTTTGGATGTTCATGCTGCCGGTCATGATGATGACCGCAACGTCGGGAGACCGAGGCCCCAGCTCATGAAGCAGGTCGATGCCGGATTCGGTTCGCTTCAGTTTGATGTCACTGACGACGAGGTCGATGCGCGTTTTGTCGAAAGCCTGTCGCGCCGCAGAAACATCTTCGGCCTCGATCACGTAATGTCCCATCGATTCCAGAGCTGCCCTCACCAGGCATCTCAGGCCTTCGTCATCTTCGACGATCAATATCGTGGCTCGCATAAAACCGGGCCCAGACTTCGGGCGCTGAACAATTATACTCTCGCGCAAACGATAGAGAAAGAAGAGAGAGAGTTGCCGTGGCACTGCCGGCACCGCGGATGGAACATCTGTGGACCTCCTTTGAGGAGCATGGGTGAAGAGGGTCGCCGAATTGTTTTGAATAGCACGAAACTTCCCTTCAACTATTCTGAGAAGAGTTTCGCCAGGTGCCGAGTCTATACGGCACGTTCATTTGATTCTGACAAACTTGTTCGCAAACTGTATGCAATCACTTCCCACAGTCTTACTGAAAGCCCGAGAGGCGGACCGGGTCGTAGCCGGTCACCCATGGATCTACCAGGGCTCAATCTTACGGTTGACCGCCCCGGTGGCGGATGGCGAAATCGTGCAGGTAAAGGACCATCGTCAACGCTTTCTGGGGATTGGCTTTTACAATTCGAAATCAAGAATCAATGTTCGCGTTATTGCGAAGGAGCGGGTGCCGGTGGATCAAGCCTTCTTCGAAAATCGCATTCGCGATTCCCTGGAGATTCGGAAAAAGCACCTGCCACAGGCAAGCTCCTTTCGCGTCGTAAATTCCGAAGGCGATTTTCTGAGCGGACTGATTGTGGACAAGTACGAAGACGTGCTGGTGGTACAAATATCCGCCTTGGGTATGGATAAACGGAAAGACTCTATAATAGCCGCGCTGCAAAAGATTCTTACCCCGAGGGCCATCGTCGAGCGCAGTGATATGCCTTCGCGCAACTTTGAAGGTTTGGCCGAATCAACCGGGGTGTGGACCGGAAGTTTGGACGGCGAAATTGTCGTCAATCTCAATGGAATTCTCTTTACCGCCGACCTTCTTGGTGGTCACAAGACCGGCTTGTATCTCGATCAACAACTCAATTACGAGCGAGTCGCAGCGTTGGTGCGGCTTACTCCAGGCGCGCAAGTTTTGGATTGTTTCACCTTTCGCGGCGGGTTTGCCCTTCACGCCGCTCGAGCGGGGGCCGCTCATGTTCATGGATTGGACCAAAGTCCTGGTATCATCGCGTCCGCAGTTCGCAACGCTGCCATCAACGGACTATCCGAAAAATGCTCCTTCGAGGCAGTCAACGTTTTCGATTGGCTGAAAGCGCAGACGAGGACACAACCTCATGAAAAGATCATTCCACGATTTGATATGATCGTCCTCGATCCCCCCTCTTTCACTCGCAACCGGGCAGCGGTGCCGGATGCGTTGCGCGGCTTCAAAGAAATTCATCTGCGTGCGTTGAAGCTCTTAAAACGTGGTGGCGTGCTGGCCACCTTTTGTTGCTCGCATCACGTCGATGCTGCCACTTTTCAGGAAGTGATCCTTGCGGCTGCTTTAGACGCGCACCTTACGCTGCGCCGTGTATCTATCTATGATCAGGCCCCGGACCATCCCGTCATCCCGGTGATCCCGGAGACCGAATATCTGAAAGGCTTCGCCTTTGAAGTAGCCCATTAGACAGACCAGTCTCATGGCGCCGCGGAGAAGGAGCGTTCAAACGCTCGGTCTTATTACGAGTCTTTCGTGGCAAGGAATACCGGCAAAAATAGCTCTAGGGAACATTTTTTGCCTCAAATTCGTTTTGTGAGTTGTCCCGACGCGGTGCCTCCAACTGTTGGAGGCGTTGATGCCTTTGAACCCAAAGCCTTTCCTCTCGGCAAAGTTCCTACCGAAAGGTGTACAGGGAAAGGTCCCCGCTTCCAGCAGCCACACAAGCAGCAGGCTGCGAGTGTCCTGCGTGAGACACTCCTTGGCACTTGTTCTGCTGAACACCGCCTCGTTATGGGTTTGCCATTTTTAGGCCGCAAGACAAAGAGACGCGACCAAATCATCGCGATCGATTTGGGCGGACGCACGACCAAAGCCATTCAATTGCAACGTCGCGGTGAGCGATTCAGTCTCGAAAATTACGCGGTGATGGACGCCCCTATCTTCGAGAAGACAATGCCGACGGAATTGTTGGCGGAACATCTCAGGGTCATCACCCGCGCTTTGGGAAACGGCAGAGCCAAACCCGTGACGTTGGCGATAGGAGTCAGCGATTGTCTGTTTCGTCAACTCGAAGTGCCTCTGATGCCTTTGGAGGACATGCGCACCATGCTCAAGTTCAATTCGAAGAATTACCTTCAGCAAGATCTTCCCGATCACGTGTTTGACTGCCATTTCGTCCTTTCCAAGTCAATAGGCAAACCAAGTGAAGGCAAGGCCAGTGCCGGTCAGTTGAAGCAAAAGATCATGATCGGTGGCGCCAGGAAGCAAACCATTGATGAATTGCAAGTCGCCATCAAAGCGGCCGGTTTGATTTCGGACCAAGTTGTCCCGGGTGTCGTGGGGCCAGCCAATGCCTTCGAGATGGCTGAGCCAGAGATCTTCACGAAAGAAGTTGTGGCCCTCGTGGATATAGGTTTCAAGAATTCCACGATCACCATTTTGGACTGCGGCGAAATCAAACTCAATCGCGTCGTGGGTATTGGTGGCGATCGCCTGACGGCTGGGCTGGCGGAAACGTTGAACATCACCTACGTCGAAGCCGAGAACATCAAGATGGGGATGCCAACCGAAGTGCAGCCGAATTTGGAAATGCTCCTCAACCCGCTGGGGCGCGAGTTGCGCGCCTCGATTGACTTTTTCGAGAACCAGCAGGACAAAACGGTCACGCAGGTGTTTGTTTCTGGCGGCTCGGCTCGCAATGACATCATCCTCCAGATTCTGCAAGCTGAGTTGATGGCGACGTGCAAGGGCTGGAACCCTACGTCCTTTCTGCAATTGGCCCTTCCCCCCGAGAAAATGGGAGAGATCGAACAGGTGGCGCCACAATTGAGCGTGGCAGTAGGCGCTGCGGCTTCCGGCTTCTAATCGAGTTTATGCCCATACGAATCAACCTACTGGCGGAAGCCCACGCTGCCGAAGAACTGCGCCGCAAAGATCCGGTCAAACGGGCGCTGCTGGCGGCAGGCCTTTTGGTCCTCATGGTATTGGTCTGGAGCAGCACCTTGCAGTTTAAGATCATTACTTCCAAAAGCACGCTCAATGGGTTGGAGGCCCAATGGAAGTCGATTGAGAAAAGCTACGAGGTCGCCGTGGATAGTCGACGCAAGTCGATCGAGGCCGACGAGAAACTGGCCGCACTGCAACATTACACTACCAATCGCTTTCTATGGGGCTCGGCTTTGAACGCCTTTCAACAAACCTTGAATGGTGTGGATGAGGTCCAGGTCATCAAGCTCAAAACCGAGCAGACTTATAGCCTGACCGAGGAAACAAAGCCCAAGGCCAACGGCCCGCTGCTTGCTCCCGTCAGACCGGCCACATCCACGGAGAGGATAGCGCTGAAAATCGATGCGCTTGACTACAGCCCCCAGCCCGGCGGCCAGGCTCCGAAGTTCAAAGAAGCGATTGCGAATGTACCCTATTTTCAGAGTCATCTACAAAAGACCAACGGTGTGCTGCTCACTCAGATGTCTGCGCCGAATGCCGGGCGCGTAATGTTCACACTGGAGTGTTTCTTTCCAGAGAAGGTTCGCTAGCATGAAAAATCTTCCAAAAGAAAAACGCGACCGGCTTATCCTGATTGTGCTGGGAACTCTCGTTGTCTTGATCGCGATTTGGTACGGCTTGGTCAGCACACAGAAGAAAAGCCTGGCAGCGATTCAAAAGCGGGCCTTTGAACAGCGAGACAAAGTGGGAAGCGCTCAACGCCTGATCAACTCCACGGGGGATCTGGAGAAAAACCTTGAGATGACAACCAAGAAACTCCGCTCCATTGAGCAAGGCATGGCATCCGGCGACATGTATTCCTGGATTATTCAGACGGTGAATCGATTTCGAGCTGACCGCAATGTGGATATTCCGCAGTTCAGCCGCGAAGTCACCGTCGACGTCGGCGTGTTGCCAAAGTTTCCCTACAAGGCTGCGCTTTTCAGTGTGCGGGGCAACGCGTATTTCCACGATTTGGGAAAATTTATTGCCGACTTTGAAAATGAGTTCCCTTACCTGCGGCTGCAAAACCTGGAATTAGAACCAGCCGCGAGCAGCAGCGCCACCAGTACAGGAGATGCCGAGAAACTCGCCTTCAAAATGGAAATTGTAACGTTGGTCAATCCGCACGTGCCCTAAACCAAATCCCTGGCAACGCATGCAACTCTTTATCAAAGCTGCCCCGGGCGGGCTCAAGACAAGGCATTTTAGCCTGAGCGGCATCAGGTGGGTCGCTTGCATAATGGCTCTTCTAGGCCTGACGCTGCATACCAGCGCCGCGCCTTCAAACCTGCCGCCAGTGGACGAAGTGGCCCTGACGAATTCCGTTTTCCTAGACAATCCACAATTTGGCAAGGATCCGTTTTTTCCCAAATCGGCGCGCTCAGGGCGCATCGCAACCATCAATGTTTCGATCACGAATGCGGTGGAACAGTTTTCCGGCCTGTCACTGAAGGGCGTTTCGGGCGTCGCTGGCCGGCGGCTCGCCATTATCAACAATCGCACCTTTGAGGTGGGGGAAGAAATGCCCCTCAGAGTGGCCAATCAGATGCTTAAGGTGCGTTGTCTCGAAATTCGGGACAAGTCGGTTATCGTCAACGTCAACGGTCAAACCAAGGAATTGTTCCTGGGCCAGCGTCTCTAGCCCATCGATCTTTTGTCAAAATTCAACTTTGCCCATATGCCGAAAAAACTCACACTTATGAAAATAAAACTCACTGCACTTGTTCTTGGTCTTGCGACCTTCGGCCTGGTCAGCTTTGGCCAGGAAAACATTGATAAACCCGCCCCGACTGAGGCGCCGCCAAGTGCTGTGCCGGGAACGGAGCCTGCAGTTCCTCCTCCGGCGACGGACCCCGCACCTGCTCCGCCCGGAACGGAGCCTGTCGCTCCTCCTCCGGCAACAGACCCCACAGCCCCAGTGCCGGTGGCACCCACCAACGCAGTCCCACTGGGAACGCCCCAGGCGACCCCTGAGCAACCTGCGGGCGGTCAGCAACAGCCACCTGCGGCGACGCCTGCTGGCGCTGCAGGAGAAGTTGTGCCGTTGATTGTGATCGATGATGTGCCGTTGACCGATGCCATTCGCAACCTGGCGCGCCAATCGAATTTGAATTTTCAATTCGATCCAAAGATCACCGCCACGAATCAGCCGACCGTGAGCATTCGGTTCGAAAATGTGACCGCACAGGAAGCCCTCGCTGCGGTATTGGATAATTATAACCTGGTGCTTGTGAAAGATACTAGATCCAAAATTGCCCGAGTGACGATCAAAGATCCCAAGGCAGAAGATCCGTTGGTCTCTCAAATCATTCAGCTTAAGTACAGTGACCCGACGAACCTGATTACTATCGTGAAATCCACTCTGTCCGCGCGCAGCACCGTGGTGGCTGACCCGCGCACGAGCCAGTTGATCGTGAATACGACCGAGAAGGAGATGGACGGGGTAGTTGCGTTGGTCGAAAAGCTGGATTCGCCCACCAAACAGGTATTGATTGAAGCGCGCTTGCTCGAAACCAGCAAGAATCCGACTACGATCAAAGGCATCGACTGGGCGGGCACGTTGGAGGCGCAGACTATCACGTTCGGCAACAACCGCCAGTTTGGCCCAGTCGCCGACGCCAGCGAAGCTCCCCCGTTGGCTACGGCGTGGCCTAGAGTAATAGCCAAGGCAGGGGGCGGTTTTGCTGCGGCTAGCGCATTCCTGAACGCCGATGGTGTGAAAGCCGTTCTCTCGTTCTTGAACACGGATGCCGAAACCGAAGTGGTTGCCTCTCCTCGAGCTGTGACGTTGGACAATCAAACGGCTCAACTTTCGGTTACGCGAGCCTTCCCCATCTTCCTCATCACGCCGGGTTCAGCCAATTCACCGGCCGGGTCTTCGATTACCTACACCAACCTGGGAACTATCTTGAATGTAACGCCGCGAATTGCAGCGGACAACAATATCTCCCTCAAGGTGGTACCGGAAGTCTCCAACATAGATTCGGTGGATAGCCAGGTGATTAACGGCGAAATCAACACAGCCAACATCTACGCGATTCGCAAGATCGAGACCCATGTAATGATTCCCAGTGGCAATACACTCGTTATGGGCGGCTTGATCAATGATACCAAAACCAAAACCTATACCAAAGTGCCCCTGCTCGGCGACATCCCAGGGCTTGGAGCGGCGTTCCGCAAAGAAGGCAAAACACGGCTTAAATCCAATCTGATCATCTTCATTACACCGACAGTAGTGGATGATGAAGCCTTCCATCTGACCTCCAGCGGCGGGGAATTTCTCAAAACCAGAATCGCTGAAAAACCTGAACCGGAAGAAACCGACTGGGATAGCGCCAAGCCGCATGATTGGACCAAACCGGTGTATTGATCTGTGAGGTGACTGGGATGTCACCGGCCAACGGACGGGCTTAAGTGAGATACTCCGGCACTGACGCTGGTCGCCGAAATGGTGCCCAGCGTCAGCCTTTTTAGGAGAGGATTTCCGAAGACCAGTCAACAAATCGGCCGCAATGAGCGACCGCGGGAACGAAATCTGAACCGGCTGCGCCCCCACGCCTTCGTGGACTACCTGATGGCCAATTCCTGCTTGATTCCGAACTTGTCCACTCGCTTGCGAAGTGTGGCACGGGTAATCCCCAGGATTTTGGCTGCCTGCACTTGATTTCCCTGAGTTTCGATTAAGGCTTGAATGATTAGTTCTCGTTCCACAGCCGGAATAACCTTAAGTCTGCCTTCCTTACGCGCCCATTGAAACAGCGCCCGAGCGAGGGAGGGCACGTCACTGACGTGTGTTCCGGCCATGGCCGCAGGCAGACTGCCGGCAAGTGACGGGGATGGGTGCAAACCGCCCCCCATAGCTGGTTGACTGGTCGCGATGTCAACGGGAAGATCGGCTAAAAGAATCGCTTCTCCCTTGGCCACCACCAGCGCCCGTTGGATCACGTTTTCCAATTCGCGCACATTGCCTGGCCATTGGTATTGTTCCAGTGCGGCAAGCACATCCGGAGAGATTGATTTTGGAGATTGCTTCTGCTGTTGAGCAAACTTCTTCAAAAAGTAATTCACCAGAAGACGAATGTCTTCCGATCGTTCGCGCAATGGTGGAACCTCCAGCCGCACCACGTTCAAACGATAGAAGAGATCTTCGCGAAATGACCTGTCAGCTACCGCTTGTTCCAAAGGTTTGTTGGTGGCGGCGATCACGCGCACATCCACCTGAATCGCCTGATTGCCCCCCACGCGTTCAAAGGTGCCGGATTGCAGCACACGCAAGATTTTGGTCTGCGTGGGCAAGGTCATGTCGCCGATCTCATCGAGAAATATGGTTCCATGATTGCATTGCTCGAATTTGCCAATCCGCTGCGCGCTCGCTCCCGTGAAAGCGCCCTTCTCGTGTCCGAACAACTCGCTCTCGAGGAGGTTCTCGGGAATAGCCGCGCAATTGATGGCGAGGAATGGCTGGTGGGCTCGCTGGCTGTGATGATAAATGGCCCGCGCCACCAATTCCTTGCCCGTGCCACTCTCGCCGGTGATCAAGGCGGTGGCATCGGAGGCTGAAAGTTGCCCAATAAGTTTGAAGACGTTCTGCATTTGCTCGCTTCGGCCCACGATGCCCAGGTCATAATCCTCCGATTGCAGCAAAGGCTCGTAGGATACCACTTGCTTCATGTCGCGCGCGGCCTTAAGCGCACTGGCGACGATTTGCTTGAGTTTCGGAACATCAAAGGGCTTGAGCAAATAATCGTAAGCGCCGAGCTTCATCGCTTCGATGGCTGTTTGCGTGGTGCCATAGGCCGTCATCATGATCACAGGCAACTTGGTGTCGATTTGTCGCAGTTTGCGCAATGTCTCCAATCCATTCATTCCGCCCATGCGGATGTCCATGAGCACGAGGTCGGGCTTGAATCGCGGGACAAGCTTGATCCCTTCTTCACCGCTGGCAGCCGTGGCCAGTTCGATTTCGGGGGAATCAAAGATGCGGCGGAAAGAGTATTGCACGTCCGCCTCATCATCTATCAAAAGCAATTTGTCCATTTCAGTCTATGATCTGGCAGGAATGAGATGCGTCAAGGTATGAAACAATGGGTCGGGTCTTGATTCGAAGACACTACCGAACAATACGGCTGCCCCATATTGTTTCTGGCATTCGTTGTTATTCAACTCTCTGCGACTGCCTCCAATTCCCTTTCCTGCAAATGATGCTTCTCCTTGTACATCAAATAAACCAATCCGCCAACCAGGCTCCAAAAAAGACTCCCCGCGTAAGCGAGCAATGAAAGGGAGAGAGCAGAAGTTCCCGGCACGTTGATCGCCGGCGAGGCCAGCATAAAGACGTATAAGTTTTCTCGCACACCCAGTCCGCCGAGCGTAACGGGGATGGCCGAAATGCAGATGACTATCGGCACAATCACGAACAGCGCCACGGGAGGAATATTTAGCTTTAGCCCCCAGCACAGCACCATGAACTGCAGCACACAAACCGCGTTCAGAACCATAGAAACTCCCAGGGTGCGGCTGACAAAAAACGGCTCCTTGCCAAACCGGCGGCACGCCTCCAAAAGCTGCTCCAACCATTCTCCCTTGGGCAAGCGGCGCAGCCAGGTTCGCGCCCCAGTCCACGTCCTGGATAAGCCGCCCCAAAAAGCCAAACCCACGACAGTGCTGCAGCCAATCATCATTCCGAGGATCAACACAGCCAGGGCGCGTAATCGTTCATGCGCGAAGAGAAGTGAGATGTTCGGCAGCATCATCAGGCCGGCGAATAGAAGCATTGCCCATAGCCCAATGAGTCGGTCCACCAGCACGGTCAGGACCGCTTCCGTCTTTTTGTGATGTGTTTCGCGTGCGGCGTAATAAGCCTTCATCAAATCACCACCCGTCGAACCAAGCAGGAACGAATTGAAGAAATGCGCCACGAATGTAATTTCAGTGGCACGACTCCACGGCAAATCCAATCCATGCACTCGCAGCACCATCCGCCAGCGAACGATGCCCAACACAATGGTGAAGCCCATCACCACCACGGACAGCGCGAATACGGCCGGCGGGATCAACGCCAGGCTTCGCCAGAGTTCCTCCGGCCCGTGCGTCCAGCCAGTCTTCCATTGCGCCATGCGAGGGAGTTGACTCCAATCGATGCCTTGCCTTTCGGCAGCGGCCTTTCCTTCGTTCAGAAAAATGACGTGAAAAATCCAACCCAGCAGCGCTATGCACACCAAAAGACGCCACCCCGTCTTCCAGATTTTCCCGCTGGAGCTCACTCGTTTCCCCAGAGCGCCCTGAGGTGCGCGACACCGCTTTTGACCTCTTCCGGCGTGAGCGACGGACTGAATTCAAAGACTTTGATGTGTTCCGGCTTCACCATCGGTTTGAGGGCTTTGAAATCGATCATCCCGGTGCCCGGCGCGCGATGATCGCGTCCGGGAAACTGCACGTCGTGAATGTGAAATCCACAGAGCCGGTCCGCCAGGGACCCGAGATGCAGGCCGTGATGAATGAAGCCGAGGTTTTCCTTAATCTGCGCATGACCGGTATCATGCCAGTAAACGACGGACGGCGAGGTGAATTCCTTGAAGAAGAAGGGATAATCGCTTTCAAAGGGAATCTCCTCCAGCGCCTCGCGGTTTTCGATGCCCAACTTGATGCCACGCGGTTCGGCTTCGGCCACGAGCCGCCGCAAGACGTCGTAGGCATATTGCATGGCTCGCTCTTTTTTTTCTTCGCGCTTGATCGTGACCTCCTCGCAAAGCTTTTCATATTTGGGTGTGTCCTTCTTGCCCTCGCCCACCATGTCCAGGAGCTTGTCGGTATAATCCTTCATGTCGACGCAGCCCATGTGGAGAACGACCAGCGGAGCTTTCAGGCGCGCGGCGGTTTCAATCGTCTTGAGCGTGTGTTTGACGGCGTTCTCCCGCTCGCGAGGATTGTCCGCGCTGAACTTGAAAATATTGGGAGCGGCGTGTTCCACTCCCATGGGCAACGGACAGAAATTGTGGAGGCTGGAGATCTTGATTTCACTCGCGTCCACCGCTGCCATAACTCCCGGCAGGAGGCTGATGCGAATGCCGTGGCTCAACTCGGCATATTCAAAACCCAGCTCCCGAATTTCGCGCAACATGACGCGGCCATCGGTGTGACGATGCGAATTCCAGCACGTCGAAAGCGAATACATAAATCAGCGTGATGGAGTAGCGACTCTTACGCTCCGATGCCCCGGACGGAAAGAGGAGTGTGCTCTCTCACCAAATCGCAACCATAAGAATCCAAACAGCAAAGGCCGAGTGCAGCTTGATTTAAGACCACACTCGGCCCCGAACATTCCAAACGAATTACAAATCGGCGTAACGCGCGCTCAGCATCGCTGAGAATCGTGCCGCCTTCATTTTCCGTCGCCGGCGTTCGCTCGGTTTTTCGAAGTGCCGATGATTGCGCACTTCTTTCAATGTGCCTTCGCGGTCGATCTTTTTCTTCAATCGCCGCAAGGCCTTATCCACCGACTCGCCTTTTTTTAGCCTGATCTCGGTCAACTTTGTTCACTTCCTCTCTGCAACTTCTCAGATGACAAGCGGACTTCATTGCCCGCTTTCAACCAAGTCAAGACCAGCAGATTAATTTTACCTATGGTCAGTGTCAACCGGCAAAAAATCTGGAAACGGCTTGCATTGAAGCGCCTGTAGCGACATCGTTTGCCCCATGGCATTGCCTTCCGAACCTGTGACTCTGAGCGTCCAGCAAGTCGAGGAATTGAACAAAAGCCTTGCCACGTTGCGGCATGACGTTAATGGAGATTTGGCTCTGGTCGTGGCCTCAGCAGAACTGATTAAGCTCAATCCCGCCCTGATTCCCCGTATGTTGAACACGCTTATGGAGCAGGCGCCCAAGATCCGGGCGAAGATGGACAAGTTCTCCGCCGATTTCGAAAAAGCCCTGGGCATCACCCGCCCGTAATCACACGTCCAGGGTCGGTCGCGTCCGGAATCAAGTTTTTCTGAAATTGCACAGTCTTCCGGCCAGTCTGTCTGTAACCACAGTTGGCACGCCTCCGTCCTATAATCCGGAATTCCAATCCGTTGGCCCCAGGACCGCCATCTTCCATTGAACCGCCTCGATAGTTGCGTGCTGCTACACGACCGTCTGCGAAAGCACGCTCATTCCTTCCAGCGCCAGTACCGCAAGCGAAGCGCGTTACCGATGACGACTAGGTCCGACAATGCCATGGCAGCGGCACACAGGACTGGGCTCATAAACCCAAGGGCAGCGAGTGGAATCCCTGCTGCGTTGTAGAAGAAGGCCCAGAACAGGTTTTGTTTGATGTTGCGCAGTGTGGCCCGCGCGAGACCGATGCTCTCCGACACCGCTTCGATTTCGGAGTTCAACAAGATAACGTCCGCAGCTTCACGTGCGATATCGCTGGCACGCGTGACGGCAATCCCCAGATCGGCCTGCTCCAGAGCCGGGGCATCGTTGATGCCGTCGCCCACGAAGGCGACACCCTCGCCGCGTTGCTGAAGCTTTTTGACGAACTCGGCCTTTTGCTCAGGCCGAACTTCAGCAAAAACATTTTCTGCGGCGATGCCCACCTGGCGCGCAATGCTTGCGGCCGTGAGCGCGTTGTCACCCGTAACCAGCCAGACCTTCAATCCCTGACGATTGAGTTGCCGGACGACTTTGGCCGCGCCTGGCTTCACTGTGTCCTTCACCGCAAAAAGTCCGAACAATGATCGATCGACCGCCAGCGCGAGAATGCTTGCGCCTTCAGCCGACCATTGCTCCACGAAGGCTTTCCCGCGCGACAAGTCGATTCCCGATTCCCGTAGCCATCCCAGCGATCCAAGCCGAACCAGTTGTTCCGTGTCGGGCAGTTTGGCCTGCACACCTGCGCCGCGGATTTCCTGCCATTCGGAAAGATGGCTCGGCTCGGAGGAAAGCCTGGCAATAGCCTGGCTCAATGGATGGTTGGAATGACTGGCCAGAGCGGCGGCCGTCTTTACCAGATTGCCCTGATTGTCTTTGAAATGAATCATCCCCGCCACGGCCGGCTTGCCTGCGGTAAGTGTCCCGGTCTTATCGAAAATTACGGCGGAGACACTTCCCGCCTTTTCGAGCACGACGCCGTCACGAATCAGAATCCCGCGCTCTGCAGCGGCGTTCGATCCCGCCATGATCGCTGCGGGTGTCGCCAGACCCATGGCGCACGGACATGCGACAATCAATACTGCTGCTGCGATGATAAACGCAGCCGTAACGGGATTGTCGGGAACATGTGCCCGCCACAAATATGGCTGCAGCCCGGCATTCACGCGGTGCGCCTGGTCAGACGCCAAGCCCCACCACAAAGCCGCTCCCGCGGCGATGACCACCACGATGGGTACGAACACACTGCTGACCCGGTCACCCAGACGCTGGATATTCGCTCGACTCGACTGAGCACGCTGCACGGCAGCGATGATTTGTGCCAGCGCCGTGTCTTCGCCTACCGCTCGCACGCGCAGAACCAATCGGCCATTAAGATTCACGGTTCCACCGTAAACGTTGTCCCCGAGCCCTTTTTCCGTCGGCGTGGATTCGCCCGTGAGCATCGATTCATCGACGGCGGAACTGCCTTCCAAAACTTCGCCGTCAGTCGGGATACGATCCCCAGGCCTTAACACCACCCTATCGTTCACCTGCAGTTCAGCGACCGGCACCTCGTCTTCACTTCCATCCGGATGACGCCGTCGCGCCACAGGCGGGGCCAGATTCAGCAATTTTCGCAGCGCAGTTGAAGCGCGCGCGCTGGTCCGAGCCTCGAACCAATGTCCCACGCTGATGAGCGTGATAATCGCCGCCGCCTCCATGAAATAAACGTGGCCGGGCCAGCCAGAGAACAACGCCCATACGCTATAGCCATACGCGGTCGTCGAGCCGAGCGCGACGAGGGTGTCCATGTTTGAGCTGCCGACCTTCAGTTGGTTCCACGCACCCCGGTAAAATCGACCGCCGGCGAAAGTCTGTACGAGGGTTGCCAGGCCAAAGGACGTCCACTGAAACCATGGTTCCATGCCGAAACCAAAAACCCACTCGCCCAACATCAACGGGGCGGTGCCCAGCACACCGATCCATAGGTTCAATTGCCAGCCAGCCTGATGATGGTCCTTTTGTTCTGCGGCGGAGAGCGATGCTTGCCCGCAGACCGTCGCCTCATAACCGACCTCTTTCACTGCGGTCAGGACTGCTGGAACATTTTTCTGCGCCTCCGAAACCCACCGCACGTCGGCCAGGCCCTGCTCCAGGTTGACCGCAGCGTGCGACACACCGGCGACGCTTTGAATCGCCTCACTGACATGGCGAACGCAATTCACGCAGGACATGCCGCTGATCCGCAGCTTCGTGCGTGTGGGTTCCGACTTGGATTGGCCGGAGGCATGTTTAGGATTGGCCTCAATAGTTGGGGCGCTCATGGCGTCAAAAATTCTATTCGAGTCAAACCTCGAGCACTGTTAATCTACCAGCAAAGAACCATTTAGACGAAATCAGACCAAATGAAATTTGTACTGATTAGGGCCATCACTCTGGCTCTTTGCATCTGCCAGGAAGGCGAGTTGTCGCAAGCTGCAGAACCCCGTGAGGTTGCCCCAGGCGTCATGCTGCTGGGGCATATCGAGAATCCGCGCATCAAGGAAAGCTCGGGTATCGCGGCCAGCCGTCAATATCCCGAGGTGTTCTGGACGCATAATGACGGCAAAGAGCCGGTGCTTTATGCCATCAACCGAACCGGCAAGTCGCTGGCTGAGTTTCGCATTACCGGGGCGTTTCTGGAGGATTGGGAAGACATTGCCATCGATGATAAGGGTCACCTCTACCTTGGCGACCTGGGCAACAACAATGTGCGACGGATGCAACTGGTTGTTTACGAGATCGCCGAGCCCAACCCGAAGTCCGGCAACGGCCATGTTCAGGCCAAGCGCGCATGGAAGCTTCGCTATCCGAAAGCGCCGTTCGACTGTGAAAGTCTCTTTGTTTTTCAGAACCATGGCTATGTCGTTTCCAAAGTTTTCGATGATGCGCGAGCCGAGATCTATCGTTTCCCACTAACCGATCAGAAAGAGCCGGTGGTTCTGGAATTCGTCGCGCGGCTGAGAATTGAATCGCCGGTGACCGGAGCGGACATTTCGGGAAATGGAAAACTCCTTGGTTTGGTCGCCAAATCCGGCGCCTTCGTTTATCAGATTGAGGGCGACGTGGCCAGAACAGCCAATGCGAAACCGTCGCAAACCAGGTTTCGGCACGAAAACATCGAGGCTTGTTGCTTCGTTCCAGAAGGCTTGCTGGCCACGGCGGAGTCACGCGAGATTTATCTGTTCACGAACGAGGCCTTTCGTAGGACGGGCCCGCCTGCGGCTGCCCCGTGATCCTGTTTCCATGATTACGTATATCTGCGACCGGTGCGGGAAGGCCATCGAGCATGATCGGGTGCATTACATCGCGAAGATCCAGGTCTTCGCTGCGGCGGATCCGTTGAACATCACCTTCGAGGACCTCCTTCAGGACCACGCTTCGGAAATCGAGCAACTCCTTCGTCAGTGCGACGAGCTGTCCGAAGAGCAGTTGATGCGCGATGTGCATGTCGAGTTTCAGTTCGATCTTTGCCATGAATGTCAGAAGGCTTATGTGGCTAATCCGTTGGCGTCAGCATCAAGAGCCGGGTTATGAAACGAATAACCTCGCACGCGATCCGGCGCACAAAGGGTTCCTTCAAAGGATGCAAACAGAGTTTGACAGACAAGCCAGAGCCGTGGCTTTCAAAATTCCTGATTACGCTGACGAGCCAAACCGGTGAGTTTAAAATGAGCACCCTATGAGTTCGCCGTCCGATCCTTCAGTGCCGCGGCCAACCCCGTCTGCGAGCGGTTTGGCATCGGGCGCCACAGTAGGTGGCGATCGTTACCTCCTGAAGAAGGTCCTGGGTCAGGGCGGGATGGGGGTTGTTTGGCTGGCGCACGACAAACGCTTGCGAGAACCGGTCGCTCTAAAGTTTCTCCCAACGCAGATCTCATTTGATCCGACCGCCCTGGACGACTTGCGGCGAGAAACATTGCGCAGCCGAAAACTTTCGCATTCGAACGTCGTTCGTATTCACGATTTGTACGAGGCCACCAACGAGCTCGCCTTCATTTCGATGGAATATGTCGATGGTCCAAACCTTCACTATCTGCGCGCTCATCGGCCGGCGCAGGTATTGCGGTGGAGATTTTTGGCCCCGTTGGTCAGGCAACTTTGCGCTGCGCTCGACTATGCTCACGGAGAACGCGTCATTCACCGCGACCTGAAGCCGGCCAATCTGATGCTCGACAGCAACGAGCGCCTGAAGCTCGCCGACTTCGGGCTGGCCTGTGTGGTGCATGATTCGATAACCCGCATGTCGGGCCTTCAAGCTGGGGCTGGCACACTCGATTTCATGAGCCCGCAGCAGGCCGACGGCAAGAAGCCGCAAATTACCGATGATATTTATTCACTGGGCGCAACGCTCTACGAGTTGCTGACCAGCCGCCCGCCCTTTTACAGCGGCGACATCGCGTATCAGGTGCGCAACACGCGTCCCCAAACGATGAACGAGCGGTTGCTGGATTTGGAATTGACCAACGAAATCCCTTCCGAAGTCTCCGCGCTGGTCATGGCCTGCTTGGCCAAAGACCCGGAGCAACGTCCGCAAAGTGCCAAGGCCATCCTGGAATGGCTCGACGCTGTGGAAAATCCGAAGGCTTCGGTCCAGGTTGCGCCGGCCCAGGAAACTCACCCGCCGCCGCCTCAACCATCCCCCGCAATCGTCACTCCGCAGCCGGCCCAACCAATCGCCGAAGTGCAAACAGCCCCGCCGGCGCAATCACCGGTCGCGTCGCCCCCACCAGAGCCCCCACCAGATATTGTCAGCGCGTCAGCGCAGCGACAGGCCGTCCCGGAGCCTGTTCCGTCGCCGCCGCAGTCCGATCCCAGTTTCACCCATGGACATTCGCGAACCTCCATCCGTTTCCCAAGGCTGCCGGTTCGATGGATAGTCACCGGATCTGCCGTGCTCGCGCTTCTGGGGATTGCCACCTGGTTGTTGGTCAGACCGCGCCAGTCTGCACCGGGCAATTCGCCGGCAGCGGCGGAAGCAGTGTCTGGTGAGCAAGGGGCCGGGGATTTTGAGGTCCTTTTTGATGGCCGCGATTTGACTGGCTGGGAAGTCGATTCCGAGTACTGGTCCGTAAGAGATGGGGCGCTGACCGGGCAGACGTTCAGGAACAGCCCTCCGATGATGAACTATGCACGGTGTCTGGCCGGCCCTTTCGACGATTTCGAGTTGCGCCTTTCGTTCCAGGTTTTGGATGGCAATTCGGGAGTCCTGTATCGCTGCCGCGATCCACTTAATCCCCATGCAGTGACTTACCAATGTGAGCTTTGGAAGAATATGACGGCCGGATTGCTGGATTCCCCACCGCGCCTGCTGCTGGCCAACCCTGGGCAGACGGTGAGAGCCACACGCGCCAACAATAAGGATCTGGTCAACGTAGAAGGGGCTATTGCGTCGGCCAATACTGCGTTCAAGCCCTTCAACTGGAATGAACTGAGGATTGTGGCACAAGGAAATCGACTGCGGCATTTCCTCAACGGCCAACTGGTGATGGATGCGACGGATGAAAACGAACTGTACCGGCACCGCTCGGGTTATATACTGCTGGAACTGGCCAACGTGGAGGGAGGCGGCGCGATGATGGTGCAGTTTAAAGATATCCGTTTGCGGCGCCTTGTCTCGCTGCGCTCGGACGGGTTCGAAAGCCTTTTCAATGGCCGCGATCTAACCGGCTGGGATGGCGATGCGAATATTTGGTCTGTCAAAGACGGCGTGCTCACCGGAGACGTCGTCAATCGCTCGGTCAGCGGTCGGAAAGGCCCTCATCTTTTCTGGAAGGGGCAGGCCGATGATTTCGAGTTGCGGCTGTCCTTCCAACTGGAGCGAGGCAACTCAGGCATTTTTTATCGTGGCAAGCACTTTGAGGATGGCAATGTGGCCGGTTACCAATTTGAGATCTGGAAGGACAACATAGGCGGCCTGATGGACACAGGCCCGGAACGATCCCGTCGCGACTTCGTTAAGGCGGAGAAATTCCAGCGTTACGTGAAGAAGAATGATTGGAATGACGTCGTCATTACCGCTCAGGGCAATCGCCTCGTGCATAAACTCAATGGCGCCGTGATGGCTGACGTAACCGACACCGACAAAAATCGGCAAATGTCAGCGGGGCTCTTCGCGTTGGAAATGTTTGGACCGACCATTATTCACCTCAAAGATGTCCGGCTCAAACGTCTTCGTGCCGGCGCTGTCCCGACTGCGGCCGCCGATTCAGTGCAAGATAAGACCTTTTAACGCGCGGCTATGCGTTTTCAGAAATTCTGTGGCCGATGCGGAAGGGTAGGGCCGCGCTGCTGCGCGGCCAGACGGCGCCGCAGCGCCACCCTACCGAACAAACGCTTGGCTTGGCTACAGTTTTATTTGAAATGCTCTAACTGGCACTAAACTTTGTAAAAACGCGGTTGGCCTCTTCGAGTGCTTCTTTGGAACCAATGTCGAACCAGGTTCCCGGTACGCGCCATGTGTAAACCGGCGTACGCGGATATAACCATTGGATAAGTCGTCCGGGTTGATCGGGGTTGTTTCCTTCCGCGATATATTGCTTGAGGAAAGGCAGCGTGGACTTCGGATAATAGTAAAGCGCGATGCCAGTCACCGTGCTGGTGGGTTGCTGGGGTTTCTCTTCGAAGAAAGTGATTTTGCCAGTGCCATCCATCGTAATGGCGTTGTATTTTTTGATCTCCTCAAGATTACCCACGTCGTACACTGCCAGGACCGGCGCATTTTTCTGCCGGCAAAACGTCCCGAAGGCTTCCAGACTTTGACTGAACAGGTTGTCGGCTGCTACAACCATGATGTCGTCATCCACGTGTTCCCGGGTAATCACCAGGTGCAGATCGCCGATGGCCCCCAACTTGTTGCTCTCATCCGTGGAACCATCGTTGACGATGGTGAAATCGAGTTTGGCCTTCCTGCTACGGTAGTCCGTTGCCCATTTCTGGAAATGGCCGGCAAATTTGGCGTTGGTGACGATGTAAATACGCTCAAGGCCTTCGATCGCCGCGAGGTTGTCCAGCACATGATCGATCATGGGTTTTCCGGCCACCGACAACAGCGGTTTGGGACGGTCACGGGTCAGCTCCTTAAGCCTCGTAGCGTACCCGGCCGCAAGAATGATGAGTTTCAATCGAGGGGGTCTTTCCTATGGCTGGCGCTGAGTCTGATTCTCGAACAGGCTTGGAGCCGCTTTTTGTGCCTGAGCACTGCACCTGGCCAGAATCTCCGCGCTGGATTCACAGTTCAAGGCGAACTCTGCCAACTCCCGAGCTTCCTCCATTTTGACGCGTCGAATCAGATATTTGACAGAGGGCACCGTGGGCGGCGCCACACTTATCTCGTCCATACCCAGCCCCAGCAACAAAGGCACCATCATCGGATCGCCGGCCATTTCGCCGCAAACGCCCACCCAAATCCCTTGTGCGCGCGCCGCGTCCACAGTCATCTTAATCAAGCGCAGCACCGCGGGATGCGTCGGCTCGTAGAGGTGCGCGATCTTTTCGTTCAAGCGATCCACAGCCAGCGCGTACTGAATCAGGTCATTCGTGCCAAGGCTGAAGAACTTGACCTTTTTGGCGAGACTCCCCGCAGCCAGAGCGGCGGATGGGATCTCTATCATCGCTCCGATTTCCATCGCATCATCGCAGGAGACACCTTCGCTTCGCAGCTCGGCTTTGTACTTTTCGACGAGCCCATTGGCCTGAATCAATTCGTCGAGACACGAGATCATGGGATACATCAGCTTGACATTGCCCTCGGCGCTGGCGCGGAGAATGGCGCGAAGCTGAGCGCGAAAAATGTCCGTTTGTTGCAAACAAAACCGGATGGCGCGCCAGCCCAGGAATGGATTCATCTCCTGCGGCACCTGAAGATGAGACAGGAATTTGTCGCCACCCAGATCCAGTGTGCGAATGATGACCGGGTGCGGCTTCAAAGCGGCCGCAACTTTTCTGTAGGCCTGATACTGTTCTTCCTCGGTGGGCAAGGTTTCGCGGTTGATGAACAGATACTCCGTGCGAAAAAGACCCACCCCTTCCGCGCCACTGCCAATAACCGCTTCGGTATCCCCGGGCTGTTCGATGTTCGCGGAGAGAATGACTCTGCTTCCGTCCAGAGTCACGGCCGGCTTGTCCTGGACGTCACGCAGCTTTTCTTCGAGCGTGACCTGTTTGCGAACCAGTTGGCCGTACTCAAAAAGCGTCTGGTCCGTTGGATTGATGATGATCAGTCCGTTGAAACCATCCAACAATGCGTACTGGCCGGTTTCCAAGGCGTGGCTGGCATTTTGCAATCCGACCACGGCCGGAATGCGCATCGAACGCGCCATGATAGCGGTATGAGAGGTCTTGCTGCCAATGTCCGTGGCAAAACCCAGAACGTGCTGTTTATCCAGCGTGGCCGTGCGCGAAGGAGAAAGATCGTAGGCAATGACAATGCACGGGTCGCGGAGGCATTGGAGATTCAGGTCCTCTTCACGCCCCAGCAGATTACTCAGAAGGCGCGCCGTGACGTCGCGCATGTCCGCTGCGCGCTCACGCAGGTATTCATCGTCGATGGCGCTGAGAGTCCGCGTATATTTGTCGGCGACCTTTTGGAAGGCGTATTCGGCGGTGACTTTTTCGCTGAAAATAATCCGGCTGACTTCCTCGATCAGGTTGGGATCTTCAAGCACCAGCAAGTGGGCGTCAAAGATACTCGCTTCCTCCGAGCCGAGGCCGCGACTGACCTGTCGCTGGACTCCCAGAATCTGGTGACGCGTCTCGACGATGGCCTGTTCCAGACGCTGAACCTGGTGTGTCAGCTCCTCCTCAGGAACATGATGTTTGGGAATGGAATTGTCTTGAGGCTTGCCCACGACAAGGATTTTTCCGCGGCAAACCCCGGGGGATACCGGGATGCCTCGAAAAGTCTTCTCGCCAGATCGTTCCAACTCAAGCATGGCCGATTGTTACCCGCCGGGTGGGAGTTTGAAAAGAGAAAGGTGGGGGGAGTGAACCGCAAGCCGATATATCCTGACCATGGAACCGGGCCAGCGCGATCGGCGTTGAGGATTATGGTTTCAACGATTGCCCTGCCACTTTTGCCTTGCCAGAAGCTGCCGTCTTTTCGTTCACTCATACCCGACTTCGCGCTTTCAATGGTGACTCACACCACTGAGCGGTTGTCGGCTGTCCGCCATGAAAGGTAAAAATGCGTCCGCGCGCCGGGGCGTGCTGGCCGGGGGCAACTGGATTATCGACCAGGTCAAGCTGATCGATGTATTCCCGCAATTGGAGTCCCTGGCCAATATCCGTGGCCAGTCTCAAGGCACGGGAGGCGCGCCTTACAATGTCCTGATTGATTTGGCGCGGCTTGGCTCCGGTTTGCCGCTCTTCGCCGCCGGATTGGTCGGCAAAGATGCCCTCGGCGAAATCATCCTCGAAGATTGTCGCCAGCACAAAATTGACACGCGCTGGCTGCGAACGACGACGGACGCCGACACTTCCTATACGGATGTCATGACCGAGCAGGCCAACGGGAGGCGGACCTTTTTTCATTACCGCGGCGCCAATGCCTTGTGGCGCGGTGAGGACCTTGACTTTGGCAAGAGCCGAGCGGCGATTTTCCATCTCGGCTATTTGCTTTTGCTGGACGCGCTGGATGAACCGGATTCAAAATTCGGCACCAAGGCCGCCCGTCTGCTGGCCTTGGCGCAGGAAGCCGGAATGAAAACCAGCGTGGATGTCGTGAGTGAAGAAAGCGATCGCTTCGGGAAAATCGTGACGCCCGCCCTCAGGTTCGTTGATTACTGCATCCTCAATGAAATCGAGGCCGGCAAGACAACCGGCTTTAAGATTCGCCAACCCGATGGCCAGTTCGACACCGTGGCGTTGCGGCACGCGGCTGGAGCGCTCTTGCAACAAGGCGTGCGCGAACTGGTGGTCATTCATTTCCCGGAAGGGGGCTTTGCCAGAACCCGCAAAGGCGAAGACGTTTGGCAACCGTCATTGAAGCTGCCGGAAAAATTTATCGCGGGCACGGCCGGGGCGGGCGATGCGTTTTGCGCCGGTGTTTTGCTGGGCCTGCACGAGGGATGGGAGTTGCCCCGCTGCCTGCATACGGCTGTCTGCGTCGCTGCCGCGTCTTTATCACACCCGACCTGCACGGCGGGGCTGAAGCCGCTCAGCGCCTGCTTGAGCCTGGGGAAGAAACATGGTTACCGGCCAGCAATGGAACCTGTCGAAGAGTAGGTGTTTTGCCGCGATGGCCTTGAAAACGGAAATCCGAAACGGACTCAAGCGCGTTCCAGGTACTTGCCGGTGCGCGTATCGATCTTGATTTTTTCGCCCGTCCGGATGAATAGCGGTGCCTGCACGGTGATGCCGGTCTCCATCGTCACCGTCTTTTGCACGTTGTTGGCTGAGTCGCCGCGAACGCCTTCCGGCGCGTCTTTCACCGTCAAGACGACGCTGGATGGCAGTTCGATCTGAACGGCCTTGTCCTCCACGAAGGTAATGGTCACCGGCGCGTTCTCCACCAAATAGCTTCTGGCGTCACCGACAATTTCGGGCGCGAGCGTGGTGGTCTCATATGTTTCGGGATCAGAGAACACGTAATCCTCGCCATCCTTGTAACTGAACTCCATCCTGCGCGTGGTCATCGGCACGACTTCAATTTTCTCCGTCGAACTGAAACGCACGTCGGAAGACTTGCCCGTCCGGATGCTGCGGATGGTTGCCTGCACAAAAGCGCGAAGATTCCCGGGTGTTCGGTGCTGGCTGTCCAAAACCACTGCAATATCGCCGTTATAATTAATCGCCATGCCGCGGCGAATGTCATTTGCTGATGCCATAAGATCCTAAAAAAAACCGCCGTCCACCCGTTGCCGGGATAAGCGGAGCGGGGAAACTAACGCAGCTTGCGATGATTGCAAGTCTTGAGTTCGATTATTTTCATGCGGCTCCCAGGATGGAAAGATACAAGCCTCGGCTTGATGGCCATCATTTTCACGCGCCCTTGCCGGCTCTTTTCTGAACGGCAGGTCTTGTCCCCAGTGCGCGCTGATAGTATAACCCATAATGGTAGAGAATAACTGGATTCCGGCACCTCGTGATCCATGAATAGAAAACTGCGCATCTTGTTGGTTGAGGATGACTCAGGCGATGCCGCGCTGGTTGAGCGTGAACTCCGCAGAGGCGGACTGCAGTTTACGCTTCAGCAGGTCGAAACCGAGGCAGAGTACCGCCGGGCGCTGGAGAGTCCCTTGGACTTGATCCTCTCCGATCATGATTTGCCTGCTTTCGATGGCCTCTCGGCTTTGGCCATTGCCAAGGAAAAGGCTGAAGAGGTCCCTTTCATCTTCGTGACCGGTTCCGTGGGCGAGGAGGTGGCGATCCAATCCCTGCGGGAGGGTGCCAGCGATTATGTACGGAAACAAAAACTCTCCGCCCTTGTCCCTGCGATCGAGCGCGCGCTGAAGGCAGCAGAGGAGCGGCATCGGCGCCGAACAGCCGAAGAGGCATGGCGTCGAAGCGAAGAGCGCTTTCGCATGCTCGTCGAGCATGTCACCGATTACGCGATTTACATGCTGGATGCCGACGGTCGCGTGATTACCTGGAACGAAGGCGCCGAACGCATCGAGGGTTATCGCGCCGACGAGATCATCGGGCAGCATTTTTCCAGGCTTTTCCCTGCCGAAGGCGTGGCGCGTAACAGGCCTCAACGCATCCTGGATCTTGCGGGCAAAGAGGGTCGGAGCGAGGAGGAAGGCTGGCGCGTGCGCAAGGATGGCACGCCGTTCTGGGGGCGGGTCATCGTCACCGCCTTGCGCAATGAAGCTGGCGCGCTCTACGGATTTGCCAAGGTCTCGCAGGATCTGACGGAAAGAAAACGCGCGGAGGAGAATTTGCGCCGCAGCGAGGAACGGCTTCGCCTCCTGGTCGAAGGCGTGCAGGACTACGCGATTTGTCTGCTAGACGCCGAGGGCCGTGTGATCTCCTGGAACAGTGCTTCGGAACGCATCGAGGGTTATCGCGCCGAGGATCTGGTCGGCCGGCACTTTTCATTTGTATTCAATCCGGAGGATCAGCAGCGTGGCCGGCCGCAACAGGCGATGGAAGCTGCCGCGGCCCGAAGGCATTCTGAGGGTGAGTTCTGGCTGGTGCGCAAGGATGGGTCCGGTTATTGGGCGAACGTCGTGCTCAACGCGCTGCATGCCGACGACGGCCGTCTCATTGGCTTCACCGAGGTTATTCGCAACATCACCGAGCGCAAGCGGAGCCAGGATGAAATCCAACGCTGGAGCGCTGAATTGGAGCAACGGGTCAATCAGCGCACGGCCCAATTGGAAGCGGCCAACCAGGAGTTGGAGGCTTTCAGCTATTCCGTGTCGCACGATTTGCGCTCTCCTTTGCGGCACATAGAAGGGTTCATAGGCATGTTGCGGGAGAGCGCCCAGAAAAACCTCACTGCGCATCAACAGCAAATCTTAAAGGTAATTGGCGACTCGGCCAAGAAGATGGATCGGTTGATCGATGAACTGCTGGCCTTTTCCCGGACGGCTCGCGCCGAAATGTTGCAACGCAACGTTGCCATGGCCGCGGTGCTGGAACAGGCGCGCAAGGAGTTGCGATCTCAGACCGCAGGACGCAAAATTAAATGGACGATTCATCCTCTGCCGGAAGTCGATGGTGATCCAGCCATGTTGCGCCAAGTCCTCATCAATCTGCTTGCCAATGCGCTCAAATACTCGGTCCAGCGCTTCCAGGCCGAAATTGAGGTCGGATCCAGCCAGTCGGAGCGAGAGTTCGTTTTCTTCGTGCGCGATAACGGAGTGGGCTTCGATCCCTACTATGCGCACAAACTGTTCGGGGTCTTTCAGCGGCTGCACCCTGCTCATGAGTTTCCTGGCACAGGCATCGGTTTGGCCATTGTTCGGCGCATCATTGCCCGCCATGGCGGCCGCACGTGGGCGGAAGGAAAACTCGATCACGGCGCGACTTTTTACTTCTCAATTCCGAAGAGCGGCAACCACCCAGGGGATTCACCTGGAAGTTCCACGATGGTGCATTGACCTGACTCGCCTCTCGTTAAACAAAGCCTTTGCCGTTGCGCGTGGCAAGATAACCATGAAACGTATGGATATGGATGAAACGATACCGCGTCGAACCGGATTCACTTTGCGCGCGTGAGCCCGCAAAATCGCGCCGTGACAATCGGCCGCTCCCGCTCTTAAGTTTCAACCATGGAACAGGACACGTTGACCCTTGGTCATTCACCGGATCCGGATGACGCGTTCATGTTTTATGCCCTGGCAAAAGAACTCATTCCAACGCACGGATTCAAGTTCCAGCACATCTTGCAGGACATCCAAACATTGAACGAACGGGCCACACGCGGGGAATTGGACATCTCGGCCATCAGTATCCACGCCTACGCTTATGTGAGCGGCCACTACGCGTTGCTGCCAAGCGGCGCCAGCATGGGCGATGGGTATGGGCCGATACTGGTCGCAAAGGCGCGGCTTTCCAAAGAAGACCTGGCCCGTAAAAGAATCGCTGTGCCGGGCACAATGACAAGCGCGTTCCTGGCCTTGCAACTATGGCTCGGCAAGCCGGCCCGCGAAATTAATTACGTTGTCGTGCCCTTTGACCGTATCTTTGAGGCCGTGCGCTCGAATGCGGCCGATGCCGGCCTGGTTATCCATGAAGGTCAACTGACGTATCACAAGGACGGACTCGCGATCTGCGAGGATTTGGGCGCATGGTGGGGCCGGGAGAATGGCGGACTGCCGTTGCCGTTGGGCGGGAATGTCATCCACAAGCATTTTGAACCCGTGGTGCGCAGAACAATCTCGGACATTCTATCGGCCAGCATTCAATACAGCCTCCGGCATCGTGCGGAAGCTGTCGAGCACGCCCTGCAATACGCCCGCGATATGGGACGCGAACTGGCGGACAGGTTTGTCGGGATGTATGTGAATGAATGGACATTGGATTATGGGGAGAAAGGGCGCGAATCCATCCGGCGATTTTTCCATCGGGCGCACCAGCAGGGCTTCATTCCACAGGCGCCGGAACTTGAGTTCGTGGCCTGATGGTCGGTTTGTTTGGACCGAACAGGAACCCGCCGTGGCATATCAGGGCACAATGAAATATCGACGCTTCGGACGCACCGGGTTGTCCATGCCGGTCTTCTCGTGTGGCGGCATGCGCTACCAATTCAAATGGCAGGATGTCCCGCCTGGCGACATTCCGGCTGAAAGTCAGGACAATCTCGAAGCAACGATTCATCGCGCCGTGCAGTTGGGCATCAACCATATCGAAACAGCGCGCGGCTATGGGTCATCCGAAATGCAATTAGGGCGGGTGTTGCCTGCATTCCCTCGCGACAGGATCATCGTGCAAACCAAGATCGCTCCGATGGCCGATCCGGAGAATTTCCTCAAAACCTTTGAGCGCTCACTGAAGTATCTGCGGCTGGACTACGTGGACTTGCTGGCTCTGCACGGCATCAATCATCGGCAATTCCTCTCTCATGCGCTGAGGAGAAATGGTTGCGTGGCAGCTGCGCGCAAGCTGCAAGCCGAGGGGCGCGTGCGTTTCGTCGGCTTCTCGACTCACGCGACAACGGATATCATCCTGGAAGCAATCCACAGCGGTGAATTCGATTATCTGAACGTTCATTGGTACTTCGTCAATGACTTGAACTGGCCGGCGATCGAGGCGGCTCACAAACTCGACATGGGCGTCTTCATCATCAGCCCGAATGACAAAGGAGGCAAACTCTACGACCCGCCCAGGAAGCTGGTGACATTGTGCGCGCCGCTGACGCCCATGCAGTTTAACGATCTCTATTGTCTGGCTCGGCCCGAAGTGCACACGCTCAGTTGTGGCGCGGCGCGGCCTTCGGACTTTGATGAGCACATCCGCGCGCTGGACTTTTATGAGACGCTGCCGAAAACGATCGCGCCCATTGAAAACCGTTTGCGCGCAGAAATGGAGCGCATCCTTGGGGCGGAATGGTGCGGACACTGGTTCGAGGGCCTGCCCCAATACACCGACGTTCCTGGCGAAATCAACTTGACGGAAGTCCTGCGTCTTTGGACCTATGCCAAATCGTTGGATCTGACCGCGTGGGGAAAGATGCGTTACAATTTGCTGGGCCAGGGAGACCATTGGTTTCCCGGCCAAAACGCGGGCCAGGTCACAAAACTGGATTTGCGCGCTGCTTTGGCTCGCAGTCCTTTTGCGGAAAGAATTCCAGAAATCCTGCGTGAGGCTCACGAGATGCTGTTCCACAAGGAGGCCAAACGCCTGAGCCAGAGTTGAGATTTGCTGTCCACTGGCGTAGAATGGGCCAGTTCTCCATGGCAGGCGCGGCAGATTTGAGTTTGCGTGGCTATCGGCGGCAGTAAAATATAAACAGAGAAGTATGCGAGAGCGAAACTTGCTAATGTTGTTCCTCGTCCTGAACGTGGTGCTGGCCGGGGCGTTTGTCACTTATCTTGTTTTATCCTCCAGCAGACAGCCCAAAATCATTGCCACTAGTTTTCCGGCGGCAGGCAAAACCAACCTGCCGGTGAATGCATCCACTTCCAACAGGACCAATGAACTGAAAGCCACCGCCATCGCCCGCGTGTCGAGCAGCACGAATGAGAACACGACCAGTGCCGCCAGCAACGCGGCGGCGGCAAAACCAGTCTTCAGCCAGAAAAAGTTTACGTGGCAGGATGTCGAGTCCGAGCCTTACCTGGCCTACATCGCGAGCCTGCGCGCGGTGGGTTGTCCGGAAGAAAAGGTTCGAACCATCATCCTGGCCGACATCAATGAACTCTTTGCCAAAAAGCGGCTGAAGGAAGCAATTGCTCACGATCCGGAATGGTGGCGTTCGGAACCGCAACTGATGGTGGTGAACGTGCTCCAGGAGAAAGGCCGCGCGTTGGAGGAACAGCGTCGCGAGTTGATTGGCAAGTTGCTTGGGCCGGAAGCCTTGGAGAACGAAAAGAGCGAAACTTATTTTTGGAGCAGTGTCCAACTGACGGGCCCGGTGCTCGGCAATCTTTCTTCCGAAGCGCACAATCAGGTGCAGGACATCTGCAGTCGTTCCATGGAGCGTCATCAGGCCGCGTTTTGGTCGCGCGTCAACGAAGGCCAGCCGCTTAACTCCGTCGAGATGGCCAGGCTGCGCGAGCAGACACGCGCCGATCTGCGCCAGATTCTCAGTGCGGAGCAACTGGAGGACTTCCTTCTGCGCTATTCCCACAATGCGCATCAGCTTCGCGACGAGTTGCGCGGGGTTGAGCCGACGCCGGAGGAATTTCGGAAGATCTTTCGCGCGCTCGATCTCATCGCGCACCAGATGCAACTGGACTACGGCGGCTTGGAAGCGCTCAGCGAGAAACAGAGGGAACGCCATCAACGCCAGCGCGATGACATTATCCGCCAAACGCTCAACCCAGAGCGTTATCAGGCCTATCTGCTGACGAAGGATCCGCTCTATCGCCAGGCGCAAATGATGGCCCTCCAGTTTAACGCTCCGCCCAAAGCCATCATCCCGATCTACCAGATGACGAAATTCAACGAGAGCAAACGGCAGAAGATTATCAATGACGCCTCACTCACGCCGCAGCAAAAGTCCGAGGCCCTGAATGCTGTTCAGCAGGAACAACAACAATCCATTCACAGGATCGTCACGGAAGCGAACGCGCAGCGGTGATCGGTCGGAGTTCACGCTTCAGCCTGCTTGTCTTCCAAAGCACCCTGAAGCGTGGGCTTCAAAGAGCGCATTGCTTATTCGAACATCTGCAATTTCGTTCCCAGCATCTCGCACCATACTTCCAGCGTGGCCACTTCGGCTTGGATGCGCTCGTTCGCCTTGCGAAAAATCACCGGCCTCGGCGTCACCAAGGCGACGAGGTGTTTGACATCAAATCCCTCCAGCAGCCCGAAACAAAACAACTCCGGCTTTTCGTTCACTCCCCAGTTTTGCTCGATGACCTCCTTCAGACTGCCGAGGGCTCCGTGCAGTTCCAGGCCACCAATGGCTTTATCCTCCAGACCGGCGGCGACTAACGAAGACAGGCTCGAACGCGGCCCGATGGCGGCGATTACGACCGGCTCATCCCGATATCGCGCCTGGCACCAGCGGGCGATAGCTGCCAATTGACCGGCCTGCAGCCCCAGCGGCCTCTCTCCAACGGCGCTTACGAGCAAGGCGAAGAGAAAATCGTGACTGCGGATCTTTGATTCTCCGAAATAGAAAGGATCGACTGCCAGCACCCGCTTGCCTTCGGTCAGCAATCGTTGCACCTCGTTCGCGCTGTTCTGCCGCCCTGCATCTGCCACGACGATGACCGTCGCGTGAGGATCGCCGGCGCCAAGTTCTACCGCGGGCACGGTCCAGGTATCGTCCACTCGCAGCCGCCAGAAGATAGCGTGTGTGCCGGCTTTTTCCTCCGCGTGCAGCCGCTCTGCCGTGACCTGGGAGTGTTTTGCGCGGACCAACTCACGAAGTTTTGCGCGATTGTCATTCTGCCATTTCTCGGCCGCACTTTTGCTCGTGGGAAGTGTTGGCTGGCGCGGCAAATCCTTGCTCAACGCCAGAGCGAGGCTGTTGAAAGTCGCGTTGTTGGCAGGCAGCGGCACGTTGAGAACGGTGTTGCTCTTCACCTCGGCATCGCACGGGATTTCCATCGAAAGGAAATCCTGACCGGCGTAGAAGTGCTCTCCCACGATGCGGTAAAAAGCCTCGCGATTATCCAAGCCGAAGTTGTGATCGCCCGGTTCATAATTGATGTGTGAACGCAGGTTTGCTTCCTTGCCATACAGTTCGAAGATGGGCGTGGCTGCATCCACGAGCGGCTGGAGCGCGTGTGGGGAGGCAAAGCAGCAATTGTCTTTGAAGTTGTAAGTGAGCAGGGTGGGCCGCGGCGCCATCAGCGCGGTCAAATGCGCATAGTCGGCCACGGTGGCCAGATCACACGGCGTCTGCTCCGAATCGCCGAGGTCGCTCCAAAACCGCGCGCGTGTGCGAAAGCTGGAGTAACCCGCCACCGGATTGCACAACGTGACTCGCGTGTCGAGCGAACTGATGAAAATCGTTTGCCAGCCACCGCCGGAGAGCCCCGAGACGGCGACGCGTTCCGGGTCAGCATTCGGATGCGACAGGAGCACGTCCAACCCTCGTTTCATAGCCAGATAAAACGGAGCCAGGCCGCTGGTGCCGCAGAGATCCAGTTGGTTCATCCGGTAATGCTGGTAGCCATTGCCGCGGAGCTGTCCCATGCCGATCCATTCCGGATTGAGGACCAGCATGCCGCGCCGGGCGAGATTGATGCAGCGGATTTGTTTGTAGGCCACCGCTTTGCCGATTCCCTCGTGTCCGTTGACGTTCATGATCACAGGGACTTTGCCCGACAAACCATTCGGCACGTAGAGGAGGGCTGGAATCCAAAGGCCGGGCACGACCTCGTAACGCAACTTGCGTATGGAATAACCGGGACCGCCTTCGATGACGTCGAACCATTCCACTTTAGTCTGCTCGTTTCGCCACTTCGCCGCTTCGCCGCGGAAGACCACCCGGTCGAGCGTTTCGCGGCGAATTCGTTCGGCGTGCTGCCTCCATTGCTTTGCTGTCTGCACCTCTGGCATGAGCGGAACGCGGCTTTCCGTGTATGCCTGCACCTCGGACAACGGGAGATTGGTATCGATGATCGGGCGTTTGAGCCAGGCCTGGATTGGTTCGAGTTCAGACGCCCGCAACGGGAGTACCAAAAGCAGGAGAAGCGAAACAATCGAGAGTCTGGCCATGCGCGTGAGAATTAGTCGTTTGGTAAGGAAGGTCAAGCAGGAGCGCGGACGTCTCGTCCGCCCGAATAGTGGCGGGCCGCTTGGGCCAAATGCCTTCGCCCACCGAACTCACTGTTTGGTGAACGGGTTTCGCCTGAGGCAAACGCCGTTGAATATGGCACCAGGCTGGTCGTTGTGGGTCAGGCTGGTGATTTGTAGGTTCGTGCGGACGAGACGTCCGCGCTCCAATTGCATCGTTTGGCTAAGGATGCTTCAGGCAACTTTAACCATCCGGGCGACGTAAGCCCCATCCACGCCTTCAACAAAGGGGAGCAAGGTGCGCTCTTTCTCCAAGCGGAAGCCCCGATGCCTTTCCAGGAACGCCTGGGCGATCCCTTCGTTCTCCTCTGGTTCCAGGCTGCAAGTGCCATAGACCAGCGTGCCGCCCGGTTTGACCTGGACGGCGGCATTGTTCAAAAGATCCAGTTGCGCGGCGTGCAGCCGTTCGATTTCCTGCGGGCGAATCCGCCAGCGCAAATCCACTCGCCGCCTCGTCACACCGGTGTTCGAGCAAGGGGCATCGACCAGCACGCGATCATACGGTTCACTGAGCTCGGTATGTATGTTGGTGGATGCCCGCGCCAATCGCACCATCGTCACACCGAGGCGCGCGCAGTTCTCGCGGACCAAATCCCGTCGCGCAATGTGCGGGTCCTGCGCCATGATCATTCCGCGGTTGTTCATCAATTGCGCGATGAGAGTGGTTTTGCCTCCCGGCGCCGCGCACAGGTCGAGCACAGCTTCGGCCGGTTGCGGGTTCAATTCGACGACCGCCAGAACGGTGCTGGGGTCCTGGATGTAAAACCAGCCTTCCTCAAAACTCGGCAGCGAGGCCAAAGGCGGATGGGACTGCAGTTCGAACAGCAGTCCTTCGTGGATCCAATCCCACTGGCGTGGCACAAAGCGCACCCCTTCCTGTTCCCATCGGGCCGCGAGTTGCCCGGCGGTCGCGCGCAGCGTGTTGAGGCGCGCGTAGGTGACCGGCGGCGTATTGTTCCATTTCAACAATTGCCGCAAGTTTTCTTCGCCCCAACGCTTCCCCCAGCGCTGGCAAAGCCATGCGGGATGTGAGTAGCCAAGAGCAGGCTGGCCGTTCTTCACTTCGGCCAGTTTTTTCACGGTGTCCTGCCGCTCGCGCAGATAGCCACGCAGAATGGCGTTGATAAAACCGGCTTGAGGACCAAAACCAAGCTGCTTGGCCATGGCGACAGTTTCATGAACGATCGCGTGGTCGGGAATTCGCTCCAGCCAGAACATCTGATACAGCCCCAGCCGCAGTAAGATCTGCAGCACCGCCTTCTGACTGCGGCCCGGAGTTTTTTGAGCGATCAGCCAATCCAGCGTGGCCTGCCACCGAACCACCCCGAAGGTAAGTTCCTGCACGAGTCCTCGATCGGCGGGTAAAAGCGATCGGCCGGCCAATTCCTGCTCCAGCAGGTTCTCGATATAATCGGCCTGCTGCGCGTGACGCTTCAGAATGCGAACGGCAATTTGTCTTGGTTTTTCCACACCGGTCCTCAATAATGTCAATGGCTCAATTGTCAGCGAGAATATACTGAAATTTATGAGAGAAGAGTTCGAAAAACTGGTCGCCACGGGAAAGCTTGGCCGCCAGCATGTGGAGGCGCTGGTTCTGCTCACCAAGAGCGGCTATTGCCTGCACCGCAGTTGGGGGTTTGGCAAGATCACGACCGTCGATACGGTCTTCGCGCGCTTCAGCATCGATTTTCAAAACAAGCCCGGTCACACCATGGACCTGGGGTTCGCCGCCGAATCGCTCAAGCCCATCGATCCGAATCACATCCTCGCGCGCAAAGCCGCCGATTTGGAAAGTTTGCGCCAGATGGCTGCCCTGCATCATCTCGATCTTATCAAACTGGTGTTGCAAAGCTACAGCGGGCGGGCAACCCTGGACCAAATCCAGCAAGTCCTCGTGCCGGAGGTCATTGCCGACGACTGGAAAAAATGGTGGGAAACGGCCCGTCGGGAGTTGAAGAAGGATGGCCATTTCCAGGTGCCGGTCAAGAAATCCGACCCGATCGTTTATCAGACACAGGAGGTGTCGCTGGATAATCGGCTGCTCGCAGAATTCCGCGCCGTCAAGGGTCTGAAGGCCAAGGTCAATTCCGCGACCGAAGCGTTGAAGAGTTTTGCCGACGTTAAGGACAAACAAGTGTTGGCCTCGGAGATGATTGCCGCCTTGAACGCCGATATTGCCACTCATCAGCGCACGCAACCGGCCGTTGCACTGGAGGGCGTTTTCACGCGCGATGACCTTCGGGCGGAGGCGGCCCTGCCTTCGCAGGAAGGGGAATTGATGGCCAGCAGCATTTGGGGACAGGATAATATTCGCTTCGGTCAAATCCTCGAACAAATCCCCGCCTCCAAACATCGGCGTGTGCTGCAGTCTTTCAAAGAGGCCAATCCTGCGCTCTGGCACGAAATCGTTTTGGCTGCTCTCAATAACATGCCGGCCAAGCTTTGCACGGAGTGCGCCAATCTCCTCATCCCTGAGGGCAAACTCGAACAACTCAAAGAATTGCTGGCCCGGGTCATCAGCCAGCACCAGGCCAGCAGCGAATTGCTGCTCTGGCTGGCCAAGGAGCGCTCCGACAGTTTTGCCGACATCCTCGGCCCGGAAGTTTTTCGAGCCATGCTCACGGCCATGGAGCGCGATCAGTTCAACGAGAAACGCTCCAACCGGCTGCGGGATTACATCATCGACGACCAGGAATTGCTCGTGGAACTGATCGGTTCCGCTGACCTGGAAGTGATCAAGGACTTGACGCGCGCGTTGCAACTTTCGCCCTGTTTCGACGACATGGACAAGCGCTCCCTCCTCGCCCGCATCGTCAAAAGTTATCCCGCCGTCCAGGCCCTCATCTCCGGCGACCAGAGCAAACAGGAAAGTCCGCTCCTGGTCTCTTGGGAAAGTCTGGAGCGGCGCAAGAACGAATACCACGAGCTGGTTCAGAAGAAAATCCCGGCTAATTCCAAAGAGATTGCCATTGCCCGCAGCTACGGCGACCTCCGCGAAAACCACGAATACAAAGCAGCCAAGGAGATGCAGAAAATTCTGATGCGCCGCAAAGGAGAGCTGGAGTATCAGCTTGTGTGCGCACGCGGCACGGATTTCGCCAATCCGCGCACCGATGTCGTCAGCGTCGGCACGCGAGTCAAGGTCACGAACCTGGCGGACCAGCACGAAGAGAAGTTCACGATTTCAGGCGCATGGGACGGCGATCCGGAAAAAGGGAACATCAGCTATCTTTCCCCCGTGGGACAGGCACTGCTCAATCACAAGGTAGGTGAAGAAGTGGACCTGGAACTGGATGGCGCGCGCAAGCATTTTCGCATCGACGGTATCGAGGCGTGTCCGCCGGCGTGATTTGTTCTAACCTGGCGATCGCTGGGGCGCATCTTGAAGGGACACATCCAAAGCGCCAGAGGACTGGCGCACTCCAAAACCTTGCAGCGCTCCGAACCACTCATCGAGAGTACGAATGGGTCGTTCGTGTGGCCTCGCCAACTGCGGTCTAAATCTTAATCCGTCGCGGCCATTGTTGATTGGCTTCCCAATAGGTGCGTTTGAGCTTTATACCGGGATCATCAGGCGAGGGTTGGATACGCCCTTCGGCGTCAATGGCGCGTGAAACCAGGACGTGTTCGCCTCCTTCCGGTTCTTTCCAATCGTAGGTCCAAAACGTCCAGGCGTATGGAGAGCGTTGTTTGCGGTCCAGCGTGGCGGGCAACCAGGCACCGTCGTCAGTTTTGATTTCGACTTTCTGAAGGGGTGTTCCATCGGTCCAGGCCGCGCCACGCAACCGAACGGCCCCGTCCTTGAGGCGAGTGGCGCGGGCGAGAACGGACTTCACGTCCATGGGGCCGACGCTGGTTTCGCGCCAAATCGTTTTGCCGTTCTTTTCTTCGCCGCGGATGGTCACGTATTCGCGTGCCATATATTTGCTCATGAACCGGCGGTCCAACGCCTCGATGCGATTGAGCCACTTGATCCAGGCAATGCCAAACCAGCCCGGCACGACCAAACGAAGAGGCGCGCCATGGGATTGGGTTAACGGCTCGCCGTTCATCTCGTAAGCCAAAAGAATATCGTCGCGCAATGCATCCGCGCGCGAAAGGCTGCGGGCGAAGTTCTGCAAGTATTCCTTTTGGCGAATGGTTTCAATTCTTTCGTCCGCGCCGAAGAAGGCGACTTCGATGACGCGATCGAACAGGCCGCACTCTTTCAGGATTGGCGCCAGCGGAGTGCCGGTCCACTTCACGTTGCCGATGGCGCCCATGAAGCCGGCGCTGCTGCTGTTGCCGGAGCATTCCAGCGTGGCGATAATGCTCTTGCGCCTTCGAACTTTGATATCGGCGAGCGATAGAGTCATCGGCTTTTTGACCAGGCCGGAGATTTCCAACCGGAACTTTTCAGCATCCAGGGCTGGCTCGTTGTAGTGCTTGACAGTGAAGACCTCCTCGTTGGGCGTAATCCAGCTTTTGAGTTGCTCCCAGCGCAATTGTTTTCCGGGCGACTGTGGATCCAGGAAGGGAAGCAGCGTTTCGCCTGCCTCGAGTTCGTCCAGGCCAAAGACGGAGAGTGGGTATTGGGCCAGGGCCAGCGCGGCGAACGCGACACTGCCTCTGATCATGTCACGGCGGGTGAGTTGCGAGTGCATGGTGTTTGTGTGTATCGAGATTTGCCTGGAAGATGCCGCACTTTGGTTTGTTTTGGCAATCGTGTTCTAACGCAAAGGAGCGGGACTCGCGAGGACGCTCGCCTCCCTCAATGTCTGTGCAAACTTTTGTCGCCTATGATGATCAGATTTTCTTCAGCAAATCCTTCCAACGTTTCCATGCCTCCCGGCGAGCTTTCTTGTTCACTTTCATGTGTGTCGAGGATTACTTTGCCGGAGTGACCACGCCAATGACACCGCAGGCAATCCGTCCGCCGGCATTGCCGACTGGCTGGCTGCCATCATCGGGCTTGGCGTGGACAATGACGCCGCGGCCGATGATGGGATTGTTCACTCCCGCAATGGAGATGTTCTTCACGGTGATTTCGTAGAGCGCTTTGCCATCGGCATCGGCTTGCACATTTCCCAAATCGCCCGCATGTCGCATGTCGGAGTCGGGCAGGCCATGCGGCTTGCCTTCCGGGTTGTAATGACCACCCGCGCTCATCGCATCGGGCGCGCTGCAATCGCCGTTTTGATGGATGTGAAAGGCGTGCTTCTGGCCCGAAGTCAATCCCTCCAGCTTGGCCACAACTTTCACGGAGTCGCCCTCCTGCGAGAAGCGAACTTCCCCCTTGCATTTGCTTCCAGCAGCCGGGTGCAGGACAGCGATGGCTTGCTTAATCGCCGCCGGACTTTCCGCGGCCGCCATTGAAAACGCCGCGCCGAAGCAAAAGCTGCAAACGACGGTCAAGGTGAGGAGTGCATTGGATCGTTTCATACCGTTGGGTCCCTGTGTTGTTGGTTTTGATCGTTTCGGATGATTCCGGAAAAATCGAGTTGTGATGTTGTCATCTTGTCGGCCTTGCCTGACATGGAAGCCTTATTGCTGGCCTGTGCTTAACCTTCCAGCGCCGCGCGGATGCGTTTTACGAGGTTGTTGTCGGCATCGCCCGAGCCTTTCAAGTTGAACACGCTGGCAGCCAGATAGCGGTCGCGCCACGGCGGCGCCAGGTAATGATAATCCTCCAGAACGGCGGAACTAAACTTGTAGTCGTGCGAGTCGCGGCCTTTCAAAAAGATCAATCTCCGCGCGGCATCGATGAGCGGCTTTGGTTCCGGATTGTCCTTGAGATAGGATAAAATCTTTCGCGAGGCGTTGAGACGCTCTTTGCTGCTGACATCGGCGAAGATTTCCTCCACCGCAGCGGTTCCTGAAGTTTTCAACGGGAGCGGCTCCAGCTTATCAATGCGGACGCCGTTGTCCTTGCGGTTTCCACGGAAGAGCGGCAGGAAGGCCGCGTTCTGAAGGAGCAAGAGCTTGCGGGTTTCCTCATGGTGGCTGTGTTGCCATGCGTAGTGCAGGGCATTCGTGCACGTGAAGGCGTGAAGCGAGCGGATGCCGGGTTCTCGCATCAGCAGTTCGCCGGCGCCGTCGAACAGAGCGTCAAAGATGGATTGGGGCGCGACACCCTGATTGAGCAGTTCGACGGCTTTGTCACTCGTGTCTCTGGCGGAGCCTTCGCGAATGGCCTCCAGCAGTTCAGCCGTGGCGTCGGAGCTTGGTTTCCCGTCCAGCCAGCCTGGGCGGATTTTTTTTGCTTCCTCCAGGTTGCGGCGGTAGGGACGATCCGCCGGCAGATCGGCTTTGGCGGGATTTTCGTTGGCGCCGCCGCGATCCAACAAGGCGTAGGCAAGCGAACGCAACACGGGTTCGGCATGCTGCCAACCAATGGCCTCCAAAGTGCGAAAGCTGTTCGCCACGTAGATGGCTTTGTGACCGATGTCGCGAAAGTCGCGCGCGCCATAACGAGAGAAAATTTCGAAGAGCTCGTGGGCTCCATGGGTGCGCGCCAGACCCACAATGGCCGCGTCGGCTGCGGCTTCGTCCCAAGCGTCCATCGCTTCGACGAACGCCGGTCTGGCCTTGTGGCTCGGCGGCACCGCCGATTCATCGACAGGCGCCATGGTCCAATTGCCCTCCTGGACATCCCGCGCCTGTGAACTCTTGAACTGATCGATTGCCCAGAAGATAGGAAGCCAGCGGTCGGTGTCGGGCGAAGAGAGGCTGGCCAGGTGCGCCGAGTTGACGACCAGCACAGCGTGAAACTTGAAGCCGACTGGACGCGGCTGAATGTTGCGCACACCCGCCAGCAGGAGCGCCGCGAGCACTTCGCGATACGTGGCGCCCCGCCGAATCCGCGAAGCCACTTCCTCCAAGACGCGATCGCGCGATGCTTCCTCCAGAAGGCGGACCAACGGCTCGATTTCCGGCTGGAACCGAACCATCGTTGCATCGAGCCTGGCCTCCGCAGCGGAAACCGGCGCGAGTTGTGACAGAAACCCCAAGTCACTCAATCCAGCCAAGGCTCCCGTGCCGGCTGCCATTTTCAGAAACGAGCGTCGTTTGATCATAGCGTTCTCCATGATTGGAGATTAGACGAACATTGCCGTGAAGAAAGATCAATCACTTTGTCGGCTGGAGCCGATGTGAGGACTTCGCCACGTTCCCGCCGTTCTTCCAACGCCTCCTCCCGTCGGCTCCTACAATCGTTTCACTCGGATGTTCCTGTATCGCACAAACTGATTCGTGAAATTGCCGCCACCATGCACCTGCAACGCGATACCGCCTTTGTCCGGGTGCCGCTTCTCCGTTTCCTTCCATTCCATGAATTTCACATCATTGATCCAGGTCGTGATAGTAGGTGGATTATCCACGATGCGGGCGCGAAGCCTGTTCCACTGGCCGTGCTTCCAGAACTGCGGCCACCTCTCTACCGACACCGGCGGCGGAACGGGCGAGTCGGCGATGGTCTTGATCTTGTCCGGCGCATCCAGAAAGCTGTAATTGCGCACACTGGGTTTGCCGCCGAGGCCTTCGCCATAGATTCCCATCACGTTGCCTCCGGCATGATAGTCGATCATGGCCTGCCAGGCCTTGCCGTCCTCGGTGCTGCGCAAGAACAAGCCGCTGTCCGGTCCGAAGTCGTTGTTCATTTCGAGCGACACTTCAAAATCCCCAAATGGTTCGTCGGTAATGACGATGCCGCCGTTGCCTGGAATATCCTGGCTGCCGACAATCGCGCCGCCCTCCACGACCCATTTTCCGCCGGACGCGTTCTTGCTGGCGCGGCTGTGGCCGCTCCTGCTGCTCACGTGCCAGCCCTGGAGCGACTTGCCGTCGAAGATGGAAACAAACCCGTCAGCGCCGGGAACCTGGGCGGCCAGGTTCGCCCCGCTCAGAACGATGGCCCCTGCGATCGCCAGGCTGGTTGGGTTCGAGAGCTTCACATGCCAGCCTGCTGGGCTGCCTCCCGGCAACCATTTGTCGGACCGCTCTTGCCGAGTCCTACCAGTGTGATGGCGATGCGTTGCAATGCTTCCTTTCCGCGCTCAAGTTCATCTTTGGAGAGGATGCGGCGGTTGAAAAGAAGATCGAGACAGGCCGCCGTCTCCAGGGCGGAGCGTTGCGCTATTTCGAAATTGCGCGCGCGCTCTTCGCCCGGCACGTTCCCGTTGGCGGCGGCGATCTTCAGCGGGATGGCTGTGCGGCCGTGATCGAGTTGCTCGTACATGGCGCTGTTCTTCGGCGTGCGCTCCAGGATCGGGTCGCTCCACTTCACAAACTCCAAAGACTCCTGATAGACGGGCAAGCTCTCGTGATTGAAGAACGTTTTCATAGGGCCAAAAACTACTTCCGGTTAAACCATCAGCCGCGCGGAGCTGAGCCAGCCAGACTCAGACTCAAATCGATGTCGTCGGACACTTTCTCCTCAAATTTCGCGGCGTTGATGCCGTAATCGCTGCGCTTGATGACAAAGTTCGTGCGCAACACCAACAAGTCGCCTTCCTTTCCCGAACGGGCCTTCAACTTGTCCTTCAGGTAAGTCAGCTTCACAGGCACGGTGATTTCCTTGGTGGCGCCTTTGACGGTCAATTTGCCCGTGACATCGGCCGTGGTCGTGTTTCCCTCGGTCTTCACGTTTTTGACGCCGGCCAGTTCGAAGGTCATGTCCGGATATTTGGCGACATCCAGCCAGCCGTCACCGTGCAAATGCTGTTTCATGGTCGGGTTGGAAACGTGCAAGGATGATGCGGCGACGATGATCTTCCCTTTGAGCGCGCCGGGATTCTCCGGGTCGAAGGTTACTTTGCCCGAGATGCCGGTGGCGGTGCCGTTGATCGATTCGAGTGGCGCGTCGGTTTTGAAAACGACGTTGTTGACGCCCTTGGGATCTTTGAAATCGAATTCAATCGGCGCCGCCGGAGAGAACGCGGCAAGACCGGCGAGGAGGATACTGGTGAGGAGAGTCGTTTTCATGATTGATTAATTTCGGGCTTATGGTTTGGAGTCTTGCGCTTCAGCAAGGAAATGCTGAACAGCACAACCGCGCTGACCATGCAGATGGCAAGCAGATCGATACCGGGGACAAATCGCTTTTCAATGACAGGCCCAGGCAGATCCGTTACTGGATCCTGCCGCCATTTGGTTACGGAAGTTTTAGTCCAGCCTAAATTTGGTCCGAGTGACAGCCAGGCCATCAAGCTGACTGCGATCAAGGTCAGGGCGAGGATTCGCAACAGGTCTCTCATGGTTGGAGCTTTAGCTTGCGCTCGTGTTCACGCCTCGACGGGCTCGTGAGAACAGAACAGAGGGGTCCGGACAGTCTCCGCCGCGGCGGGGTTGATATGCCGCGCATGCGGGAGCGTAAAGTCCAACTGTGGGTGGCTGAGCTCATCGCTCCACTGGTTTGTCCGCTTTCTGCCAGGCGTTAAATCCGCCTTCGAGATTGTAGAGTTTCGGAAAGTCCATGCCGCTCATTTTGGCAGCCGCGTTGGCGCTGCGACGCCCCACCGCGCAGTGCACGAGGTAAGCCTTGTTTTTGTCCAGCGCTGAAACCTTCTGCATGAAGTCGGGAGCATTCCAATCGATATTGGTTGCGCCGCGCATATGCCCGGCAGCGAATTCCTTTTGCGTTCGAACATCGAGCACGACCGTGTTCGTGTCGGCGCGCAACTTATCGAACTCATCCACGCCGATATTCTTGACTGCGGTTCTTTCGGCCAGCGGAAGCGTGTCGGACGGTTGTGCCATGCCGAGCAACGGCAACCCGAATACGGCCATAAGACTGAAAAACGCGATGGCTTTCATTTGTTGGTCTTGTTTGACGAACCAGTTGGTGGACGGCATGAAAGGACCACTTGTCTCGATTTGTCGTTTAGCCCGCCGGATCCGGAATGACTTTCACGTTGTCGAAGACTGAGGTGGCCAGCTTCGAGTTATTCCAGGAACTCACGCCCAGCCCCACATAAATGCGCTTGCCCATCTTGAAACGGTCCGAACCAGTTTGAGTCCAGTTCACGCCATCGGCGGATTTGTAGGCCGTGATGGTGTCTCCCTTTCGCGCCAGGCGCACCCAGTAGGGCGCGGAGACGCTGTCCACGAGGTCGGCCTTGATTTCCTGCTGGGGTCGATGCTCGAAAACCAGACCACTGCCGGCGCGCAGGAACAGGAAGGCATGCGGCGCCGCCGACTTGAGATTCTCGCGGATAACCACGCCTGCCTTGGCCATCTTGTGTGTTCCTTCCAGATCCACGACGCGGGCCCAAATCTCCCCGTTGCCCTCCAGGACTTGATAGACAAAATGTAGTTGATCTTTCGTCCGGCAATTATTTTTGCCGGCTCCTTTGATTCGGCATTGCTGGCCATCAAGGCGCGCGTGACCTGGCAGCCCGACGGCGCCAATGTCCTGCGAGTTCCACGGCGCCGGCAGCAAGGAGCCCGCAACCAGATCCGCCTTTCTCCCTACCGTGGCGTAAAAGCCTCCGTTGACCACGATCGCTTTTTCGTCTTCACGATTGGCAAACTGCACGGCCCCTTCCATGACCTCCAGACGGGTCGAGTTCACATCCGCCGAAAGCAAAAACTCCGTGCCGAGCACTTTGGCTTCGGCGTGCGGCGTGACCATCATCATGGCCAGTTGCCTGGGTTGCGGCGCGACTTTGGCCTCAATCTTCCCGCGCACCAGTTCGAGCTGTTTGCCCGGCTTTATTTGGAGCACCTGGAGCAGGGAGTCGGCTTCGAGTTCCACTTCCGTTGCCTCGTCCACATACTTGAGCACGGCTCTGCCATCAGCACCTGTCTTGATGGCATCGCCGGATTTCAGTTTGAAGCCGGCTTGGGCTGGAAACTCCGAATGGCCGCGCCGGACGGTTACGTGTCCTTGCCTGGAAGCTACGGCCAGACGGAACTGCGTGGCAACATGGGCAAGGTATCCCCCTGCGCTCAGGAGGATCGCCACACAGGCCGCTAAAGCCGCCCATCGCCACCATGGAACAGGCAGACGCGTGCCTTCAACAGCTTTTTCTTCAACCAACGGCGCTTTGGATACCGCCCGCGCCGACTCCACTTGCGAACCGACGCGCACGAGCAGACTCGTCTCATTGACATACTCGACAAATTGCCGGCCGGCGCCCGGCTCATTCTTCAGCAATTCTTTGAGTTGCTCCGCTTCCTCAGGCGTAAGGGACTGCTGGAGGAACTTATCGAAAAGGTCGGGAGCGCTCATCGATTGACCTCCGGAAAAGCCAGCCGGTGGCGCACACAATCACGTAACTTGGCCCGAATGCGCGACAGGGAGAGGCGAATGGCATTGACGCTCTTCTGGCGCAGTGCCGCCAGGCGCTCACAGGAAAGAGAATCTTTGTAAAAGCCGAGCAACAGTTGGAGGGCGTCCTGGTCCAGTCGTCCCATGCACTGCTGCAACGCCGCTTTTTTCACTTCCAGTTGGCCGACGGCTTCCGGATCCATGTGCAGCTCGAATTGCTTCTCAACCAGTGAAAACAACTCGGCGTCCACGTAATACGCTTCACGCTTGCGAGAGCGCAGCATATTGAGAGCTTCAAAACGCACGATTTGCCTCGCCCAGGTATAGACATTCGCTCCCGCTCGAAATTCCGCATGCTTCTTTTGCAGGACAATAAACGTCTCCTGCACGGCGTCTTGTGCGAGCGCCCAATCCTGCAACAGCGCGTAGGCGTAACTGACCAGCGCATCCTGGTACTTGAAGGCGCTTCGCAAAAGATCTTCGGCCGCGATCACCGCGCGGGTCGGCGACACGGGCGAATCCTCAGCGGCAGTTTCAGCACTTTGATAACTGGGCGGCATAGTCGGGCGATTCACACGATTATTGTCTTACGTCTGAGTATATCAGCTTCTGAGAGCCAAGGATGTCAATTTTTGTGCGGTTCGCTGTAAGGACTGTGAGTTGCGATTCCGCGGCTTCCGCGGAGTCCGTTCTCGCGGTCCTGGGTGTCGATTTGTCGAGATGGGCAAATGATTGCAAGTCTTGCTTGGATTTCCTTTCAAAATCACGAAGCTTTCACGGAACACGGACAGACGTTGGCAACCAGGGTCGCAAATGCAATACGGACGAGTGATTAAAAAGCCTGCCTCGAGCTGGAATGAGCTTCTGGTGAGTCTCCTCTTCTCCGTTTCTCCCTTTCCGTGCGCGAACGCCGCGTATGTGGCCGCCAACATTATCCCGCCAGCGCCCATGCGGGAATTCCGGGGCGCGTGGGTGGCAACGGTGGGCAATATTGATTGGCCCTCCAAAGCCGGCCTCAGTTCCGAACAACAGAAGGCGGAGCTGCTTTCGATTCTGGATCGCGCCGTTCATCTAAAGCTGAACGCGATCCTCCTGCAGGTGCGGCCGGCGTGTGATGCCTTATACGTTTCCACCCTCGAACCCTGGTCCGAATATCTGACCGGGCGGATGGGACAAGCACCCACTCCCTCCTATGATCCGCTGAGCTTCGCCGTGGAAGAGGCGCACAGACGCGGATTGGAATTACACGCCTGGTTCAATCCCTTTCGCGCGCGGCACCTCAATGCCCGTTCGGCCCCGGCGGCGAATCATATCAGCAAGACGCGTCCACAATGGGTCCGACAATATGGCAAAGCCCTTTGGCTCGATCCAGGCGAATCAGCCGCGCGGGATTATTCGATCCGTGTCGTCCTCGACGTGGTCAGGCGCTACGATATCGATGGTGTTCATCTGGACGACTATTTTTATCCCTATCAGGAAGAGGACGCCGCCGGAAACCCCCTGGCCTTTCCCGATTGGCCGAGTTGGAAACACTATCAGGAAACGGGCGGAAAATTAAGTCGCAACGACTGGCGCCGGGCGAACATCGATGGCTTCGTTGAGCGGCTCTACCAATCGATTAAGGCCGAGAAACCGTTCGTTAAGTTTGGTGTCAGCCCTTTCGGGATTTGGCGCCCTGGCTTTCCAGAGCAGATCCGCGGCTACGACGCTTATGAGAAGATCTATGCTGACTCCCGGAAATGGCTTGTGAACGGTTGGGGGGATTATTTCGCGCCACAGCTTTACTGGAACATCGATCCACCCGAACAAAGTTACCCGGTCCTTTTGAAATGGTGGGCCGACCAGAATGTTCGCAAGCGCCATCTGTGGCCGGGCAACGCCCTCAGCCGCAGTGGGCGAACGGCCGAAGAAATCCTCAATCAGGTCCGCCTGACGCGCAAGCAGCCTGGAGCGACCGGCAATGTTTTCTGGAGCTTCAAATCGTTCCTGGGAAACCGGGGCAACATCGTTGAGGCGCTTTCGAGGGAAGTCTATTCGCAGCCCGCCCTTGTGCCGGCATCGTCCTGGCTGGACAACACTCCGCCCGGAATTCCGCGACTGACCGTCGCAAACGAAGCTTCAGGGAGAGTGAAGATCAGTTGGCACGCTTCCACTGCCGAACCGGTCTGGCTCTGGATGCTCCAAACCAAAGCGGGAAACGAATGGCGCCTGGAGATACTCCCGGGCCGTCAGAATGCGCAGTCGCTCGCCCGGAACGTCTTGCCTGAGGTGATTGTTCTCAGGGCCATCGACCGCTGTGGCAATGCGAGTATGCCCGCACCCCTCGCCAGGCAAGAGGTCATTCCCAAACCCTGAGCGGGCGGCCCAGAGGCCGGCACGGCCGGAGACTATCCCGCGATGACGGCGCGCTTCTGCTGCGACCGTGCTCGCTCCTCTCCCGGCACACAGACCGAGTCCAGCAACACGCGGCCTTCCAACCTCATAGTTGACAGACATTTCTTCTACCCTACTCTGCCCACCCAGACTGTGAAAATTCTCGTCCTCGCGAACCTCTACCCACCTCATCATGCGGGCACGTACGATTTCCGCTGTCAAACCATCAGTGAGGCTTTGCGGACTCGGGGGCATACGGTGCGTGTGTTGACTTCCAAACATGGGATGATGGCCGAACAGCGTGGAACCGAGGTGGAGCGGCGCTTGTTGCTCAATGGTGTCTTCGACCATCCGCTGCTGAGGGGCCTGGGCGAATTGCGCCCCCTGGAAATGCACAACCATCAGGCGATGCGCGAGGTCATCGAATCGTTTCAGCCCGACCTCATCCACGTGCACAGCCTGACCGGCCTTTCCAAATCGCTCCTCTTTGCGTTGCGCCATTCGCGGCTGCCGACCGTATACGACGTGGCAGACCATTGGTTGGCGGAGGGTCTGCGCGAGGATCCGTGGCTGCGCTTTTGGAATCGGCCGAATGGTCCGCTGCTGCAGAAGTTGTGGCGGTCATGCCTTGAACTCTGCGGTCAACGCAATCGGTTCGATTCCACGGCGCCGACTCGCATGATGAAGGGTTACGAGCGCGTGCCTCAAGTTTACGGCGGCGCTGCGACATTGGCCGCGGTCCAACCCAACTCAATCCCATCATTCCGCTTCGATCGGCTTTACTTTTGCAGTCAAGCCTTGAAGGGCGCGACGGAACGAGCCGGGTTTCGGGTGAGTCACGCGGAGGTGATTTATCCCGGCCTGGCGACACACCAATATGTGGGAGAAATCAAGCCCGCCAGCGCACCCGCCACAAAATTTCTTATCGTCGGGCAACTCGACAAACGCAGCGGCGCGCTCACGGCCATCAAGGCCTTGGAAGTGGCCCGCCAAAACAAATTCTCCGCCACGCTCAGCATTTACGGGCGTGGCGATTCGGATTACATCGCCGAGATCCGCTCTTACATCGCGATGCACCATTTGCCAGTGGAGTTTCTGCCCGTCTCGAACATTGGCAGGGATTTGCCAGCCATTTACCGGCGCCACGATGTGTTGCTTCACACGACGGAATGGGAAGAGCCTTTTTCACTCACTCCACTCGAAGCAATGGCGTGCGGCTTGCCGGTCATCGCTACGGAAATCGGCGGCGTGGCTGAAATGTTGCGCCATGGCGAAAACGCCCTGACCTATCTGCCCAGGGATGAGGTGGCGTTGGCCGCGCGCATGCAGGAAATTCAGGAACGGCCCGAGACTCGTTACCGCATCGCGGAAACGGCGCAACAGGAAGTGTTAAGCAAATTCAACGAAACGGCCGTCATGGATCGAATTGAGAATTATCTGCAAACATCATTGGAAGTTTGGGCGCATACAGCCAGTTAGGCGACGGCACTACGCTGCATTACTCACCACCCGTTCAAAATACCGAACAGCTCGTAACGGCGTCTCGGCAGAGACTGTCTCAAAACCTGTCTTCGGGAGGGCGAGCGTCCTCGCGAGCCTCGGAATTCCCTTGGAAAAGTGTGCTCGCGGGGACGCTCGCGCTCCCGTCAGCGCGAGTTTTGAGACAGTCTCCGGCAGAGCGCCGCACTGCCCGGCACAAGAACGAGGGCGCTCTGCCGAGACGCCGCTACGACTCTGATGAGAAATGCGGCTAATGGAGTCCGCGCTGCGTGACACCAGAGCTCCTCGCCATTGCTTGAGAAAAACTTTGGCCGCCACTTACGGCTCATACACGCGGACGCGATAGAACTTCGTCGCCGCGTTTGTGTCAGGATTAGGTATCCGCGTTTCGGTATTGGTGGCGGAGAAAAAAGGACGGTTCTGTGGCACATCCAAAAATCGCCAGGCGGTGTTGCTCGATAACATCGCAGCGCACTGCGCTTCGAAGCCGCGATTGGCGATGCGCGGGAAAACAATCTCGGCCACATCGCCAGCCCGCTCAATGCCAATTCCCCAGGCCTCCAACGCGTTGGTGGGATTCGTACCCGTCAGATATTCCTGAAAATTGCTGCCCCGGTCCATGTCCGGATCCGCCGTGGCAAGGGCATCGGGCGAGTTCGTTGTTGCGAAGTACTGGATCTGCCAATCGGCAAAGCTCTGATAATTCGCCAGCTCATTTGTGATCCAATAACTCACCAGCGCGATGGCCTGGGTGTCGAGCCCTGTCCCGACCGCCGGCGGCATTCGCAGACCCGGATCCAGACTGGACAGGCGCGTCAAGAGCGCGGAATTGGCGAGCGAGCCCGGTTTGACCACTCGATTGTTCGTATCGCCAAGATTGTTATTGAGCGTTCCCTCAATGATGCGCAGCGTTGAAAGGGGCCGGTAGATGCGTGTGTCGAACATGCCGAAGCCGCCCACTCCCTGATGGCAGCCGTAGCAATTAGCCATCAGATAAGACCGCACGCGATACTCCGCGCTGAAGGACTCATTGGTGAGCCTGGCCAGAAGCGGCAGGCTGTGCAGATTGGAAACGGGCGAACTGACTGCAAAATAACTGGCGTTGCTCAGGGATCGGATTTGATTGTCGATCACCCCATTCGGATAAAGAAAATCGCGGTTCAACTGAGGCGTGTTAAAGGCCAAGGCCCGGTTTCCAGGCTGGCTGTGGCACACCAGGCATTCACTGCGACCTGGATAATGCCAGACTTGCGTCCGCACCGTGCCGCCATCGTGGATGAGGAACGTCTCGTCCATGCCACCGTCATCCACGAGGACCGCATTCGTGGGCGGATCGCTCCAGCGATACGTCACGCCGTAGGCGCCGGTGCTCGTCGTGTCGCGCACCAGAAAGCGTGTCTCCAATCGCCGTCTCGATGCCGGAACTCCATTGGTCAGTTCCAGATCCAATTGCTGGATCCAGACCGTGGCCGACGGGAGCGTCCAAAAGTTGGTCGGGCGAAACGTAATTCGCGTTGCCGGATTAGTGATGGAAAACCAGCGCGTCATGATCGCGTTGCCCGCCCACTGGGGCGCGTTGACATTGTAGGGCACGATGCCCGCGTGTGGGGTAAGAGTGGCGAGATTGGTGAAGGCGCCGGTGTCGGCCAGCGTCGGTGGGATGGGCGCTCCGGAAGTGACCGCATTGATGATCCGTTTAATTCTTCCCTCGTTTACGTCGGTATAAAGCACGTCGCCATTGGAAGGATCGATGCCGAACGCGGCGACGCCAGGATCGACGAATAATTGCCACCACGCAGTGACATTGGTACCGTCGTAACGCAGCGCCCAGATGTTGCCAGGGCTTTGGCTCCCGTAATCTCCGAAGACGTATGCCCCGTTCAAACCAGGAAACCGGCTGCCATTATAAACCACCCCGCCAGAAATCGAATTGCCTACGTTCGTGCCAGTAGCACCTCGGGAATAATCGAGAATAGGATTGATTGCGCTGAAACCCGGCGGCGGCGCAGGCGAGCCTGGACGGGCGATTGTGCCTTCCCGATAATTCCAGCCATAGTTGCCGCCCCTGGTGATCACATCGACTTCTTCTCGCGCACCTTGTCCAACGTCGCCGCAATACAAAAGGCCCGTCGCCGGATCAAAAGAGAACCGCCACGGATTGCGGAGACCCACCGCCCAAAACTCCGTCCGTACATTGCCGGTGAGGGGAATGCCGTTGAAGGTAGTCGCGCCAATGAACGGGTTGTTCGCAGGCACGCTATAGGTACCCGGATTGATGGCGGGGTGAGAGGTCGGCGGCAGGTTGCCTGGCCGGTTGTCCACATCAATGCGAATGATGCCCGAGAAGAAGTCCTTATCGATTCGCTGGCTGTTCAGGCGGGTATCGTTGGCATCACCTTCATCGCCGAGAGAAATGTATAAATAGCCATCGGAACCAAAATGCAGGTCACCCGCGTTATGATTGCCGGCTTCATCCCGCTGAGTGATCATGACGACCTCGGAGTTTGCCATCCCTTGGTTTGGGTTCCCTGGAGAGGTTTCAAAGCGCGATAATCGATTGTGCCGTGTGCTGCTCAGGGTAGAGTTCGTCCAGACGCTATAGAAAACGTAAAAGAACCGGTTGCTCGCGTAGTTCGGGTGAAAAGCCAGACCGAGCAAGCCTTCCTCATTCTCAAAATGAACCCGGCTGGCGAGATCCATAAAAACCGTACGCGTTGGACTGGCCAGGTTGGTAATAACCACGATGCGACCAATCTGCTCGATGATAAACAACCGGTTCGTTTCCTCAGGCGCGCTGACAATGGCTACCGGAGCTGTGAAGGCCAGGCCTCCCAGAGTGTTGGTCCAAGAGTAGCCCAAGACCGGAAGCGTCGCTGGCATCCGTAGCGTCGTATTCGCGACCCGGTTGCTCAACCCAAAGGGTTGGCCAACGCCAGTCGAAATCGTCAGGGAATTAAAAACAAGAAGACCCCAGAAACACACCCGGAAAACGGCTTTCATGGCGTAGAGCATGCCCTTTTTTGCGACAAAGTCAAAATCCAAACCAGCGGGATAACCCTACTTGCCTTGGCGGACTGTTCTTGTGATGGCGACAAATTCTTTGGCCAGGCGCGCCAATTCGGTCCAGTTAGAGTCGCGCAAAATTTCTTTGGTGATCAGGGAAGAGCCAACGCCCAGAGCCGCGCAACCGGCCTTGAGAAAGTCCGCCGCCGATTGCAAGTCCACCCCGCCCGTGGGCACAATCCGCAAATGGGGCAAGGGAGCGCGAAGAGCTTTGATGTAACCAGGGCCTAATTTGTCCGCCGGAAAAATCTTGATGAAGTCAGCGCCGGCTTCATGAGCGGTTTGAGCTTCGGTGGGTGTGTAAGCCCCGAGCATCACCGGACGATCCGCATCGTGCGCGGTTTGGATGATCGGAAGCTTTGTTATTGGGCTGACGATAAACTCCGCTCCGGCTGCCAGAGCGGAGCGGCACCCGTCCACGTGGATGACCGTCCCGGCGCCAACGATTGCTCGCGCCCCAAACCGCCGGGAAACGTCACGAATAACCTCAAATGCGCGGGGCACCGTCAGAGTGATTTCCAAAGCCGTCACACCACCGGCCACTAATGCTTCCGATGCGGGCATGACCTGCTCGGCGTTATCCGTCCGCACGACGGCGATGACGCAAGCATCGATTAGCAGTGAAACGATTTCGGCTCGAGTGCGCCGGGCGACGCCCGATGTCATGATCCCTATTGCATCCTCGATGTGACTCCGACGCAAGTGTGAAACACGGCGAGGTTATGGCCGGGTGTGATTAAAAGTGGGTGAGATAGTACCTCCGAAACTGGGGACAGGAATGTCCCCCAACCTGCCGGCTGAAAGCCGGCGCTACGCGTAGCGCCGGCTTTCAGCCGGCAGGTTGGGCGACT
>Ga0137465_1000099_pt1 | contig 70858 bp, 70 predicted proteins | sample EasRivERMGT828_2_FD_104906 | JGI IMG/M metagenome (GOLD analysis project Ga0137465, IMG submission 104906) | Soil microbial communities from meander-bound floodplain in the East River, Colorado, USA - East River MetaG ERMGT828_2 | ecosystem: Environmental > Terrestrial > Soil > Floodplain ... | reverse complement strand
TCACCGAGAAGGCCAATGTCGTATTGACCGACAGCGGGAAAGAAATTTTCCGCACGCCGAACTACGAATCCGCGAAAAAGTAATGCGACGCCGAAGCTTTTCAGTCCTCTTCGCACTTCTGGTTGCAGCATTTTCAGTTTCTTCCGCTTTTGCCCAGTTGAGACAGGCCGCAACGATAAAGGCTTCGAATGCCGGCATGGGGGATCATTTCGGCAACGGCGGCGCGCTGGACGGGCATGGCGTTGCGCTCAGCGGCGACGGCAATACCCTGGCAGTCGGCGCTCCGCTCGAGAGCAGCAACGCGAAGGGCATCAACAGCAACCAGAAAGACGATTCGCTGTACAGCGCGGGCGCGGTGTATGTGTTTCTCCGCGGGAATAACACATGGACCCAGCAGGCTTACATCAAGCCGTCGAATCCAGGTCAGAGTGACAAGTTCGGGTTCGTGGTGGCGCTCAGCCAGGACGGGAACACGCTCGCCGTCTCGGCTCCCGGTGAAGGCAGCGCGGCCACAGGGATCAACGGCAATCAGAACGACGACTCCATCCCGGAGGCCGGAGCCGTTTACATCTTCACGCGAACCGGAACGAGCTGGTCTCAACAGGCGTATATCAAGGCCTCGAATACCGGCGAACCCGGCGTCGGCGATCAATTCGCGGATGGCGACCGGTTTGGGTTCTCGATGGCTCTGAGCGGCGACGGCAACACTCTGGCTGTCGGCGCGATCGCCGAAGACGGCGGATCGAAGGGCATCAACGGAAATCAGAACGACAATTCACAAACGGGAGCCGGAGCGGTTTACCTGTTTTCGAGAACCGGGAACAACTGGGCGCAGCAGGCTTACATCAAGAACTCCAACACAGATGCGAATGATTTATTCGGCTACTCGCTCGGTTTGAGCGCCGACGGCAATACTCTCGCGGCCAGCGCTTTCGACGAAGATGGTTCTGCGCGCGAGATCGATGGTGTTCAGGACAGAGGCCGCCGGGGCACCGGAGCGATATTCGTTTTCAGGCGTGCGGGAACCGTGTGGAGCCAGCAGGCCTACCTCAAAGCTTCGAATGCGGAAACCGGCGACTCGCTCGGCTATGCGATCGCGATCAGCTTCGACGGCAACACGATCGCAGGAGGCGCGGCCGATGAGGACTGCCGAACACCTGGTGTTTTTGCGGGTGCCACGCACGAATGTCAGAACGATCAGCCCGAAGACAACTCCAACGGCTCTGTTTACGTTTTCGTCCGCACGGGTACGACATGGACCCAGCAGGCCTTTCTCAAGTCATCCAATCCCGGCAAGGAAGACTGGTTCGGTTCGCGCCTCACGCTGGCCGGTGACGGCAATACTCTCGCGGTTGGAGCGCAGGTCGAGAACGGCGGATCGAAGGGAATCAACGGAAACCAGAAGGATCAGTCGGCGGAGGATTCCGGAGCCGTTTACTTCTTCACACGATCCGGCACGGCCTGGACCCAGACTGCCTATGTGAAGGCCGCGAACGCCAGGGCCTATGAGGAATTCGGAAGCGCAATGGCGTTAAGCCGTGACGGGAAGCTGATGGCCGTCGGCGCGCAAAGCGAAGGCAGCGGAGCGCCGGAGTCGGGGGCTGTCTATTTGTTCACGTCACCGTAGGGCTGTTCGCTATCTCGGCCGTACGAACCTGGCAGGATCGATCGGAACGTTCGGCTGCACTTCGGTTAGTTCGAATGTTTCCTTGCCGTCGAGCCAGGTCACGACAAAGCGAAACGGCATCTTCATACCCGCCACATCGCGATAGTCCGAGTAATCGATCTGAGTCGGGCTGCGTCCGACGACGGAATCCGAATAGCGAATCTGCCGGACGAGCAATCCGGTTTGACTGTCGAAATAGAACGTCGCAAGTGCTCCGGCCGGAGACGTCCCTTGAACGGCCTCAACCTCACGATCGTCAATGGTTGTGGGAAACCCGACGCGCCACTTTCCAAGGGCCTGTTTGATCCGGGCCGGAAATGACAGTTCAGCATCGAGTCGCGCGCCTTCGAGGCCGCCTCCGGACAACGGCATCACGAGCACCGGCCGAAGCGGCGCAGCAAGCCAGCCGGCCAGGCCATCGTAGACAGTGACGCTGTCGCCGTTTTGTGTGTGAATGATCGTCGTGCGCTGGTTCGGAGCCTTTGAATAAATCTCGACAGGTCGGGGTGTGCTCTCCGGTCCGTAGCCAACGCTGGCGCCCTTCGCGACAAAACTGGTGAGAGTGCCGCCTGTCGCCTTGATGTACTTGTCGAGAATCCGATCGGCGGAAGGCGCTCCTGGGGGCGACACGAGGACGTCATCTGCTTCGTCCGGCCTGTTGTACAGCGTCGTCAGATCCGGCGTGATTTTGGGATGGTCGCTTCCGCGATGGCATGTCCAGCATGTGACCATCTGACGTCCGCCGAAGGTCTCCTTGTTCAGCGCCGTGACCATCTGAACCATCCGGCGCGCCGTTCGTTTTTTCGGGCTCGTGTCGAGCGCGTAGTTTTCCCATTTGGAGTCGTTCGATGCGTGGCAGTCTTCGCAGGACATCCCAAGCGCTGCGGAGAAGATCCCCATCGTGTTCATGAATTCATCAACAGGGATGCCTTTGAGTACCTGAACGTTCTTGAATACCTGTTCCGACGTGGGAGGCCGTTGAGCGAATGCCGTCATGAAACACAAAGGCGCAAAGGCGCAAAGACACAAAGCGCGAAGGAAATTCATAAGGTTACGCGATCCGGAGGAGCTTCATCAGATTCCCCCCGAGGATCGCTTCTTTGTCCGCGTCACTGAGAAACGATGCGCCAAGAATAAAGTCCACCGGGGCGGGCCAGTTGTACGGGATGTCCGTGCCGTAGACGATCTGGCTCACACCCATTTCGGCCACAAGATGCCGGAGGCCTTCCTCGCTGAAAATCATGGAATCCACGAGAATCTGCTGTCTGAAATACTCTCGTGGGCGCTTCTTGTTGGCGCAATTCGCGCCGTCGCGCACTTCGCAGGCGACATCGGCTCGACCGAGATACGAAGGCAGGTAGCCGCCGGCGTGAGCGCCGCAGACTTTGATGTTCGGAAAGCGATCAAACACTCCGTCGAAAATCAGCCGGGATAAGAAGAAGGTCGTCTCGAGTGGATTGCCGATGATATTGCCGAGATCGCCTCGACCTCCGAGCGCACCCGGCTTGATGATGTTGTCCGCGCCTGCGGGATGCACGAACACGAGTACTCCGAGTTCCTGCACCTTGGTCCAGAACGGATCGTATTTCGGGGTGGAAGGCACCTCGCCTCCCGCATGACCGGAGATGCCGACGCCGCGCAATCCCAGTTTCTTGATGGCTTCTTCCAGTTGCTGGGCAGCCATGTCCGGATGCTGCAACGCAACTGACGCGAGGCCCGCGAAACGATCGGGCTGCGCGTTGCACCAGGCGGCAAGCCGCTCGTTTTGTATTTTGATGAGCTGACGCGCCATGTCTCGATCCGTTTCGTACCACCATGCGCCCTGGTGACTGAGGACCTGAATGTCGATGCCTTGCTGATCCATCGCCTGCAAGCGCGACGGCCCCAGCACCAGCGGTCCGGTGGCGCTGACATTTCGAGCGAGGTTTGTGTTCCTGATGACGTCCAGTTCTTCCGGCGCCGCGAAGTGTCCATGAATATCCACGACTTTCGCGCGCCGTTTTCCGACAAACACTTCACGGCGTTTTGGCGGAGCCGCTTGAAGCGAAAGCGTCGCGCCGGCGAGACTTTTCAAGAAATCCCTGCGGTTGCTCATGGTGTTCTCCTGGATATGGTGAACCAATCTAAGAAAGCCAACCGGACAACGCAATAAGTTTTGGAGCGAGGGCCCGTTTCCAGATATAAATGAGCCGCTATGAACATGACTAAACTGCGCTGCTTGCCCTGCGTTGCGATGGTGGTTCTGGTCGCGACGTTTACTGCAACACCTGCCCTTTCGCAGGAGGAAAAACCGTTCGAGCCTGTTCCCGGACAAGCCGGCAAGGATGTGGTCTGGGTGCCGACGCCTCCTGAACTGGTCGAACTGATGCTCGACATGGCGAAGGTCACGCCGCAGGATTTCGTCATGGATCTTGGATCCGGTGACGGCCGAAACATCATCGCCGCCGCAAAGCGAGGCGCGCGCGCAGTAGGCGTTGAATTCAATCCGAAGATGGTGGAACTCTCGAGCCGGCTGGCGAAGGAAGCAGGTGTTGCCGACAAGGCGACTTTCGTCGAAGGAGATATGTATGTCGCCGACATTTCGAAAGCGTCGGTCATGGCGTTGTTTCTCCTTCCGCAGAATATGAAAACACTCCTGCCGAAATTCCTGGATCTGACGCCCGGCAGCCGGATCGTTTCGAATACGTTCGGCATCGAAGGCTGGACCCCCGACCAGACAATGACCATTCCCAACTGCAGCGACTGGTGTAACGCTCTGCTGTGGATCGTTCCGGCAAAGGTTGAAGGTACGTGGCGGCTCCAGCAGGGCAATCTGATGCTCAAGCAGGAATACCAGGCTGTTTCGGGCACTCTGGGCAATACGGCGATCGCCGACGGCAAGCTCCGCGGCCGGGAGATCACATTCAAGGTCGGCAATGTCGAATATCAGGGACGCGTCACCGGCAACACGATGGAAGGCACTGCCGGCACTGCGCGCTGGACGGCGACGCGGACCCCTTAGAGCCTCCGCAAACGTGCAATCGCGCCGAAAGCTGCAGCGGCGCCCATCGCAGCGAGATACAGGCTGGACGGCTCAGCGACCGGCATCTGAGCGTCCTCAGAAGCGGAAAACGAGAATGTCCTGCCGGAAGCATTCGCTGAAAAAACGAATGTGCCGGGCGTCGAGTCATACCCCGCCAGATGGAAGATCGTGGAACCACTCAGTACGAGGCTCGTTGGGGACTGAAAATCAATCGAGATAGACAAAAGATCGACGGTAAGTCCTCCATCCGTCTCGAAGGCCGCGACAGGAACAACGGGATAGTTCGCGGATCCGGGTCCGGTAAACGTGAAGTCCTTGATCGAACCAATGGTGCCCAGCAATGAAATGAAATCGCCGGTAGCTGAATTCACAGTGAAGGCGCCGGCAACGCCGGGAGTTTTTTGTGGAACTCCGCCGATGATATCGGTCGTGAAATCGATACCGGTAGCGGCTCCCAGTAAGGCAGTCGCGCCAGTCGCCCCGTTGACCGGTACATAACTCTCGCCTGCACCGGATGCCAGAGAGAAGGCTCCGATTATCGGTGTCGCCTGTGCCGATACACTCAGCATCAGAATCAAGAATGTTAGGGTGGCTATGATTGTGTGACATCTTGTCATTTTGGTGATCCTTTCCTTGGTCACCTCGATATGTGCAATCAGCGGACCGATCGATAACTGTTGTTGTTACAGCAGGATACGGCGTAAGGCCAGGCGCCGGCGCCCACAAAAGCGTAAGCGCTCCTTACGAACGTAAACGAAATTTGACGACCGCGGGCTGCGCTTACTTCTCCCGGATCTCGCTCCTGATTTCATCCAGTTGCCGTTGCCGGATCCATTGACTTGGCGATGTCATCTTGCCATCCCCAGTTGCCAGGCCGAACGTGATCGGAGGCACGTCGGGTGTAGTGAACACAAATGAGGTCGAGTTCGTCGCCGCATTGAGGCCGCCTACATTTGCGGTAAGCGCAAATGTATACGTCGTTCCGGACGGCACATTTGACAAAAATATCAGCGTGATGGACCGGGCCGACAGGCCCGGCGCGAACGTCGCAGTGAAGGTCTGGCCGAAAACTGTGTTCGAGCCGGCGTTAAGCTGAAAGAGAGCGGTTCCGGGTACAGCCGTTGGTTGAGTGTTGTAGTTTGAGCCGATAAGTACGATCGGTTCCCCGTTCGAAAACGAAGTGCGAGCAATCAGATTGATGTCAGCGACGTACAACCGTTGCGTCGTAATGGTTGCCTGAAGTGGCGGCGGATTGGCGCCGACTACGAACGTCGCCGTGGCGGCCGCTGTCTTCGGAGAGTTGTTGTTGTCCTGATAGGAGATGGTTGTTTGAAACGTATATGTTCCCGGCGATGCTGACGCACTCAAAGCGAGAGGAGTGAGTCCAATCGTTCCTCCATTGACCAGGTTGGTGTTTGCGGTTTGATTGAGGATTTCTCCGTCAGGACCGGTCACAGTATTGCGAATGGTTACAGGAATGGACACTCCATATAGGCTGACCCTTCGCACCGTCAGAAGAATGTTGCTGCCCGGCGCGAATCCCGCTCTTGGTACTCCGAAGTTGTCGGAGGCATAGACGTGGTCGATCTCAACAGTCTCTGACGCGTTCTTCGGGACGACCGTGATGACGGTACCCTTGGTTGTCGTATTACCACCGATCGTCATGTTCGAACTGAAGGCGAACAATCCCTGCTGTGCGTTCGCTGGAATGACTCGATCGATCGTCTGAAACGAAATGCCGGTCGGGGCAGTGAACGTCAGAGATCCCGAACCCGCATTGAAAAGTCCCGGGCCTGTTAATTGATAATTCAAGACGGCATTGGCCGTACTGTTTGTGAAGTTGGCGATGGGAACGGCAAATCGCACGGTATCGCCCGGACGAAATGAAAAAACATCCAGATCTGAAGTAGACCGGGGCAGGGGGATTTCCTGACTCACACTTGGCGTGCTGGTGCCACCGCTGACGGTGAACGCGACGGTTTTCGACGTGGTTTTCCCCAGATGCACGAGCGTGGCTGTGAATGTGTATTGTCCATTCAGCGCATTGCTCGGAATGAAGCTGCCGAAGACGAAGTCAGCTGCACTCGTGGGCAGAGTGATTGTCATCGTGTTTGTGAACAGGGTTTGATTTCGGGGATCGGTAACAGCGAAGGTCAACTGAGCCGAATCGCGGCTTCCCGAGTTCGTGATCGTTGCGACGTAGAGGATTGTGTTGCGCGGCGCGAACGTTCCTTTGGGTTCGAGATTGCCATCGAAAATGCTCGCACGCTCGACATTCGCGTTGGATATGGCGTTGCCGCCAGGAGGAACGAAACTGCTGCCCGCCGGCAATGCGAAGCCCTGGACATTCGCAAGGATCGGTGAGATCGCGTGGCCGAAGAGTTCGAAACCGATCAACGGAACATTGTTGGTCGTTCGCACAAAAACCCAGCCGCCGTCGGAAACGCGCTGCAGAACCTGAGGTACGAATTCAGAAAGAAGCGACGTCCGCCGGCCGCCGGCCAGGGAGAATGACGATACGGATCCTACAAGTTGTCCACTGCTGTCGATGGCGTAGATCTCCACATTGGCGGTGCCCGTCGTGGTGTTGAGAAGCGCGATGCCCGTGTACCACGGTGAAAGGCTCGCGATATGCCCGAAGAAAAACGCCGTCGCTCCGGCCGATTGTGACGGCACGATGGCGAGTGAACCATTTGCCGAATCCTGATACGCGGCGACACCTGCCAGGGCGCCTGTGCCATTGACCCGAATCCATCCGGCGGCGAAGGCACTCGACGAGATTCCAAAGAGATTCGTAATGGTGTCACCGACCGAAGCGCCGGGAGCGAGTGTTCGCTGAATCGTGACGGCCGAGCCTGTGTCCGGCGTAAATGTCAGGGAGACGCTTTGAGACGCCGCGGCAAGATTCGAAACGCCGAGATACGTCGTCCACGTCGAGGCGCCCTGCGGGCCGCTGGGAGCAAACGGGAGAAACAAAGTGGACGGAGCGGTTGAAGTAACAATGGCGTTTGTGAGACCAATGTCGAGCCCTCCAGGAAGCTTCGTCGTCAACGCCGCGCTGATGTTGACGTCCGCGCTGAGCGATACCAGGTCGATGCTGTTGTCTTCATGGACGTCTCCAAGACGAAGCGATGCCGGCTGAAACGGCGCGATTGGAATCGAACGAACTCCAAGACTCTCTCCTGCGGCGTTTCGCAGCGTCACTTCCGCGGTCCCGCTTTGGCTGCTCGTGTTCACAATGTGAACTGTGTCTTCGCGTGAAAAGTCGATCAGCGCAAGCTGCCGGCCTTCAGGCGCCGGTCCTGCACCGTCGGCGACAGTCGCGAAGTCGCCGACCAGCTCAAATCCCTGGAGTTCAGAGCTGGCAGTCGCGATCTGTACCCAGCCTGTAGCATTGGCACTCGGCATGATCTCAGACGCAAGCCGGGCAACCTGTCCTTTCGCTGGGACGGTCATGGATGCTTGAGTAATGAGTACTCCGTTCGTGCCATAGAAGCTGAACGTCGCGGTGGCCGCTGTCGAGGATGTATTGACGAGGGCAAATCCGGTTGTCGACAGTTCCTGGGCAGTAAGTTGTCGCGGGAAATTCAATCGAACCTGCGCTTGCGCGGAAACCGCGAAGGCAATCAGAAAAAAGCTGATCATTCCAGACACACGAATACGAAACATGGCCGTTCTCCAATGGGACAAGGTTTTTTGGGCAAGGCGGTCGCGGATCCTTCCACGACACGCTCATTGACTGGTTACATCCTGCGGAAACCTAAGGTTTCTCGTTTTTCGGCGGGTACTTTACCGTAAAGCTGGAAAGCTGGCAATAACTCTAGAAACAGAAACGCGCAACTGCCCATCCATTCAGATATGGCAGTTGCGCGTTTTGAGTCGCGTTGCGCTCGAGTTAGAACGTATAGCGCAGAGCGAAGAAGATCCGGCGATTGCCTCCGTCCACAGCGCCTTCGTTGAGGAAGTTGGCGGCCGTGGTGCTTGCAATGGCGCTGGGAATGCCGAAGTTGCGATGGTTCGGCAGGTTGAAGAAGTCGGCACGGAATTGCATGGTCTGCCCTTCCGCGACCTTGATGTTCTTAACGATGTTCAAATCGATGCTGACCAATCCATCGGCGCGCAGAAAGTTGCGAGGAACATTGCCGGTGGGGTTGGCCGCTGTAGGACCGCCGTTTGTCGTCAGCGCGCGGAAAAACACAGCCGGGGTTCCGGCTGCGAGCACCTGTGCGCGGATTTCCGGCAGCGTCATCTTGCGGAGCGCATCGACGTCGACATCCGGAGCAAAGTTCGGCCGGATTGCCTGGCCGACGAGCGACCCGAGGAGAACACCGCCCGGATCCGACCCGTTGAGAACCGTGAACGGCGAACCGCTCTGGAAGGTCATGATCGTACCGATCTGCCATCCACCTGCGATCCTGCCTGCAACTCCGGCCTGATCTCTCATGAAAGGCATTTCGTAAAGGATATTACCCGTCAATCGGTGCGGCCGATCATAAGTCGATCGGGCGCGCTCGCCCAGGCTGCGGTTGAAAGGATCCTGCGGCGTTGCGATTTCGGCCGTGGAAGCGTTGAAGACTTCCGAGCCATTGTCGATGAACGAACTCCATGTGTAATGCATTCCGCCGCTCACGCCGCGTGTCAGCCGACGGTCCACACCGGTCTGCAGCGAGTGGTAAATCGAGCTGCCGGTGTTGGCACGCTGGCGAATTACGCCGCGAGTCGGGTCGACGCGAGGGCAGGTTGCCGCGCCGCATCGTGTTGTCGGGTTGGCTTCCTGACTCTGGAACAGGGCCGTACCCTTGGTTCCGACGTATCCGACGCGGAACACGGTGTTCGCACTCAATTCGCGCTGGATCTCCAGACTGTACTGGTCCGCCAGGGGCGCACGGAAGTCGGGGGCGACGACCGTCTGGTTCAGGAAAGGCGCTCTATCCAGGCTAAGCACGAGACCTGCGAAATTGGCCATGCTATTCGGTGTCGCCGGATTGCTGTGAGCGGCCTGGAACGGAAACGCGCTCGTGATGTTGAGCGCCATGTTCAGGAAGATGTAATCGAAACTTCGGGTGTATCCGCCGCGTACGACGAGGTTGTTCAGCGGACCCATTCCGTTATCGCCGAGCTTCCAGTTGAACCCAAATCGCGGCATGAAGTTATTGGTGTCTGGCGCCGGCCTCGAGCTGTATCGGAACAGCGAGTTGTTGCCGTTGGCGGCTACAACTCTGTCGTTCAGTGGATACAGGCTTTGGACGGCGTCGCCCGGACGCTCGTAACGCAGTCCGAGATTCAAGGTGAAGTTCGACCGGACCTTCCAGTCGTTCTGGACGAAGAAGTACCAGTCATCCCAGTTGTAATCGATCAACAACTGACCGCCTGGAAGCGGTTTGTTGATTTGCGCAGTCGTGTCTGCGAAATCCGCGACCAGATTCGTCAACGTCGAATACCGGAGCTGTCCGCGGACGTTCGGGTTGAAGTTCGAAGAGATTTGCGTCCTCCGGAAATCAACTCCGAATTTGGTCGTGTGACCGCCGTGGATCCAGGTCATGTTGTCGACAACCTGATAGATGTTGTTCCGCCGGCTCTGTGGCAGGTTTACGCCATATCCGATTCCCGTACGCGTTCCAACTGCGTTGAAACCGCTCAGGCCGAGATCCGCGACTTCGATCGATGGAATCGTCAATGACGACGGGTCCTGAGGATCAGTGGCGGTGATGAATCGGCTGAAGCTTCCGCGCAGTTCGTTCAGGAGCGTCGGGCCGAGCGTCGAAGTCAGACCGACCGTAGCGGCCTGCGTTCCTAACGGGCTGATGTCTGCCAGTCCTTTAGGCGTTGCCTGTCCGGTGCCTGCGTCGACTGTGGTGCTGTACACATAACGTGTGCTCAAGGAGTGTTTGTCATTAAAGGTGTGGTCACCACGTCCCGACCACTGCCAGTTGTTCTTCGTCTGAATGTTTGCGCTGGTAAGACCGCCGACCGGGACGGCGTTTACAGCCCAACCCGGAACGGCCTGAGTTGCAGCCGATGGAAACGCGCAAATAAAGTTCGTACCAGATGCCGTCACTGCGGGCGGAGCGCCTGGGCCGCTCCACGGCGTCGGATTGAAGCAGTATCGAACGACGCCTGTCTGTCCGCCTTCCGCCGCCGGAAGATGTGTCAACAATGCTGCAGTCGTAACACGTGAACCGCCATTCGCCTGCAGTATGCTGCGGCCTTCGGTGGTCGGAGCTGAGGTGATGGTCGAGCCGGCGCCGAGCTGACGGTCGGTCCATCGCTGCAGCGAGCCGAAGAAGAATGTCTTGTTTCGGACGATGGGTCCGCCGAGCGTGCCGCCGAACTGATTCTCAATCCGCCACGGCGTCTTATTGGGAGTGCCGGCAGCCGCCTGGGCGGCCTTCTCTGTGTTGCTCATCGAGTTCAACGGATTCGAATTGTGATACCAGGAAGCGCTGCCGTGGAAGGCATTGCTGCCACTTTTGGTCGCCACCGAAATGACCGAGCCCGAGGCGCGGCCGTATTCGGCGGAGAACTGATTCGTGATCATTCGGAATTCCTGGATGGCGTCTGGATTGTTCCATCTCACTCCCGCGCCGGACACACCTGGTTCGTTGACGTCCTGGCCGTCCAGAGTGAAATTGTTCGAGCGTAGCCGGGCGCCATTCACCGAATAGTCGGTGCCGCTGGAAAAACCGGTGTTGCCCTGGTTGATCTGGCTCACGCCAGGCGCCGAAAGACCAAAACTGAATACATCACGGAAGCCGCCGCCGCTGTTGCCGGGGTTGCCCTGCGTCGGCAGGTTCGCGAGTCGCTGGCTGTCGAAACGAATACCGACTTCCGCGTTGGCCGTATTGACAATTGGTGCGTCGTTGCCGATGGTAATAATCTCGGTGTTGACTCCCGCCGGTCTTAATTCGGCATCTACGACGGCCGTCTGGTTCAGCGTCAGCACAACGGGGCCCCGGACGACTTTTCCGAAGCCGCCTTGCTCGACCGTGACTTCATAGTTTCCGATCGGCAGGGCAGGGAAGGTGTATCGGCCAATTTCGTTGCTCTGGCCCGTTCGAGCGATATTGGTGCCGGTGTTTCGGACGGTGATCATTGCTCCCGCAATGACTGCACCCGTTTGATCGGTGACGGTGCCGGAAATGGTTCCGGTTGTCGCCTGTGAAAACGACATTGAAGTACAGAGCAGCGTCGTCAGGCACAGGACCAACCCTGTGATGACGAGCTTTGATTGTTTTTTCATTCCTATCTCCTCCATCGTCTTCGCTCCTACCCTGAAGACAGTTATAGGTTTGGCGCGAAGACGCCCCCTAGTATCTGCGACATTTCCCCGGAGCAGCCAGACATTTTTGTAGGTTGCGATACGGCAAACGGCCGCCTCCTTTGGGGTTATCGGCGGGAGGATGTGTTTTGTTTAGTCCGATAGGTGGCTACGGCCGGAAGCCGCGCTCGTGCGCAAACACGATCGCCTGTGCGCGGCTCCAGACTCCGAGCTTGTCGAAAAGGTTCGAGACGTGGTTTCGGACGGTTTTTTCGCTGATCCCAAGGCGCTCGCCGATTGCGGCGTTGCCGAGGCCTTCGGTGATCAACACAAGGATCTCGCGCTCACGCGATGAAAGTGCCGCGAAGGCCGCGTCTTCTCCGTGCGCGGATTTGCCTGTGCCGGTGAATTCCAACACGGCTTCACGGAAGCGTTCCCATGCCGGCTCGTTTTCCAGAAGGATGTGGTTCTTCGAGTCGAGTTCGACGAATTGCGACCCGCGGATGCCGGCGGCAAGAATATGCCCTTCTTCGATTGGAATGACGCCGTCCTCCCGCGAGTGCAGAATCAAAGTGGGCGCCTGCACTTTATCGAGCAAATCCAAAACATCAATGCGAGCCCGCGTTTCGAGAAGCTCTGCCGCTACTTCCGGAGACGTCGTCTTTCGGCACAATTCGTTGAACCAGCCGATCTGTTCATCGCTTGCGCCGGGCACAAAGCGCGAAGTGAACACCTGCCGGAACGCAGGATTGTCCTGTCCCCAGCCGAGCCGGACGAGTTCGATGATGGCTCGATACACACGTGACGCTTCGTCGCTGCCCCGATTCCACGTTCCACGCGCGTATGCGCCATAGAGGATCAGTTGCGAAACGCGATCGGGATTCTTCGCCGCGTACGCGATGCACGTCGCCGCTCCCTGCGAGATGCCAACCAAACCGAATTTTCCGGACGTGCGGGCAGCGGCCGCGACGGATTCCAGATCCTCAACCCAACGATCGAAGGAAAGATCGCCGACATTCCAGTCGGTCATTCCGCATCCGCGTTCGTCGTAACGGAGAAAGTTGAAGTGGTCGGTAAAGAAACGAATCCAATGCCGCCATACCGGACTTTCCCAATCGTATTCCAGGTGCGTCAGCCAGTTTGCAGCTTTGATGAAGACTGGACCTTCGCCGGCCTCGGCCCAGGCGAGGCGGACCCGATCGGGAGTCGTCAAGTAATGGATGCGGCGTGGTCTGGTCCGTGGAAGATCCGGTCATGCGGACGGCGATCCTTGCGCTGTTCGCTTTCGGCTGGGGACTTGTTCTGCTGTCCACCTTCCTGATCAATCATTTCGATCTGTTCGGTCTGCGACAAGTATGGCTTTACCTGATAGGCCGGCCATATCGAGCGATGACATTCAAAACGCCGGGACCATACAAACTCGTACGTCATCCTTTGTACGTCGGCTGGCTTTTCGCGTTCTGGATGACGCCAAACATGTCGCTCGCCCACCTGCTGTTTTCGATAGCGACGACCACTTACATCCTGCTGGCAATCCAGTTCGAGGAAAGGGACCTCGTGCGCGAACACAGTGCGTATGAGGAATACCGGCGATCCGTGCCGATGCTGATTCCGTTCATTGGACGGCGAAAAGCGGACCGGTCGGTGAGGACCGTTTCGTAGTAGGATTTCCGCCTTGCGCGGAGGCAATAACGGAATCATGTCTTATGAAATGAAGGCTTGCAACCATACCAGTTGACTGTTTCACCTTCTGGACCAGAGCAAAGTCACGGTCCAACCCGCCGGTCCGGCGGGTAAACGTAATGTGTTCCTGACACTCACTTTCGACGACGACACCAGTACCCGACAGGTGGAATTGGTGCTTTCCGAACACTCTGCAAAGCAGCTGGCCGAAGCGCTCAGTTCCGGCGCGCTTGGCGTCATGCGGGAATTCTATTTGTCCGCTGACGATCCTGATTGATGCAGGTCATAACGGCTATTTCACCAACAGCCCGTAGACCTCGGACAATGGTGACCGTTCTCCGGTTCGGCAACAGCGTCCTCATCTCCGTAATACCCGCGTAGCTGTTTCTCAAGTCCGCGAGCGACTGGATATCAGGACTGCCCAGAATGCTTTCCCTGGGACGGTCCGTGTCGGTGTGAAAATTAGCGAGAATGGCTTGAAGGACTTGCTTCGCGGATTTGCTCCGCATGCCGAACTTCATGGGCTCCGAGGAATGCAACCCATTCGTAAACAGACAACGTCCCGAATCTCGGGTGCGGATGAGTGACCGTCGACAACCCAAGACCATCGTTGGCGAGAAGCATGGATCGCATCATCGAGCCTGCGTTTTCAAGAGCCGCCCACGCGGATGCGGCATCCAATCCAGTCGGAATCACAACCTCGGGCGCTTTGACGCGCGTCGAGCGATCGTACATTCGCTTGTAGTCGATTGTGGGCAGGATCGGGTCAGTTCTTGTTTCCGCCGAAAGTCCTGATCGAGCTTCTTCAATGCGATCCGAAAGAACCCTGGAGATCCTCGTTTCCACAATCGACAGGTGTTCGACGACATTCGCCGCCGACCATCGTTCGGGCGCCGGCGGACGATCGCGCATCTCTGCCGGGATCGATTCAAACGCGGACTTCAATACGGAACGTTGTTCGTCGAGATATGCGAGCAATTCGCGAGTTATGGGATGCATGCAGTCAACTCCATTCAGCGCCGGAATCCGTATTCCAGCGTGAAAAATTGCGGATTGAACGCCGACAGCGGATCGCGAAGTTTCGCAAGTTCCGTTTCCGGGCCATGAATCTCCAGCCGGATAAGGTCGGCGACCGTCAAGAACTGTTGCAACAGTTCACCCACATTCTGGAGGTGTGCGAGGGCTCCTTCGGCGTCCCGATAACCTTCGCGGCAATGGACCTGGTCTTCAGCAAAACTGAAGCCGTAGTAGAGGCAAGCGGACTCGTTCTTCGTTTTCGCGATGAACTTTTCGCACAGCGCCTGGACCTCCTGCGTTTTTCCACTGTGGATCTTGAAATAAGGGACGATGGTGCAACATTTATCGTCGGTAGCCATGAATCCTCCTGGTCATTTTTTCATTGGATCTCCAACTCCGTCAGTTCAGCATGCACAACGGATCCATGGATAACCAGTCGCGCAACGCTGATCGGCAGTTTGAACCGCCGTGGACCTGCACTGCCGGGATTCACAAAAAGGACACCGTCCCGTTCTTGAATCGATGGCCGATGTGAGTGCCCGCTCACGACCACCTGAACCTGCCCGGTGGGAGGTTTCGTCTTCAGTTCGTTGACATTATGCAGCATGTAAATGAAAACAGGTCCCTGGCGAATGAGCTTACATTCGGGAATCGATTTCGACCATGTTCCTTTGTCGTTATTGCCGCGCACCGCGACGACCGGAGCAATCTTGTGCAATCGATCGAGCACTTCCGCATCACCAATGTCGCCGGCGTGGAGAATCAGACTAACACCTTTGAAAACGGACAGCACTTCGGGGCGTAGAAGGCCATGCGTATCCGAAATGACACCGATCTCGTAGCGTTTACTTTTTGGGGCCCGCTTGGCACTGAAGTGTCTCTCCATGCGCTCCTCACTGGAATTTGGAAGGCTGTGTGCACCGCAATGTTTCAGGGGCAACACGATGAATATTCGCGCATGCTTCATCCTATTTGCTATTGCGGTGCTCGCGGCATTCGGCGCCACTTCATGCGAGAAGTCCGGCACACAGGCTGCACGCGAGAATACTGACCTGACAAGCCAGAAGATTTTGTCCATTGACGACGATGATTTCCTGACCAGGGCGGAGAAGTCGGAGATTACGCAAACAACGCTCTCCAGGGTAGCGTTGGATAAATCCGATAACGAGGATGTCCGTCAGTTCGCTCACCGGGTAATAACCAACTACGAGCGCGCCCTGGCAGATTTGAGGGACCTTATGAAGGCCAAGAATAAGGCAGACTCCTCTGCGGGAATCGAAGACCTGCGGATGGAGGCTATCAATCGGTTGCATGGGCTATCCGGCAGCGCCTTCGATCATGAGTTCGTCAGCGTTATCGCGGCGGAACAACAGGCAACCCTTGCAAACTTCGACTCCGCCGCAGAAACAGCCGCGGACCCGGACATCCGAAACTATGCGAACGGCGTTTTGCCATTACTTCGGGAGGATTTCGATTCCGCCGTCGCTCTCGAAAAGAAAATCAACGCTAAAAATGGACGGTAATCTTAGTGGGCACAAAATTGGGCACAACAAAAAGGCCGGACTCAGCGTCCGGCCTTAAGTATGGTCGTATCCAATGGACCTGAGGGGGTTCGAACCCCTGACCTCATGACTGCCAGTCATGCGCGCTCCCAACTGCGCCACAGGCCCGTAAAAACCAATAACCCATCCTAGCGGAAAGGAAGAAGCAGGGTCAATCGTGCTTTCCCCGAACGGGATAGAATGACGCGATGTGGCTGGGGCCCGCACTGTTCATTGCGGTGAGTGTATTTCTGTGGCGGTTCGTCGGTGCGGTGTTTGTGCCGGAATTGATGGCGCGCGCGGTGTTCGTGGTTATGCCTGTGCTTCGCGACATGGCCTGGGTGATTCTCATCAACGCCGCGATCCTTTATTTCGGCCTCTACTTCGCGTTCGCTGTGTCCTGGAAAAAGCTCAAGCCTTATTTCCTGAGCCCGTTTTATGCGGCGATTGCGCTGTGGCTGTTCAATGTTGTCGTGATGTTTCCGCTGCTCGGACGAGGCGTTCTCGGCTATCGAATGCCACAGGGTTGGCTTGCGGCGAGTGTTCCTTTACTGGTCGCGCATTGGATGTTTGCTCGCGGACTTCAGTTTCAGGACAGGCGATCGTAGGAACGATCAGACGGTCTCCTGCGAGTTCTGCAGGATCGACGCATGGTGAAGGACGAGCAGCCAGCGATCGTCTTCGAAGACAAAAATGTTGGTCGCATACGCCTGTGCCCGGTGCATTTTTTCACCGCTGGCGGTGGTGATGCTCTCGAGACAGGATACCCAGGCCGTCGAACCCTGCACCTCGACCGACACTTCAGAGACATCGATTCGCATGAAAGTTGTGTTTCGAAAAATCTGTTCCCAACTCGCCCGAATATTTTCCCAGCCCGCGAGCCTGGCCCAGTTCGGATGAACGCAGATCGCGCTTGCATCTGTGGCCCACACTTCGTCCATCAGGTCGACATCGAGGCTTTCGAGGGCAAAGTAGAACTTGAGGTTGGCTTCCACAACGTGTTCGGGATCGGTCATACGGCTGAGATCATTTATCACATCATTCGACTCGTACGCGACCTGTAATATTCACAATGACGCGCCTCGTTTTCGAACGATGATTCCAGATTGTGATCGTCGCCGCCGGCGCGACATTACCTCGCATATGGAACTCCGGCGTTGCGTTGGCGCTGATCCGAAATCCCTGTGGAAGGGCGACCGTCTCGTTGATGTGCCAACCGGAATCCTGGCACTCGATAACGTACGACGAAGGCGAGTTTACGCGCATTCGGCAATCACGACTCCGGCTGATCGCCTTGATTCGCGTGGAATGCATCTTTCCGGCAATCTGCCGGGCGACGGCGTCGAGGTGATAGTGCTCGCGCGCGTTGATCAGGGAAGGCGTCGTGAAGAAGACAGCAGTCGAAATGACGGCGATGGAAGCACACGATTCGAGCAAGGTCATAAGAACTCCAGGTAATCGCGAAGAAGTCGCGGGATAGTCGCGGTAAAGCCGGAAAAACCGGCCTGAAACCGCTCACAAACGCGGAGTTAGAGGCAATCGGATTGCCATCCGCCGTGTATAATAGGCCGCCAATGAAGGCTCTTTTGGGAGCGGTAACCGCCTGTTGTTTCGTGGCAGTTGCGATTCTGTTGCTGTCCTGGACCACGACCTTTTCTCAGCTGAACTCCACGGCGTACGACTTCACGCTTCGGCTTGCCGGACCTGTTCCGGTGGAAAGCCCGACGGTCATCGTGGCAATCGACGACGAGAGCCTGAGCAAGCTGGGTTCGTGGCCCTGGTCGCGTGACAAACTCGCAACGATCATCGACCGGATCGAACGCGCTAAGCCGCGCGCGATCGCAATCGACCTGCTTCTGGATGATCCGTCGTCGTCCTCTGAGGCGGACAAGATCCTTGCTGTAGCGATCGCGAATACGCCGGCGATTGTACTCGCCGCGCACATGGATCCCACTCCCGGAGTCAGCCGCTGGCTGCAGCCGCATCCGCTCTTCCTGCAGAAACACGTTCGCCTCGGACATGTTCACACCGATCCTGATTTCGACGGGGACATCAATCGCCGTATTTTGTCCGCGAAAGTCACGCCGGACGGACAACTCGTCCCGGCCTTCGCCGTAGAGGCTCTGCACGCCGCTGAACTGCCGTTCAAGGCAGACTTCGAACAGAAGAACGCGGCATTCAATTTGATCCGGCCCGAACCGGTCAACATCCGGTTCATCGGCGACAACAACAGCTTCCGGCACGTTCCCGCGTGGAGAGTGCTCGACGGCAGCGCGGACACTGCCCAGTTTGCCGGCCAGCTTGTGTTGATCGGCTTCACTGCGGAAGGTCTCAGCGATCAATGGTTCACTCCGTTTGCCGAAGCAGGAAGAAAAATGAGCGGCGTCGAGATTCACGCAAATGCGATCGATACGCTATACGCCGGCCGCGCCATTCGTGAAGTGCACCCGCTGACTGTTTTTGCGCTGCTTGCCGTGTTTGTTTTCGGTCTCTGGTGGATGGATCACCGATTCGAAGGTCCGCGCTTTTATGTCGCGGCATTGCTGGCGGGGCCCGCGATCCTTCTCGCGTCGTGGGCGCTGATGAAGTACGGCAATCAGTGGCTGCCGTTCCCGCCGTTCTGGGCGGCGATGATCGTCGTGATCCCGGGCCTCGAAGTCACCAAGCTCGTCCGCCTCAACCGCGACCTTGACCGAAAGATCGAACGGTTATCGACGGGCTGGCTCGACGCGCTCCACTGGTACGAACCGGAAGGGCCGCAGTCCGCGGCTGCGACGAAGCGGCGGCAGACACTGCTGACGAGAACCGGCCGCAATGCCGATTGGAAACTTCACGCCGTCGATTTTTTCAATGAAGAGTTGATGCGGTTTTTGTCCTTCAATAACGCGATCCTGGCCAGCATTGAAGACGTCATCATCGTTTGCGACCCGCATGGCCGCGTCGTGTATCAAAACCCGGCAGCCAAACGGCTTGCAGGCTATCGCGAGAACCCTGGACCTGTTTCTCAGTATCTCGGGTCCGCGCTCGACGGTCGGAGTTTCGAGGTGAAGCCGGGCGTCCTGCACTTTGTCTCCACACGCGACGGCAAGACCCTCTACAATGTTACGGTTGCTCCCATTTCCACGGCCGGCGTGGTTTTCAGCCTGCACGACACCACAGCCCAGCACGAGTTGAACCAGGCTAAGAACGAGATGGTTTCACTGGTTTCCCATGAGCTTCGCACACCGTTGACCTCGATTCGCGGGTACAGCGACATGCTGCTCAAATACAACCTGGTCGAGGAGAAGGGTAAGGAGTTTTTAAGCACGATCATCGACGAGAGCAACCGGCTGAATCAGCTCATTCAGTCTTTCCTGGACATCGCCTATATCGAATCCGGAAGGCAGAAGATCACGAAATCCGACTTTGAGATCGGACCCGTTTTACGAGACATGCTTAACGTGATCGGACCCGTCGCCAGTGAGAAACAGATCGTGGTTGAGGCCCAGCCCGGCCTCGATGAAATGCGAGTGCGAGCCGACCGGCTTCTGTTGTACCAGGCCTTGACGAATCTGGTGACGAATGCCATCAAGTACAGCCCTTCCGGCACGACCGTAAGCATCGGGGTTTCGAACGGCAATGATGCTGTTCGTTTTCGGGTCGCAGATCAGGGATTTGGGATTCCTGCCGAGGAGGCATCGAAGATCTTCGAGAAGTTTTACCGCCGCGGCAATAAAGAAACCCGTGAACAGAGCGGGTTCGGCCTCGGTCTGGCGTTCGTCAAGGAAGTCGCGACGCGACACGGTGGTGACGTTACGGTGGAGAGTGAACCAGGGAAAGGCTCGGTATTCACACTTTGGATACCGATCTAGTTGTATGAGTACAAAACCGAAAATCCTCGTGGTCGATGACGACCGGTCCATCTGCAAGCTCATGGGATCCATTCTTCAGATGGAATCTTATCCATTCCGCGTCGCAACCAGCGGCGAGCAGGCGCGTCGCGCCATACAGGAAGAGCGCTTCGACATTCTCATCAGCGACATCTATCTGGGAGATGACTCCGGTCTTCAGCTCCTGGAGCACATGAAATCCGTGAACTCCGAGGCCGAGGTGGTCATCATGACCGCGCACGGTTCCATGGAAACCGCGGTCCACGCCGTCCATAACGGGGCCTTCGACTACATCAGCAAACCGTTTGTCGTGGATGAGATGCTCGGCATTCTCCGCCGCATCGAAGAGAAGTTCCGGCTTGTCGAAGGTTCCACGGTCGGGGCAGAACTGGCCGAGACGATGCCGGAGACGGAGATCATCGGCGCTACCCCGAAAATGGTCGACATATATAAGAAGGTAGCGAAGATTGCCCGCATCGAGTCCCCGGTGCTCGTTGTCGGCGAGAGCGGTTCCGGCAAGGAACTGGTCGCGCGCGCGCTTCATGCAAACAGCGAACGGAAGTCTGCTCCGTTCATCGTCATTAATTGCGGGGCTTTGCCCGAAACGCTTCTGGAAAGCGAACTGTATGGCCACGAACGCGGGTCGTTTACAGGCGCCACCGGCGCGCGAAAGGGACTGTTGGAAAGCGCATCGGGCGGAACCTTGTTTCTGGACGAGATCTCAGAGACCTCCCTGGCTTTCCAGGTCAAGCTTTTGCGAGTGATTCAGGAGCATGAAATCCGCCGGGTCGGCTCCAATGAGACGGTCAAGGTCGATATCCGGTTGGTCGCGGCAACGAACCGCGATCTCAGAGAAATGGTTCGCACCAATCGGTTTCGGGAGGATCTGTTCCACCGGCTCAACGTGTTTACGGTCGCTCTGCCGCCGCTTCGCGAGCGGATTCCCGACATCCCGCTGCTGGCCAGTTACTTCCTAAAAGTTTTTAGCGAAAAGCATGGCAAGACTGTACGATTGTCAGCCGATGCTGTGGAGGCCATGAAGCGGTATTCGTGGCCGGGAAACGTTCGGGAACTCCGCAATATGCTGGAACGAGTGATTACGTTCAATGACACCGGCGTGATTCAGGTTGACGAACTGGAGTTCGGCGACAGCGGAGAGGCCGGCGAGGAGGTTGCGGCAGTTGCGCCGGCGGGCGTCAGCGGGAATTCTCTGGACCAGATGGAGAAGGATCACATCATCAAGGTTCTGAAAGAAACGGGCGGCAACAAGAAAAAAGCCGCCGAGATTCTGGGTATCGAAAGGCGCACTCTTTACAACAAAGCAAAGCGCCTTGGCATTGATTTTGGAACGATTTAAGGGTTAAGATGGCCACCGCTTTTGCGGAAGTAAAAGGCAGGATCAGGATGATACAACGAACCTTTCTCGGTCTTCTCCTGGCGACTCTCGCCTTCGGCGCGCCGCTTTTTGCGGCGAGCGGAAGCAGGGAGTTGACTGTTGTCGTGTCGGACGCCGTCTCAAAGTTGAATCGGGAAGCATCGATGGACCCTGAAGGGGTGATGCTGGCCGATCTGCTCGAGAAGGAATTCGGCACGAAGGAAGAGGAACTGAAGTGGGGCATGGAACAAAAAATGAGCTGGGGCGAGATTGCTGCCCTCGCTTACATCCAGGCCACCACCGGAAAGAGTTTTGCTGAAATGACCCGCGAGGATGCTCGGCATGATTTCGCAAGGTATGCCGAGAATGCCGGAATGAATTTCGAAAAAATGGCCAAATGGCTTGAAGGGTTTCAGAAGCGCGCAGAACGCGAAAGAAACTCACGCGTTTTCGAAAGGCTCCGCATGTCCCGCAGAGTTCATCCGCTGCCAGATCTCGGGAGCGGATTTGGTTTATTCCAGGAAGCTCTGGATTTTCGCCGCATCGATTCGCCACGGCCGACCAAAGTTCATGATGCGCCGGGCGGACTTGCAAAAGGGGAGAAATGAGAAAGTTTCTAATCGTTTTCGTTTTGCTGCTTCTACCCTCGGTGCTCTTCGCTCAGGAGACCTTGAGAGTGTCTTCGATTGTCGGCCCTGTCGAGTGGAAAGCCGCTTCCGGCCGCACGTTCACTGCGCTGTCTAATCAAGCCAATCCAGTCGTCCGCACCGGTGATGAACTTCGCACCGGGCCCGGCGGCAGCGCGATCGTGAGTCTGCCCGACGGATCCTACATGGTGGTCTCCGAGAATTCGAAAGTCGTTCTCGAGGATATCTGGAGCGGAAACTTCAAGAGCATCATGAATCTGATGCTCGGCCAGGTGCGGTTCTACATTCAACGGCTCGGCGGAAGACCGAATCCGTACAGCGTCAGAACTCCCACGGCATTGATCGCGGTCCGCGGGACCACTTTCGATGTGTTCGTGGATGATGCCCAGGATGTGGAAGTCCGCTGCATCGAAGGTCGCATAACCGTAGAGAGCAGCCGTGAGGTCATTCTGGAGCCGGGCTTCAAGACCCTGGTTCGTCCCGGTGACGCTCCGACTACACCGGTTCGCCTTGAAGCCGAGCTGAATCGCAGCCGCACCCTGAAGATTCAGAAAAAGGACGCACCCGAGATTGGTCCGAATGGAATTCCATCGATGGAAGCTCTTGGGCGAGACAACGATCGCCGCAACCGTTCAACCGATCCTCAAGGCACGAATTCGCGCATGAACACGAACACCCAGCGCGCGAAGGGCACCCTTTCGTTCCCCCAGTAATTCCGGGACGGTTGCGTCGTTTCCCTAATTCCGAAGGCTTGAATTAGGGAAACGACGCAACCGTCCCGGAATTACATTCCTTCATGCCGTCCCTCAAGTATCACCTGGACCACTTCCTGGACCATTTCCCGAGGGAAGAGCGTCTTTCCAGCGACCCCGTTCAGTTTGTCCATCGATACGACGACCCGCGCGACCGCGAAATTGCCGGGCTGATTGCGGCTGTATTTGCGTACGGCAACGTGAAAAGCGTGCTGAGGACGGTTGACAACGCTCTGTCGTATCTCGGTCCTTCGCCGGCTCGAACGATTGCTTCATTCGATGTTCGCCGCGATCTGCGGGACCTGCGCGGCTTCTATCATCGATTCAATACCAGCCGCGATCTGGCCGTCCTGTTCTGGATTATCCAACGCGCTATGGAAAGATACGGTTCGCTCGAGGCGACATTTACGTCGGGGCTGTCCTCGTCGGATGCCGACATAACTGGCGCGCTCGAGAATTTCTCAGCGACGCTTCTCGGCTTCGGTCACGAGCCTTTTTATCCGCGGGGCGAATTGAAGCGGCGGATTGGTGTGAGGTTCTTCTTTCCGCGGCCTTCGGAGGGAAGTGCCTGCAAGCGTCTGAATCTCTATCTGCGCTGGATGGCGAGGCCGGCGGACGGAATCGATTGCGGAGTCTGGTCGGGAGTGGCTCCGAGCCAGCTCGTCATTCCGCTGGATACCCACATCGCGCGCATTTCGACGTATATCGGCTTGACCGAGATGAAGAGTCCCGGCTGGCCGATGGCTCTGGACATCACGCGCAGCCTTCGCCGGCTGCACGCCGACGATCCGTTGCGTTACGATTTCGCGCTTTGCCATCTTGGAATCGCCGGCGACTGCCCGCGAAAACGGAACCTCGAAAAATGCGTTCGTTGTCCCATCCTCGCGATATGCAAGTTATGAGGAAATAAGGTTTTTTTCCTTGCCGTAATCCCGCGCAAGAGGCAAAATCACCCCGTTTTGAAACAAAAAACCCAGGACGGGAAGGACACCATGACCACGGAAGGTACAGCTGCAGAGTTCTCACGCGTTCATCGATCGGTCCTCGATCTGAATCAAATCCTGCAGAAGACAATTCAATCTCGCGAGCATCGCCGAAACGCCGAAATGTCTCTGACGATGGAGATGGCGAAGGACCTGCCGCACGTTTCTATCGATCCATATCAGATCGAGCACGTCCTTTTGCGCCTCATCGCGAATGCCGAAGAAGGTATTCGAAGCAACGATGGGACGCCTGGACAAATCCAGGTGAAGTCGGCATTGCAGGGCGATCGCATTCAAGTGACCGTAACCGACAACGGCTGCGGCATCCATGCGCACGAGATGGCCGGCATCTTCGATCATGAAAGCACCAGGATCGGGCTCAACATCGCTGCCGAAATCGTGAAGGACCACGGCGGCGACCTGTATGCGTGGAGCAGCTTCGGAAAGGGTTCGGTATTTACGATGGAGCTGCCGCTCGCGGAAGCGGGACATCAGGAAGAGTTGCCTGCGGACACGTCGGAACATCAGCCTTTATACGGCAAGCGCATTCTTGTTATCGACGACGACCTTCACATCACCGCGCTCCTGTACGACATCCTGACCATGCAGGGCGCTGAGATCGATGATGCGAACTCGGGCGAGGAAGCGATCGGAAAGATTCATGGCAAGCCCTATGATCTGTTCATCTGCGACCAGCGGATGCCGGACCTCAGCGGGGAGCAGTTGTTCCACGCGATCGAACCGCTCGGTATTCAATGCCGTTTTCTGTTCGTGACAGGAGATGTTGTCAACGAGGACACAATGGAGTTCCTGCGGCAGACAGGCGTGGCTTACATCCGGAAGCCTTTCAAGTCGGCGGAACTCGTGAATGCTGTCGAAACGGTTATCAATCGAAGTCAGCGACAGGATTTTTGAGCGTCCCGATTCCCTGAATGTCGATTTCGACGACATCTCCGGGTTTCATGAATACCTGCGGGTTTCGTCCGAACCCCACGCCCCCCGGAGTGCCCGTCGCGATGACATCGCCGATTTCCAGCGTCATCACCTTCGAAATATAGGAGACGAGATCCGGAACCTTGAAGATGAGATTCCGCGTGTTCGACTTCTGCATCGTTTTCCCATTCAGCCGCAACTCAATGTCGAGTCCATCACCGTCGCGCAAACTGTTCCGGCTGACGAGGAAAGGTCCCATCGGAGCAAATGTGTCGAAAGATTTGGCGCGGAGCCACTGGCCGTCGGAAAACTGGAGATCGCGCGCTGAAACGTCATTGAGGATCGTATAACCGGCAACGTAATCGAGAGCGGCTTCAACGGAAACCTGGCGGGCGCGCTTGCCGATCACGACAGCCAGTTCCGCTTCATAATCCACCTGGCGGCTCATGGCCGGCACGATGATAGGCTGTTCAGGGCCGATGATCGCGTTGGCATACATCGCGAAGAGAAGGGGCTGTTTGGGTATCTGGCCTTTGAGTTCCTCAACGTGGTCTCTGTAATTCAGACCCACGCCGATCAGTTTCTGAGGACGAACGACAGGAGCATGAATGCGAACTTCCGCGGCGTCGAATAGAAAAGGTTGTATTCCGCTCGACGAGCGTTTTAAGCCGCCGAGTTGGTCTTCGAGCAGCGCGAGGCCGTCCTTCACCTGGAGGACCTCCTCCAGCATGAATGCGACGCGCGGAAACTCCAGAAGGTCATCGCCGACGGCCTTGGTAATATCGAAGCAGGTGTCGCCGAAAACGCACCCAAGACGTATGACATTCGGTGCGTTCTTCCGGGAAAAGTTCATGAATTTCACAGTTTGCTCCTGTAGAATCCCCAAAATTTAGCATGCCGCGTCCCGATTTTAAGACGAAAACCCACGGTGAAATAGACCACAGGAATGCTGTCTTATCCCTTCGCTGGCTGCTTGTGATTGTCGCTTCGTACCTTACGGTCTTCAGTTACATCGGGACCCGGCTGTTCCCGCTCGTTTTTGGAATCGCCCTCGCCTTCTCACTGTCCAACGTTGCGTTAATGCTGATTCCGCGGAGCCGCTTCATGGATCGCGGTGTTCAGCGTGCGGTCGCCGCAGGTGATCTCGTCTTTATCTCGATGACGTTCTTTCTGTTGCGAGCGCCGGGCAACTATCTCTTTATCGCATTCATTGCGTTCATCATTCTGGCCGCCGTCTGGCGGGATCTGCGACTGGTCTTGTTTTCGCTGCTGATGGTGAGCGTCTTGTTCGGAGTATTCAGTTACTTTCGACTGTTTCGGTCTCAATTTGACGTAAACATCGAACAGTTCCTGACGCTTGCATTGTTTTTCGTCGTTTCCATCTTCTACATCTTCCTTTCGGAACGGCTCACTCAGGACAGCAGATTGTCGCAGGCGATGCTGGAGGAGAACCGGCTCGCTGAAGTCATGGTCGAGATGACTCATGCTCTTTCTTCATCGCTCAATACCGAGAATGTCCTGTATTCCATCGTCATGCGATTGCGCGAAGTGCTTGCCGCCGAGGAGTGTTCGATCATCCGCATCGATCCCAAGACCGGGGCGGCGCGAGTGACAATGAAAGCTTCGAATCCCGAAGAGCGAAACGTGGATATTGACCTCGATCAGCATCCCGAACTCAAAGAGGCTCACGCGTCGCGCCGGATTGTGTTCAATCCGGCGGCGAAGCCGATAGGTGTCGTCGTGATTCCGATGGTGGTCCATGAATCCGTGCTGGGATTGATCGAGGTTCGTTCGGCCAAACTCGGCCCGATAATGACCGCCTCCAACGCCCGCTTCCTGGAAGTGATGGCTGCCACCGCCGCCAACGCGCTCCGCAACGCGCAGCTTTTTGAGGAAGTCGAGCAGCGCGCGCGCACGGACTTTTTGACCGGCCTTCCGAATCATCGATTCTTTCAGGCAACGCTTTCCGTCGAATTGGGGCGCGCTCAGCGGCACAATCGCGCGCTTTCTTTGCTCATCATCGACCTGGACTTCCTGAAGGAGGTCAATGACCGGTACGGACACCCCAGCGGCGACCAGGTGATTCGAAAGATTGCGGAAAGGATCCGCGGCGGCTGTCGCGAAATCGACTTCGCGGCGCGGTACGGCGGCGAGGAGTTCACGGTCATCCTGCCGGAAACGAATCTCGCCGGTGCGGTCCAGGTTGCGGATCGTATCCGCGAGCTAATCTCTTCAGAGCAGTTTCCGGGCATCGGCCACGTCACTGCCTCGATCGGGATCTCGAACTATCCCGTCAACGCGCTGAGCAAGGAGGACCTGATCCGCGTCGCGGACCAGGCGCTTTATGTCGCCAAGAAGGGTGGACGCGACCGCGTGGCTTATTTCAACTACCAGATGGTCACTCGGTAGGTTCCTGCGGTAGCTTCCGGGTTTCACACTCTCATGTAAGCCAGCCGCGCTTCGAGTAACCGCGACAAGCGCGCGATAGGCAATCCCATCAGAAAATAGATTCCCGCAGTCAGCAGGCCAATCCCGATGTAGTCGTAGTTCGTCGCTGCGAGCTGCCCGTACATTTTTGTGAGTTCGACCATCGTTATGACAGAGACGAGCGACGAATCCTTCAAAAGCGCGATGAAATCGTTCGTCACCGGCGGGATGACTAGCCGTACGGCCTGCGGCAACACGATTTTTCGAAGCGTTTGCGCCCGGGACAACCCCAGGGCAAGCGCCGCGTCGTATTGACCGCGCGGAATGGACTGAATGCCGGCCCGGTAATTCTCCGCTTCGTATGCGGCGTAGTTGAGGCCCAGGCCAATCACGGCAGCCCATAAGGGTGAGAAGCGTATGCCGATCGCCGGCAGCCCGTAAAAAATGATGAACAACTGAATCAGCAGCGGTGTGCCCCGGATCACCTCGATGAAGGCCGTCACGGGCCAGGCCAGCACCGGAGGGCCGAACACCCGCGAGACAGCCAGGATGAGACCAAGGCCGATTGCGACTGCCATGGCCAGGGTCGAGATCTCCAGGGTGACCAAAGCCCCACGTAGCAGCAGGGGAAGAAACTGCCGGTACTGGTCGAGCCTTTCCGTCAATGTGCGTTCGGTCCGGATGGCATTGAGGTAATCCCGATATCGTGGTGAATTCTCGTTCGACACGGGTTCCGGATCCCCAAAAGCCTGCGCCGTTGCGGCGTTGTAGATACCCCAGTCGGTGTAGATCTTCCGAAGAGTGCCGTCCCGCTTCATCGACTCCAGAGCCGTGTTGATCTGCTGGAGCAGATCCGTGTCGGTCTTTCGGATGCCTGCGCCGAACGCCATGCGAGCGGAGGTGAGTTCGATGTTTTTAACTTGAGGTCCGGCCGCGTAATAAAGAGCGATCGGCGTATCCATGACAACCGCATCGAGGCGGCCCAGAGCGAGGTCGATGTAAGGCTGAACCTGTCCGTCGTAGCTTCGGATCGTCACGTTCCCGAGGCCTGCCACGTATTTCTCGGCGAATGTCACTTTCAAAACGCCGACTGTCTTTCCGCGAAGGTCTTCGGCTCGATTGATGCGGTTCTCATCGAGTCGCAGCGTGATCGTCAGAGTGGAATAAAAGTACGGATTCGAGAAGTTGATTCTGGCGGCTCGTTCCGCTGTGATCTCGAGTCCGTTCATGACGATGTCGTATTCGCCGCGCTCGAGGCCCGGCACGAGTCCGTCCCACTGGTTCTGGACGAATCGAGGCTTGCGAGCGATACGCGCTGCCAGCGCGTCAGCCAGATCTGTTTCGAAACCGATCATCTCGGCAGGATTTCGCGGATTCGGAAATGTATAGGGGGCTCCGCCTTCGGCATCGGCCGCCCACACCAGTTCCTGGGCAAACGCCGGCGCGTGCAGCAGCGCCGCCAGCGAGCTCAGGGCCAACAGGTAAGCGATGGCTTTCATATGTACCGGAATCTACAATACCCACATGGGCCATTTCATCGAATTCATCGATGTATCGAAATCGTTTGACGACAGGAAGGTGCTGGATAACGTCTCGTTTCAAGTCGAGGAAGGCGAGACATTCGCGATTCTTGGACCCAGCGGTGTCGGAAAAACCGTAACGTTAACGCTCGCCGTCGGACTGTTGAAGCCCGATACCGGACGAATCCTTATCGACGGACAGGACATCACGAATCTGACTGAACGCGAACTGGCGCCGGTGCGGAGGAACGTTCAGCTGGTTTTTCAGTCGGGGGCGCTTTTTGACTCGATGACAGTTTGGGAGAACGTCGCATTCCCGCTCAGCGATCTTGGCCTCACCGATGAAGAGGTCGATGAAAAGGTCGAGGAGTACCTCAAATTAGTGGAGATCGAGGATCTCGCCTATCTCATGCCGAGCGAGCTCAGCACCGGAATGAAACGCGCTGTAGCTATTGCCCGCGCCGTGGCCGCAAACCCGACGGCCATCCTGTATGACGAGCCCACAACGATGGTGGACCCGCTTATGTCGCAGACGATCAACAGCCTCGTCCGCAAGATGCAGCGCCAGCTCCGTCTCACTCAAATGGTGGTGACCCACGACATCGCGAACTGCGCTGAGAAAGTAGCCGACCACGTAGCCTTGCTTAATCAAGGCAAGTTCGTTTTCATCGGAACGATGGAAGAGCTGTATCGGAGCGATCATCCCTTCGTACGGGAATTCGTCGAGGAGGATCGGATCTTTTTCGAGAAAGACAAAGAACTGGTCTGACGGGTACTTCTTACTTCTCCGCCTCCAGCAACAGCGCGCCCTCGGCCCTGAACTTCATGTGATCCTGCCGAGTGGGGAACCAGTTCGTCGCCGTCCAGTCTTCCGGAAGAGGCGTCGAGTCGATAATTCGCCGGTGACCCGCTGTTTTGAATCCGGACCTCTGCAGCACCGAAATGTAGTCGTCCGCGCCAAGCAGGTGGACGGGGATGTCGATATTCTTCGACCATTCGTGGCCGTGCGGGTTTTCCTTGTAGTAGCTGACAAGAAAGAATGCTTTGCCGCCGGGCTTCAGGATGCGGTGGACTTCATGAAAGGCGAGATCCAGGCCCGAATAAAAGTAGATCGATTCCACGCTCAGCAGCGCGTCGACCATTTGATCAGGACAGGGAATACCGGCAGCATCGGCCACCAGGAACAGCGCGTTGTGAGGATTCCGGTAGGCCTGGCGCGCCTGTGCAATCATCCGATCCGACAGATCCACGCCTAAAACGAAGCCGCGCGACGCCTTCTGAGCCAGGACGCGGGTGGCCCATCCGACACCGCAGCCGAGATCCACGACGTTGTCGTACTCGTCGATATTCATCAGATCGATCAACTGCCGTGTGGTTTCCCAGTGGCGTTTCTCGATGCCGCGGCCCTGGCCGGAATCGGCCCACCGGTTGAATTCGCGCCGAATGCGATCCTGAATCATGGTGCTATTATCACTCCGTGCGATCCGTTCTCATCTTTGATCTCGACGGTACTTTGGTCGATTCAAAAAAGGACCTAACCGCATCCGTAAATCATATTCGCCAACAGTTCGAACTGCCTTTTTTGACGGAAGAGGAGATCGCCCGTTTCATCGGAAACGGGGCGCTGATGCTGATCCGCCGCGCTCTCGGGTCGAAAGCCACTGAATCGAACGTTCAGTCCGGTCTCCAGATGTTTCTCGCCTACTATCGCGCTCACATGCTCGACTACACGGCGCTTTATCCCGGGGTTCGCGACACGCTTGATCGGCTCGCAGACTGCAAGCTCGCCGTGCTGACCAACAAGCCCGTTCATTTCAGTTGCGCTATGCTCGACGGCCTTGGAATCTACAAACATTTTTCTGCAGTGTATGGCGGCAACAGTTTCGATCATAAGAAGCCCGATCCTGTCGGTGTTTTCCAGATTCTATCGGACACCAGGGGCAACCGCGAACGGACATGGATGATCGGCGACTCCGCTGTCGACGTGCTCACCGGCCGCAACGCCGGAATCAAGACGTGCGGCGTTACGTACGGTTATGCGACCGAAACATTCACGGATGTCCCGCCGGATTTCCTGATCGATAACTTTTCTGACCTGGAGGCACTTGTCCATGATTGAAGTCCGTAACTACATCCGCGGTGAATGGATAACCATCCGCGAGGGCCGCGACATCGAAGTGCGAAGCCCGGCTGACCAGGATGACCTCGTCGGCAAAGGCCGTCTGGCATCCGCCCGAGAAGCAGAAGCTGCCGTGGCCGCCGCGAGCGAAGCGTTGCCGGCGTGGTCTCGGATGCCCGCTCCCAAACGCGGGGAAATCGTCGAGCGCGCGGCTGACCTCCTTCGAGCCGAACAGGACGACCTGGCACGTCTGCTCACCAGGGAAGAGGGCAAGACCGTTGCCGAAGCCAGGGGCGAGATCTATCGCGGATACAACGTCCTGAATTACACGGCAGGGCAGTCCCGGCGAATGGGTGGAATCACTATGCCGTCGGAACTCCCGAAAAACTTCGTATATACGATGCGGCAACCCCTTGGCGTGGTCTCGTTGATTACGCCATGGAATTTCCCTGTCTGCATTCCGGCATGGAAGATTGCCCCCGCGCTGGTGGCCGGCAATACCGTCGTGTTCAAGCCGTCATCGACGACTCCGTTGACCGCCGCCAGGCTTGTCGAGATCTTTGAACGCGCCGGTCTGCCGCCCGGAGTGCTGAATCTGCTTGTCGCGAGCAGTTCCGATGTCGGCGATATCATTACGCGCGATCCTCGCGTTCGCGGCGTTTCGTTCACCGGATCGTCGGAGAACGGGACCCAGATATACGCGGCGTGCGCGTCGCGCGGAGTCAAGGCGCAGTGCGAGATGGGAGGTAAAAACCCCGTCATCGTGCTCGAAGACGCCGACCTGGATCTTGCCGTTGACGGAATCGTTTCCGGCGCATTCGGCTCCACGGGGCAACGCTGCACGGCGACCAGCAGAGCCGTGCTTCAGGAATCGATCGCGGACGAAATGGTCGCGCGAATGAAGGATCGCGTTTCCAAATGGAAACTGGGCAGCGGCCTCGACGCGGACGTGCAAATGGGCCCGGTCGTCAGCGCGCAGCAACTGAAGACAGTCGAGCAGTACATCGAGGTCGGCAAGCGTGAAGCGCGACTCGTGACCGGTGGAAAGCGGCCTGAGGGATTGCCACGCGGCTTCTTCCTAGAGCCCACGATCTTCGATCATGTCCGGCCTGAGCATCGTATTGCCCGCGAGGAGATTTTCGGTCCGGTGCTGTCCGTGATCAGGGCGAAGGATTACGAGCAGGCCATTGCATTTGCCAACACTTCCGACTACGGCCTCACGTCATCCATCTATACGAACAACTCCGCGCATATTTTCGATTTCTGCGATCGCATCGAAACAGGCATGGTCCACGTGAATTCGCCGACGGTCGGTGGCGAAGCACAGATTCCGTTTGGCGGGATGAAGTCTTCGGGCGTCGGTGAACGGGAACAGGGCCCGACGGCGCTGGATTTCTACACCGACGTCAAAGTGATCTATGTGGACTACACGGGGGCTGCGCGTACAAGCAAGTTCTATTGATCTAAAACGTGAAGCGCAGCCCGGCCCACGCGCTCCGCGGAGTTCCCGGAGCGAGGAAGGTCGTATGCCGGAGCGGGAATTCTCCGGCGACAGCTGGAAAAGGTCGCGCGATAAAGTTTCCTGCGTCGGTGAAGCCCGACGATCCCAGCTGAGCTGCCGTGTAATACCTGCGATTGAACAAGTTGTTCACGTCTACAAAAAGCTGCAATCGGCGATGCACCTGGTAGCGGGCTCCGAGTTCGAAAACGGCATATCCCGGCGATGATCCAGGGCCGAGGTAATAGATTCCGTCTGCTTCATGCAGGTTGTTCTCATTGCCGCGTGCGAGCGAACTGGAGAAGGCGGTCATGCCGAGATCCAGGGTGAATTTTGAAGTCACCTGCACGTCTGTGAACGCCTTCGCCATGTGTCTCGGTGTCATGGGAATGCGGTTACCTGGTGTGATCTCCTGAACGTCCTCCAGGCCTTTGAGGCCTCTTTCCGCACTTTCGTTGCCGCTGTTGCTCGAACCATCGACAGTCTCGGGACTCTGGTATGTGGCATCGAGCAGGGTGTAACCGCCGCCGAGGGTGAAACGTGAAACCCGCGCCCGGACGTTCGTTTCGAACCCCTCACGCCGGGTCTTACCGAAGTTCTTGAAATAGCCGAAGCCGGCCTGTTCGGTCGCAACGAAGAGAATGTCGTTTCTGTTATCAGACCTGAAGTAACCGGCGCTCCATGTCACCGGCCCCTCATCGATGCCACGCGCTCCGACTTCCACCGTCCTGGCGATGACTTGATGCAGCGGCGGGTCACCCGTCATGGCATTCGGCAGTTTGCACGGCGTATCCGGGTCCGCGCAGCCAAGCTCAATCGACGTCGGCGCGCGGCTGGCTTCGCTGTAACCGAGATAGAGATTGAGCCTTCGCACAGGACTGAACGTGATTCCCGCAGCTGGGTTGAGACGATCGAACACATGGTTACCCGTCAATGAACCCGGACCGGCTGCAGGCGTAATCCGGTCGATATTATCGATGCTCGTGCGGTTGTAGCGACCGGATAGCGTGAAACTCACACCTTTGGAGAGCGACAGCGTATCCGTCGCGTAGAAGCTGCCTGTGCGGATGCGGCCGTCGAGATCCACGCGCGTATCGAACGGTTCGCCGTCGACGTCGCCACCGGTCACACTGTCGGCGAAGGCGCCGGTTCCGACGATGCTCCGGCCCGGAATGAGATAACCGAGCTCCGTTGATTGCGCGAAGTCCACGCTGCTGCGATCGAAACCTCCGCCGATCGTGAGCTGGTTGTGGTGGCCGCTCGGAGACCCAAACCAGGTCAACTGGCCGGATGCTCCGGAATTGTGCTGTTTCGTCAGTGTACGATTCAGAAGACCGGTGCACCTTTCGGCGGGCTCGTCACGAAGAAGGACGTTACCGAGGCACCGCCAGAAGGGGAATGGCGTGTTCTCGGCCGTGGCTCCGCTGGCAGGCACTCCCGTGTAACCCGCGTTTGCCAGCGCCGTGCGTTCGGCGGCTCCGGGCTGGTAAACGGACTGATCGAGGGCGTCGTCGTTGAGATCACCGTTAAAGGTTCGCGTCCGGATATAGCGATAGTAGATGTTGCCGGACAGGGAAATGCTGGTGTTCAGGCTGTGACGGAAATTGAAATTGAGAAAAGGAGAGCGGTTTCCCGTGATATCCGGTTTTGTGTAAACGCTCTTGTAGTCCTGGGCCAGGAATCGCTGTTCCTGTGGACCGTTACCGGTGAGCAGATTATTCGCGTACGCGAAGCTGACTCCCAGGGTCGTCTTGCTGCCCTGCCAGCCGAGCTTGCCGAAGAACTGCCGGACGTTGGACGGCGAATCGTCCCTCCAGCCGTCTTCGAAGAAACCGCTGCTCGCTGCGTACCAGTTCAAGCCTTTGGAGTTCGCGCCGCCGTGTTCGATGTCGAATGTGCCACGTTTGAAGCTGCCGCCGGTTACCTGAATGGTCGTTCCGGCGTTGCGGCTGCCGTCCTTGGTGATGGTCGATATCGCGCCGCCGAGAGTATTCAGTCCAAACACCGGATTCGATCCCGGCATCAATGTCGTTTCTGAAATCGTCACGCGAGGGATCAGGTCCCAGCTCACGACGTCGCCGAAGGGTTGGTTGAGCCGTACGCCGTCCATATAGATAGAGAGGCCCTGGGGTGTTCCGAGAAGCGGAGACGCGGTATGCCCGCGATAACTCAGATCGGCTTGAAACGGGTTGCCCTGAATTTCATTCAGGTGGACGCCATCCAGGCGGCGGTTCAAAAAGCTTGAGAGATCCACTGCGCCGCTTTGCTCGATGTCGCGCTGTGTGCCGCTTTGGACCGGAGCCGCAATATCCTGCAATTGCAGATCGACGCCTTGCAGCGGAGTCGCCGAAACGACATCAACCTTATATGCAGAAGTGCCGATAGCCAGCGTAACAGTGCGCGAAACCGGCGTGTCCGACTGCACATCGATCAACATCGATTGCGTTGCGAAACCGTCCCTCGAGACTTCGAGGCGGTAACGGCCGTAGGGTACTGTGCTGAGCACATAAGCGCCTTGCCCGTCCGTCTCAAATGTCCGGCTCGTAGATGTCCCGACACCTTCCAGCTTGCCTTGGGCCGACATCGGGCTGCCGGACGGGTCTTTTACTTCAATCCGAATTTCGCCGCTTCGGGTCTGGGCGGCGGTTGAGATAACGAAGCCCAGCATCAGGGCCACCATTAATGACAGGCTCACGCGCAGTGGTCTCATATATAGGGATATTCCCCGGACGTCCGATTTGTTCAGCCTTTTTTTCGTGGGCCGGTTGCAGACGGATCCGTACCGGGCGAGGAAGATAATGTTAGTATTTCGCCTGCAATGGAAGGCCCTCGAGCAGACTCCTCCGTAGAACAGCTGTTTCCTTACGTTGATGTTGAACGTTCGACTGGTCCGTCCGCCTTGGAAGCGGAAGTTACCGGGCTGTTTGATGATCTGCGAGGTCCGGTTCTTCGATACCTTTCGTCATTTGGACTGTCGGTCCACGATGGAGAAGAAGTAACCCAGGAAGTTTTCCTTTCACTCTTTATCCACTTGCGCGCCGGCAAACCGCGATCAAACATCCGAGGCTGGGTTTTTCGCGTTGCGCACAATCTGGGACTGAAGCGTCGCGAAACGATTCAGCGTGCTTATCGGATGGTCAGTCCTTCGGATACGCGCGCCATGGAATTGCAGTTGGATGCGGCGCCGGATCCTGAAGAGCATATCTCCTCTGAGCAATGGCGCGAGCGCCTGCTGGCGATCGTCCAGGCGCTCCCGGAACAGGACCGGCGGTGTCTGTATTTGCGCGCGGAAGGTCTTCGTTATCGTGAGATCGCGGACGTACTTGGAATTTCGCTGGGCAGCGTGGCGATTTCCCTGGCGAGATCGCTGGCGCGTCTCGGCAACGCTGGTGGGCGGTGAGTATGAATGACGGGAATTCTCACGTCTCGGATCAGGATCTTCTCTCGTTGGTCGATGGGGAGCTTTCCCGCTCTCACGTGGCTGAAGTCCACCGACACCTGGAAGCCTGTTGGAACTGCCGGGCCCGAATGCAGCAGATCGAGGGTTCGATCGCAGATTTTGTCCGCGCTTATCGCGACAATCTCGATCCCCAATTGCCGCCGGCTCATGTGTCACGCGCCATGCTCAAAGCGCGTTTGAGCGAACTGGCGGCCCGGCAACCGCAGAGCGTATGGCGTCGAGCGGTGCAATCCGTGGCCATTCCAAGACGTGTGGCGTATCTCTCCGGCGCCATTGCCGTGATGCTCATAACGCTGATCGTCTGGCAGTCTCCTCGGTCAACCCTCGCATTGAGCCCGGACCCTCAACTGACGCCGGGCGCCGCATTGCCTCTAACAGAGGCGGATCTGTGCTCGAGAGAACCGGCTTCGGAGTCCCGTTTGGTACTCGCTTCGGTAGGAAAGCGAGTATTTGAAGAATACGGAATAAGGAATCCCCAACCGCGGCGTTACGAACTCGATTACCTGATCGATCCGGATCTGGGCGGCTCGGACGACACCCGCAACCTGTGGCCGCAACCCTACTCCGCAACCTGGAATGCCCGTGTGAAGGACGCGTTGGAGAATCACCTCCGCGAACTTGTCTGCGCGGGTGCGATCAGTCTGGCCCAGGCCCAGCAGGACATTTCGATGGATTGGATCTCCGCCTACAAGAAATACTTCCAGACGGACCAGCCCATCGAGGATCATCTCGCCTTTGTAAAAGACCAACCCTGGCAGTAGTCGTTGACCATTGGTCAAAAATGGTCAAAAATATGGTCATGCAAGCTCCAATCGCGGAAGTGAAAAAACGGCTGTGTGAACTGGTAGATCTGGTCGAAGCGGGAGAGACGGTTGTCATCCTTCGCCACGGTCGCCCGGTGGCGCGGCTGATGTCCATGCCGGTTATCGCTCAACCCTGGCGAGTGGAGAAACCGGATGATCCGAAGCCGTACAAAGGCATCAACATAGATGAGCCTGTCTTAGAGGAAATCTGACCGTGCAGGTTCTTGCTGATACGGGAGTATGGTTCAGGTTTGTACGCCGACTGCCACTCCCGCGGAAGGTCGAGACAGTGCTTGCTGACACTGCCACTGAACGGTATCTCTGTCCTATCTCCAGCATGGAGATCGTTCGGAAGTGGCATTCCGGAAAACTGCCGTGTCCGGATCCCAGCGAATGGCTCGATCACGCTTTGGAAGGTTTCGAGATCCTGCCCATTACGGAACCAATTGCACGTCTTGCTGCTGAATTTGACTGGGCCCACAGGGATCCTGCCGACAGGTTGATCGCCGCATGTGCCGAACGGCATCGAATCGAACTCTGGCACACCGACACCACGCTCGAGAAGTTGAAGGGATTCCCGCATCGATATTTCAAGGGAATAGCTCTCTAATCATTCTTTGAGGGTGCGAACGCGAGCAGTATGTTTCCGGCCATGCCGCCGTTTCGCGAGTAGCCCGAGCTGACAAACACCATTCCGCCGACCACTGTCGCGCCGGGACCATCGAGTGATCCTCCGCGCGCTTTGACGCCATTTACGGTTTCAAATTCACGCGCTGTATCGAAATCCCAGAGCAGCTTTCCGTCGTCGGCGCTGAAAGCGCGGATATGACCGTCGATCGAGCCGGAGAAGACGACTCCCGGAATGGCGGTAACCGCTGCGGACTGCGCGGGACTGCATCCCGGCTTCGAATCGCACGGCGCCGGCGGGGCGTACCAGGCCCGTTCTCCATCGATGATACCGAGCGCAGTCAGACCGCCTCCCTGTTTCGGATCGACCAGCGGCAAGCCAACGTCGAATGGTTCGGGATTGGTTCTTCGCGTTCTCGCAACGTCGGAAACTGCCACGTAGACTTTGCGGCCATCCGTTGCCATGCCCCATTGGACGCCGCCATTCACGCCGCCTTTTCCCACGCGGACATCCCAAATCATCTCGCCTTTCTTGTCGGGGTCGAAGGCGTAAACGATTCCCGATTTCTGGCCGGCGATGAGAATGTCGCGACCGTTGGGCAGACGCGTGAGAATCGTGGAAGATCCGAAGTCATAGTCCGGGCCGTTTTCCTCCGGACAATTGGCGCCTCGCGATCCGCAGGCGGAGTTGTATGCGTCGCCGGCAGTCACCTGATTCGACCACGCGATCTTTCCTGTAGCGAGTTCGAGCGCGATGACTGCATCGCTGGTGTCGGTTGCCGGCGTCGAGTAGTTGTCGCCGGTTGTGACGTAAAGAAGGCGCCGTTTCGTGTCGAGTGTAGGCGTGGACCAGATCCCGGCTCCGGATGGTCCCCATGTCGCAACACCGTCGCGGGTTTTGCCGCGTTGGGTCGGCTGGCCGACCATATAGGTCTTCCACACCAGCGATCCATCACCAACGCGCAGCGCGACGACGCTGCCCCGGAACGTACAGCATGCGTAACTAGTGCCAAGAGCGCGGGTCTCTTCCCACGACGCGACCGGGACGAAAACCACACCGTCATGAACGATCGGTGAGCCGGTCAATCGTGTTGCTTCGTGATCTTCGACTCTTTTCTTCCACACGAGCTTGCCGGCTGCGGCGTCGACTGCATAGAACCAACCCGTCTGGTCGCCGAAAAGCAATGTGTGTCTCTGGCCCACCCGCGCAACAACAATGGCGCTTCGGACCGGTCCCGTTGCCTGGAATGTCCACTTGACGCAGCCGGTGGCGGTGCTCAGCGCGTTGACGGTCCCTCCGGCGCTGCCGATGAACAGATATTGATCGATGACGGCAGGCTGCGCCGAAGCGTTTACATCGCCATCGAAGCCGAATGCCCACTTGAGCTTCAGATCGCGCACTTGCTGGACGTTGAGACCTGCGGCTGCTCCGGACTGGAACCGGTCATTCGACGTCGTGGGGCTCCAGCCGTTCCACTCCGATTTGGCACGCGCCGGCAGCCTGACGGTTCGATCCGAACAGTACGCTTTCGGCGGAACTGCAACGTCGTCGCCGGCTGTGCCCAGCCAGGACGCGACGGCCTCACGCTCCTCGCGTCGTAATGGATAAGCCACGTTCATCATCAAACCGAAATCGAGAGCGCGAAGGATTCTGGCAGCGGGCATTTTCTGCAGCGCGTCGCGAGCTGGAATCCGCGGATTCACGACCTCGTGACATCCCGCGCATCGCTGCTTATAAATGGTCTCACCGGATATCTGCGCTTGCATGCTCCAGGCCGAACCGAGAATCAGCGCCATTGCGAATACGATTGTCATGCGCGCCATTGTACAAGCTCCCGGCTGCGCACGAGTGAGCGATACAAAACAGACGCCGACACACCGCAAATGGCGATCACGCCGGCCATCGGCATTGCCGTTCCGTTGTTCAACGCGGAAACGCCCAATGCCGTGACGGCGGCAAGGCCAAACTGGAACACTCCGATGAGCCCGGAAGCGCTCCCCGCCTTATCCCCATGAGACGCCATGGCCATTGCGGTCGTGTTGGGGAAAAGGCAACCAATGGACCCGACGTAACAGAAGATGAGAAGGGCCGTGCCATAGAGACCGATCCAGCCGGTCCATGTTCCAATCAGTAACAACAGGCCCGTGGTGAATTGAATTCGGAGGACGGCTCTAATGACGGCATCGCTTTCAAATCGCCGGACGAGACGCGGGTTGAACTGCGCCGCGATGACGAAACCCGCCGCGTTGATTCCGAAAAAGAGGCTGAAGTACGTCACCGGGACGTGAAAGAGTTGGGTAAAGACGAATGGCGCCCCAACGATATAGGCGAACATGCCACCAAATCCCGTGGCTCCGGCAAGGGCATATCCGACAAACGTCCGGTCCCTCAAAAGGTAACCGTAGGCGCCAAGGACGCTCCTGACCGCCAGTGGCCGGAAATTCTCAGGGCGATGCGTTTCAGGCAGACCCCATGCGGCCCCGGCTAACCCGATCAGACCGCACAGCGTGATCACCACGAAGATGAACTCCCAGGGGAAGAACACCAGAATCTGAGCGCCCACCATAGGCGCCAGAACCGGAGCTACACCCAGAACAAGAACAATCAATGAAAAGATCCGCACGGCTTCACGCGGTTCGAACAGATCACGCACGACTGCGCGCGCGATCACCGGTCCGGAGCAGGCGCCGAGCGCTTGAACGAAACGAAGTCCGATGAGAGAGTTTATCGACGGCGCCATTCCGCATCCCGCCGACGCGGCAACAAAAAGCGTCAGCCCTGCGAACAATGGACGCTTTCGCCCGAACCTGTCGGTTAATGGGCCATAGCATGCCTGGCCGATTGCCAGACCGAGAAAAAACGAGGCCAGCGAAAGCTGCACATGCCCCGGCGTCGCCGAAAAGAACGCGGAGATCGCCGGCAGCGCCGGTATGTACATGTCCACGGACATCGGTGTCAGCGCGGTCAGCAGGCCAAGCAAGACGATGAGTCCGGTGTGACGATCATGCGAAGTCATGAACGGCGAATTATATCCGGATCGGAAGGCGCTTCAGCATCTGGTCGGCGTGCGTGCCGTGCCAGTAGACGCGACCGCAGTCAGGGCACGCGGCGAATCGGTCCTGCGTGAGGTAAACAAAAGGCGGAATCTTTTCGAACACGGCTTCCTTGTCCACGTCTTCCAGCGGCGTGTTGCATTCGAGACATCGGGAAAAGACCTTGAATTCCGTGAGGCCGCACGTCTTGACGACTTGCCGGACCTGTTCCCGGTAATGATCGTTTTCGATGAAGATATAGCGCGGGACGGACTTGCGCGCTATCAGGCCGTTGTCGCGCGTCAGGATAATTCGATTTTCAGCTTCCGCGATGCGCACGATGGCATCGTCATCGAGATCGTTCGAATACACGACATCGCAGCCAAGCACGCGTAACCAGCGCGCAAGCTTTCCGACCATCACATCCGCGACAAAAGCCGGAGCGGTCATCATCCTTCGGAGTTTTTACATGCGGCGCGGAACTTCGATGCCCATCAGGTCGAGCGACTTCGTGAGCGCTTCTCGAGTGAGATCTACGACGAGGATGTAGAACATGCGGCGGACAGGATCTTCCTCGGTCACGATCCGATACCGGTGATAGAAAAGGTTGAACCGCTGGGCAAGCGTGAAAGCATATTTGGCCAGCGACGCAGGCTCGAGTGCGGCGATCACCTGATTGCCGATCTCATCCAGCCGCAAGCCTGTATACAGGAGTTCCCAGATATCGTGCGCCTCGTTCAGAAAATCCCCGAGTTTCGGGTCGTTCAACATCTGATGGACGCGGGCGAAGTCGAACGAAGGATCCGCTTCACGTACCTTGTGAATGATGTTGTTCGCGCGGACGGCCGCATACTGAATGTACGGCCCCGTTTCGCCGTCAAAGTTCAGCGCTTCCTTGAAATCGAACGCGATAATCGCGGTGCGCGTGTATTTGAGAAGGAAATACCTCAACGCGCCGACGGCAATCTGCCGGGCGATGGTTTCGGTTTCGGTCGGTTTCAGTGCGGGATTGCGCTGTGCGACCTCTCTCCTGGCCTCTTTTTCAAGAAGGTCGAGCAGGTCGTCCGCTTTGACTCCCTGGCCTTTGCGTCCCGAGACCTCGATGTGGGCTCGCTTGCGATCTTCTTCCGAGAGCGTGACACCCAGCTGTTCCGCACAAGCAGGCGTGAGCGCGACGACCTCATAGGAGAAGTGAATCGATCGTCGCGCCTCCTCCTCGTAACCGAGTCCCAGCAATCCCTGCTTGACGACGTTCTGCAGATACGACTGCCGCACGTCGATCACGTTGTACACGGTGCGACCATGTCCGAACGCGGGGTGATCCGTGCGTCCGCCGGATGATGATGTCACCCAGACATTCTTCTCGGGGTGGAACAGCTGATACTGGAAATCCTGATCGAGCAGACCGACTTTCCAGAGCTGATACGCGATGTCTTTACCGACGTAGGTGACCGTGCCGTTCGATCGAACGATGATCTTGTCGTCTTCGTGGCCTTCAGTGTCCAGTCGCATGACCCAGCAGCCGGCGTTCTTGCCTTCTTTTTCGTAGAAAATCGCATCCCGCTGTTTGAGGAGCTGGAACGCGTGATCCCAGAACTTCAGGTGGAGGATGTCGCTTTCGCGAGGCAGAAGGTCATAACCGACATTGATGCGTTCCATTGTGCGGAGATGGCAGCGAACGATCGTCATCGCGACAATTTCCGCCATCTGCGACGTTTCATTGTCGCCGTGCTCGATCTCCTTCAGCGTCTCTGCGCGCAAGTTGCGCTTTGGATCCTCGACCTCGTAAAAACCGGTCACCTTGGCGTAGACGTCCCAGCAGTAGTAGTCAAACTTTCCTGACGTACTGGATGCGAGCCGCCGCACGTCCTCGAGCGACTTGTGCTCGACGTGTTTGAGCCCGACGATAACATCGGCGACCTGCACGCCCGTGTTGTCGATGTAATTCTGGATCTCGACGTTCCGCCCCGATGCGCGAAGAACGCGCACAAACGAATCTCCGATCGCCGCATTGCGCAGATGCCCGATATGGGCGGCTTTGTTGGGATTGATATTCGTGTGCTCGACGATGACCTTCTCTTCATCCGCCGGAAATCCACGCAAACGGCTGCTCCGCACCGCTGCGGCGCGATCCAGGTAGAAATTGATGTAGCCGGCCCCCGCAACCTCCATTCGCTCAATACCGTTGATCTTGCCGATCCTGGACACAACCTCTTCCGCGATGACGCGCGGCGCCTTCTTCAGCTGCCGAGCCAGCTCAAAGGAAACGGGAGTCGCAAGTTCGCCGAGTTCGACCTTCGGCGTCTGGTTGAGAACGATGTCCGGCGGATCGATGCTCCATTGGGTCCGGATCATCGAACGAAGCGCGTCCTTAAGGCGAGAGTGCAGGTCCTGGAGCATAAACGCCAATGTTAACATTAGAAACTATGAGGACGTTGTACTTCGACTGCTTCTCCGGCATCGCCGGCGACATGACGATTGGCGCGCTTTTGGACCTCGGCCTGGACTTCGATTACCTGAAAACCGAACTCCGAAAACTGCCGGTCTCCGGGTATGAAATCAAATCCACGCGCGTTTCACGGTCGAACATCAGCGCGATAAAGTTCGACGTCTTGCTGGAGGGAGAAGAGAAGAAGCACGAGGATCAGCATGATCATGGGCATGATCACGATCACCATGATCATCATCATGATCACCCCCACGAACATCACAGCCACGCGCACTTTCACCGCAAAGCTTCCGAGATCCTGTCGATGATTCGCGAGAGCACTCTGAATGCGAATACGAAGAGGATCGCGTCCGATATTTTTACGAAGCTCGCGATTTCGGAAGGCAAGGTCCATCACATTGCGCCGGAGGACGTCGAGTTTCATGAAGTCGGAGCGATCGATTCCATTGTCGATACGGTTGGTTCGGCAATCGGTTTCGATGCGTTGGGCGTCGAGCGTTTCCTTTGCTCCGCGATCAACGTCGGAGCAGGCTTCATTCACTGCCAGCATGGTGTCTTCCCTGTCCCGACGCCGGCGACTGCCGATCTGCTGCGACATGCGACGATCTATCAGAAACACGCGCAGACCGAACTCGTGACCCCGACAGGAGCGGCCATCCTCGCAGCCGTCGTGAATCGATTCGGCGGCTTGAACGGCTTCGCGGTGGACCGTATTGGTTATGGAGCCGGCACGAAGCAATTTGCGGAGTTCCCAAATTGTGTGCGTTTGATGCTGGGAGAAGAGCGCGTGGTGCAGGCGGAAAACAGCAGCGGCGGCGTCATCGTAATCGAAGCAAACATCGATGATATGAATCCGCAGAACTTCGCCTGGGTCACCGAGAAATTGCTGCAGGCCGGGGCGTTGGACGTATTCACCGCCGCCATTCAAATGAAGAAAGGGCGTCCGGGCCAGTTGTTGCAAGTGCTGGCGCCGCCGGATGCTGTGTCGCGCTTATCCCGGATAATTTTCGAGGAGACCACGACGATTGGCATTCGAAAGTATGCGGTCGATCGGATCACGCTCGACCGCGAGCTTCAGGAGGTCGAGACCGAATACGGTTCCGTGCGAATCAAGGTGTCGAAAATGAATGGCGAAATCGTGAATGTCGCACCGGAGTTCGAGGACTGTCTTCGCATCGCGCAACAACAGAACGTCCCACTCAAGAAAGTCCAGGCTCTCGCCACTGCCGCATACACGCTCTCCCGCAGGGAGCGGTAGATCAGCTACACTAATTGTTTATGTCCAAGCCGTTTTACATCACTACGCCGCTCTACTACGTGAACGCGCCGCCTCACCTTGGCGGCACGTACACAACGCTTGTTGCCGATACGATTGCCCGATACAAGCGCATGATGGGTTTCGACGCGAAGCTGTTCTGCGGAACCGACGAGCACGGGCAGAACATCGAACGGGCGGCAAAGAAACAAGGCATCACACCCCAGGAACTCGCCGACCGTGTGTACGTCCAGTACCAGAATCTCTGGAAACTGCTGGGCGTCGAGTACGATGAGTTCGTTCGGACGACCGAGCAGCGTCATCACGTCAGCGTCAACGAACTGTATTCGCGCGCCAAGGCGAACGGCTACATCTATAAAGGCTCGTATTCCGGCTGGTACTGCGTTTCGTGCGAAGCGTACGCGCCGGAGAGCGATCCGGCCACTCCCGTGCCGTGTCCCGACTGTGGCCGCCAGACGGAGTGGTTCTCCGAAGAGAGCTATTTCTTCAAGCTGTCCGAGTTCAAGGACCGGCTCCTCGAACTGTATGAGAAGAATCCGCGGTTCATTCGTCCGGAAAGTCGACGAAACGAGATCGCGTCGTTCGTGAAGGGCGGTCTTAAGGATCTCTCGATCAGCCGCGCCACGCTGAAGTGGGGGATTCCACTGCCGGATGATCCATCGCATGTCTTTTATGTATGGTTCGATGCCTTGACGGCGTATATCACGGGAATTGCATTCAAAACCGACGACGCGAAGTTTTCGAAGTACTGGCCCGTCGATACGCATCTTGTCGGCAAAGATATCCTCCGCTTCCACACCGTGTATTGGCCGGCATTTCTGATCGCGGCCGGCGTTGAGCCGCCGAAGTCTGTCTTCGGTCACGGCTGGTGGCTCTCGAAAGACGTGAAGATGTCGAAGTCTCGCGGGAACGTGATGGACCCGTTCGTCCTCAACGAGGTCTTCGGATCGGAGCTTCTGCGTTATTACCTTTTGCGCGAAATGGTCTTTGGACAGGATTGCAACTTCGCGCTCGAAGCGGTCATTCAGCGCTACAACAGCGATCTGGCAAACGATCTCGGTAACCTGCTTAGCCGTACGGTTGCCATGATCACGAAATACCGTTCGGGACGTATCCCCGCGCCCGGTGAAGCGAAGGGCGATTCCGAAGTGCGTGATCTGGCCGCTCGAGTGATTGAGAGTTATCGAAGCAACTTCGATGACTACCACTTCGCGCGCGCTCTGGAAAACATTTGGGAACTGATCTCGCGTGTGAACAAATACATCGTCGAAAACGAGCCCTGGGCGCTTGCGGAGAAACCGGCAGAGGCGAAGAAACTCGACAGTGTTCTGTTCCATGCAGCCGAATCGCTGCGGCTGATTGCGGCGCTTGTCGCGCCGGTCATTCCGAAAACGGCCCAAAGTCTGTGGGAGCAACTCGGCCTCGACGGGAAAGTCACGGCTACTCCATTGAATGAACTCCGGTGGAGCGAGGGTCTGGCCGGAACGACAATCCGCGCCGGAGCGTCGCTGTTTCCGCGTCTCGATCCGAAGGAAGTGTTGAAGAGAATGGAAAATGTGAGCGAACAAAAAGCTGAAGCAAAGGCTGAACCGAAGGTAGAAACACCCGCGCCTCCGGCAGTCGCGGAGCGCGAGCCCGATAGGGCGAAGCATCAAGAACCGAATCCCGGAAATCTTGCCCCGCAGATCACGATCGATGACTTTGCGAAGGTCGATCTGCGCGTCGCTACAGTTGTCGAAGCAGAGCGTGTTAAGGGCGCCGACAAGCTTCTGCGTCTCGTCGTCGACCTTGGTTTCGAGAAACGGCAAGTGCTTGCAGGTATCGCCGCCGTGTACCAGCCCGAATCCTTGATAGGCCGCAAAGTCGTCGTTGTGGCCAACCTTCAGCCGCGAAAGCTCCGCGGCCTCGAGTCCAACGGCATGATCGTCGCGGCGTCGCTTGGGCCCGACGGCAGTCCCGTGCTCGTGGGTTTTCACGAAACCGTCGAGAACGGCGCCCGATTGAAGTGATGAGCATGCATGCTCATTGATTCTCACGCGCATCTCGACGATCCTCGCTTCGATCCCGATCGTGATGCGGTCCTGCAGCGCGCGTGGGATGCCGGCATTCGCGAGATTCTGACGATCGGCAACGGCAGCGGTCCCGACCAGATGGGCTGCGGCATTCCGATAGCTGACGCTCATGAATGGATTCACACCAGCGTCGGTGTGCATCCGCACGATGCGAGCAAGGTCGAAGAGCGTCACTACGGGCAGATGGAGGACCTCGCAAAACACGCCAGGGTCGTTGCGATCGGCGAGACCGGCCTCGATTACCACTACGATAATTCGCCGCGCGACGCTCAGCGCGAAGTCTTCCGCAGGCAGGTCGAGCTTTCGAAGAAGCTCAATCTGCCGGTTATCATCCACACGCGAGAGGCTGACGAGCACACGGAAGAGATCCTCCGCAGGGAGACTCCCGCGCGGGGAGTGGTCCACTGTTTCACATCCGGAGATCGACTTGCCGATTTCGCAATCAGTATCGGCTTCTGTATCTCATTCTCGGGAATCGTCACGTTTCCGAATGCGAAAACCCTGCAGTCGATCGCAAAGCGCATTCCCGCAGACCGGCTTCTTATCGAGACCGACTGTCCGTATCTTGCGCCGGTTCCTCATCGCGGAAAACGCAACGAGCCTGCGTTTGTCGCCGATACTGCGCGCTTCATCGCTGCATTGCGAGGAGTCGCGCCGGACGAGCTTGCGGCGCAGGCTGCGGACAATTTCAAAAGACTTTTTGCGGTCAAAACATCGTAGAATCGCTTGGGCCGCACGCATATATGACACCACTGCAGATGTATGAACTCATCGCTCCGGAACTCCTGCTTGTGGAAGAGGAATTAAGAGGATACACGCGGTCCGATGTCACTCCGGTCTCCCAGATCGGTGAATATATCCTGAACGGAGGCGGGAAACGAATCCGGCCGGCGTTGCTGTTGCTTACTGCGAAGATGCTCGGCGACGTGCCCAAAATGACAATTCGGCTTGCGGCTGTCGTTGAGTTCATCCACAACGCAACACTCGTTCACGACGACATCATCGATGCGGCCGATACGCGCCGCGGCCGTCCCTCTGCCAATTCGCACTGGGGCAACTCGATGACGGTGCTGGCCGGCGACTGGCTTTACATGCAATCCTTCGCGGTCGCTCTGTCCGAGAAGAACTTCGATGTGCTGAATACGCTCATCGACATCACGCAGAAGATGGTCGAGGGTGAACTGCTGCAGCTTACACTGCTCGGCAAATCGCAGATCACCGAGCAGCAGCTCCTGGATATCGTCGAACGCAAAACCGCGTATCTGTTTTCGGGCTGCATGAAGCTGCCGGCGATTGCGGCGGGGATGAATCATGGGTCGGCGGAGCGCCTGGCCGAGGTCGGGAAGAGTCTGGGTATGGCGTTTCAGCTGGTCGACGATCTGCTGGACCTGACGTCTTCGAAGGATGTTCTCGGCAAGCCCGTCGCCAGCGATCTCAAGGAAGGTAAGATGACCCTTCCGGTCCTGTTTGCGATCCACAACGCGAGGCCCGAAGATGCGATGAAAGTGCAGAAGGTCCTCGACGAAAGAGAATTCAAGTCCGTCGACCGCGCCGAAATCCTCGGCCTTGTGGAGCGATCCGACGGCATCGAACGCACACGGCATCTTGCCGAACAATACGCGAGGCGCGCGGTTCGCCTGCTCGAAGAGTTTCCACCCTCCATTTATCGGGATGCGATGCTTCGAATCCCTGAATTCATTTTGAATCGAGAAAGCTGATCAGTTCGGCGTTGAATCGTTCCGGGTTTTCCAGATTACTGAGATGGCCGGAATTTGGAATCGTTACGAATCGCGCGCCGGAAATCCCCTCTGCAACGGCTCGGGAATCCTCGACGCGGATGATGACGTCATTCTCGCCGGTGATCACCATCGCCGGACAGACAACCCGATGCAGCATCGTCGAGAAATCCATCCGATCGCGCATCGCCATCAGCGCGTAAGCCGCTGCGGATGAATCGGCCTGCATGATTGCGCTTCGAACTGTGCGAACGGCCTCCGGAGACGGATTGGGTTGGAGCAGGCGGGGAAGCATGCGGTCCGGCAGAATCGCGGCGCCGCTTTGCTGGATTGCCGCGATCATCTCGTTGCGCGCGGCTTTTTCGGTGTCATTGTCGGCGCGAGCGCGGCTGTTCGAGATTACGAGTTGCCGAACACGATCCGGGTACTGTGACCAGAATGCAAAGGCAATATAGCCGCCGATCGAAACACCGGCGATCGCGGCGTCACGCACGCCAAGCGTGTCAAGAAGTTCGTGCAGGTCTTCGGCGATATCTTCCATCGACCATGGTGATGCAGGCTGGGATTCACCGAACCCCGGAAGGTCCGGTACGATAACGCGAAAACGGTTCGAGAGCGCCGGAATCTGCGGCGCCCACATGGTTCGGTTTAGAGGAAAAGCGTGGATGAGAAGAACAGCCGGCCCAATCCCCTGATCGAGATACCCGATGGTTCTGGATTTCAGCCGGAGCTTCACGTTTAGTTGTGGCCGCGGCCGAATTTGGACTTGATGTATTCCTGAATCTGAGCAACCGGCATGCCTTGTTCGTGCTTTTGTCGCGCTTCCAGCGCGATATCCTGGCACATCGCACAGGCGGCCCCGTGCCTGTCCTTGAAGCAGAAGAGATTATTCTTGTGGCCGACGGCTTCATGCATGCAGCCGCAGAAGCAGGGCATCTGCTCGAGAAGCTCAGGAAAATCTTTCGCGGCCTGATATGCAGCTCTTGTTCTTTCGTCCGAGAAAAGCTCCGGTGAAACCACCTCCGCCGCCTTGATGCTGGCCGCAGATAGTTCCACGTCTTCGCCGGTGCCACGTAACGACACCCATGCGATCGCCGCCAGGATCGCTATGGCGACCATGCCGAGTATCAGGTTTTGTTTATTGGTCGAGTTCAATGATCCTCCTGTTTGGATCGGGTCCGGAACGAGCAGAAAGCGATGCGATGACAGTCTTCAGGACAAAAAACACTTCTCCTTTTTCTTCATCGTTCAATTCTTCGCCGTCTTCGAGAGGTTCGTTCAGTTCCGAAATGACGTACTGCAGAAGGTGCGGTTCAGTGTCCTTCTCCAGGCTGCGAACGATGGCCTCATGCAGTTCAGTGTCCCGGGCTTCGCTGACGCGCGTCATCCAGGATTCGGTTTCCCGATAAGCTGCTTCGATCTCCTCCGGCTGAATAGACACCGTGGAACCGCTGTCCGAGACTTCCACGGTTTTGAAGATCATGTATGAAAGGAAGAGCGACAGTTCCTGAATCTTTTGCCCGCTCTCGTGCGTCAACTCGACGATGAACTCGCAAACAGCCGGCTGCGCCTGGAAAAAACGATCGAACTCGCCGGCCATCTGTTCGTCCGTATACCGGCCGACTTCGGAGCAGGCTTTCTCCACTGACTCTCCGCTGATCATAATCCTTTCAATTCTGGCACAGCTGATTCCGGAATCAGCTGTTGAAATGCTGGCGCGCCCAGATGACCGCGCCCCATTCCGGCGAGTGGCGGGGTTCTTCGAATTGAAGGCCGATCAGGTCGCGCATGACGGGATGGCTTGCGACGGAACCGCTGAGCGATTTTCGACAGTCTTCGATCCCCGTGCGTTTTGATGCAGTCTCGACCAGAGTTCGCAGATGTGATGCCGCATCGCTCAGAATTTGCCGGGCAGGCTCGGCGGGGTACATGGCCACGACGTCAGGGAAGAGTCCTGCAATTTCCGGCACGCCCAGTTTGCCTCCCGCCCACGCACCTACGACTTCCGACACTGTTTTCAGCCCGAGGTTTGCCGCAACGCGCAACGTAAATTCGTTTGGCGTCTGCGCATCGATGGATCGTAGCGCCGCACGCACCGCCTCGCGACCGATCCAGAATCCGCTGCCTTCATCGCCGAAATACGGCCCCCAGCCGCCAACACGGAACATCGCGCGGTCCTTATCGCGGCCGATGACGATCGAACCGGTTCCAGCGATAAGCAGAACGCCCGGATCGATCCCGATCGCGCCGATCGAGGCGATGAATGCGTCACTTTCGACGATAATTCGGGCGTCCGGCACCATGGACTGCAGGACCTCTCGATAGAACGCAACGCCATCGGGCCGCCCGGCACCGGCGAATCCGGCGCAGACGATCGTTGGCTGTTCAGAAAGCTGAGAGATGCCCTGGGATATGGACTCGCGCGCCGCTTCTGAGCCTACGGAAAGATAGTTTGAGGGACCGGTGTGCAGGTGACAGATTTCGTTGTAGTACTCGTCGACAAGAAGGAAGCTGGTTTTGGAGCCGCCTCCATCGATGCCGAGATAGCGCATCTAGCGCGACCAGCCGGCGGGACCACCCGATCTTCGAAGCTCTTCTTCGAGGTCCGCGACTCTCTTTCTGGCCAGTTCCACGTCCTTGCGGGCGTCTTCGAGGTCCTTCTGTGCGGCTGTGAGTTCGGGGCCCATCCGATATTCACGATTGTAGAAGCTGCTCAACTGGAGCATCTGTGTGTTCAGATCTTTGATGCGGAGGTCCAGAAGTTCAAGTCTGCCTTCGGCGCGCTTAACGTTATCCCGGGCCAACTGGAAAGCCGCCCGCCAGGACTTTTCGTCACGCCCCTTGTTGTCGGTGACTTCGAAAGGCCTGGCTGCTGCAGAATTTGCCGCAGCGCCAGGAGCCACAGGAACAGTGCCTGGGATGGGCGTCTGGGCGGGAGCCGCAGGCGTGCTCGTATTGCTGATAATGATCTTGCTGGTAATACTTCTTTGCCGCTGACGCTCGCGCCGCGCGATGTCGGCGACGGTCGGAGGAGATTGGGAGTAGCAATCAGCGGCGGACATAAGAATCAGCAGGGCCAGGAGTCGTCTCATTGAGGTTGCCTCTGTGCCTGTTGAATCACCGGTGGCACTGCTTCCGGAGCAGCCGTCGTCGTTGCTTCCTTACCAGCACCGGCGAAAGGCAGCACGGGTTTGTCTTTGTACACCTCACGAATAAATTCTATCCACATCGGAAGCGCGCCCCTGCCGCCGGTTTCCTTGTCGCCGAGCGTGACCTTCTCGTCGAAACCGAGCCACGCGCCCGCCACAAGATCCGGCGTGAAGCCGATAAACCACGCGTCGGTGAAGTCATTCGTGGTGCCTGTTTTCCCAGCGACGGGCCGCTTTAAATCCTGGGCCGCCCGGGCAGTTCCGGAGCGAACGGGTTCCTGCAGCAGATCCACCATGATCCGGGCGGTATCCAGCGGGATGACGTCGCGCAATTCCGGAAGATTATCTTCGAGCACATTGCCTTCGTTGTCGACGACGCGGGTGATCATCTGCGGCACAATGCGAACGCCGTCATTCGGAAAAGTGGAGTAGGCGGACACCATTTCGATAAGGGTCACGTCCGCTGCGCCGAGGGCGATGGGAAGTACGGGTTCAATTTTCGAAGTGATGCCGAATCGGCGCAGGTATGGAACGAGGTTGTTCACGCCCAGCTTCGCCAGCGTTTTCACGGCAGGAATATTTCGGGAATCTCCCAACGCGCGCCGTAGTGTTATGAGACCTTCGAATTTGCCGTCGTAGTTCCCCGGCGAGTATGAGCCGAAACTCACCGGCGCATCGAGAATGGTATCTTCCGGACTTAATCCGTTGTCGACCGCGGCAGCGTAAACAAACGGCTTGAAGACGGAACCGGTCTGCCGCAGAGCCTGAGTCGTGCGATTGAATTTGCTTTCATCGAAGTCGTACCCGCCGATCATGGCCTTGATCTCACCGGACTGCGGATGGATGGCGATCATCGCGCCCTGGACTTTCGGCTTCTGCTCGAGCGTTACGTCTACTGTCTTTTGGGCAGGGTGCAATGCTCGGATCTGGAAGAGCGCTATGTCTCCGGGTTTCAGGATTTCCGACGCCAGCTTCGCCTGTGTCCATGCAAAGTCCTGAGGCCTCAGCTGAGCCTGGTAATTATCGATTTTGACCCTGGCAACGCCATTCTTATCGATATCCATCACAATGCCCGGAACGATGTCATTCGTCCGGATTGCGAGCTTCCACTCCTTCAGCTCATGCGACTTGAGGTCCTTGATGCCTTCATTCAACAGATTGCGTTCGGCCCCGCGCCATCCGTGACGCCGGTCATATTCGCGAAGACCCGCGCGCACGGCGGTGTTTGCGGCTTTCTGCGCCTCGACGTTCAGTGTCGAGAAAACCTGCAGTCCGCCTTCATGGACAGCGAACGTTCCGTATTTCTTTTCGAGATAACGTCGGACTTCTTCCACAAAGTACGGCGCAAGCTCGTCCGGTCGTTTCCGTTCGGCAAGCGTGATGGAACGCCCCTTTGCTTCTTCGCCCTGAACGACGGTGATTTTCTTTTCCGCCACCATGCGATCGATCGCGTAGTTGCGGCGTGCCAGCGCGCGGTCCGGGTGCAGAATGGGCGAGTAGTTCGGCGGTGAACGAGGAATTGCGGCCAGCATCGCTGCTTCTTCGATGGTCACGTCCTTGAGTTCCTTGCCGAAGTAATACTCAGCCGCAGCTCTGAATCCGTACTGACCATGTCCCATGTAATGGAGGTTGCAGTACATGGTCAGGATCTGTTCCTTCGTGTAGAAGCGTTCGATCTGAATCGCCAGCATCGCCTCCTGGATCTTTCGGCGAAGCGTTCTTTCCGGAGTCAGGAACAGGTTCTTGCTCAATTGCTGCGTCAGCGTGCTGCCGCCTTCCACCCATCGTCCCGCCATGAGGTCTTTCATTCCCGCGCGGGCTATGCCGTAGAAATCGATACCCCAATGCGACCGGAAATTCTGGTCTTCAACGGAAGTGACCGCGGCTTCGACGATCGGTGGGATGTCTTCCCATGTCGCGATGATGCGGCGTTCCAAAGCGAAACTTCCAATGATCTGACCGTCATCGGATCGTACTTCCGTAATGAGTCCCGGGTGGTAATCCTCGAGCGAACTCACCTGCGGCAGGTCGCTGTTGTATACAAAAAGAACACCAGCCGTCGCACCGAGTGCGATAGAAAGACACAGCAGGAAGACAAAAACCAGCGAGCCAAGGTAGCGTTTGAGCTGCGATTTCATGGCGATCCCCATTATAACAGGGGGCCAATAAAGCAAGCCGGATGCCAATCTCTGTCAGGAGCCGACTTTAAGGACAGCCAGGAACGCCTCCTGCGGGATGTCGACTTTACCCACCCGTTTCATTCGGCGCTTTCCTTCCTTTTGTTTTTCAAGGAGTTTGCGCTTTCGGCTAATGTCGCCGCCGTAGCATTTGGCAAGCACGTTCTTGCGGATGGCAGGTATGGTTTCGCGGGAAATGACCCGGTTACCGATGGTTGCCTGGATTGCAACTTCGAACATCTGGCGCGGAATCAGTTCCTTCATCTTTTCAACCAGGGCTTTGCCGCGCCCATAGGAGGAATCGCGATGAACGATCCACGATAGGGCATCCACCGGTTCGCCTCCGACCAGGATATCGAGTTTCACGAGATCGGCCGGGCGATAGCCGGCGAGGTGGTAATCAAAGGAAGCGTAGCCGCGAGAGACTGACTTCAGGCGATCGTAGAAGTCCAGCACGATCTCGTTCAGCGGCATCTCATACGTGAACAGGACGCGGCCCGGCGCAATATATTCAAAGCCCTTCTGGACTCCGCGCTTTTCCTCGACAAGTTTGAGGATGACTCCCACAAATTCATCGGTACTCATGATCAGCGCGGTAATGATGGGTTCCTCGATCTGACTTATGAACTGCGCTTCGGGGAACTTCGTTGGATTGTCAATCTCTTCGATCTGGCCGCTCGTCCGCGTAATCCGATAACGCACGCCCGGCGCCGTCGAGATGAGGGAAAGCTGGAACTCCCGCTCCAGGCGCTCCTGGATGATTTCCATGTGAAGCAGGCCCAGGAACCCGCATCGAAAACCGAACCCGAGAGCTGTCGAGGTTTCGGGTTCGTAAAAGAAGGATGAGTCATTAAGGCGGAGTTTCTCGAGTGCGTCGCGCAGCCCTTCGTATTGATTCGGTTCGATGGGGTACAGGCCCGCAAACACCATCGGCTTGATTTCCTGAAATCCGGGGAACGGGACGGTGGTTGGATTATCGTGCTCGGTGATGGTGTCGCCGATCTTCGTGTCCGCGACGACCTTGATGTTCGCCACGAGGTAGCCGACTTCACCCGCCTCGATGCGATCTACTTCCTTCATCTTTGGCGTAAGGACGCCGACGCTGTCGACATGGTACACCTGGCCGTTCGACATCAGGCGGATCTTCATGCCCTTATGAATCTCGCCATCGATGACGCGAATGAGCACGAGCACTCCTCGATACACATCGAACCATGAATCGAACAACAGCGCCCTCAGCGGCCCTTCGGGGTCCCCCTTCGGCGGTGGAATGCGGCTGACGATGGCTTCGAGCACATCTTCCACGCCCTTGCCGTACTTGGCGCTGATCTGTACGGTGTCTTCAGGGTTCATCGCGAGAATCGAATGCAACTGTTCCTGAACTCGTTCAATCTCCGCGCCCGGCAGATCGATTTTGTTGATGATGGGAAGAATCTTGAGGTGGTGATCCAAAGCAAGATAGGTATTCGCGAGCGTCTGGGCTTCGACACCTTGCGACGCGTCGACGATGAGCAGAGCGCCTTCGCATGCCGCGAGGCTTCGCGAAACTTCGTAACTGAAATCCACGTGGCCCGGTGTGTCGATCAGATTGAGGGTGTAATCCTGACCGTCTTTGGCGCGGTACTGCAGTCGAACCGCTTTCGCTTTGATCGTGATGCCACGCTCACGCTCGAGGTCCATGTCGTCCAGCACCTGCGCGGACATCTCGCGCTTCGTCAGAGCGCCGGTCATTTCGAGCAGCCGGTCGGCAAGTGTGGACTTACCGTGATCGATATGCGCGATGATTGAAAAGTTTCGGATATTGGATAAAGCCATAGGTTGTAGGAACTACCTGTCGCGAGCCAGCATGGCCGCACCGATGATGCCGGCGTTCGGCCACAGTTTCGATTGTACTATCTGACAGTCGGCGTACGAGGAAGGGAAGGCGCTGCGCTCTGCGGCGGCTCGGATGCCACACATGAGCAAATCGCCGGCCGCCATGATTCCACCGCCGAGAACGATCATTTCAAGATTCAGAAGGTTAATCAGATTCGCGCATGCAATGCCGAGGTACCTTCCCGTTTCTCTGAACACTTCCTGCGCGGTCGCATCGCCTTCCGCGGCAGCCTCATAGATTTTTTCCGACGTCAAAGGTGCTGACAGACCGTGAAGGCGGCTGTCCGGCGCCGATCTCATGCTTTCCTCCGCCGTCGCGACGATCCCCGAGGCCGACACGAATGCTTCGAGGCAGCCGTGATTGCCACATCCGCAAAGCCGCGCGGCTTTGTCGTCCGGTGAGGTCACACGGATGACGGTGTGGCCGAATTCACCGGCGAATCCGGAAGCTCCGGTATACAGACTTCCATTCAGGATGATGCCGGAACCGAGACCGGTCCCGAGCGTCAGGTGCGCCATGTGCCGGCAGCCCACTCCGACCCCGCAAATGTACTCGCCGTAGGCGGCGGCATTCGCATCGTTTTCGCTGATCGTCCGGATGTGGACCTGATCCGCCACCAGTTGCTCTAGATTGATTTTCTTAAGACAAGGAATGTTCGGCGATGTCTCGATGGTATGAGTTTTAGAAGAGCGAAGGCCCGGGACTCCGATGCCGATGGCATCGATTGCGGCCAGCTTTTGAAATTCCCGGATCAGCTCTGTTAGGGTTGAGATGAAGGCGTTGAGGTCATCTGCGATAGTTAAAGCTCTCCGCGATTCCAGGACCCGTCCGGTCTCGTCGATGAGGCCGGCTTTAATGTTCGTGCCCCCGATATCGATTCCGACGTAGCGCATAAACTTCTGAATATAGCATATGGCGATCATCACGATTTCCCGTCTGACAGGCAGCGGCGGCCGTGAAATCGCGACTGCTGCAGCGCATGCACTTCAGTTCCAGTTCATCGATCGCAATGCGATGGACGCCGTCATCGAACAACAATTCCCGGTTCGCACCGAGCAGCTTTCTCGAATCAAGAAGGAGCGCAAGGTGTATGACGAGATGGTGCGCTCCGCTGTCGCCGAGATCGCCGCATCGCACAACGTCGTCATCCTGGGCGGCGGCGGGCAGTTTCTTTTCGCCCGTGTGGCGGCTTCTCTTCACGTCCAGATCGTAGCGCCGCTTCCGTACCGGCTCGCGCGCGTCATGCGGCTCGCGGGCGTCGATCGAGTGACGGCGGAGAAGATCATCGAGGATCGTGATCGGGAGAAAGAGACGTTCACGCGAACGTTGTACAACAGGGATTGGCGCGACCCCGCTCACTACGATCTCGTACTGAACATCGATCATTTTTCAAACGAAGTGGCCGTCGAGATCATCGTGAAGGCGGCCCAGGCGAAAGGGATCGAGGCGACCGCGGTGGAACTGCCGCCGCAATTGCGAGAGGAAATTCTCACAACCAAGCTGGACGTCGCCCAACTGGCTGATCTCCAGCCGGAAGAAGACAAACTTCCGGAATTCGCTCACCCCAGCGAAAGGGAGTTCGCCCGTGTCATGGATTTCTACCGCATCCGGTGGCAATACGAACCCAAAACCTTCCCTATCGAATGGGACGAAAACAGGAATGTTGTGAAGGCATTCACTCCCGATTTCTATCTTCCCGACCTCGATCTCTTCATAGAACTCACCACGATGAAACAGAGTCTCGTCACCAAAAAGAACCGTAAGGTGCGTCTGCTTCGGGAGCTCTATCCCGACGTGAACATCAAAATCCTCTACGAGCGGGACTACAAGAATCTGATCTGGAAATATGGATTGACCGACGTCGATGCGGAGAATGGAAACGGCGACAACGCTGCTTGATTCTTCATAGCCGATCCAGCGTCGATTGGTCCTGCCTGCCGCCGAAGAATTTTCGAAGCGCCTCTTCGAAAACTTTGTTGTCCGGAGCGGCTCTCGCAAAAAGAGTCATGCAGGAGTGAAATTTCAGATCGTCGGGGCTCCCGAAAATCTGGTGGATCGTCAGGCCGGTCGTGCTGTTGACCAGTTGCGTGCACTCGAGAAGCCGCGGGCTGAGTATCGGATGTTGCAGATACGCTCTCGCTTCCTCGATCGACGAGATAGCGAAATTCTGCGACATTGGGCTGCATCCCAGACCTTTGATCTGCGGAAAAACGAACCACATCCAGTGGCTTCTCTTGTTTCCTTCGCGCAACTCCGAACACACCTCGTCGTAAATACGATTCTGTGCCGTCACGAAGCGCGTCAAATTGAATGGATCGTGCATATGCAAATGCTATAAGAATTACGCTGTGATTCAATCGAAGTCCCGTCTCGCCTCAGTATTTGCGACGATCCTGGGGACAGTTGCACTAACACTTTCCGCGCCGGCGCCTGCCAGGCAAGAGCCGGCGGCGGCAGCCTTCAATAAGGACGTTCTGCCGATTCTGCAGCGGCATTGCCAGACGTGCCACAGGCCCGGCCAGATTGCGCCGATGCCTTTCATGACATATGCGGAGACGCGTCCGTGGGCCAGAGGAATCAAGGAGGCGGTGCTGGGTCGAAAGATGCCTCCCTGGTTTGCCGATCCTCAGCATGGACGGTTCAGGAACAGCCCTTCGTTGCGTTCCCCCGACATCGAAACCATAACGCGTTGGGTGGATGGCGGCGCTCCGGAAGGAAATCCCGGCGACGCACCGGCGCCGGTGAATTGGCCGGAGGACGGTTGGGACATTCCGCCGGACATCATCGTGAACGGGCCCGCGTTTCCAGTACCGGCGCGCGCGAAGAATGATGTCATCGAGTGGACTTACATCACGGTGCCGAGCGGATTCACGAAGGACACGTGGGTGACGTCCATGGAAATCCGTCCGAGCCAGCCCGCGGTGACGCATCACATCTGCGTTTACTTTCGACCACACACGCCCGAAGTCATGTACAACTTTCCGAGATCCGTGAACCTGCCACGCGACCAGAACGGCAACATTCTGCCCGCAGCAGCCGGGGTCGGGAGGCGTCCGGCGTCGATCACGGCAGGAAGCAACGGTATCGAAGGGTGCTATGTGCCAGGCCGGGCGAGCGAAGACTACAGACGTTACAACGCCGGCAAATTGATCAAAGCGGGAACCGATTTCGTGTTGCAGGTCCACTACACGCCGATCGGCACAGCCGTGACTGACAGGCCCCGGATCGGTTTCACGATCGCGAAAACGCCTCCGGCGCGCCAATACGTCACGTTACAGATCTCACCACCTACCGACGCGAAGACTTTCTCTATTCCGCCGAATGACCCGCATTGGGAAAGTCCGGCCGCAGGAGCTACCTTCAGGATGGATGCAGACCTCGTGTGGATGTCGCCGCACATGCACGTCCGTGGCAAAGACATGACCTATCGGCTCGTTCACGCGGGCGGCCGGATCGAGACCCTCCTCAGTGTGCCGCGCTACGACTTCAACTGGCAGCTTGGATACGAACTCGCGGAGCCTCTGAAGGTGAAGAAGGGAACCGACATCGTTGTAACCGCTCACTATGACAATTCCATCAACAACAAGTTCAATCCGGATCCCAACCGCACGGTCTATTACGGAGAAATGGTCTGGGAGGAAATGATGCACGCCTTCTTCAGCGTCGTCGTGCCCAAAAATGTGAATCCAGGAACCATCGTCGGCCCCACTATCCCTAGACGCCCTTAGTGTTCTCATTCTGTTTCGTGTTAGATTAGCTGAGCTTCGTCCGAGGAGTTCTCGCCATGAAATTGACGTATTGCTGCCTCATCGTTCTGGCACTTGCGACCGCTGCGTATGCGCAAAACGCGCCTCGGCCTGAGTTCGAAGTGGCATCCGTGAAGGTCAACGATCCCAATAGTGCATCGGTCAGCTACATGCCAACGCTGGACCTGCGGCCGGGCTCGACGCTGCGTATCAGTAATCGCCGGCTCGACGAAATCATCATGTTGGCATATGGCATCGGCGGAGGACAGCTCTCGGGACCCCGCTGGCTTACCGAACTCACGACAGATCCCACGCAGGTTACGCGCTTCGAAATTGTTGCGAAGATTCCAGATGATGCGACAAAGGAGCAGATCCCGTTGATGCTGCAGAAGCTGTTGGAGGACCGGTTCAAACTGAAGGTCCACCGCGAGTCGAGGCCTACTCAGGTATATTCGCTGGAAGTTTCTAAAACAGGCCACAAGCTCGCCACAACAGTGGCAGATGCCCGCCGGACACCCGGCTGCGTTCGTGCGATTGCCGGCGGCGGTGCCGACTATTCGGCCGCTGCCGATTGCTACAACATGACCATGGAGCAGGTGGCAAAACAACTGGCAGGCCTCGCTCCGGCGTATTTTCGGGAAGGTCCGGTTGTGGACCGCACCGGACTCAAGGACGCGTACGATTTTCGACTCGAGTGGCGGCTCCTCTCCGAAATCGAAGCCGGAGTTCCAGGCGCGACGATGTTTGCGGCTGTGAAGAAGCTCGGGCTGGAGCTGGAAAAGAAACGCGAAAGCGCCGAGATGCTGATCGTCGATCACTGCGAACAGTTGCCGACCGAGAACTGAACCGCCGGGCGTTGTAAGCTGTCGCATGCGTTTTCGAATCCTCCTTGTCGCCATTGCCTTCATCGTTGCGATCTGCGCGGCGATCGGCTTCGCAACCGCCGGCCGTCAGGCGCAGGTTGTCCCTCCGCTGTTGATTGATGGACATGTGCACATCACCAATCGCGTTTATTGGGAAGGCATCGACCCGTGGAAGCCCCAACCTGTCGGCGATTGGGATTTCGCTCGAGCACGACAGGCAGGCGTTAACGTTGTAATCGAGAATCTCGCACCGTACGGTTACAACACTTACAACACGACGGTGAAGCAGGCCGGCCGGCTCATTGAGACATTTCACAGGATGGTCGAGGCGAACAAGGACAAGATGGAACTTGCCCTGACTACCGCCGATGTACGGCGAATCGTCGCGAGCGGCAAAATGGCTGTGATCCTTGGAATCGAAGCCGGTTTCGATCAGGAAGGCGACATCGACATCCTCCGCCTCTGGCATCGACTCGGCGTCCGGGTGATTCAGTTCGCCAGCCAGACGACCACGGCCTATGCGGATTCTTCCGTTCGCGGCCCGGTCAAATGGTCGGGAATTAACGAACGCGGACGTCGCCTCATCGCCGAGATGAACAGGCTCGGTATCCTGATCGACATCACGCATGCGACGGAAGCGGCGCAAAAGCAAATCATCGACGCGAGCCGGGCGCCTGTCGTCGCCACGCATGTGGGTCTTCGCGTCATTTGCAACAATCCCGGAAACCTCTCGGATGAGGTCCTGCGCGCGTTAGCTGCGAAAGGCGGCATGATCGGAATCCATGCCGGCGCAGAAGTTGTCAGCCAGCGTTACTACGATTGGGCGCGCTCGCATCCGGTCGTTCCCGTGAACGGCATCACGCGAAATGAAATCATTTATGCGGAGCTGCCCCTGACGCGATCTGCAAATCAGGATTTTGGCGAATACATTGAGGCGATCGACACGGAATTCGGTAACCGTTGGCGCCGGTTCTACGCGATGCGCTGGCAGGAAGCTCCGGAAGCTGTCCCGCTCGTGCCCGGCGTGGAGGACTGGACCGCTCACGTGGAACACGCCGTTGCCGTTGCCGGGGTGAAAAGCGTCGCAATAGGGCTTGATTTGACCAATGCGAGAAGCACGCTGAAAGACTTCGATGCGCTCAGCTATCCGCAGCTTGTCGACGCTCTCCGGCGCAAACGTTTAGCGACGCCCGAAGTGCTTGGTGAAAACTGGCTGCGTTTGCTCGATGCGGCGAAGGTTCAGTAGCCGGTAGCGGGTGGGCAGAAGAAAAGGCCCCGAGCGACCCTGCAGCTTCACCAAATCCCGCCGTGCGGCGGATGTCCATCTCGAATCCACGTTTTCTTGAACTGCCTTGATGCTTCTACCCCGGACTGGCGTTCGGTTGTTTGAAGCTGCTCCGTTTTTATCCGAAGCTCAGCTGCTCAGTCACAAACCATCTCTGCACTTTCTAGGGTGCGTCATCGACAGCCTGTTCCGTTTATCCGAGTACGACTTTGAATGAAACCCGAATCTCTCGGGACCTTGATTTCAGTCTAGCACCCTCGACTTTTGTGTCAAGATCAAGTCCATGTCCGGCGACGTTGTCGAGATCCTGTTCAGTGAAGAGCAGATCAGGACGCGCGTGGAAGACCTGGCACGGCAGATTTCGAAGGATTACGAAGACCGATTGCTCGTTCTCGTATCGATCCTGCGCGGCTCCGTGTTTTTCGCGACCGACCTGGCCCGCCATGTCCAATTGCCCCTGTCGATGGATTTCCTTTCGATCTCCAGCTACGGCGAAGGCAGCGAGGGCGTCGTCCGGATCACCAAGGATCTCGAGGAGAACATCGCCGGCAAGGATGTGCTGGTCATCGAAGACATCGTCGACACCGGATTCACGCTGAAATATCTGCTCAGAACGCTCGGCGGCCGCAATCCGAAGTCGCTCGAGGTCTGCACGCTCCTGGATCGTCGCGCTCGAAGGATCATCGACCTCGATCTGAAGTACATCGGCTTTGAAATACCCGACAAGTTCGTCGTAGGCTATGGCCTGGATTTCCGCCAGCGTTATCGCAACCTTCCATACATTGGCGTGGTGAAACCGGTATGAGCTCTCAGGTGGAAGGAGTGGTCAATTGCGCCGTTTATTCCGACGGACGCCGACTCAAGACGATTCCAATCGAAGACATCAGCGAACATCTCGACGATCCGAACGGATTCGTGTGGATCGGACTTCACGAGCCCGGCGAAGAGTTGCTGAACGAGCTGAAGGAAGAATTTCAGCTGCACGCTCTCGCGATTGAAGATGCGCACCGCGCGCATCAGCGGCCGAAGCTCGAGACGTATGGCGAAACGCTCTTTATCGTCATGCGCACCGCGCAGATGAATCCGAATTCGCACGACATCGATTTCGGTGAAACCCACTTCTTCATCGGCAAGCATTTCCTGGTATCGATTCGTCACGGTTCCTCCCGTGCCTACTCCGAAGTGCGCTCCCGCTGTGAAAGCACGCCGCAACTGCTGCGCAAGGGACCAGCGTTTGCGCTGTATGCCGTGATGGATTCGATCGTCGACGGGTATTTCCCGATCATCGACTCTCTGGAAGAGGAGCTTGAAAACGTCGAGGAACGCATCTTCGCGGAAAAGCCGAGCCGCGAGACGACCCGCCAGATCTACGATCTGAAGCGGCGGTTTGTCGACGTCAAACGCGCCATTTCACCTTTGATCGACGTGTGCACGCGCATCATGCGGTTCGATCTCGAGTTAATTCCCGAGGACACCCGGCCGTACTTTCGCGACATCTACGACCACGTCATACGGATCAATGAAATGGTCGACAGCAGCCGCGAAATTCTTGGGACCGCGCTCGAGGCAAACTTCTCCCTCGTTTCCATTTCCCAAAACGATATCCAGAAGCGATTCGCCGGGTGGGCTGCCATTCTGGCTGTTCCTACCATGGTTGCCGGCATCTACGGCATGAACTTCGACTTCATGCCTGAGTTGCGCTGGCAATACGGCTATCCGTTGATCCTTTCTCTGATCTTTATTTTGTGTGGCCTGATGTACGCGGGCTTCAAGCGCGCCGGTTGGCTATAAGCTCCGGCTGTCGAAAGGAAAAGGCAGTAACTCGGAGAGGCGGTGTGTTCCGTCATAACCGTTGAGCGAATGCAGAACGATCGTGATATCACCGCAGTATTCCCACAGTAACTGGCGGCACGCTCCACACGGCAACGTCAGCGCTTCGGCTTCCGTAACCACCACCATCTGACGAAACTGCCGCGCTCCCTCGCTTAAGGCTTTCCACAAAGCGACACGTTCTGCGCAGACCGTGAGTCCGTAGGATGCGTTTTCGATGTTACAGCCGGTATAAACGCGGCCGTCGGTGGTTTCGATCGCCGCGCCTACCATAAAGCCAGAATATGGTGCGAGCGCCTGACGGCGCGCTTCAATTGCTTTTTCGACGAGTTCAGGCTTCATACATTTCGAAAAAGCGCTGAAGGAGCATGCCTAGATCGGCGTTAATCTGTGTCGCAGTGTCGAGGACTTCCTGATGATTGATCGCTTTGCCCGATATCCCCGCGGCGACATTGGCAAGCATCGACACGCCGCCGACTTTCATTCCCATATGGCGAGCGACGATGGCTTCAGGAACGGTGGACATTCCGACGGCGTCGGCTCCAATGGTGCGTAGAAAACGGATCTCCGCCGGAGTCTCGTAAGTCGGACCTGCCATTGCGGCGTACACACCTTCGCACATGTTGACGCCGCAGTATTCACCCGCGGCCTTTAATTGTTCCCGAAGTTTCACGTCGTACACTTCCGTTTGATCCTGGAACCTGGGCCCCCAGCGATCTTCATTCGGGCCACTTAGAGGGTTTGCGCCTTGAAGGTTGATGTGATCGGTAATGACCATTAGATGACCACGGAAAAAACCGGGATTGATGGCGCCCGAAGCATTCGTGAGGATGAGGCACTTGGTTCCCAGCCTTCCGATGACGCGCGTGCAGAATGTAACCTCCGCCATCGTGTTTCCTTCGTAGTAGTGGACGCGCCCTTCGAAAACGACGACGTTGAGCTTTTTCCTTTTTCCGAAAACGACCTGCCCGCGATGTCCGGCAATCTTGGGAACAGGAAAGTGAGGAATGGAGACGTAGTGGGTCCGCTGTGATCCGGTGAGAATCTCGTCGACCGCAGACAGGCCGCTGCCCATGATGATCGCGAAGTCGGGAGCGGCGCCCATTTTGTCCAGCAGGTAGTTTTTGGCCTGCTCTACAAATTCGTATTTCATGCTGATTTATCCTTCCAGGACCGCATGGATGAGCTGTCGATGTCGGGAAGGCCGCGCTTTCACCTCGAATGCACTTTCGATGAGCGGCATGGCATTCTTCAGTCGCGTTTCGTCATTCCAGTGGATCTGGCACAGCACGTCGCCTCGCTTTACAGCGTCTCCTGTCTTCCGCTCCAGATACAGCCCGACGGCTGGATGGATGACGTCATCAACGCGGTTTCGTCCGGCTCCGAGTTCGTTGGAAGCCAGTCCCAGAAGCCTGGCATCGCATCGTGTCACAAAGCCGTTGGATCGTGATCGAAAATTCTCCACAAACGGCGCTCGTGGAAGCAGATCCGGGTCGTCCATAACCCGAGGGTCGCCGCCTTGCGACTGTATGATTTCCCTGAATTTAGCGGCAGCGTCGCCGCTGGATACCGATTCGTAGGCCATCCGCGTCGCCTGCTGGATGGATTTGGCGCATCCTCCCAGCCGGATCATGCGCGCCGCCAGCGCGAGCGAAACGGTCTCGAGATCTTCCGGCGCATTGCCGTTGAGGAATTCAATGCACTCGCGGATTTCCAGAGCATTGCCGATGGCACGTCCCAGCGGTTGCTCCATATCGGTGATGATGACGACGACTTTCGTCTTCATCAGGCGCCCCACATCGACGATCGATCGGGCCAGATTCCGCGCCTGCTCCATCGTCGGCATGAAAGCGCCGCAACCCGTTTTGACGTCCAGAACGACTCCGTCGATACCCTCGGCGAGTTTCTTGCTGAGGATGCTCGCCGTGATAAGCGGAATCGATTCGACCGTCGCAGTCACGTCGCGCAATGCATACATGCGTCGATCGGCGGGCGCGAGATCGTCCGTCTGGCCCATGATTACAGCGCCGGTCGCTTTCAAAATAGCGAGTGCTTTCGCCGGAGAAGGCCTTGGATCGAAGCCGGGTATCGATTCGAGTTTATCGAGTGTGCCGCCGGTATGGCCGAGCGCTCGACCGGTGATCATCGGAACGGTTACGCCGCAGGCGGCCGCGATCGGCGCGACGATCATCGACGTCTTGTCGCCGACGCCGCCCGTGCTGTGTTTATCCACTTTTCCGGTCTTGATTGAAGAAAGATCGAGGCCTCTGCCGGAATCGCGCATTTCACGAGTGAGAGCCAGCGTTTCCTCGATCTCCATGCCGTTGAGATACACGGCCATCAACCAGGCCGCAACATGGTAGTCCGCGATTTCCAATGAGACGTAACCACGAATCAGCGTTCTGATTTCATCGGAAGTCAGCGTCTGGCGGTCTCTCTTCTTTTTGATGATTTCGCGAGCAGTGATCATTACCTGGAGTTCTGGCCCGGCACAGGCTCGCCACTTTCCAGCCATGCGGTGTACCAGAGACTGCCAAGCATTGTGGCCCCGCGCGCGAGTTCGGCGGAAATGAAGTCAGTGCCTTTTGCGCGCGGCGCTTTCGGGTTGAACTCACCGGTTTTTTCAAGCTCGTACATCGGTTCGAGGTCGGCAAAACCCTGCGCGAGATACTGTTTGATAGAGTCCCAGACGTTACCGAGCCGCTGTGGCGGCTGTACCTTCGTCCGGACACCGGCAATATCAATCGCTTCGTTGACGTATGCCGTTTCGTAGCGGCTGTGCAGCGTGCGGTCTTTTGTGTAGTTTTTCGGATTCGGCCTATCGTCGGCCCAACCGTTGTAGTGAATGCTCATGTGCATCGGTTGCGAACCGTCGCCCACGTAGTGTCCCAGTATGCCCGCGATATAGACGGCGTTGCCTCGCGCAGACTCCCGGGCCTCCGGGGTCTTCGCATTCCGCCAGAATCGAAGCGCATTCACAAGCTTTCCGTAATTCTCCTGGATGGCGTACGGGGCGTATCCGATCTTCACCAGTTCGATTTTCTTTTGAGCGACGTTCTGCATGAACGCATATCGATCCGGATCGATCGTGGCGATCGAACCCCAGTACTCTGAATCGAAGAAGTGGTCTGCGGCCTGGACTGTGTTCATTGCCGACGTGCGCCCTTCCTCGCGCCACCGGTCGGGTTCATAAGCGTTATAGATGATCTGTTCGCGCGCTGCGTTCATGAATTCCGGTACTCTGGATGCAGCCGCCTCGAGCGCCAGCCGATTGATCATCAGATGGCCTTTTTCACCCCATGCCGAGGCCGGCACTGGCAGGAGCAGGAGAAGAATCCACGCAGCCAAAGAACGCATAGGCGCGAATTCTAACAGAATTTGTGAGGCGTATAATCAAAGTAAGGTCGTCGGCACGTACGGTGGCCAAACCCAGCGCGGGTGACATCGGTTTCATGGAAGAAATTGAAATCAAGTTTGCAGTTAAGGATACGAAGGCGGCGACCGAGAAACTGCGGAAGCTGGGTTTCAAAATCGCTGTGGGCCGGCATCGCGAAAAGAATTACTTATTCGACGACGGCGCCGGGAGCCTTCAGACTGCGGGGAAACTTCTCCGGGTTCGCAAGACTCCTTCCAGCCAGACCGTCACATACAAAGGACCGATCCTCCCGACTTCCAAATTGAAGCATCGCGAGGAAATCGAATGCCGCGTTGAAAGCGCGGAGACCATGATTCGTATTCTCGAAGAGGCCGGCTTCAGGGTGCGGACAGAGTATTCCAAATACCGGACTGTATTTGAAAAAGAAGGTTTCAACGTTTCGCTGGATGAAACCGAGGCCGGTAATTTTCTGGAAGTGGAAGGACCCTCAGACGACGAGATTACAAAGCTTGCGACGAAGCTGGGATACTCGGAAAAGGATTTCGTGCGTAGAACTTATGCGGAGTTGATCGGTGACAGGCGCGAAACGCCGGCCGCCGGGAAAAGGAGCCAGCCATGACGAATGAAAAGGATCTACCGAACAACGAACCCCTGGAAATCGTTGCCGTCGCCGGTCCCGCTGAAGCGCAAATGATCGAGGAGATACTGCGAAACAACGGCATCGAGTCCACTCTTCAAGGCAATGTGGAGGCCAATCCGTGGCCGGCCTTGAGCGACCTGGATGAGGTCCGTGTGTTCGTCCATCACGCGGATGTGGAGCTTGCCAACCAGTTGGTCGAGGGGTTTTTTACTCCTGTCGCGAAAGACGAACTCACCGAGAACCAGGACGAACTTGGCGTCGACGATCCGGATACGCCGAGCGGTTTCAAGATCTGACTCATCTAGCCACCTCGCGTCGCGCTGTTTTTTGGTAAGCTCAGTATTCGAATTTTCAATTGTGGGAAGGTAACTTCTGAGTCATGGATAACTTTACGCTTGCAGTGATCGTGAGCGACGTCGTGATGATTCTCGCTTTTGTGGCACTTATCGTTTTCGACAAACCGCGCGCAGCCGTTCCTACTGAGCCTGTGAAAGCTGCTGGAAAACGATCGGCCTGACGATCGCCGCCTGATACTCCTCCGGTTTGAGATACTTCCAGCGGACAAGCCGGTCCAGTATTTCCGATTTTCGCCTTTCCAGATACTTGCGGTTCCGGGCTGGCGTATAACGCCGGGGATTCGGGATCATTGCTGCCAGAACAGCGGCTTCTTCAGGCAGAAGTTCGGAAGCCGATTTCCCAAAGTACTTCCTCGATGCCGGCTCGATGCCGTACACGCCGTCACCCCATTCGATAACGTTCAGGTAGATCTCAAAGATCCGCTGCTTCGACAGGTTTTGTTCAAGCTCCTGCGCGATGAAAAACTCGCGGATTTTTCGAAGCGGATTGCGTGAGGTCGAAAGGTACATGTTTTTCGCCAACTGCTGCGTAATCGTGCTTGCGCCGCGGGCAAAACGTTTTTCCCGCCAGTTACGTTTCATGGACTGCTTGATCTCGCCGATGTCGTATCCCGAATGCTGGAAGAACGCGCTGTCTTCCGTGATCAGCACTGCGTTGCGCAGATATGGCGAGATACTGTTAAAGGGTACCCACGCCCGGATCGGGCGCGGTTTTGTATGATGTTCGTCCGCCCGCTGTTGCATGAGGGCTGTGACGCCCGGATTAGTTTTTTTCAGCGCGATGACGTCTGGAAGTGTGGCTACCGTATAACCGGTATATCCAATGGCCAGCAAAAAAAGCAGCGATCCAACCCCAAACAGCCTCTTCATCGAGCCCAAGGATAATACAGGGACAGCGATCTGGCGCGTTGGAACCAGTCGGAGAATTAATTCCGATCTTTGAGTTGCGCCTTGAGCTCTTCGACCCTTTTTTCGAGGCGAGCCTGACGGGAACTCATCAACAAACTGTGAATAAAGAAGACGACCGTGACGAGAGTAAAAGCTCCGAACAGATATTGAAGATTATTCATTCGCCAATATGACCTGTGTGTAGTAATCGACCTCTTCTTCGACTCTGGCGATCGTCAGACGTCGCACAAACACATAGGCATAAAAGAAGAGGATCGCGATGGCCGACATCAAAAGGGTATAGCCCATTTCACGTTCGACACCGCCTCCGCCGGGACTGATAACGGCCTGGGGATGCTGCGTTCGGAACAAATAGATGGATAGGTAGTTGATCGGAACATCGACCATACCGAGAAGGCCAAAGACTGCGCAAAGCTTGGCGCGTTTGTCGCGGTCGGGCAGGTAGGACCGCAGCATGAAGTATGCGACAAAGATCAACAGAAGAACGATCTGAAGTGTGCCGCGTGAGTCGAAAACGTACCAGGTACCCCAGATCGGTTTCGCCCACATCATTGCCGTCAGCAGTTGCGCGCTCGTGAAGACAATCCCCATTTCGGCCGCAACGGCTCCAAAGCGGTCCCATTTGAGATCGCGTGTGATCAGAAACCCGAGGCTTCCAATAAATAAAAGGATGGCCGAGCCATAGGCTCCAATCACGGCCAACGGGACGTGAATATAAAAAATTCGTTGTGCGTGTCCCTGCGTCGCTTCCGTCGGCGCGAAGAGGAAAATCATGTACAACGCCGGAAGCAGCGTGACGGCGGACAGGATCGAAAGGATCTTAACCTTCATGTTTATTCCTCAACCGCAAACTCGAAGACAAGGTACGAGATGACAAGGTAGACAATACTAAACCCGGCCAAAATGGTCAGCCAAGCGGAGATTTCCGGCGTTTCCTTGTTGAGAATCTGGCTTGTAGCCTCGGCTGCCGCGATCACAACCGGGACTGTCAACGGTATTTGGAGTATCGGAAGCATAACCTCCTTCATCCGTGTGTTCGCTGAAATCGTCGAAAGGATCGTTCCCACCGCAGCAATTCCCAGCGTTCCTAAAATGGAAATACCGGCGATTGCCAGGAACCGTTGATCGAAGCTGAGATTGTTCAGGATGAAAAACACGGGCAGTACGATGAATTCGGCGATGATCATGAATGTGAAGTTGCTGGCGACCTTCCCCAGGTACAGCGCGCCCCGGCCGAGCGGCGCCAGCAGCAGGCCCTGCAGACAGTCGTTGTCGAGTTCCATCGCAAGCGATCGATTCAGGCCCAATATCGCTGCGAACGAATAAGCCACCCACAATTCGCCGGCGCCGATCAGCGACTTATCGAGGCCGCTTCCTTCGAATGCGAACATGAAAATGACAAGCACGAGGATGCCGAACATCAGCATGGAGCTGATGGACTCCTTGCTTCTCATCTCGATGACGATGTCTTTGAACACGATGGCGGTGAGGGGTTTCAAGCTTTCCCTCCCACTCGAATGCAGGAGGCGTATGCGGTGCGGATGGCCTGGTCCTTTGCTGCACCGTCGAAGACGACTTTGCCGCGGTCGATTATGACGGCTCGCGTGGCGCCTCGCAGTCCTTGCTCCAAATCGTGTGTGGTCAGGATGATCGTCTTGCCGGCGGCTGCCGCCTCATCCAGCATGTCGTTCAACGTATCCACCGCGTTGGCATCAAGACCGGTGTAGGGCTCGTCCAGAAGAATCAGCGACGGATCGTGCAGCATTACGCGCGCGATGCCGAGGCGCTGATGCATACCCCGGGAGAATGCGCGCACCGGATCCGAAATCCGGCGGCGGAGGCCTACGCGATCCAGCAGAGACTCGATGCGGCGGTCGGCATCGTTCAGACCATAAAGGCGAGCAAAAAACCGTAGATTTTCAATCGGGGTCAAATCGCGGTACAGGTACGTGTTGTGGGAGAGGAAACCGATATGTCGGCGGGCTCGCTCAGGATCTTCGGTCGTATCGATGCCTTCGATTCGGAGTTTGCCGTGTGTATGCCGAACCAGCGTCGCCGCGATTTTGAGGAATGTGGTTTTGCCTGCTCCGTTGCGGCCGAACAGGGCCAGAAACTCTCCGCGTTCGATATTGAGCGTCACTCCCGCCAGAGCCGTAAAATGGCCGAAGGTCTTTCGGATGTCTTCAGCCTGAAGTGCGAGTCTGTCGCTCATGTGCGAGCTTCTCCAGCGCCTTGGCGAGCTGGAATTTTAAGTCCTTCAGTTCCTGCTTGTATTTTTTTTCGCTGATTTCGCCCGAATCGTTCTGCGTTTCGAGGGCGGCTATCCTGTCGATCAATTCATCCTTCCGTCGTAACAGGTCCTCGCGGCCCTTCCGGCGGGCGAGTGCTTCTTTGTGCAGTTGCAGCGAGTAACTGATGCACCAGAGAAGGAAGGCTCCGAGGACGACAATGATGAACCACGTGTGGGCTCCCATTGCATTGGGAACATCAGCTGTTCTCACGCCTTCGTCTTGCGCGAGGAGGAGCATTAGCAGTGTCATCAGTCCTTGAGTTTAGCTCCACACTCGGCACAAAACTTGTTTGTGACCGGATTCGGTGAGCCGCAGGAGGCGCAGGATGTTTCCGGGGCCGATTTAGATTTCTTCTTGCGGGCGCTGACCTCACGTCGAATGAGCGCATCGAGGTCTGCGGAAGATTCGATGCTTTCGATCTCCTGAAATACCCGGGCGGCCTCAGCGCTCATGTCGCCGCGGATCTTCTGGTAGTCCTCTTCCGAAAGCTTTCCGCATTTGTATTCGAAATCGAGGTCCTGGATGTTGCCGAGGACCACTTCCTTCTTTCGTTGAAGCAGATCCCACTCGGTCTCCTCGATGATCGTGGACTCC
>Ga0137465_1000096_pt1 | contig 74068 bp, 59 predicted proteins | sample EasRivERMGT828_2_FD_104906 | JGI IMG/M metagenome (GOLD analysis project Ga0137465, IMG submission 104906) | Soil microbial communities from meander-bound floodplain in the East River, Colorado, USA - East River MetaG ERMGT828_2 | ecosystem: Environmental > Terrestrial > Soil > Floodplain ... | reverse complement strand
GCCCTTCTTGGCACGGCAGCGAATCCGTGTTTCCGGTTCGTTTGTCTGTTCCGGTTGTTCCTTGGCCTCTTGCCGTTTCACAGGTATCACCCTCCTATTCGTAACTGCGTGGTCTTCTTTAACCGATCGAGCGCTCGACGTGCCTTACCCAACAAGACTTCGTTGCGACGCAGACGCTTTTCCGCTCGCAGCATCTGCTGTTTCTCACGTCGCGATCCGGTTCCGAAGCTTTCAGCCACGCCCGCGAGCACCTTCCGTATCCAATCAATCTGATCCTGATAATCCACGAGGCACTTTCGAACCGGATCGACTGCTACATTCCTACGTGTTCGCATTAAGCCTTCTCTTCCGGGTGTGATTGAAGCCAGTCGTACAGCGCGTCCTGAGTCTTCTGGTGAGCAGCCTGCAGATGCTCCGGCGCTCGATCGTATGCGTAGCTCGCCGTAAGCAGTTCCTCCAGGGTTGGTCCCACATCGATCTCGTGTTTGCACGTCAGCAGGTCTTTTAACTTCAGGATCAACTCGAGCATTTCCCGGCGCTCCGCGAAATCCACCAGCACTTCGCGTTTAGCGTGCGCCGTTTCCCGGCCGACTATCGTCGCGTCCAGGCCTTCGGCGATCCGCATGGCGAGCTTGTTCTCCGTCACACCTGCAGCTTTGAGGAGCTCCTCGAAAGCTTCTCGAACGGTCGGACTCCCACCGATGATCGAGTTGGCTTTGTCTGCGACGCTCGGCGCGTAACCCGCGTCGAGTGCGGCCTTCCGGCTCGACTCGCCCGACACTTTGCCTTTCAGAAATTTCGTCTGTTTCTTGGTGAGTCTGCGCTTGTGGATCTTCGGAGGTGATCCTGAGGTTTTCTGGCGTGCTTGCTGTGCTGGCTTCCTTGCCGCGCGTTTCTTCATTTCTCCCCGTTCCTCGGGTGTTTTTAGCTGCGGGAGCTGCTGGACCAAAAAAGGAAAGAGCGAGACCCACCATTGCAATAGTGGGTCCCCTTTTTAGCCTGCAGGCCGCGGCGCTTTTTCCAAAGCAGGTCGAATGCCAATGTTCGCAACTCGACGTCCGTTGCAACGTCGGCAAAGATCTTGGCGGACCTTGTCTCCGCTCGCTCAATTCGAAGACTTAGCGAGTTGCAGGAAATATCCGGGCTGCGTCACACGATGCGTCCAGCTACGACCTATTTGGTGCGGCTCGATTCTCGGCCACATAATAGGCTGGCGCGCGATCCCAGGATGGAGATCGCGGGAGACCGAGAGCAAGGACACGGATTGTCTGAGCAACTCGCCCTCTTCCTTCGCTGAGCCGGCCAGCTCGAGGCTGGGTAGCGCCGCCCCGCCTCTCTTCTCACGGAAAAAGTCGATCGACCAGCTACAGACCCCGGCCATGGTTCCGAATCGAGCCTATAACCAAACGTGGCGCGAAGTTCCTGCCCACTTTTGGTGCAACTGCATCAGAATCGCCCCATGATCAAACCACTGCTGATGAGGCGGCGGCCCACACGGCGCAAGGAACTGGAAGATGAACTCGAACGCGTTGCCATCGAGGTCCTCGAAGCGGAATCCTGTTATTACCGGCCAGCGCCAGGCATGACCGAAGAGGACCGCACGGCAACGAAGACGTTCATCGATACCAACCGTGCGCGGATGCGCGAGATCCGGGAGCAACTCCGATAACGCAGCGATCGGCCTGCATCACGGGCAGCCCTCACTCTGTAACTTTTGGTCGTTACCGTCCGAAAGTTGGTCCGACCGTCGACCGCGTCCGCGCGAGAAATCAAATGGTCCGAAGCGTCCGTTTGTTTCTTTGCATTCTCCGCGCATCGTTGGAAATGGCGGTTCTCGCATCCGAAATCTACCTAAAAGTAGCGGCAACGGTACTTCTAGTCAGACCGCCGGAAATGGCGGTTCTGCAGGCTCGCCGGGAACGGCGATGCCGCCGGCGGGGCTCGCTGAAGCTGCTGACCTCGCCGGAAATGGCGAGTGGTGATGACCGCTGATTTCAACGATGGAGGCCCTTCATCGTCAGATCGGGCGAGACTGGATCCGCCGTGCGGACATCAAATAGGGCGGGTCACAATAGATCAACTCCCGAGTACTCCATCGCGGAGATAGAACCAAAAGTAACGGCAACGGTACTTCTGCGCCGTTCCTGTAGAGACCGGATCCCATCGCCATGAATGACGGTAACGCCGGCAGCATCGCCGAACCTTGCGAGGGCGGCAGCCTGGTCTTTCTGACCGCGCGGAATTAAGCTCCAAAGCTCGCGCTTGTAATGTGTCACGTGACACGTTACAATGGTCGTACATGATAAAGACGTTTCGTCACAAAGGACTGAAGGAACTCTTTGAGACGGGAACGTCGAAGTCAGTACGTGCTGATCTGCATGACAGAGTTCGCCGCCGGTTGGACGTTTTGGATGCGGCGCAGACGATTCAAGGGGTGAATGTTCCCGGATTCAAACTTCATCCTCTCAAGGGAAGTCGTGCCGGCGAGTGGGCCATCACGGTTACAAAGAATGAGCGCATCACATTCCGGTTTACGAATGGAGATGCTCTCGATCTGAATTTGAAGGATTACCACTGATGAGAACCGAGATTCTGAACAATCGAAAGCGTCGGCCGACTCACCCCGGCGAACTCCTTCGGGAAGAGGTTCTGCCCAGCCTCGACATGACTCAGGGTCAATTGGCGGAGCGTCTCAATGTGTCCCGACAGACCATCAGCGAGATCGTTACCGAAAAGCGGAGCGTGACTATGGATATGGCTTATCGGTTGGGACGGCTGTTCAATATGGATGCTTCCACGTGGATCCGGATGCAGGAAGCCGTCGACGCTTGGGACACGCTGGAGTCGAATCGCCGCGAATACGACAAGATCGAACCCATCGCGAAGTAAGACATGAGCGGGCCCGCCGGGCGTGTGACCGCCCAACGGACCCTAACCGATCTGACCTATTGAGGAGGCCAAATGGCTGCAACAATCGTAACGTTCAACACCGAAACAACGAAACCACCAACAAACAATCCTCTCGACCTCCGACGCCTGGCGCATCGATTCTTAGATGCGATTCTGACGGAAGGGTGGGATGCCACAACCGAGAACAGTCCGGAAGCTGGAGACAAGTTCGAGAAGGTCGTCTCGGACCAATACCGCGAAAGCAAGCACCGCACGATGGAACGGGAAGGCCGGATCGTCGATCAGAGCCGAGACGACGACGCCCCGCATCTGGGAATACGGCTCAACACTTCGGGAGACTCCTCCGGTTTCATACTGCGCCCCGAATACTTCACCGTGTTCGACAAGGGCATTCATGCAACGAAGCGAGAAGGACAGACGGTCGCTTACGAGGTCGAGCGGAAGAGCTCGCAGCAGTGGCAGAGCGTTGGTGTCTTCTTCGGATATTCGTACGCATCATCGGACCCGGACGAATGGCGGTACCGTCAAGCCATCGAACTCAATCCCACGATGAACGTATTCCGCTGCCCGCTGTGCGGAGACGTAGTCACCGAGCTGTTTCTCACGAGCGATCCCGGCTCATGGAAAGAGCATTTCGGTTGCGTTCCCTGTACGACCGCACTGGATCCTTATCAGCAGAAGCTTTACGAGCACACGCGTTCCGGTAAGCGAAAGCGACGATGACCCGCGGCGCCCGCGCCCTCTGCGATCGCTGTAAAGAACGCCGATGGGATTTTGCTTGTAGCGCGCGACCCCTTCGTGGGGCCGTGCGCTGCTGCGAGTCTTGTGTTCAAGAAATCCTGATCCAATTCAAGGGGTCCGCGGACTGCCGGCATTGGCCAGTCGATACGTCGCCTTTCGGCTCGTGTATCCGATGCGTGCGGATCACTCTTCGTCGTTGGTTCAAGTCACAGCCAGCGTCCACGGTCATCCGATGAATTCCGTTGGACGAATTGTGTGACGCTCTCGACGTGTTCGCTGTAACTGGCTGATACAAGAAAGGGGGAAAGCGGAGAGGGTGGGATTTGAACCCACGGTGGAGTTACCCCCACTCCGGTTTTCGAGACCGGCCTGTTCAACCGCTCCAGCACCTCTCCGAACGAGCGGACAGACAAATTATTTTACGTGACCGAAAGCGATTTGCGGTGTGTTTAGTTTGTTATTCTGTTTTGGATCGGATCATCGAGGTGAAGAATGAAACGGGTCCACAGAGCTGCCGCCAGGCTGGTTGTTCTCGAGAATAACGATCCAATTTCCGCTGAAATCGAGGCCATTCAAGGCCGGATCCGGCAGCGCGCTTTCGAGCTTTCGCAAACGCGGCCGCACGATGCGCCCGAACGATACGACTGGATTAAGGCGGAATCTGAAACCATTTCGGTGCCTGCCGCCGAGTTGATCGAAAAGAACGGACAGCTGGAGGTGAAGTTTGCTGTGGCCGGCGTCAATCCCGACGATGTGAACGTCATGGTCACGCCGGACCAGGTGCTGTTGAAGTCGGAATACAGACATCAGCACGATTCCGACATCGGCAAGGTGCATCTTTGCGACTTCAGTTCGGCGACTGTCTTTCGTTCCGTGAACCTTCCCCAGGCTATCGACGTTAAGACCGTCAAGGTGGACTTCGCCGACGGCATCGTTTCGGTTAGCGCGCTTAAACAGGGTGCGGAACCGGACGAACCACCGCGGCGAAAACGCGCCGCGCCGGCGCGTAAAGCCGCGGCCCGGAAAACCAAATGAAAACCAAATCCTGAAAACTTGAGGGGGCGGCTCAGGCCGCGGCCTTCGCTTTTTCCTCCAGCGGGTAACCCGCTGCGGCCCACGCGTCGAACCCGCCACGCAAGGCGAAGACGCGAGGGTATCCATTCTCGCGAAGTATTTGCGCCACCCGGGCGCTTGATCCTTCGCCTTGTCAAGTGCAGTACGCAATGATCGTGTGATCGCGATCCAGCGCGTCCAAATGGGAATCGACATTGTCGGTGGGTACACGAACCGCGCCTGGTATTTTCCTGTCCGATTCCGCCCACGCTTTAGGGTTCCGGCTATCGACAAAAATGATCGGCTCGCCCGCCAGAACACGGGCATTTGCTTCGTCGGGAGAGATTCTGTCGGAGGCCATACGCACACTCCTTTGACCGTACTCACGGGATTGGCTGCATTTCACAGTCCGTTACAATGAAGGGATGAAGCGTTCCGGAGTGGCCGAAGCTTCGAGCGGGAGCGTCTTTGACTAGGCGGCGCAAACTGGCGAAACCGCCGTCCAACCATATAGTGGAGACAGCTTTCAGGAGTCTAAAGGTCGAACTATGAGCCGCAACTCTATGGAATTGCCGACAAATACGCGCAACGGTCAGGATCAGAAGATCATCCCGGACGCTGTAGTGAAAGAACTGTTTCAAAAAATGCTCGGCGTTTATTACATCGAGGAACGTTTAAAGATCCTCACGAGACAGGGAAAGGTTTCGTTTCTCGCTTCCACTCGTGGACACGAAAAAATCCAGGTCGGGACAGTCATGCTGATGAAACCCGGCCATGACTGGTTCTTCCCCTATTACCGGGAGAAGGCGATTGCGTATGCGCTCGGCATGCCGCTCAAAGATATTTTCCTTCACATGCTCAGCCGTGAGGGCGATCCGAGTTCCAACGGCCGCAACATGCCGGAACATTTTTCGTCCCGCAAACTGCATCTGGTTTCGCAGACGGCATGTACCGGAACGCAATACCTGCCCGCGGTCGGTATGGCAAAAGCGCTGCGAAAGGACGGAAGCGACGCGATTGTTTACGTTTCTTCAGGCGAGGGAGCAACGAGCGAAGGTGAATTCTTCGAAGCTGTGAATTGGGCGACGCGCGAAGAGCTGCCGGTCCTTTTCGTCATTCAAAATAACGGTTATGCCATCAGTGTTCCCCAGCACTCTCAAACCAGTTCGGAAATCCATCGAATGGCCGCCGCTTTCGGCATGCCCAGCTATCACGTGGATGGCACGTGGTACGAAACCATGTATCAACTCATGCCGAACCTCATCAAGCGCATGCGCGAAGGTCTTGGACCGATCCTGATCGAAGCGCAGGTGATCCGGTTGGAATCGCATTCCTCGTCCGACGACCAGATGAAGTACCGGAGCGAGGAAGAAATGGCGCGGGCGAGAGAGCGCGATCCGATCATGCAGACCGAGCGCTACCTGCTGCGTCATCGAATCATGGTGCAGGAGGAAATCGAAAAGTTGCGCGCCGGAATCCAGGCCGAGGTCAATAAAGCCGCAGAGGAAGCTGACGCAGCGCCGCAGCCGGAGCAGGGCCGCATCACGACCAGGATCTACAGCGACCAGACTCCGTTCTTTGAAGAGAAGCCGCCTTCTTATGTGTCCGAGGACACGATCTCGATGATCGAGGCGCTCAATCGTGGAATGCGCGAGGAGATGGACCGAAATCCGAAGATCGTGATGTGGGGCGAAGACATCGCCGATCCCAAAGGCGGCGTGTTCGGCGTGACGCGCGGTCTCACGAATCAATATCCGGATCGTGTGCAGAATTCACCTCTTGCTGAGGCCAGCATTGTTGGAGTTGCCGGCGGGATGGCGATTGGGGGTTACAAGCCAGTCGTCGAAATCCAGTTCGCGGATTACTCCTGGCCCGGATTCATGCAAATGCGCAACGAAATTCCTACGTTGCGATGGCGCAGCTACGGTGAATGGAGTAACGCTGTTGTCGTGCGCATGGCCTGCGGCGGCCGGATCAAAGGTGGTCCGTTCCATTCGCAGTGTGTCGAAGCGATATATGCGCACACGCCTGGCTGGTACATTGTGTTCCCGAGCAATGCCGAGGATGCGAAAGGCTTGATCAAGACCGCCGCCCGGTGCGACGATCCCGTCTTGTTCCTCGAGCATAAGCGGCTCTATCGGCACATTTCATCGAAGACTCGGGAGCCCAATGCCGATTACCTGATTCCCTTCGGCAAAGGAAAGATCAAAAGAGAAGGGAACGCCGCGACGATCGTCACCTGGGGGGCGACTGTTTATACGGCGCTCGAGGTTGCGGATGAGTTCGATCTCGAAGTGATCGACCTCCGGACCATTGTTCCTATGGATGACGAACTTGTGTTCAGCAGCGTGAAGAAAACCAATCGTGTTCTCGTGCTGCATGAAGACTCCGTGACGCTCGGATGGGGCGCCGAAGTCGTTGCGCGGATCGCCGCCAATTGCTTTAATCACCTCGACGCGCCGGTGCTTCGAGTTGGCGCGAAAGATTCATTTGTCGGGTCGGCGGTTTCTCTCGAGGAGGAAGTGTTGCCCTCCGTTGAGGGGCTCCGGGAACAAGTTACTGCTCTTCTCAAATACTGAAGCTTGCGAATGAACCACAGAGCCACAGAGACACGGAGAAGGATGGGCTTTCTCTGTGTCTTTGTGGCTCTGTGGTTCCTGCCGTTACAAGCCCAGCAACACGGCTATCGCGTTGTGAAAACCTACCCGCACGATCGCGGCGCGTTCACCCAGGGGTTGGAATACCGGGATGGGTTTCTTTACGAAGGAACGGGCCAGACCGGCCGGTCCTCTGTAAGAAAGGTGGATCTGGCAACCGGGCGCGTCCTGCAGAAGTTCGATGTCCCGCAGCCTTTCTTCGGCGAAGGCATTACGGTCCTGAACCAGCAAATCCTCGAATTGACCTGGCAGTCGGAAACGGGCTTCGTTTACGACAAATCCACTCTTAAAGTCCTGCGAAGTTTCAAGTATCCCGGCGAAGGCTGGGGCCTCACCAATGACGGCAAACAGATTTACATGAGCGATGGCACGGCCGACATCCGCGTGTGGGATCCCGCCACACTCAAAGAAGTCCGCCGCTTCACCGTGAAAGATGGCGGCCGTCCCGTCACCCAGCTCAACGAACTGGAATGGGTCCGCGGCGAGATCTATGCGAACGTATGGCAATCGGATCGGATCGCACGAATTTCTCCGGTGGACGGGAAAGTCCTCGGCTGGATCGACCTCGCCGGTATTCTTCCGGCGCGCGAGCGCCCCGAAGGCGATGCAGTTCTCAATGGAATCGCATACGACGCTGCGGGCGATCGCCTGTTTGTGACCGGAAAGCTCTGGCCGAAGATTTTCGAGATTAAGCTGGTTCCGAAGAAGTAACGGGCGACGCGGCGGTGTCTTCTGTTTTCATCCATCCGTCGAAGAGATTGACAAGCTTGTTGCCGTAGGACGCGTTCATTTCGGAGTGCGTGACCTGCACGATCGTGGTCCCTTCCTCATTCAGCTTCTTGAAGAGTTCCATGATCTCTTTTCCCTGCGACGAATGCAGGTTTCCTGTCGGTTCATCCGCCAGGATCAACCGCGGGTTTGCAATCACGGCGCGGGCGACAGCGACAAGCTGCTGCTGTCCGCCGGAGAGCTGATTCGGGTAGAGATCTTTCTTGCCCACGATCTGAAATCGATCGAGCGAGTCGGCGACGATGGACTGGCGCTCGCTGCGCTTGATATTGCGGTAAGAGAGAGGGATATCGAGGTTCTCGTAAACGGTCAGACTGTCGAGCAGGTGATATTGCTGGAACACGAAACCGATGTACCGCTTGTTCAATTCCACGCGGTCTTTCGGCTTCATCTTGTGAACCGGCTCAGACAGGAAGTAGTACTCGCCCTGCCAGTTGGAATCGAGCATTCCGAGGATGGCGAGGAGCGTTGATTTGCCCGCCCCGGACGGGCCCATGATGGTGACGAAGTCGCCTTGTTTGATATCAACAGAAATCCGGCGCAGGACGTAAGTTTTTCCCGCGCCGGATTCGTAGAACTTTTCGAGGTTACGTAATTCGATCATTGACGCTTCTCTTTAGGCTGCGCCCTATCGGGCTTGCGCTTCGCGGCTTTTCTTACACGCTTTGTTGTTCCAGGAATGCCTCATCGACGACCTTGCCGTCGAACAGGTGGACCGTGCGGTCCGCATAGCGTGCGTATCGCGGATCGTGCGTGACCATGCAAATGGTAGCACCTTCGCGATGCAGCTCGCGCAACAGATCCATGACGGCTTCTCCGTTTCGCGAATCGAGATTTCCGGTAGGTTCGTCAGCGAGCAGGATCGCCGGTTGACCGCACAAAGCACGGGCGACAGCGACGCGCTGTTGCTGACCTCCGGAGAGCTGTGAGGGGTAGTGCTTCATACGATGAGCCATGCCCACCTTTTCGAGCGACTCGTGAACTCTCTTCTTGCGTTCGGCCGACGGCATACCGCGATAAGTCAGCGGGAGTTCGACGTTTTCGTAAACCGTGAGATCGCCGATCAGGTTGAACGCCTGGAAGATGAAGCCGATCTCCCGATTCCGGACGCGCGCGCGTTCACTCATCGATAGGTCCTGCACGGCCTTGTTGTTCAGCGTATAGGCGCCATCGCTTGGACTATCGAGCAGGCCAAGGATCGAAAGCAGCGTCGACTTTCCGCAGCCGGAAGGTCCCGAAATCGAGATGTATTCGCCGCGGTTGATTTCGAGATCGATGCCTGCCAGAGCATGGGTCTCAACTTCGTCGGTTAAAAAAACCTTCTTTACGCTTTCAAGATGGATAACGTGGTCGCTCATTGGTTCCCCTTTGTATGACTACTAATTGAGTCTCACGCGATCGTACGAATCCCAAGCCGACATGTCCGACAAGATGACCTGATCGCCATCGCGCAAACCTTCCAGAATTTCAATCTGATTCACCGAACTCCTGCCCAGCTTTACCTGGACGCGTTCCGCTTCGCCATTGGGCATCAATTTGAAGATGCCGACTGTACTCTCCGCCTGGCCGTAGGCCGGCCGTCCGACGTACAAAACATTGGTAAGACGCTCGATATCGATCGTCCCGTCAACGCTCAAATCCGGCCGCACGCCTTTCGGATACTCCCCATTCAGCTGAACATCGACTTTTACGGTTCCATTGACAGCAGCGGGGTCAATTCGGATGACCTGGCCCGGAATAATTCCTACACGTGTGTCGATGGAGGCCAGTTGCCCTAAGATCACGTCCTTCATACGCGTTTCCGCAATCTGAAGTTCCGCTTTCAACCGGCCGGGCTCCGCGACCTTCGCCAGAATCGTGCCTGGTGCGACGCGCTGTCCGGCCTCGACCGGTACCTGCTGGACGACACCGGCAACGCCGGCGCGCACGTTCAATTCATCCTGTTGTTTACGGCGGAGCTCATAGACCACCTGAAGCTGCTCCACGCGAGCTTGCTGCGCTCCGATGCGGGCTTCGTGGGACTTAGCAATGCCTTCGATCTTCTTCTTTTCAGTCTCGACCTTTGAAGCCAGTTCCTTGGCCGTCACCTGTGATTTCCGCAGAATCAGGTCTGCGGTCAGGCCGCCTTTGGCGAGTTCTTCGTTGGCTTCTAAATCGAGTTTGGCCTTGTTGTAATCGGCTTCTGTATTCGACAGCATGCCCTGCTGATTCAGCATCTCGTTCGTCAGAATAGCTCGCAGGCTGGCAAGGTCGGCTTCGGCGCCCTTCAGTTGCAGTTCGGCGTCGGTTGCCCGCTGCCGGACGTCCGGGTTGCTCATGACCAGCAGGATGGTGTCGGGCCGGACGGTATCCCCTGCCCGAACGCGTCTTTCCTCGATGATGCCGTCAGAAGTGGCGGGGATCCATCGCACTGCTTCAGGTATCAGTGTTCCGATGCCGCGTTCCTGACGAAGCATTTCGCCGCGTTTGACGCTGTCGATCCAAACGGTCGCGCGTTCGACCGATGGCGCCGCAGGTTTCATGCGGGACAGTCCCAGTGTGACGCCTGCTGCTGCGATCAACACCACCACTCCCGCGAGGATTCGCTTGATTTTCTTATTTCTTGCGACCGACTGAGGCCGTGCAACATCCATCGCCATCTTCTTGTCCTCCGGAGACCGGCTATTCTACCGCAGCCCTGCGGCGTTTGCCGGTCGAATGCTCGCCTCTAATTGTTGATCGATTTCGATATTGTTCTTCCGCAAAGTCCGTCCCACCGCTCTATCGTAATCGACCAGGGCTTTCGCATAATTCACCATCGCCTGTACCTGACTTGTCTGGGCTGCGGTCACGCTCTGCTGTTCCTGAAGCACGAATCGAAGCTGTGACGTGCCGAGCTGGAACTTCTTCTGTTCCGCTTCCAGCTGCATGTTCGCGAGTTCCAGCGCTCTTTGCGCCGCCGCGATGCGGGCACGATTCATTTCCACCTGACTGGTCGCGTTTCGAACTTCCAGAGCGATCTGCTGAACCAGCCGGTTGCGCCGCGCCTGCAGAGCCTGTTTGTCCGTGACCGTTCTCGCGTAATCGGCCTGGGCGGATTTGTTGCTCAGAGGGATGGAAAGATTGAACCCGACGGTATAGCCCGTGAAGTTGTAACCGAAGACCTGGCCGAAGGCGTCGCCCAAACCACCGCGAAGGATGGACACAACTTCCTCGCCGCCCAACTGCGACCGCTGACGCTGAACGCCGCCGACGCCGTTCTGGGTATAACTCGCTCCGACGTTCAGCGTCGGCAGCAACTGATTCCGGTTGTACTGTAACTCGATGTCCCGATTCTGAATCTGCAGGTCCATCGCACGGAGTTCCGGTCTGCTCTCGAGCGCATATTTGATGGCATCTTCCAGAGCCAGAATGTCGCCCGTTGCCGGCCCTCGCGGAGGATCGATCGGATTCAGTTGCGCCAGCACCAGCGCCGGATCCGGCAGGTTCGTCATCAGGCGCTTCACCCGGTCCTGCATTTGATTCTCAACGTAAGAGGTTGTGACCATCTGTTCATTCCGCTGTGCGACCGCGGCTTCGGCCTGGACGACGTCGATGGGCGCCATCGTTCCGATCTTCACCTGCAGCTTGTTATCAGACAGCGTTTTCTCCGCAAACGCGAGGGATTGCTGGCGTACTTTGATGTCTTCGCGCTGGTACACCAGATCCCAGTACAGGATTTGCGCCTGCGTGACGAGATCGATCATCTGCGTTTCGAAATCGATCTCGGAAACGCCGCGGTTATTGCGCGCGATGCGAATTGGCGTTTCGTTGATGTTGCGGCCGTAGTTCCTCAGGAGCGGCTGGCTAACCTGATACTGCAACGTCCCGGAATAGGCGGGATTGAACGTGTTGAATGAATTGTTATTTGAACTCCGGTTCATGAACATGTCTATGTCCACCCGGGTTCCCGTGCGAAACGTCTGGCCGTAGCCGACCGAATACCGATGGAAGAGCTGCCGGAAGGCCGTCGCTCCCGCTCCTGCCGTCAACTGTGACGCGACCGGCTGCGTACTCTTGCCGATCGTCGCGCCCAGATTGAGCGTCGGTTCGAAGGGCCGATACAGAGTCTCGATAAAGTAGCTGCTGGACAACGGAGCAAACCGGCTCACTGTGACATCGAGATTGCTTTGAAGCATCAAGCGGACAACGTCCTGGACGGACAACGGCAACACACCCTGCTCGACCATCAGCCGCCAGGGAGCGTCGGAAACCTGCGGGGTAACTCGCGCAGCCGGATCAATTGCCCGTGGACGATATCGGTTCAGGAACTGACGGGCCCAGTCGGTTTGAGCGGAGGCAGTACTGACGAAGATCGAAAAACACAGTACAAGGGCAGAACACACATTCTTCATTTCCATCGTCAAAGCATGCCACGATCCAATGGAAAACGATCGCTGAATCAGTAGCTTAGGTACCATTTGCAGGCGACCATTGTCCGCTTCTGGGACGGATCTTCGCGGTAGCGAACATCGGGCGAACATCGCCGTTTACCGGCAGCCCTGGGAGGTGGGAATATAGCCGACTATGCAAATCGAATCTACCGCACCAAGTGTCTTTGGGGCCGAGAAGGCCAGAGGGCTGTCTGCCCATCCGCCGGGCCTCAGCACGCTGTTCTTTGCCGAGATGTGGGAACGCTTCAGTTACTACGGGATGCGCGCCATCCTCGTTCTCTTCATGGTTGCGCCGGCAACCGCCGGAGGCCTCGGTTTTGTCACGAAGGACGCGACCTCGCTCTACGGCACTTACACGATGCTGGTCTACATGGCGTCTGTCATGGGCGGCGTGATCGCGGACCGGTTTCTTGGCGCCTACCGCGCGGTATTCGTCGGCGGCATCATCATTGCCTGCGGCCATTTTTCGATGGTTTTTCATTCGATGTCGTTTTTCTATCTGGGTCTTGGCCTGATCGTCATCGGAACCGGCCTTCTGAAGCCGAACATCAGCACCATGGTCGGCGGCTTGTATGCTCCCGGCGACCCGCGGCGTGACAGTGGATTTTCGCTGTTTTATGTCGGAATCAATGTCGGAGCGCTTCTGGCGCCTCTTGTTTGCGGATGGCTGGCGGAGAGCGCCCAGTTCAAGAGCTTCCTTTCGGCGCGCGGGTTCGATCCGACCCACAGCTGGCACTGGGGTTTCGGAGCTGCCGGCGTCGGCATGATCCTTGGACTAATTGTTTTCGCTATTCGCCGGCGGACACTGCCGGCCGAGGCTCCGAAAGCAGTTTCAAAGGACAGCGCAACCGCAAACGCTGGACCATCGGGGTTGACCGCAAACGACTGGAAACGGATTTTCGCGATCGCAGTGCTTTTCGCGTTCAGCATCATGTTCTGGTCCGCGTACGAGCAGAAGGGCGCGAGCCTGAATCTGTTTGCGAAGGAACTCATAAGCACGAACGTCTTCGGTTGGAATTTTCCTGCAAGCTGGCTTCAGTCCCTTACGCCTTTTTATGTGATCCTGCTCGCTCCGATCTTCGCGAAGCTCTGGATCCGTCTGGGCGACCGGCAACCCTCCGGTTCGCACAAGTTCGCCATCGGCTTGTTCTCGATCAGCTTCGCAATGCTGCTTCTCGTTCCGGCATCGATGCTGACGGCTCAGGGAAGGATCAGCCCGCTGTGGCTTGTTGCGGTGTACTTCTTCGATGTGGTCGGAGAGATTTGCCTCAGCCCTGTGGGTCTGAGCATGGTGACAAAGCTCTCGCCCCCGAAGATCGTCGGTCTGATGATGGGGGCCTGGTTTTTTGCGAGTTCGCTCGGCAACAAACTCGCCGGCTATTTCTCCGGTTTCTTCACAGCAACCGATGCCGGTACGCTGATGCGTCTCTACGGCGGAATTGCCCTCATGCTGCTGATCGGCGGAGTCGCCCTCGCTTTCGTCGCGCCGAAGATTGAGAAGATGGCTTCGAAATAATCTCTGTCTCTAATGCCTCTTGCGCGTCCAACGAACGAGCGTTCGATTTCGGGACATCGGTTTGCGCGATTGAACATACGGCCCGCCCGTGATATGAGCTTCCCATCCCGCAAGCCTGTGAAATCCGGGCAGTAACGGCCGACGGTATAGTTGGAATTCAAAACGCTCATGAGGCCACACATGGAATCGCCGCGTATTCTCATTGCTGACGATCAACCTCATATTCTCGAAGCACTGCAACTGTTGCTGAAGAATGAAGGTTTCGTGGCCGAGGCCGTCACGTCCCCGGCGGCGGTTCTTGAAGCGGTTCAGAACCGGAGTTTCGATGTCCTTCTCCTTGACTTGAACTATGCGCGCGACACGACATCCGGCGTCGAAGGACTGGAACTCCTGTCTCGCATACAAGAATTCGACAGCTCTTTACCAGTCGTGCTGATGACCGCATGGGGCAGCATTGAACTCGCCGTGGAAGCCATGCAGGGCGGCGGCCGCGACTTCGTTCAGAAGCCGTGGGACAACGACAAGCTGTTGTCCGCGCTTCGGCGTCAGATCGAAGAAGGTCGCGTGCTGCGCGAAACGAAGAGGGAGATGCAGGAAGCTCGCGACATCCAGCAGCGGCTGCTTCCTGCCGCGCTGCCGAAACTTTCCGGCTGCGATATCCACTCGTTCTGGAAGCCCGCCAAAGACGTGGGGGGAGATTATTTCGACGCCATGCGCCTGACCGATTCGACCGGCGCTTTTTGTATCGCCGATGTCTCGGGCAAAGGTTTGCCGGCCGCGCTGTTGATGTCCCACATGCAGGCCAGCGTACGCAGCCTTGCGCAAACCACTTCGAGTCCGGCCGACATGTGTTCGCGGCTCAACCGTGTGGCTCTGGAACACACCAGATCCGATCGATTCACAACGTTCTTCTACGGCATCCTCGATTCCGCGCGCCGCTTGCTGCGGTATTCCAATGCCGGCCATGTGCCGCCGATCCTCATTCGCCACAATGGCGTGATCGAACGATTATCCGAGGGCGGCATGGTGTTAGGTGTATTTCACGACGTGTACTACAAGGAAGCCGAGGTCGCATTTGAACCGGGCGACCGGCTGATCCTGATCACCGATGGAATAAACGAGGCGGCCAACATAGGCTACGAAGAATTCGGCGAGGATCGGCTGGTGAGACTTCTGCTCGAGAATCGACATCTTGCCGCGGCAGAGGTTCAACGCGCCGTGCTCGATGCGGTTGCCTTGTTTGCCGGACAACCGCTTCAGGATGACGCCACGCTGATGATCATCTCAATGCGCTGAGGACAGGCGATTGTACGAGGACGCTCGACACGCATTTCGTTTCTTCCTTAAAACGCTGCGCAACGAATTCGGCACTACCTTCGTCATTGTTCTGACCCTCGCTCTCGCGATCTCCGCCAACACGGTGATCTTCAGTTTCATCAACGCGCTCCTGCTCAAACAGCAGCCTGGTCTCGAGCGGCCGGAAGAACTTGTCGATGTAGGCGGCATGCGCGGCGGCAGTTCATTCGATCAGCTTTCCTTTCCGAACTTTTTCGATTTACAGAAGGCGAGCCAGGTGTTCACAGGTCTCGCGGCATACATCGAGACGCCGAGATCCATGAGCTTTCGCACATCCGGCCATGCCGAACGGGTCTGGGGAGTACCGGTAACCGGCAATCTTTTTACTGTCCTCGGAGCGAAGCCCGCGGCGGGCCGTTTTTTCGCTCCGGAAGATGAGCAACCGGGACACGGTCTCGCGGCCGTGATCAGCTACAGCTTCTGGGAGCGTCGTTTCGGGCGTGAGCCGTCTGCGGTCGGGCAGCAGGTCTTTGTCAACGCGAGGCCGGTAACGATCGTTGGGGTCGCGCCGAAGGGATTCGAAGGAATCAACTACACACGCACCGATATCTGGACGACAGTCGTTACGGAGGTCTTTCACACGCAGGAAGACGTGTTCAACCGCGGCAACACTTTCGTTTTCGGCATTGGACGACTGAAACCGGGAATTTCTATCGAGCAGGCGCAGGCTGAAATGAGTCTCGTCAGCGCGCGTTTGGAAAAGGAATATCCCGCCGACAACAAAGACCTGGTTGCGCGAGTCGTTCCACACACACCGTTCGCAGTCCTGGAAAACGGCCATTACGGCTATATCGGAATGCTGTTCGCAATGGCTCTGCTGGTGCTTTTGATCGCCTGCGCCAACGTGTCCGGTGTGTGTCTGGCGCGCAGCACAGTTCGCGCGCGAGAGGTTGCTGTGCGCCTCGCAATCGGAGCATCGCGGCTGCGCGTGATCGCGCAACTGACCATGGAAACGGCAGCTCTCTTCGTCGCGGCCGGATTACTTGCAGTACTGTTGGCGTTGTGGTTGAACGACCTTGTGTCCAACCTGCAGTTCCTGCTGCCATTCCCGATCGCTATCGATCTTGCACCCGACGCTCGTGTTGCCGGATTCATGCTTTCCCTGATCGTTCTTGCGGGACTGTGCGCCGGTTTGATTCCTGCGATCTACGCCACGCGCGTGTCGCCGGCTTCGGCGATGAAAGAGGATCCTGCGTCATTCGTATTTCGGCCGTCTCTTCTGAGACGAGCCCTTGTCGTTGCGCAGGTTGCGATCTCGCTGTTGTTGCTGGTCACCGGCGGTCTCTTTTCGCGCGCCGTGTCTTTCGCCGGCTCCATGGATCCGGGATTGGACGCGAACAACCTTGAAGCAATCTCGTTGAACTGGTTCATTTCCGGTTATGGCGGTTCTGTCAGCGGCAATCTACCGCTCGAGCCATTCGAAAAGATGCTTCTGCAACGTGTGTCTTCGCTTCCTTACGTCGATTCGGCAAGCCTGTCCGTCGATGTCCCCATGGATGGGACAGCCGTCGGATTCGATGTCATGACGATCCCGGACCTTCGCGGAGATGACGACCGACAAGGTGTGCGCAATGCCGACTGGAACCTCGTCAGCCCGGGATACTTCAAAACCATGCGCATTTCGCTCCTTCGCGGTCGCGACTTCGCAGAGAGCGAGCGCGGTGGAGTGGCGATCATCAACGAGACGATGGCGCGGCGCTACTGGCCGGGTCAGGATCCTTTGGGAAGGCGGTTTTATCGTGGAGCCGTTTCAGAGGGGAACGTCACGGAGGTGATCGGTATCGCTAGAGACACCAACACGCGATATGTCGGTCTTCCCGCCGAACCGATGTTATACGCGCCACTCACACAGTACTCCTGGCCGCAGCACTATCTGATGGTCCGGACGACCGATGGCCGAAGCGTTGTTCCCGACCTTCGCCGGATTCTCCTCGAAATCAACCCGAACTTTCCCATCGTCAGCGTGCAGTCGATGAAGGACTTGATCGGGATCGGGCTTTTGCAGCAGAGGGTCGGCGCGTGGGTCGCGACGATCATGGGAACGGTCGGCTTGATACTCGCTTCGCTTGGCATCTATGGAGTGACCGCATTCTCCGTCTCTCGCCGCACACGTGAGATCGGAATCCGAACGGCCCTCGGCGCCAGACCGATGCATATTCTGAGTTTTGCCTTTCGAGAAGGGGTGATGCTGGCTCTCGCCGGCATCGCGCTCGGCTGGGTTGTGGCTTTCGGGTTGACGCGGCTTATCGCGAGCTTTCTGTTTGGTGTAAGCCCGACAGACGCCTTCTCATTCGGTCTGACTTCCGCTTTGCTGCTGGCGATGACGCTGCTTGCAACCTGGATTCCAGCGCGTCGCGCAGTGCGTGTGGATCCGATGGAAGCATTGCGGTGCGAATGACAGGCCGTCAGCAGGCGGGAGCTTCCCACGGAGTGCCGGGATCTTCGGACTGCTGGCAGACAAACATGTAAAACACCCCCTGACATACTCCGCAGGTATGCACGTGCGGTCTTTCCCGGTCGTTCAGGTGAACGGTGCCTGAGGCGGCATCAAACAGGCGGCGAGTTTCGATGCAATCGTAAAAGGTGCCCCCGATGTTGAGTGGGGTACGTCCGAATTCCATTTATCAATTCTTCCTAAACTCTCGGACCCGGGCATGGAGCAGCAATTGCTTTTCTCAAAAAGCCTATATCAGGTCTGGGTGTATTTTCTATGCCTTCCGAAAGCACATTCAACAAAGGAGACCGGATCCATATTCATCGTCGATTCGTTCGGCATTTTCCGTCCGATTCGGGCGTAATCGTTGCGGCACAAATGGATCCGCTTCGTCCACTGGTCTTCAGCGAATATACGATCGAGTTCAACAACGGCTCGAAGGCCAACCTGTTCGCATTTCAGATTTATCAAAACGGCCATCAGGGCGATTTACCAGGAGAGTGATCGCCGAAAAACCGTGGAACATTTCCACGGGCTGACCTCCGGTGTTCGCTTCTGCTCCGAACAATCCCAAAATCGAACGTCCGCAAGGGTGACGGATTGCCAAAGGGCACTTTAAGTCCCTAAGATGACGGGACTTGCTCGTCCTCGCGCAGTGGCATCGCGCATGCGCTAGACGGTCAAAAACGTTGTATCCTTCACACGTCATGAAGACGAACTCTCCACGCGTACTAATTGCTGATGACCAGGCAGATGTTCTCGAAGCCCTGCGGCTGCTGCTGAAGGGCGAGGGATATCAGATCGAATCCGCGGCTTCTCCTTCCGCCATCACGGATGCTCTTGAAGCGCGCGAGTTCGACGCCGTTCTGATGGATCTCAATTACACGCGCGACACGACTTCCGGCGAGGAGGGCCTCGATCTGGTTTCAAGAATTCATGCAATGGAGCCGACGCTTCCGGTCGTCGTGATGACGGCATGGGGCAGCATCGAACTCGCCGTCGCGGCCATGCGTCAGGGAGCGCGTGACTTCGTACAGAAACCGTGGGAGAACCCGCGTCTTCTGACCATCCTGCGCACGCAGGTCGATCTTGGACGCAGCATCCGGAAAGAACAGCGTCTCGAGGCCGAAAACAAGCTGCTTCGCGCCGAAGGGAGCCCGACTTTCATCGCTGAAGCGCCGGCGATGCAGCCCGTATTGCAGTTGATGTCGCGTGTCGGACCGTCGGATGCGAATGTTCTCATCACAGGCGAACACGGTACCGGCAAGGAAGTCATCGCGCGGACGCTTCACATGTTGTCGGCCCGCGCGCCGAAGCCGATGGTAACCGTCAATGTCGGCGGCCTTGCAGAAGGTGTTTTCGAAAGCGAAATGTTCGGTCATGTCAGAGGCGCCTTTACCGACGCAAAACTGGATCGTGTGGGCCGTTTCGAACTTGCCGATAGCGGGACGCTGTTTCTCGACGAGATTGCGAACGTCCCGCTCAATCAGCAGGCCAAGTTGCTGCGCGTGCTCGAGACAGGCGAGCTGGAGCGTGTCGGTTCATCAAAGACGTATAAAGTCGATGTGCGTATTCTTTCGGCGACAAATGCGAACCTTGCCGAGGAAGTTGCGGCAGGCCGATTCCGCGGCGATTTGCTTTTCAGGCTGAACACCATCGAGATCCACCTGCCGCCGCTTCGCGACCGTCGTGAGGACATTCCCATCCTGGCGTCACACTTTCTGAACCAGCACGCAAAACGTTATCGAAAACATCTGGTCGGGTTCGACAGCGCCGCCATGAACGTGATGCGCGAGCACTCCTGGCCCGGCAATGTTCGTGAACTGGATCACGCGATTGAACGCGGGGCCCTCATGGCGCAAAAGAATACGGTCAGCGCGGCGGATCTTGGACTGGGTCCGGCGCCCAATACTTCGCTGCAGACGGCGCGGCTCGAGGACATGAGCATGGAAGAGGTGGAGTCGTTTCTGATTCGCAAAGCTTTGACGCGACACGGCAACAACGTCAGCCAGGCTGCAAACGCGCTTGGTTTGAGCCGCAGCGCGCTGTATCGCAGGATGCAGCGTTACGGGATTTGAGTTTGGCTTCATGTTGATCAAGACCGAAACCAGGAAAGCGCAACCCAAAGGCGAAGTCCATTTTCGCCTCAGCCACGACCGCCGGCTGTTTTTCATGGCGCTGTTGTCGGGGTTTCCGGCTGCCCTGGTGTCATTGATTCTGCTGTGGACGGGCGACTTTCCTCCTCGAGTGCAGTGGACACTCACGACCGTCATTCTGGCCGTATGGCTGGTGCTCGTCAGCGAAATCCGGCAGCGCGTTGTTTTCTCGCTGCAGACCTTGTCCAACATCCTCGCCGCGCTTCGCGAAGGCGACTATTCGATTCGCGGACGCGACAGCCGCAACAACGACGCTCTCGCAGAAGTCACCCGAGAGGTCAACACGCTGGCGCAGACCCTTCGCGAGCAGCGGATGGACGCTCTCGAAGCGACGACGCTGCTCCGGAAGGTCATGGAGGAGATCGACGTCGCCGTTTTTTCATTCGACGGCGAACAGAAGCTCCGTCTTGTGAACCGCGCCGGCGAGCGACTGATCAACATGCCGTCGGAACGGCTGCTGGGTCTTAAAGCGGAAAACATCGGATTGGCGGAATGCCTCAACGAAGGCGCGAAGGCGCGCGTCATCGATGCCGCATTCCCCGGCGAGTCCGGTCGCTGGGAAGTTCGCCGAAGCATGTTCCGCCAGGGCGGTCTGCCGCATCAGTTGCTGGTGCTGTCGAACTTGAGCCGGGCGCTGCGAGAAGAAGAATTGAAGGCGTGGCAGAGGATCGTGCGAGTCATCGGTCACGAACTGAATAATTCGCTCGCGCCGATCAAGTCGATCTCGGGCAGTCTGACGTCGCTTCTACAGAGAGAGTCGCGGCCGACGGACTGGGAAGAAGACATGGTTCGCGGGCTTGCGGTCATCGGATCACGATCCGAGTCGTTGAGCCGTTTCATGGCGGCGTACGCGCGGCTTGCAAAACTTCCACAGCCGAAATTCCAACCTGTCGATATCGGAGAGCTTTTGCGCCGCACTGTGGGATTGGAAACCCGGATGGAAGTGGTCCTCAGGCAAGGACCGGCTCTTATGATTCAGGCAGACAGCGATCAGCTCGAGCAGCTCCTGATCAATCTGATCCGCAACGCCGTCGATGCATCCCTCGAAAACGGCGGAGGAGTGCGCGTGCATTGGGGGCGAACCGCGGGCTATGTCCACGTTGTGGTCCAGGACGACGGGCCGGGCCTTTCCAACACTACCAATCTGTTCGTGCCGTTTTTCACAACGAAGCCGGGCGGTTCGGGTATCGGCCTCGTTTTGAGCCGTCAGATCGCCGAAGCACATGGAGGCACACTCACCCTCGACAACCGCGAAGATGCGCGCGGCTGCGAGGCTCGCTTACGGTTGCGGATTTAGAAAGGGTCAACTTGCATGAATAACTTCGTGTATGCCGCCAGGACACTCCGCAAGAACCTCGGCTTTTCGATGACGACGATTCTGGTTCTCGGGCTGGGCATCGGCGGCACTGTTGCAATTTTCAGCATCGTCAATGCGGTTCTCTTGCGTCCGCTGCCGTACGATCACCCGGACCGGATCGTTCAGCTTTGGGGCAATGTGCAACGCACCGTCGTTGAAAGGCGGGGCGGATCGCTTCCCGATTATCAGGATTGGAAGGCGCAGAGCCATTCGTTCGACGGCCTCGCAGCATTCTGGAATGCGACTGTCACCATGCGAACCGCCAACGAGCGCCTGCCCATCCGCAGTGAGGTCGTCGGCGCGGAGTACTTCAGAATCCTCGGCGTGAAGCCCGTCATGGGGCGTGATTTTCGACCCGAAGAGGAAATGGATTCTTCATTGCCGCCGGTTGCCGTGCTGAGCCACGAAATGTGGCGGCAACGCATGGGTTCGGATCCGGCGATCGTAGGAAAGCCGTTGACGCTGGATTCCGTCAACTACACGATCATCGGCGTTCTGCCTTCTGGATTCCGCGGGATTGGCGATCGCGCTGAAGTCTGGGTCACACCGGCGTCGCTGCCGGAGCGTCTCAGGAACTTCGTGGAACGCGGAACACGCGGCCTCGTTGTTCTGGGCCGGCTGGCGCCTCGAGTAAGCCTGGATCAGGCTCAAGCCGAAATGAATTCTGTTTCGCGCGCTCTGGAGCAGGCGTATCCGGGTACAAACGAGAAACGTGGTGTCGAAGTGGCGTCGCTTGTCGCAGAGACGTTCGGCAATGTCCGTCCGGCCTTGCTCGTGCTTCTTGCTGCGGTGAGCCTGGTTCTGCTCATCGCATGTGCGAATGTGGCGAATCTCATGGTGCTCCGGCTCGAGGCCCGCTACGCCGAGATCGCGGTCCGGGCTGCCCTGGGAGCGTCCCGGCGTGAACTTCTCAAGCGCGTATTCTCAGAGACGCTTCTGTTGTCCGCTGCAGGCGCAGTCCTGGGACTTCTGATCTCCAGCTGGGCCGTGGACCTTGTTCTCGCGTTGAGTCCGATCCAATTGCCAAGCTTTGTTAACGTCACGCTCGATTTCAACGTCATTGTCTTCACCACGGGACTGATGGTGTTTGTCGCTGTCCTCATGACCATTGTGCCGGCTCTCCAGCTTGCGACATCCGACCTCCACGATGCGCTGAGCAACAGTTCATCGAAGACGATCGGCGTTCGTTCGAGCCACCGCGTGCGGAACGCACTCGTCGTGGCCGAAGTAGCGTTGAGTTTTGTGCTGCTGCTGACGTCGGGGCTCCTGATCGAGAGTTTCCGACAGCTGTTGAGCGTCGACGCTGGATTTCAACCTTCGAATCTCCTGACCGTGCGAGTTGGATTTGAAGATCAGATGAAGGTGAAAGCCGAGGCCGTTCGGGAAGCATTGGAGCGCCTTCCAGGAGTTCAATCGGTCGCAACGTCAGACTTCATTCCGTTTTCAGGAGGGCCTGCCGCTTTTTACTACCCGGAAAGCGATCGATTCACGGAAGTGGATGCTTCGACGATGCCACGTACGTATTTCCATTTTGTTACGCCCGGATTCTTTCGGACGATGGGAATGACGCTGCGATCCGGTCGCGACTTCACTCCGGATGACGGTGAGCAGGTCGTGATCGTCAGCGAGAAAGTCGTGCAGCGATTCTGGCCCGGCCAGGACCCGATCGGAAAGCGGCTCAGGATCGGACGCGACAATCCATGGATGAACATTGTAGGTGTCGTGGGCGAAACGAGAATGCGCGGTCTTCCCGAGAACCCGACACCGGATCCGGATATTTACCTCACGTTCAGCAGATTTGGCGGAAACCCGGGCATGCTGATTCGAACCGCAGTTGAGCCGGGAAGCCTGATTCCAACAGTCATCAACGAAATCAAACGCGTGGACAAGATGGCCGTCATTGTTAATGCCGCGACGATGGAGGATTTAATGCGCCCGGGCCTTGCCCGCGCGCGTTTCCTCAGTTCTGTCAGCGGTATTTTTTCAGGAATGGCGCTCGTCCTGGCTCTCGTCGGTATCTATGGCTCCATCTCGTATGCGGTCGCGCAACGCACCCGCGAGTTCGGTATTCGGATCGCCCTGGGGGCGAATCGGAGTGCCGTCCTGCGGCTTGTTCTCAGCCGTAGTTTGTTGCTTGTCGGTGGCGGTATTGTGCTCGGGCTGATCGCGAGTTTCTTCGCAAGCCGCGTGATTTCGAGCTTGTTGATCGGCATCACGGCAACCGCTCCTTCCGTGTTCCTGATTACGGCTCTGTTGATGATCGCGACCGGCGTCGGGGCCGCCTCGATTCCTGCCCGCCGCGCCACGCGCATTGATCCGCTGAACGCGTTAAGGCAGGACTAGCTCCTAAAACGCTAACGCCTGATCCAGGTCCGCGACGAGGTCGTCGGTTGCTTCAATGCCGACCGATAATCGCATGAGTCCATCCGAGATTCCGATCCGGCGGCGTTCTTCGCCGGACATGCCGGAATGCGATGTGGTTGCCGGGCGCGTGATCAGCGTTTCCACGCCGCCGAGACTGGGTGCGTGGATCGGCAGGGTCAGGCGTTTCATGAACTCTTCCGCCTTTGCAAGGCCGCCTTTCAATTCGAAGCTCAACACGCCTCCAAAGCCGTCGAACAACCTTCGGGCGAGGCTGTGTCGCGGGTGACTTTCCAGGCCGGCGTAGTGCACCTTGTCGACGGCGGGATGACGCTGGAGAAAATGCGCGATCGCCAGTGCACTTTCATTCTGAAACCGGACGCGAAGCGCCAGCGTTTTCATGCCTCGATGGAGAAGGGAAGCCGCATGAGGATCCAGTGAGCCGCCCAGATGATCGAGCCGGTGTTTGATTCTGTGCACGAGGTCGGCCCGGCCGATCACAGCGCCGGCGACGATATCCGAATGTCCATTGAGGTACTTCGTGCAGCTGTGCAGTGAAAGATCGAAACCATGTTCGCACGGACGGAAGTTGATCGGGCTGGCGAACGTGTTATCGATCAGCGAGACGAGCCTGTTCGCCCTGGCAAACTCCACCACGGCCGGCAAGTCCTGAATCTGCAACAATGGATTGCTCATCGTTTCCACGTAAACGGCTTTCGTCTTCGGCCGCAAAAGCCGCTTCCACGACGTTGGATCGCCCGCGTCGATGAAATCACAATTGATGCCGAACTCCGGTAAATCCTTCGTGAGCAGATCGTGGGTGCCGCCATAGAGGCAGTCCTGTATGAGCAGATGATCTCCGGCCGATAACGTCGTCAGCAGAGCAGTCGAAATCGCTGCCATGCCGCTCGCGGTGACCAGCGCGGCTTCTGCGTTTTCGAGGGCGGCCAGTTTTTGATGAAGGACGTCGTGATTCGGTGTGTTGTTCAGCCGGATGTACTTCAGATCATGATAATCCGTCTCGTTCGCATATTCGAAGTTGGCCGATTGAAAAACGGGCATGCTGACGGCCCCGAGAATTCTCGGCCTCGGCTCGCCGGAGTGGATGAGTTTTGTATCGAGACGCAGAGATTGTTTGGTCATGGGTTCAAATGATACCTGCGTTGGAAAAGCGGATGCGCAAAGACGACGCCACAGACGATGGCCACGCCTAAGTAAAAGCCGGGATGCAACTCGCGTTGTTCACCGAGCAAAAGGATGGCAAGGATGATCGCGTACACCGGTTCCATGTTCACAGCGAGAGCTGTCGTGAAAGCGCTCAGCCGGCGCAAGGCCACCAGAGACAGAGCGAACGGAAGCAGCGTGCATCCCATGGCCAATGCCAAAAGCAGTATGGCGTCGTGCGCATTCGGCCGGACGAAAACGGCCTCCGGCATTACCGGCGCCAGCGCCCCGAGAAAGATCGCGCCTGCGGCCATTTCCAGTCCGGTGATACTCAGCGCGTTGCCGTGTTCGATATATCGTTTGTTCAGCGTGCCGAATACGGCCATGAGTAATGCAGATACGATCCCGATGCCCAGCCCGGTTCGCATCTGCTCTGGAATGCCTCCAACAACCAGAACGATGCCGGGAATGACGGCCATACCGAAGACGAGTTCGCGAGGATCGAACCGATGCCGGGTAAACAGCGGCTCAATGAGTGAAACGAACACCGGCGCCAGCGCCATGCAAGTCGCGCCGACCGAAGCATTGGCGAGTTTGATCGATGCATAGAACGTCAGCCAGTGCAGCGCGACGATCACTCCAATGCCGGCGTACACTGCGATCATCCGCGGCGGCAGCGCCGCAAGGCTTTTCCAGAATCTCGGTAAAAGGAACAGGGCGATCGTGACCAGAGTCATTCGCCACCAGACCAAAGGAAGGGCGGGCAAAGAGATCGACTTGCCGAGGATTGCTGTGAAGCCCCACAGCAACACACAAAAGTGGATCTGCAGGAGCGCGCGTGTCGAAGAACCCATGTTCAGTCTGTCCATTAAGGCATTGAAAAACCACAAATGGTGAGTCGAAAATCTTCCGTATATGATGAATTACAGAGGATGCTCTCTACTTCTTGCTCTCATTACGATCGGTGCATTCATGAATACACTTACTGCCCAGGAACGTGACCGCGCAAAAATCGACGAAAAATACAAATGGAGCCTCGCGGATCTCTATGAATCGGACGCGGGCTGGCGTGCCGCCAAAGACAAGTTTTCCGCCGAGTACCCTCAGCTCGGGCAATACAAGGGCCGGCTGACTTCGTCGGCATCGACCCTTGCAGAGGCGCTCGAGAAACAGTCATCTCTCGCGAGGGAATTCGCGCGGCTGTACGTTTATGCGGGCATGCTTGCCGACCAGGACACCCGCGACTCCGAACACCAGGGCATGCGGCAGCAGATGTCCCAGCTTGCCGCCAGTTTCAGCGCCCAGTCCGCTTACATGGAGCCTGAAATCCTGAAGGCCGACAAGACTCTCGTCCAGAAGTTTCTCGCGGCTGAACCGCGTTTGACGGTCTATCAGTTCTATCTCGAAGATGTCATCCGACGCGCGCCCCACACACTGTCGGATGCGGAAGAGAAGCTTCTCGCGGATCTAGGTCCGGTCGCCGGCGCATCATCGAATGTTTACAACATCCTCTCGAACGCAGATTTTCCCTATCCGACCGTGACTCTCAGCGACGGGCGTTCGGTGAAGCTCGACCAGGCGGCATACGCGGACCTTCGCGCGCTTCCAAATCGGGCGGACCGTGAAAAGGTCATGGCCGCTTTCTTCGCCGCTCTCGGCTCGTTCAACAGGACGTACGGCACGACGATGAACGGGGAAGTCCAGAAGGTCCTCTTTATGGCCAGGGCGCGAAAGTATTCGACTGCGCTCGAAGCTTCACTCGACGCTCCGAACATTCCTGCTCCGGTTTACGCGCGACTGATCGACGGCGTTAATAAGCACCTGCCCTCGTTTCATCGCTATTTGAAGCTGCGCCAGAGGATGATGGGCCTCAACGAACTTCATTACTACGATCTGTACGCGCCGGTTGTCTCATCCGTGAACCTGAGATATTCGCCTGAAGAGGCAGAGAAGCACGTGCTGGCGGCAGTGGCTCCGCTCGGAGCCGATTATCAGGCGACGATACGCCGCGCGTTCAACGAGCGCTGGATCGATCTGTTCCCAAGCGAAGGCAAGCGTGCCGGAGCATATTCGAACGGCGGAGCATACGATGTCCATCCGTACATGCTGATCAATTACAACAGCAAGTACGACGACGTCAGCACACTGGCACATGAACTCGGCCATACCATGCAGAGCCACTACTCGAACACGCTGCAGCCGTTCCCGCTGGCCGATTACCCCATCTTCGTGGCCGAAGTCGCGTCGACGTTCAACGAGGCTCTGCTGATCGATTACATGCTGAAGAACATCAGAGACGACGATACCCGCCTGTCCCTGCTCGGCAGCTATCTCGAGAACATCAAGGGCACTGTTTTCCGCCAGACGCAATTCGCGGAATTCGAACTACGGATGCACGAGATGGCGCAGGAAGGCCAGCCGATCACCGGTGACGCGCTCTCGAAGCTCTACATGAACATCACGAAACGCTACTACGGCCACGACCAGGGAATCTGCATCGTCGACGATTACATCGCCCATGAATGGAGCTTCATTCCGCACTTCTATCGTGACTTCTACGTTTTCCAGTACGCGACGTCATTCACAGCGTCGACTGCCCTGGTCGATAAGGTGAAATCCGGCGATGCCGAGGCCAAACGTCGCTACCTTGCATTCCTGGGCGCCGGCGGATCGAAGTATCCCATCGACCTGCTCAAAGACGCCGGCGTGGATATGACCACGGACGAGCCGCTGGAACTCACGATGAAGGAAATGAACCGGGTGATGGACGAGATCGAAGCGATCCTGGCGAAGCGTTCCGTGCCGGCGCGGGAATAATCGAAATGGCGGACGCGGATCTGAAGACGCAGATGAATCAATTGATTCGGGGATACTGGACGACACAGGCGATCTTTGTCGCTGCGGAACTCGGAATCGCGGACATGCTTGCGGACGGACCGAAGCATCCGAGCGAGCTTGGTGAACGGGCCGGTGTCAAAGGCGACATGTTGTATCGTGTTTTACGCGCGCTCGCGAGTATCGGGATTTTCGCCGAGGACGGCGAAGGCCGCTTCCGATTGACTCCGTTGGCGCAGACGCTTCAAGGAGAGAGCGGCCAGCGGGCATACGCGCGGCTTCATGGCCAGGAGCTGTATCGATCGTGGTCGAAGCTGCTCGCCGTGGTCCGATCGGGTGATGCGGCTTTCGTGAAAGCGTATGGTTCGAGCGCCTTCGAGTACTTCGGCTCTAACCCCGAGCGTGGAGCCGTCTTCGACAGGGCGATGCAGGGCCATCATGGCTCGGAAGCCGATCCGATGCTCGATGCGTATGACTTTTCAATCTTCAGAGAGGTTGTGGATGTCGGCGGGGGCAATGGCTCGCTGCTCGCGGCCATCCTCAAACGGCATTCCGCCATGCGCGGAGTGCTATTCGATATGCCGGCGGTGATCGATCGGGCGCGAGGCGCGATCGATAGTGCCGGATTGCGCGAACGTTGCAGGATCGCTGGAGGCGACTTTCTCGAATCCGTTCCGTCCGGCGCGGACGCTTATCTGTTGCGTCACGTCGTTCACGATTGGCGTGACGAGGACGCCGCGCTGATTCTCAGGAATTGCCGGAACGCCATGCAGCCGAATGGAAAGCTACTGGTGGTGGAGATTGTGGTTCCCGCGGGCAATGATCCGAGCTTCGCGAAGTGGATGGATCTCATGATGGTGACGTACGGAGGAAAAGAACGCAGCGAGAAGCAGTACCGTGAGTTGTTCGCTCTGGCCGGATTGCAGCTCACGCGCATCGTCTCGACGACTGCGGGGATCAGTGTTATCGAAGGTGTTCATGCCTGAAGGTGTGAGGACAATATGCTGACGACAACTGGAAAAGCCACAACGGATGCCGAGGAATTCATCGAAGCGTCGCGAGTGTTTCTGAAAGACGATTTTCTTGCGAAGGTGAAGTACTGCCTGGAAGAAATGCCCGAGGCGGATATCTGGTGGCGTCCGAACGAGCAGTCGAACAGCGTCGGGAATTTGATCCTGCATTTGTGCGGGAATATGAAGCAGTGGGTCCTGCAGTCCATGGGCGGCGTGCAGTTTGCTCGCGATCGGGACCGCGAGTTTTCAGAACGGCGGCCCGTATCGAAGGCCGAACTGATCGCCGACATCGATTCGACGGTGAGCGGCGTTGTGAAGGTCCTGGCAGAACTGCCGCCGGGCACGCTCCTAAACCGCTTTCCAGTGCAGGTCTACTCGACGTCGCGGCTTCAGGCGATCTATCACGTCGTGGAGCACTTCAGCTATCACCTCGGCCAGATTCTGTATATCTACAAAATGCGGACCGGCAAGGATCCAGGCTTCTACCAGATGTTGACGAAACGCTGATTCTGGCCGGCCCCCTTGCTCCGCCCCGACGGCCCGCCTATATTGGAAATTGAAACGGGTTCGCCGGCGGGAGTCCCTGTCGGAGCTCTTGCCCCGACCTACAAGAAAAACGGTCGCTCGCTGACCGGGAACCCGTTTCCCTCGCTAATTTCCCTCCGCGGTTTGGTTATAATGACTCGGTTACATGAATGGCGCCGTACCCAAGTGGTAAGGGAGAGGTCTGCAAAACCTTTATGCATCGGTTCGAATCCGATCGGCGCCTCTTAATTGATAATTGAAGAGTTACCATTGGTTTTCGCTTCGGACAAATTGGCGGGATTTTCGGCAATTTGCCGCGCCGCGCTCACTCTCTCCAATCGCTTCACGCGCCAGCCTGAGTTCACTGCTCCCGGCATGGGACATTACAGATGTGTTTACATGCGCGCGAGTTGGCTAGAGAATCGTTTCGCAATGCAAAGTTTGTTTCTTGCCCTCATTCTCATGGCGCCACTGCAGGTGGCGCCGTCGCGCACCATGGATGAGACTGTGGCGCCCGGCGACAATTACGATCAGGCGGAATTCCGGCTATGGCTGCCGGAGGGGTTGGCCAGCGTGCGCGCAATCGTCATCATTACGCCGGGAGGCAATGGAGACGGCCGTCCGCAAGTCGAATATGCTCGCTGGCAGGCGTTCGCTGTGAAGAATAAGGTCGCCCTTGTCGGATGCCGTTTTACCGACAAGCCGGACCCCCAGGACAAAAGCCGTCGGGTGGACCTCGTTGACGGACAGGTAGAAAACTATAGGAATGCCTCGCGTGGAAGCGGGAAAGCGCTCGAGACCGCTCTCACCGCGTTTGCGAAGCGATCGAAACATCCGGAACTGGCGACAGCGCCGCTGCTGTTATGGGGAATGTCCGCCGGCGGCATTTTCAACTACGAGTTTGTCGCGTGGAAGCCGGAGCGTGTCGCGGCTTTCGTCGTGAACAAGGGCGGGATTTACTATTCCGCGCTCTTATCGCGGGAAGCACGGAATGTGCCGGGCATGCTGTTCATCGGCGGTAAGGATGTGGACTCGGCGATCAGCTCGATCACGGGCTTGTTCGCAATGAACCGGAGCGTCGGCGCGCTTTGGGCGCTGGCCAATGAACCCGGGGCGAGGCATGAAGTCGGACGTTCGTTGGAACTCGCAAGAATATTCTTTGAAGACGTGTTGTCGGCGCGAGTGGCGCCGGCGCTCCGGCCGATGTTGGAAAGCGACGGCTTTGTTGCCGACCTGAAGACGAAAACATTCCAGCCCGCCGGAGTCTTGACGCCTGGCGATCCTCGTTTGACGTCGTGGCTACCTACGGAGCGGGTCGCGCGCGCGTGGCAGGCAATGGAGACGGGAGAGAATTTCGAGCGTTAGATTCTCTCTACCCAAACGGCGCTAAGATGCTCCACGTTTTGAAATCGAATGCTATTCACGCACGGCCGCGCGCCTCTTAACGCGGAAAATCGGATTTGGTACTGCGCAGGATTTCCAGGATCGCTGCCCGATCGGGCGCGGAAAGATGCGCGAAGTCGCGGCTTTTGTCCTTCCCACTTAAAACATCGACGAGCCTGCCGTAAACGTATGTCTTCATCTTCTCCGGCATTCCATCGAACGCTTTGCTGTAAATCAGGTAACTGAGCGGGTATCGGAAGAGCCTTGTCTTGAGATCGAAGTCGCGCAGGGATCGTCCCTGAGTATCTCGCGGACCGCGACCGGAGAAGTCGGCCGCAAAACTCGACGTGCCACGCACCGGTTCCTTCAATGGCGCGGCGTCAACAAACAGCATGGACTGAACCAGACGTTCGCCCACGTCGCGCGGGTCCGCGTCGGGCAACCCGCTTGCCAGCGCAAAAAGGTTGTGGACCTCGACCTGATGCCCAAGGACCATGAGCGCAACGATATCGCTGTGCACGCTCGGATATCGCGACGTATCGAAGCGGCTGCTGAGGTCGGTCACATTAAGGGACTTCGAGAAATCGACTCGCGAAAGATTGCCTGTAACGGTTAGCGGCGTTCTCAAAGCCACGTTGCCGAGATGGCGTTGTGAGCCGTGAGTTCCAGTGACATACCATCCGCCCCATCGTTCGGCTAGTGGCGTTTGATCGGTCGTGGGAAACGGAAATGTCCCTTCGACATTGCCTTTCTCGTCGGGAATCACCGAGGAGACGACAAGCTTTGGCACGAACTTCTTCGATTCCTGTGAAAAATGACATGCGGAGCAGATGTGTCCCGTCACGCGTTCAAACTCCGGTCGACCATCGTTTTCCTGGCTCAAGGCGTAGAAGACCGAACCGCGCGCTGAATCGACGGACATGATCTCGATGCTGCTCGCGCCCTGAACCCATGCCGCATAAACATCATCATTGAAATAGATGGCGCGCGGGCTGGCGGGTGAGATCCCTTCCGATTGCAGGCTGGTTTTCGAGAAAACCAGCGTCTGCGACGAAACAGGAATATCGAGGGTTTTCAGGAGCGACGGCAGATATCCCTGTTTGGCGTCGTACGTCAGTCGAGCAGTTCCGGCTTTCAGGCGTTGCCCCAGATCGCCGACAGGATCTTCGCCAAGCGCCAGGACCGGCAGGAAAAGAAGAAGGACAGTTAGAATAAGTCGAACACTTTTCATGACGCTCGAATCTACCATAGCGTTTGAATCCTATGCGCGCTGAAGACATTCATCAAGTTGTTCGAATCCTTCGAAAGGAAGTCCGGCAGTGGCCGCTTCCTGCCATCGGTCATTATGTCGAGTCTCCGTTCACGACATTGATTTCCTGCATCCTCAGCCTGCGCACTCAGGACAAAACGACGAACGCTGCGAGCGAGAGAGTGTTCCAGATTGCGGTCACGCCAAAGCAGATGCTTTCCACGCCTGTCAGCGTCATTCAGAAGGCGATCTATCCGGTGTCGTTTTACCGCGTGAAAGCCAGGACGATTCACGCGATTTGCGAACAACTGCTCGACCGTTATCACGGAGAGGTCCCATCGAACCTCGAAGAGCTTCTGGAGTTGCCGGGCGTTGGCAGGAAGACTGCGAATATCGTCGTGACACTGGCATTCGGCAAAGCCGGAATCGCCGTCGACACACACGTGCACCGCATCTCCAACCGTCTTGGATATGTGAAGACCAAGGCTCCAGACGACACCGAGATGGCGCTTCGAAAGAAGCTGCCGCGCAGGTACTGGCTCATCTACAACGATCTCCTTGTGGCGTACGGACAGAATCTTTGCAAGCCGATCAGTCCGATGTGTTCGAAGTGCAAGATTGCCGTGTACTGCCGGCGTGTGGGTGTTACGACGCGTCGCTGATCAAGGCCGCGAGTTTTTCCAATAGCTCGAGGCGGAGTTCGCTGGCTTCGGCGAATTCCTTGAGCTGCGCTGATTCGAGGTTCACACGACGGGAACAGGCGTTGCAGCCGTCGCTGGCGTACAGCATCTGATCTTTCCTGGAATACGCCAGCATCCGCGGTGATTCGCTGTCGCGAAGGATGCGGCCGTTTTTCTCATACGCATCGGGATCCACGATCCAGACGTCGGGGTTCGCGAGGTGTTGCGAGGAGACGACCTGTCGAATGGAATCCGCGTCGAATTGAATCAGGTCGGACGCCTCCTGTGTCAGCTTCCGGTCTCGAAAGAAGTTCATTTCTCCAGTTCGCCGGCGACGATATTGAGCGAGCCCAGCGCCGCGACGGCATCCGAAAGATAGCCGCCCTTCACCATGTGATTGAAGGCCTGGAAGATGTAGAAGCAGGTGCCGCGGCATCGCAGCCGATATGGGCGCTTGGAGCCGTCGCTGATCAGATAGAACCCAAGTTCCCCGTTTGCCGCTTCCCAATAGGAATAGACCTCGCCGATCGGCGGCAGAATCCCGTCCTGAATCAATTCGAAGTGGTTCATGAGGTCTTCGATATTTGAATACACGCCTTTCTTAGGCGGAAGACTGATGCGTCTGTCATCGATCTGGACAGGACCCGAAGGGAGATTCTCGAGTGCCTGCCGGATGATGCGCAGGCTTTGCCGGATTTCTTCCATGCGGACGAGGTACCGATCGTACACATCGCCGCGCTCGCCAACCGGGACGTCGAATTCGAACTTGTCGTAGTCGTAATTCGGAAACCACTTTCGAACGTCGTACGGAACGCCGCAGGCACGAAGCGTCGGACCGGTGAAGCCCCAGTCGATAGCATCTTCCGCGGAGACAGGCGTAATGCCCTCGGTGCGCATTTTGAAAATCTTGTTGTGGCGATTCATCTTTTCGAGGTCGTCCACGTATTTCGGAATGGTGTCGAGCAACGTGCGCGAGCGCGCCACGAAGTCTTCAGGAATATCGTCTGCGAGGCCGCCGATGCGGACATAGCTGACCGTAAGACGTCCGCCGCAGCAGGATTCGATCAGGTCGTAGATTTCTTCGCGTGGCCGGAAGCTGTACCAGAAGTTGCTGATGGCGCCGAGGTCCACCAGGTTGGTCCCGATACACACGAGGTGATCCGCGATGCGGCTGAATTCCGAAAGGATCACACGGATGTACTGCGCTCGCTTCGGAATTTCGACGCCAAACATCTTTTCGACGGACATGGCGTACGCGACGCCGTTCATCATCGCCGACATGTAATTGAGCCGGTCCGTGTAGGGAATGACCTGCCAGTACATGTGCGTCTCGGACATTTTCTCGAAGCAACGGTGCAGATAGCCGATCTCGGTGTCTGCATCGATGATCCTCTCGCCATCGACCGCGACCTGAAGACGAAAGGTTCCGTGCATTGCCGGGTGCTGCGGTCCGACGTTCAGAATCTGCGGATGCGCGATTCCCATGGATTCGGCATATTTTTTGGCGCGCTCCACAACCGGCAGATCGTCCGTCTCCGTGCACGGCGTCCGCTGTCCCGGCGGAAAGTCTTTTCGCAGCGGATGACCGACGAACTGCGAGTGCGTGAGGATGCGCCGCAGGTCGGGGTGACCTTTGAACCGAATGCCGAACATGTCGTAGGCTTCGCGCTCGGACCAGTCCGCGCCTTTCCAGACATCGATGGCCGTATCGATCGTCGGATCATCTTCCGGAAGCGGTACTTTCAGCCGAAGACGATGTTTGTTCGAGAGCGACAGCATGTGATACACGACGTCGTATCGCGCCGCGCGCTCCGAAAGGTGGTCGACTGCCGTGATGTCGAGCAGCATTTTGAAATCGAACTCGGAGTCGTGTTTGAGCGAGCGCAGGATCTGCTTCACGCGTTCGCGTTTGACCGTGATGGAAAGGTCTCCGCGAAACTCCCGCATGCTGATGATGTCATCCGGAAACTTCTGCTTGAACGCGTGTGCGATGGGGCCCTGGACGTCCTGATTCTCATCCAGGAATCTCACCAGCGAGCGCGGCGGACCGCTTAGTCCGTGCACGGTGGCGTCGATTTCGGGCGTTTTGAGAGTGGTCATCCGGGGGTGACGTTCGTAAGAGAGGCGCGTGTCGTTTTCGACCTGCTGTTGGAGCTTGATGACGGCGTCGAGCACGGCTTCGGGAGTCGGCGGACAGCCCGGAATGTAAACGTCCACCGGAATAATCTCGTCGATTCCCTGCATGACGTGATACGCCCGATAAAAGCCGCCGCACGTGGCGCATGCGCCCATCGAGATGACCCATTTCGGCTCGGCCATCTGATCGTAGATTTGCTTGAGAACGGGGCCCATTTTGTCGTTAATGGTGCCGAGAACCATCAGGACGTCCGACTGCTTGGGTGAGAACCGCACAACTTCCGAACCAAAACGGGCGATGTCGTAATGCGCCGACACTGTCGCCATGAATTCGATCGCACAGCATGCCGTTCCGAACGGATACGGCCAAAGCGAACTTTTGCGAGCCCAATTCACGAGCGAGGCGTAACTGGTGGTGAAGAAATTTTCGTGCTCTCTCTTTGTCTCGACTTCGGCGACACTCATAACCTTCGATTGTAGCATGCAGAAATGAAACAGGTTCTGGCCGTCCTGATGACCTTCCTGCCGCCTCGGTATCGCGCCGAAGGCGCCAGGCTGCGATCTCACGCGATGGTCGCGGCGATCGTTCAAATGGGTGCTGCCATGGGATACCTGGTGTATCGCTTCTACATCTTCAGCTGGATCCGCGCAGGAATCATCGACGGTCCGGGCTTTTACAGTCCGACAAACATCTGGGACGTCAACGGGAGAAAGGGCGGCGGCATTCTGATGATGGCCGAGTTCCTATTCGATCCGTTGAATGTGTTCCTGCTCTATCTGTTTCTTGAAGGGCACATTCGGTATTGGGCCGCGCGCATTTCCAATCAGATCATCGGAACGCTTCCTCTTTATCCGATTTCAGCAATCCATGGTCTCTTCGATAAGGCAAAGTACCGCCGTTACGTCGGGCCGCTGGTTGCAGATGAAGTCGTGGGCGGTGGCTCGGGATATGACCTGAAGGTTTACAGCTGTCGAGCGAAGCTCCACTGGAATCCTTACATGGCGATCGAATTCGAAGGCCAGTTCTTTCAGAAATTCAAGGAGGAGTATGGCGCGCCGCCTCGCCGCTTCATTTACTACCTTCGAAAGAGCAAGCCTGGGCATGTCGCCGCCGTCGTCGATCGTTACCAGATCGACTCCGTTTTGAAACTGGAACCGAAAAAGTGGGCCGGTACCCCGACCTTGCTCGATGCGGCATTGCCCGAACGGAAGCTGCCGCCGTTGGTCAGGGACGAAATCGTGCGCAGCGTCGGGGCGCGGCTCGACTATGACGTTAAGGTTTACAGTTGCCGGCCAAAAAAGAATTGGAACAAACATGTCACAATCGAGCTCGAAGGAAAGTGGTATCAGTTGATCCGCGATGAACCCGGTTCGAACCCGCGTCCTTACGTCTACTACCTTCGCATGGCTTCTCCGACGCATTCCGCCGCAGTGATTCGGCAATACACTCCGGATGATGTTCTCCGAGAATAGGACTTGAAACGCATTTTGCTGTCGGTCTTTTTCCTATAGAATCGGCCAACGTACAGGATGTATGTCGTACGACTAGATGCCCAATAATCCAGATCAGCCGACTCCTGGCTCCGCGCCTCAGGGGTCGCAAACGTCGGCTGGCGCGGCACGCATGCAGCCCATGGAAGCGGATGCAGCACGACAAACCGACGATCGCCTGCGTATTGTCGCTGCCGGAGTCACCTCCGCTACCGGTGAAGCTTTCTTTCGATTACTAGCTCAGCACTTGTGCCACGCGCTGAAAATGGATCTCGCGTGCATCGGTGAGTTGCACGAAAAGAAGCAGGGCGTCGTCCAGACCATTGCGATGTTCGACGGGGCGCAGTTCTCCGAGGGGTTGGAGTACATGCTTGCCGGCACTCCCTGCCGCGAAGCAGTGACTGTGGGCCGCTGCTCATATCCGCGCGACGTTCAGGGCGCATTTCCTCTGGACCAGATGCTGGTCGACATGGGCATTCAGAGCTACTTCGGAGTTGCTCTGAAAGGTTCGACCGGCGACCCAATGGGCGTCATGTCGGTCATGAGCCGGGCTGCAGTGGAGAACGTCAACAGCGCCGAAACGATCCTGAATATTTTCGCTGCTCGCGCTTCCGCGGAGCTGGAACGACGTCGCTCGGAACGCGCGCTGCACGACAGTGAGATCCGGAACCGGGCGATCCTCAGCGCGTTGCCCGATACGATGTTTGTCCTGGATCGCCAGGGCGTCATCCAGGATTTTTACGCGAAGGATCCCGGCCAGATGAACCTGAGGCCGGAATCGATCCGCGGAAGCAAACTCGATGCGGTCCTGTCGCCGGAATTTGCCGGACTCATATTGCAGTCTTCCACATCACTCGAGGCGGACAACGCCGCCGTCGTGGAGTATTCCCTGCAGGTGTCGGGGCAATGGCGCTACTACGAAGCACGGACAGTCCACTTCGGTGACGACAAGTTTCTCAGCATCGTTCGCGATGTTACCAGCAGAAGACGTGCCGAATCCGATTTGAAGGAGAGCCGGCGGTTCGCGCAGCGGATTGCCGACACGACGCCCAGCGTCTTGTTCGTCTACGACCTCATCGAACGGCGCAACGTCTATGCGAACAAACGGACCATCGACGCCATTGGATACACGGCGAAAGAAGTCGAAGAGATGGGCCAGAACTTCATTCCGCAGTTGATGCACCCGGAAGACTTCGCCATGTTGCCCGCGCTTGCGCAGGAATACGCTACCCGTGAGGATGGCGAGGTTTTTGAACACATCTTCAGGTTGAAGCACAAGAATGGCCAGTGGCGCTGGCTTCACCGCACCGCAACGATTTTCAGCCGGATGCCCGACGGCAGCCCAAAACAAATCCTGGGTGCGGTTACCGACATCACCCGGTTCAAGCAAAGCGAGCGAGAGTTGCAGGAACTTTCGGCGCGGTTGCTTAGCGCGCAGGATGAAGAGCGCCGGCGCATTGCCCGAGAGCTTCATGACGCGACAGGTCAAAACCTCACAGCGATGGGTCTTCACCTGGAAACGATCGAGAGATCTGAAGGGCTGGACCCCGACATCAAACGCGTTATTGGTGAATGTCGAAGGCTTTGCAAAGTATCTCAAAACGAGATACGCACTTTGTCGTACCTGCTGCATCCGCCCGAACTCGATCTGCTTGGGCTGGTCGGTGCTTTGCGATGGTATGTCGAAGGGTTTGAGAAACGGACAGGGATTGATGTCCGTCTGGAGATCCGGCAGGACATCGGCCGTTTGGCGTCTGATCTGGAAACCGACCTCTTTCGTGTCGTTCAGGAAGCGTTGACGAACATCGTTCGCCACTCCGGCAGCAAAACGGCGGTTATTCGACTGCAGAAAGACGAGGCAGCGCTCATTCTGCAAATCGAAGACAGTGGTCGCGGCTTGCCGAGTATGACCGATGAAGCCCCGAAGGGTCCTGCGGCGGGTGTAGGAATCCCCGGGATGCGTGAAAGGCTCCGCCAGCATCGAGGCTCTCTGGAAATCACCTCTTCAAGTCAGGGAACGATCCTTGCGGGTATTGTTCCTCTCGGGCCGCAGAGAAAGGAATCGCTGTAGATCAGGCGCTGAAGCTGTGACTGACAGCGTAATGCGCGTCGCACACCTTCGGGAACATCGCGCGAGATCCGGCGTCCTCGAAGCATTCGTCCGCATAGCTGCACATCGTGAAAAACGGCAGATCCCGCGTCAGTTCGTCCCAGAGGCATTCGAGTTCAGCGGCAGCTTCGAAGTTTCCCTCACGCAACAATGAAGGGGCCATTTCGCCAAACACAGTCAGCCGCGCTTGCGGCCCTCGGGCCGAAATACGTACACGATCCAGCTCGGAAGTTATACCGGCGAGCAGATTGGCATCAGGCCGTCCATTCCGCATGAAGTTCGCCAGCGACTCCGCAGCGTCCTTCACGATGTATTGACCTTGCGCCGCCAGTGCGTCAGGGTCAATCCCCCGTTCTTTAAGCCGCCGGGCAATACCTGTTCGCGTCTCTTCGGAACCGATGACGACCATCAGTTCACCGGATCGAAGGATGCCGCCGACGAACCGGCTTGCTTCATCCAGGAAGTATTTGTCGTTCATATGGAACTGAACCGCGTGCCCGCTTGCTGCAGCGGATAACGACGTGAGGGAGGGAACGAACAAACGTCCTGCCAGCGCATGGTCTATGGCGCTGACCAGGTTTGAATAAATATCGCTCTTGAGAACGTAGCCTTGCGCTCCTGAAGTGATCGCTGCGGCGACATAAGCATCGCTCTCGTACATGGTCAGCAGCACAACTTTGGCGCGCGATCCGGCGCGGCGGAGTTCCTGGAGCGTTTGAAACCCATCGAGTTCGGACATCCGGATGTCCAGGACGACGACGTCGGGATCAAGACGCAGCGACAGATCGAGCGCCTGCCGCCCGTCTTCGGCTGTTCCGACCACGTTGAAATCGGATGCAAGCAGACGAGTGACGATTTCCAAAACCTGTTTGTGATTATCGGCAAGAACGACGCTCGGACGGGTATCGACATTTGAACCGTTGGAGGGGATTGTGCAGCGGGGTAACACGCAAGAGAGAATAGATCAACGTTGCGTATCTAACCACAAGTAGTTTTGTTAAATCAGATTCTGTCGAAGCCATCGTTCGACTTCTTCGAAATCCATTGCTTTCCGGCGGCCATAATCTTCGAGTTGGTCGCGTCCAATCTTTCCGATGCTGAAGTAGTCGGCTGCCGGATGGGAAAAATAGAGACCGGAAACGGAAGCGGCCGGCAGCATCGCGTAATTCTCCGTGAGCTGGATTCCGGTGTTTCTCTCCGCGGCCAGCAGGGCAAAGATCGTCTTTTTCTCCGTGTGATCAGGCAAGGCCGGATAGCCTGGCGCCGGCCGGATGCCGCGATATCGTTCCTTGATCAGATCCATAATCGACAGGCTCTCACCCTGACCGTAACTCCATTCTTCACGCACCTTTTTGTGCAGCAGTTCTGCGAAGGCTTCAGCCAGACGATCCGCCAGGGCTTTGGCCATGATCGCGCTGTAGTCATCATGTTCCTTTTCGAATCGCGCGCAGAGCGCATCAACGCCTTCACCTGCAGTAACGGCAAACGCTCCAACGTAATCGGGAATACCCGCTGATGTCGGAGCCATAAAGTCCGCGAGCGCAAGATTGGATTCTCCTTGCGCCTTCCGGAGTTGTTGCCGCAGCGTATGAAACGTTGCCACGACGTGCTGCCGCGCCTCGTCCGCAAAAACCTGGATATCGTCGCCGGCGCTGTTCGCGGGCCAGAAACCGTACACTGCTCGCGCGCGGATTAGCTGCGATTCAACGATTTGTTCCAGCAGGCGCCAGCCATCCTGAAAAAGCTCTTTTGCCTTCGGTCCGACGACGGCGTCTTCGAGGATGCGCGGATAGGTTCCCTTCAGTTGCCATGCGTGAAAGAACGGCGACCAGTCGATAAACGGCACCAGAGCGCTGAGCGGAAAGTTCTCCATAACCCGAACGCCAAGGAATGAAGGCCGGGGCGGTTTTTCGGGCGCCTTCCAGTCGAGGCGCAGCCGCCGCTCGCGGGCGTCATCCAGCGTGAGGAGCGCGACCTCGGTTCGACTGCGCAAGTATTTCTCCCGGAGATTCTCCTGATCCCGCTTGTTGTTCTGGACGTAGTCGGGTTGTGTTTGCCGATTGATGAGACGGCTGACCACGCCGACTGCGCGCGACGCGTCGAGAACGTGTACAACCGGTGGATCGTAGGCCGGCGCGATCCGTACCGCTGTATGCATGGCGCTCGTCGTGGCTCCGCCGATCACAAGCGGAATCTTGAATCCCTGGCGCTGCATTTCCGCGGCGACGTGGACCATTTCGTCCAGTGACGGTGTGATCAGTCCGCTCAGACCGACGACATCCACATCGCGTTGCACCGCCGTTTCGAGAATCCGTTCCATCGGGGCCATAACCCCAAGGTCGATCACTTCGTAGTTGTTGCAGGCGAGCACGACTCCCACGATGTTCTTGCCGATGTCGTGAACATCCCCTTTGACTGTCGCCAGAAGGATCTTCCCCTGATATGTCCTCTCGCCGGCTTTCTTGTCGGCTTCCATATAAGGAATGAGTTGCGCCACCGCTTTCTTCATGACGCGCGCGCTTTTGACGACCTGCGGCAGAAACATCTTGCCGGCGCCGAACAGGTCGCCGACAACGTTCATGCCGTCCATCAGCGGACCCTCGATCACAGTCAGCGGCCGTTCGTATTTCCGGCGTGCTTCTTCCACGTCCTGTTCGATGTAGTCGACGACACCCTGAATCAAGGCATGCTTCAATCGCTCTTCGACCGGTTGGTCACGCCATGCATTTACGCGGGCTTCCGTCTTGACGCCTTTCTCCGTCGAGTCGGCAAAGGCCAGCAGCCGTTCGGTGCCGTCCGGCCTCCGGTTGAAAAGGACGTCCTCGACCAGTTCCAGGAGATCTTTGGGAATGTCCTCATACACGGCGAGCTGACCGGCGTTCACGATTCCCATGTCGAGACCGGCTCGGATCGCGTGATAGAGAAATGCGGAATGCATGGCTTCGCGAACGACTTTGTTGCCGCGAAACGAAAACGAAATATTGCTGACGCCTCCGCTGACTCTCGTCAGCGGCAAGGCCTCTTTGATACGGCGGGTCGCTTCGATGAAGGCGACTGCGTAGCCGTTGTGTTCTTCAATACCGGTCGCAACAGTCAGGATGTTGGGGTCGAATATGATGTCCTGCGGAGGAAATCCGACATCCTCGGTCAGAATGCGGTAGGCGCGTGTGCAGATTTCGATCTTGCGTTCAAGCGTGTCGGCCTGACCCCTTTCGTCGAATGCCATGACGACGACGGCCGCGCCGTAACGACGAATCGTGTGGGCATGGGTTTTGAATGTTTCTTCGCCTTCTTTCAGGCTGATCGAGTTCGCGATGCCCTTGCCCTGGACGCATTTCAGGCCGGCCTGGATAACCGACCATTTGGAGCTGTCGACCATGACCGGAACACGCGCGATATCAGGCTCTGTTGCGATCAGGTTCATGAATTGTGTCATCGCCGCTTCCGAATCGAGCAGGCTCTCGTCCATGTTGACGTCGATGATCTGCGCGCCGTTTTCCACCTGATCCCGCGCGACGCTGATCGCTTCTTCGTATTGTCCGGCCAGAATGAGTTTTGAGAATTTAGGCGAACCCGTGACGTTCGTCCGTTCGCCGATATTCACGAAACTGAGATCCGGCCGGAACGTCAGCGGCTCGAGTCCGCTCAGACGGAGATGCGGCTCAGGGCGCGGAGGAATGCGGGGCTTCAGGCCTCTAACGGCTTCTGCGATGGCCCTGATGTGTTCCGGCGTTGTTCCGCAGCATCCGCCGGCAATATTCACCCAGCCGTTCGAAGCGAAGTCTCGGAGGATTGCAGCCGTCTCGCCGGCTGTCTCGTCGTAACCGCCAAAGGCGTTCGGCAGACCGGCATTTGGATGGCAACTCATGAAGATCGGCGCGACACGCGACAGTTCCTGGACGTAAGGACGCATCTGTTTGCCGCCCAAAGCGCAATTGATCCCGACGGAAAGAAGCGATGCATGCGCTATCGAATTCCAGAACGCTTCGACGGTCTGGCCCGAAAGCGTGCGTCCGCTGTTGTCCGTGATCGTTACCGACACCATGATCGGCACACGCCGGCCGGATGCTTCGAAGTATTTTTCGAAGGCAAATAGCGCCGCTTTCGCGTTGATCGTGTCAAACACCGTTTCAAGAAGAAGCAGATCGATTCCGCCATCCATGAGACCGCGTGTCTGTTCGTAGTAGGTATCGACAAGGAAATCGAACGTCGTTGAACGGAAGGCGGGATTGTTGACGTCGGGCGACATGGAGGCCGTTCGATTCGTCGGCCCGACACACCCCGCCACGAATCGGGGACGGTCCGGGTCGGCGGCAATCACTCCTGCGGCCGCTTCGCGCGCGAGCCTTGCCCCTGCAAGGTTCAGGTCATAGACGAGCGATTCCATTTTGTAGTCCGACATGGAGACCGCATTGGAATTGAACGTGTTGGTCTCGATGATGTCGGCGCCGGCTTCCAGATATTGACGATGAATGGATCTGATGATGTCCGGCTGCGTGAGGTTGAGCAGATCGTGATTACCCTTGAGCGCTTCGGGGTGGTCCTTGAATCGGCCGCGGTACGCGGCTTCATCGAGCTTAAAGGCCTGAATCATGGTGCCCATGGCTCCATCCAGGATCACGATCCGGCTGCGAAGGTATTGCTCGATTGTCATGCTTATTAGTATAGTGTGCGCCGAAATCAGCTACCCAACAGCGTTGGCGAGACTTAATGATCGAAAATGTAAGGGAAACAGCCCGAAAATTGTGCGAGGAGATCAGGAAGAAAGGGAAAGACCGGGGACTTCTTATAGCGTTCGAAGGACCTGACGGGTCGGGCAAGACCACTCAGCGCAAACTCTTCAAAGACTGGCTCGCCGGTGAAGGCTACAACGTGAAGACCACGAAGTGGAATTCATCCGACCTGATCAAGCCGATCATCAAGGCTCGAAAAAACATGCGGTCGATTAATCAGGAGGAATTCTGTCTCCTGCACGCCGCGGATTTTCGTCACCGGCTGGAGACTGAAGTCATGCCGGCCCTGGTCAAGGGCAAGATGGTCGTTGCCGACCGGTTCCTCTTCACCGCTCTGGCGCGAGATGCCGCGCGCGGACTCGAACTGGACTGGCTGCTGCATATCTATTCGCCGCTCTACTGGCCCGACATTGTGTTTTATTTCTCTGTTTCGCCCGAAACCAGCGGAAAGCGGATCGCGGCCACTCGGACGCCGAAATACTACGAAGCCGGACAGGACGTGACCAACATCGAAGATCCTTTTGAAAGCTACAACCAGTTCATCAGTCGAGTGATCAAGGAATACGAAGCGCTCGCCATCATTTTCAAGTTCATCACGGTCGATGCCGAGGCGCCTATCTACGATCAGCATGTCCAGATTCGCAAGCTCTTCCAGGAGTCGCGTGAGCGTCCGTGGCCTGAATGGAACGAGGAAGCGATCACGGATTGGGCAATGATGGCGCCGAAACTGGTGAAACAGCGAGAGGCATCCGTTGGCGGCTCTTAAAGTGTCAACGTCGGGGCGACTCCTCAGCCTCGATATCGTCGAGGGTCACGATGCTGTTTCCTCCGCGAAGAAACTCCTGAAATCCCGGTCCATTACAGGCGGCATCTCGACGTGGGATGCCTCAAGCATTTTCTTCGAGATGAACAACCTCGAAGTCGACGATAAGCCGTCTCCCCGGACTCTCGTCCTTCTCTACGCCGCGGATCTGTTTTTCCGATTGAGATGGGAGATCGTCCCCGCCCTCGATGAAGGTAAATGCGTCGTCGCTGCGCCGTACATCGAAACCGCGTATGCATTCGGTGCTGTTTCCGGCCTGCCGAAGCAATGGCTCACTGAGGTTTTCCGGTTTGCGCCCGCACCGAGCGAAAGTTTCCGGGCTAATGGAGACTCTTCCGCCAAACTCGGGGTTGCCACCACCGGCTTTGTCGAATTCTGTTCGAGTATCCTCGGGCAGGATCTCAGGCCGAAGTTCGTGGAATACTTCGATGACCTCGAGCGTCGGGGGGCCTGCCGCTCGATCTAACACATCTCGCCGGGATGGTCCGCTAAACCGACCTTTCCACAAACCCATTCGCCGTCGTCACACGGATGGTGATATTTCCTTCAACGGCAAACGGGAGCACGGCATAGATCTGGCTGGGCGAAACGTAGAGCAACTGGATGGGATTGCCGTTGACCGTCACGACGGTACCGGCCAGCTCGATTGGCGGGGTGGGGGTACAGGCGAACATTTCGTCGCCCGCGAGATTCCGACCGATGATCCGGATCGTTGCGCCCGCGACCGGCCCCGGTGTCAGCGTGACAGGCGCCACGCGTGGTGCGTCCGTGAACGCCGGCGTCGGCGCGATGGAGTAATTGTCCAACTCAGCCCCGACCTGCGAGATCGAGCGGATATTGATGCGCAGCCCCTGAACCTCGGCGCGGAGGTAATGATATTCCCTTCTGGCAAACGCGATCATCGTCTTGTCCGGAACGGGATAGAGAATCGCGCCGCCGCCGCCACTGGTGAAGTAATGCGTACCAATGCCGGAGCTGACGGTCGAAGAATTCCGGATCGGGACAGTGCGTTGATAGCTGTGTTCGTGCCCGCAGATGACGAGCTGAACGCCGTTTCTCTCAAATATCGGGGTCAGGTAAGTCCGACCCCACGCGGACTCGACGTCTCCCTGGTTGTTGCCCGTGGCCCACGGGGGATGGTGGAAATAGACGACACGCCAGAACTGTCTTGTAGACCGCAAATCATTGTCGAGCCAGCGAAGCATTGGCCCGTTCGAATTAACGGCACGATTCAGCGAGACTGCTGAGTCGATGGAAACAAAGTGGACGTTGCTCCAATCGAACGAGTAATACCGCCCGCGGTCCGGAACAGGAACTCCCTCGGTCGGCAGGGAGTGGATCGTGACATAAGGTATCGCGTTCGCGACCTCGTAATCATGGTTACCCGGACACGGAAAGAAGGGCACTGATGACATCGTATCCGCGAAATAGTTGAAGTACTTTCGCTGATATGACTCGTATGTTCCGCCCGGATTGTAGACAAGATCTCCGGTGTGAATAAGGAGGGCCGGTTTCTCGAGCGCAACTCTTTTCGCAACCAGCCCCTGCCCGTCGTTCAGCGGATCTCCCCAGCCGCTGTCACCCACCACGAGGAATCGAAATGATCCTGGACCAGCGGTCCGGAATCGGGTCTCACCGCCGGCAATGATGTTCTGGCCGTTCAGGTTGACCGTATAGGTGTAGTCGGTGTTTTCGGTCAAGCCGGTGAGATCGGCCTGGTACTGAACATGACTCGTGAGTAGACCGGTTTCGGCGCGGCTGAAAAACCGGCTGGTTGCCGTGACGGTCCGGAAGTTTACGCCGTCCGCGCTGTAGCTGACCTGTCCGATGCCCACATCGACGGTGGCCCACAGAATCGAAGCGCGGTCCTTGCGCACGTTCTGGACGTAGGGGTACCGTGTGATTGAAACCGGAGTTATGGGCGGCTCTTCTTCCGGTTCGAGGCGAGCGTCCGGGAGTTTCCACGTCCCGAGCTTTTGCGTGGTAGCGACTGCCCCCAAAGCTGTAAGAAAAGCGCGACGATTCATTCGTCCTCTTCGTCATCCTCATCGTCCGACGAGGCGGCTGAAACTCCCCACAGATCAATCAGATTCGCTTCGTTGGTCGCCAGATTCTGGAAGTAATCATACAACTCGGACACAAGAACAGGTTCCTCGACGACAATCGCTACTTCCCGGCGTAGATCGAGGCTGGGGGGAGACAGATGAATGCTCCCGATAATAGCAGTTTTATCGTCGATGAGAATCATTCGTCCGTGCGATATCAGGCCGCCCATCGGGCCGTTACCCATAACCTGGATGGTGACGCCGTCCCGCTTCTTATCCGCGAGCAGTGCCCGGATGGCGGGGTCGGTCACGCGGTGATCGACGATCCGGATACTGGACACAGCCGAGGAAAGCATTTCCGTCAGCCGTTTTCTGGACCGCTCCGGCCCGATGATGAGACGGTCCGTAATGCCGTTCAGCGCTCCCGTTACCGGCGAAGCGCAGTCCTGGTCAAAAAGACTCTTCAGTCCGGACGCGACCCCGGTATCGTCGGTCAACACTAGAAAGTCGCACGTTTCTTCGAAGCATTTCCTGGTGAAATTCATGGAGGTGACAAGCGCCGGGCCGTCGTCCGCGACGATATATTTGGCATGATATTTAGTCACGAGATTGTCGTACGGCTGCACTTCAGCGCCCAGGCTCCGGAGCAGTACGGTCAGATCCTTGAGCTTTTCCTTCCAGCCGCGTGCGCGTTGCGTGATCAGAACACGCACCTGCACTCCTCTTTTCACAGTGGAGGCGAGTTCGTCGACGATGCTGAAGTCATCACAGCGGAAGAGCGAAAGAACCAGCGAGCGTTGCGCGGATCGCATCAACTGGAGAATTGTTTCTCGCCGGGCGGTAGTGGCGAGGACGAGCCGGTCCATTCCCTGGCCTACAGATCCCATACTCAACGAACGTTCATAATCAGCGGCTGTCCGGCCTGGCTGAAGAATCGCAGCGCTCCCGATGACGTTTGTCCCGGTCTGCCGCTGAACAGAATAAACTGCGTTGTATAGCCCGCGCCCTCGACGATATGCGGGAATACCATCTCAGCAGCCGATGCGGACTCATCTTCCGCAATCGGTGGCGTCGTGGTGATGAGGAAATCGCCGCGCTCGTTGTAACGGCCTCGAAGCCCGACGACGGCAATTCCGGCGGCTGCGGAAATCCGCAGCACGCCTTGAAACGAAGCCGGCAGCGCGGCCAGACCCGGTACCTGATTCAGGAACAGTGCGCTTTGTCCGCGGGGTGGAACCGTGGTTGTTCCCGTCAAACCGATCGACGTTCCGTCGAGTTTCGTCACTTCGTAATTCACCGTCGCCGGGTTGTCGGTTGTATTCGCTACGGCAATTCCTGTTTGAATCGATCCGGCCTGAGAGCGCGCAAAATCTCCCGCCGATTCCGCGTAAAGCCGAAACGCGGAACTCGCGCGGACCCCTGGGACTCCGGCCTCTGTCACTGTTATCGTTCCGTTACGGAACGATAAAATGCTCACACCGGACGGTGTGCCGGTGTTGGCAGCGGGAACGACGCGCAACGACCCGACTCGGACAGCCGGCGAACTTCCAGTCGTGCGCAAACGGAACACGCTGCGAGCAGGGATCGAGTAATTGAAGAGGCTGGCAGAGCCGCTCTCGGATGTCGCGACCGTGACGGATTCAGCCGGCGTGGAACCGGACCCTTGAGAGAAGAACTGGACCGTTCCGGCCAGGGCCTGATCACCAGGGTTGACGAGTACGACCTGAGTGGTCCATCCACCGCCGTCCGCAAAGTGCGGAAATGCGAGACTGCCGGTTTGCGCGGTCGTCGGCGAAACCGGCAATGTGGTAATCAGGAATTCCGATCGTTCATTCGTCAGGCCTCGCAGTGCGATCGCTGCCACCGGGACGTTCGAGGTGAATGTGAACGTGCCGCTGCTCAGCGTGCCGCTGTTGAACGGCGACCCGTTCAGAAATTGCGCGATTTGGCCGTTGGCGGGAATTGTCGTGGCGCCCTGGCCGAAATCTCGGCCTGTTGCATCCGTGAAGAAAAATGAGATGTTCGCCGGTTGAGGGTTGGGATTTGCGATCGCCAGACCGGTGTTCACAGCGCCATTCACTTCCGCGTAAATCCGGCCGCTCTGGACGAGGGGCGACGCCGGGACTCCTGCTTCGGTAATGACCATGTTGCCGTTACGGAGGCTGAAGATTGCCAGACCTGAAGGCGTCGTGTTTCCACTGTTCGGTTGAATGCGCGCGTATCCGACCTTCAGAGCTTCCGTTGCGCCGCCCGCAGTGCTTGTGAAACCGCCGAGGCTCGTAACCGCGAAGTTCTGTTCACTGATTCCGCCCGCGAGCTGAAAAAGAACGTCGGAGGAACGCCGGCGCGCGAAGTCGATCATGAAAGCGTACGCGGCGTCGAATTCAGCGTTGCTGCATGGCCGCAGGATGCCCGACGCGCCCGGATCGCAGAGCTTGTAAGTATCCGCGTAAGCGGCCTGTTGGATCTGCTGATACTCGCGTGTGATTTCCTGTTCGAGCCACCCGCCGGGCCCTCCGGCAACTTCGGCGGCTCGAACCAGAGCGTTCCGATATATGGCAAGAAGCTCCGGGATGGCCAGGGCGCGTCGAGCGAGCCTGTTCGTTTCGATATTGCGCATAATAGGCCAATCCATCGCGAAAAACGTGTTGCTCTTGTCCCATGGAATGAACGTGTGCGCGTTCCTGCCGCCGAACCGGTAAAGATAGAAGTTGTTCAGACCGTACGCGCCGACGAGGCCGTCCTGCTCGGCCAGAAAGTTCTCGACGGCGGCTTCCGTCAGGAAAGCAGGCAAATCGACATACTGCGAAGCGGCTGCCTGAAACTGCGCATCGGAAGATTGATTGATCGCCTGGATCATCGACGCGATCGGCCCCGGGGCAGGCGTCTGACTGTTGAATTCCGGTTCGAACGGCACAGGAGAATACGATGCCGGATCTGGCCCGCGGTCCTCGAAGAAGAACGGATCCTTGTACTGGTAGTTGTACAGATAGCCGGTGTCCTCGCCGTACGCGTTTCTTAGAAAGGCCTTATCGATCGATTCGACGATCGTATAAAGGCCGACATACTCCCCGTTGACGTACAGTTTCGTGTGCGCTTCCCGCGAACCGGGCATTCCCATTCTGCGCATGAGCTCGATCGATACGCGCTCGTGCATCATCGACGCGTCCTGCGTATTGGCGCGCAGCACGATCGTTTTGAGTCCCACGAACGTCTGTTTCGTATCGTAGTAATCGAACTCGACTTTTAACGAGGGTTTGACGCCGCTTCGGCTGCCCTTGCCTCGAGAACGGATTGCGACCTCGGGGACGGTGATGTCTCGCCCGTTAAAGGTCCAGTGGAATTCGCAGCCGTAACGCGTGTTTTCCAGGAAGCGTTCTTTGAGCGTGCTCCAGTCTTTAGGAAAGATTTCAAGCCGGATCTCGTGCAGTTTGTTCGGGTCGAAAAAATCAGACTCTGTTTGAGCGTGAGCAATCGACGCCAGGACCAAAAAAAGAAGAAGCGTGAGAGCAGAGCGGTATTTCATCGGTTACATCGCGAGCTGGAGGCGGAAGATCGAGGTCCAGAAGGCGTTTCGTCCATCGAGGGACTGCCTCTGAAAATCAAGCCGGTTGCTGTTCGTCAACCATTCGCGCTGCGTGTTCGCCTGTAGTTTGACGAAATGGTTCAAATACCACGTGACGCCGAACGTCCATGTTCTGTCGCTGTTCAATGCAAGATTCGCGGCGCGCGGGCTCGGCGACGGCGTGCCGACGCGTTCCGCGCTGAAGAACGTCAGGACGTCAAGTCTCGCGGCGACTTCAACGGCGCCGTAGCCATTACGCTCCGTAAAGGCATTCTTTTTGGGGTCTTTCCCATTCGACTCCATTTCGCCGAGAACGAGCCAGCTGCCGGTCCCGTACCATCCGCGCGAGACCTGGTCGGGAACATCGTTTGCGCGGATGCCTTGTCCCTTGCGCTGTTCGGATACGCGAATGTATTCGCCCTTCAAACCGAATCGACCCTCGGCCCACGCGAATTCAAGACCGGTGCGGCGGCGAAAACCATTCACATAAACGTGATCGAAGTATGTCAGATCCGAAATCGTCCGGCCGTGAAGTCCGTTCTGGCCTTCGACCAACGAACCCGTCGTGGCGGCGACGCCGAGGTACATATGCTGGATCGTTTTGGGAAGGAAGCTCACATATCGCAGCGGTTCGCCCGACACGCGCGCGGCATAGGTGCGGCGACCGGTTGGAATTCCGCGGATATCCGAGTTTTCACCATCGAATCGAAAAATACCGGCTTCATAGGTGAGGTGTTCGCCTTTGAACAGTTTTCCGTGCAGCATTCCTCCGCGTTCGCGGCCCGGGGCGAGGAAATCCGTGACCTGCGACCGTGAGATGAAGTCCAGGCGATCCTCGGACGTGTTCTCTTCCATCCCGAAGGGAACCTTGAATTTTCCAGCCTTGAACCGGACGAAATCGTACGGTTGAAAGTCCACGTAAACATCTCGCCACGGATGCCGTGGATGCTCCTCGCCCAACGTGCCGCGCATCTCGCGTTCGACTTCGTACTCAAAATACTTTGTGACTTCGCCCTTCACGCCGACGCGGGCGCGCGTGAGCGAGTAGCCGTCGATTGCGGGGACATTGACAATCGGGGGCTCGAAATGCCGGAGGTCGAAGTGGAATTTCGCTTTGACGTCCATCCGAAGGGCTTCGCCGTATCGGAAAGAGGGGCGATCCTTGAAACGGAAGGCGAAACCCTCGATTTGTTCCTTGGGTTCGTCTGTTGTTTCCTGGCCGGGTTTCTGGGCAACAAGCGTTGCGGGGAACATCAACAGTGCTGCAAGCACCAGACTTCGCATAAGCTTCGGCATTCTATTCCGATCACTGAGGCGGGACAAAAGTATTTCCCGGACTCGCGGCAACGTTTGCAAGCACCTGCAGGTCCCGCGAGAAAAACAGTTCGATGCCGTAAACAGGCACATCCGATCGCACGAAAACGAAGCCTCCGTCCGAGGTGCGGCTCGCCATCTGCGGGATAAAGTCGCGCAGCAGGCGCGCTGTGCTGGTGCCTGGTGGAAGTGAAATGCTGGTTCGGCCGATCAGCGTTCCATTCGGCCTCATAGCAAACACTTCGATATTGGCTGCTGCCGTGTTCGCGTTGAGCAGGGCAAGGCCCGTCAGCCATGGCGGCAGGTCCGCGATGTGCGCGAAGAGCAGACTCGGCTGCGCTTCGATCTGGGGCGCGACGACTGCGACGCCCCTTGCCGCGGTGTCCGCATAAGCGATGTAGCCGGTAATCGGCAGACCATTGTTGCTCGTAACCCGCACCCAGCCGTTTTGAAACCCACTCGTCAGGGCAAAGAGATCGCGAGCAAAGTAGCGCGACCCTCCGTTGCGGGGAAGCGTGAACTGATTGTTGCGAACGAGCGCGCCCGACTCGGAGATGAACGTCAGCGTTACGTCATTGTCGGAGGTCGCGCTCAGGTTCGTGAGCCCAACGAGGCTGATCCAGTTTGAAGCGCCCTGCGGACCCTGAACGAGATGCGGAAAATATATAGTCGTTGCCGACGTGCTTGCCGGAACTCCGTTGCTTACCGCCGACGATGGCGATGCCAGGAAGTTTCGGGCAACGACGGTCGCTGCGACAGGAGCAGACCCCTCGCACTTGCACGTGATCCGCATGTGGCTCGGAAGAGAAAAATCATCCTGAACAGGAAATATGCCCGCCATCGTCGATTTGAAGAAACCCCTGGCGGGTATGCGCAGTGGAAATGGCGTGACCAGATCGGCTCCGTCCGTTCCCAGCAGGTTCAGCAGAATCGTGACATCCGTAGCGCCGGTATTCGCGATATGAATTTCTGAAAACGGTGTAATCAGCGGCAATACCAGTTCAGTGGCAGGAGTGGCCGCTTCGGCGCCATCCGCGAATGTTGCGAAGTCGCCCCCAAACCAGAATCCGTGAAGGCCTGCGGCCGCGCTGGTTGCCTGCACCCAGCCTGCCTCCGTCGCCCCGGGGAACAGTTCTGTGGCAAGTTTTGCGAGTTGTCCACGCGCCGGAACCAGCTGCGGCGACGTCCCTTTCGCCTGGCCGTCCTCGTCATACAAAGTGAACGTGACCGTGGTGTTCGTAGATGTCGGGTTGACGACTGCAAACCCGGTTGTGGTCATCTCTTCGAGTTGCACCACTCGCGGGAAATTCAGCGTCGATTGCGCGATGCTCGAAACCGGTAGGCCAATGAAGGCAACAACGGCCAGCATCATGCCTTTCGCGGTTCCCATGGCCCCCGAGTATAAAAGTGATTGAGACAATCGAGGGGCAAAAACTGACGCCTGACCTCGAAATTAGTCTCCCGCGGTGCTGGGAGCCGGAGGCATGAATTGACGCCCCCGCTCCATTCTCAGCTTAAGTACTGCGGTTACTGCCAGGTAGAGCGCGAGGAAGACCAATGCTGACGCTGCCATTCCGTTCAGGAACCGGACATCGAGCCCCTGCATGTTCCGGAAGTTCGCCATCGCGAGTTTGCTCAGCGCCCAGAGCGTCATGATGAGGACGAAGATCATCGGAAACAGCGTGAACGCGAACTTCTGCCGCCGGTTCGAAAGCCACACCGTAATCGACAGCAGCGTGAGCGCGGCCAAAAGCTGGTTCGACGCGCCGAACAGCACCCAGAAGTTGTTATAGGACGCCATGTCCGACGTCGCGATCACGAGGAACGGCGGCGCCATCGTCAGCGCGGTGCCTCCGATGATTCCCAATGTGCCCTTCCAGCCGAACAATTCCTGAATGATGTAGCGGCCGAGGCGCGTACCGACGTCCAGGGTGTCGAAAACGAACGTCGAAAAAGCCATTGCGCCAAACGTGATCGCAAAGGCGAGGTTTTGCTCGCCGATGATGAGCGTCATGAACCGGCCGATACCGTTTCCGTAGATCGTTCCGGCCGAAAGTCCCTTGGCCTGGTCCGCCGTCATGATCATAATCGTGACCATCGCGATCAATGCCACGAAAGCTTCCGCCAGCATCGCTCCGTAGCCCACGGGCTGGCAGTGCGATTCCCGATCGACCTGTTTTGACGTCGTGCCGCTGCAGACGAGGCCGTGAAATCCGGAGCAGGCTCCACAGGCGATCGTCACAAAGAGGAACGGGAACAACGTCCCCGTCATCCCTCCAAGATCCCAGCTTTTGAATGCCGGCTGCCGGATCTCGTATCCCCCGAACAGAACGCCGATCACGCCAAGTCCCAGGGCCAGGTAGAGGATGAATCCGCCCAGATATCCTCGGGGCTGAAGCAGAGACCAAACAGGCATCACCGACGCGACGCAGCAGTAAACGAGAATCAGAAGTCCCCAGGTTCGAGCATCGGCGATAAACCAGGTCGATGCATAAGTGCCGAGCCACGAAGTGCCAAGCGCTGCCGGCACGAAGATTGCGGTCAGCAGCCAAAGCGGCGGATTTAGAAATCGCTGCACGAACCCCATGATCACGGCCAGGGTCAGATAAAAAATGCTCGCGGCTGCCACGGCGCCGCCCGGATTGAATTGAACGCGGCCTGCACCCTGCAGTTCCTCGCTGATGCTGACAAACGTTCCAGCCGTGATTTGCGTGAACGCGATAGTCACATAGATCAGAACGATCCAGATGAAGAGCAGCATCGCCCGGCCCGCGCGGCCGCCGAGGTATTCGCGTGTGATTTCGGAAATCGACTTTGCTTCGTGCCGCACCGACGCCGTGAGGCTCGAAAAATCGTGAACCGCGCCGATAAAGACAACGCCGAACCCGATCCATATCAGTGAAGGAAGCCATCCCCAGTTCTGCGCCGCGAGGATCGGACCCGCAATCGGACCGGCTGCGGCGATCGCGGAAAAGTGTTGCCCGAAGAGATAAAACGGCCGGGTCGGCACGTAATCGACGCCGTCGTTGATTTTGTTCGCAGGCGTGATCCGGGAGTCGTCAATGCGGAACTGTTTTGCCACCCAGTTGCCGTAAATCCGGTATGCGACAACCAGGAGTGCGATGAACGAAATCGCTATCAAGGCCAGATTCATGGCGCATACAAATATCACACCCTCTACCGCGATTCGAATCGATATTGCAGATGGAACTTTTTTGCTCTAGTCTCGAGGATTCGTTTACATGACAAAAGACATAACTAAAGAAGAGCTCTGGACCACCGAGGATGCCGAAAACCTCTACCGAGTGAAACTCTGGGGCGAGTCGTATTTTTACGTCAACGAACAGGGGCATCTCTCGGTCCGGCCGATTCTCTCCGACCCGATCGGCATCGACGTTTACAGCGTCGTACAGGATCTCAAACAGCAACGTATCAAGTTCCCGCTGCTGATCCGGTTCCAGGATCTGCTGCGCTCGCGCGTGACGGAACTCAATACCGCGTTCCGAAAAGCGATCGAAGAAGCCGAGTACAAGAACTCCTATATCGGGGTGTATCCGATCAAGGTGAATCAGCTGCATGAAGTGGTGCAGGAGATCCTCGAAGCAGGCCGGCCGTTTGATTTCGGTCTGGAGTGCGGCTCGAAAGCAGAACTCGTTGCCGCGCTGCCGCATCTCGAGGACGATCGCACGCTGCTCATCTGCAATGGCTACAAGGACTGGACGATGATGCGGCTGCTGCTGATCGGGCAACTGCTCGGGAAGAACATCATCCCGATCCTCGAAAAATATTCAGAACTGAGTCTCATGCTCGCTCTGGCCAATGAGATGGGTGTGCGGCCGAAATTCGGAGTTCGCGTGCGAGTATCCGTCAGCGGCTCGGGAAAGTGGGCGGCGTCCGGCGGCGATGCTTCGAAGTTCGGAATCACGATCCCCGAACTCGTCAAGATGATCGATGAACTGACGGCGAGCGGTGTTGCCGACGGTTTCAAGTTGCTGCATTTCCATCTCGGCAGCCAGATTCTCGACATTCAAAACCTGAAGCAGGCGGTCAAGGAGATCGCACGCATTTACGCGACGCTCCGCAAGCGAGGCCTCGACATCGAATACGTCGACGTCGGTGGCGGCCTGGGCGTGAACTACGAGGCCGGTGAAGTGACCTCTCCGTACGGCATCAATTACACGCTCCAGGAGTACACCAACGCTGTCGTGTACACAGTCAAGGAAGTCTGCGACGCCGAAAAAGTTCCATATCCCATCCTCGTTTCCGAAAGTGGTCGGGCGATCACCGCGCATCATTCGGTCCTTATCGTTGAAGTCATGGCGGCTCACCGGCGCGACAAGGCGGAAGAGGGAGTACCGACTGAGAAAATCGATAACCCCGTCGTTGGGGAACTGGCAAAGCTGCTCGCGTCGCTGAATGACAAGCGCCGGAAGTCAATGGCGAGCCTGTTGGAAACTTTTCACGACGCTGTTGAAAAGCGGCAGGAAGTCGGACTGCTGTTCGAACTCGGGTATCTCACCCTGGATCAGAAGGCGATTGCAGAACGACTGTACTGGTCGATCTGCATCACGATCAATCGGATGCTTTCGCGCCGCAATTCGGATCAGTCACTGCCGAAGGATCTTCTGGCGATGCGCGAGCAGTTGGCCGATCAGTACCTGTGTGACTTCTCGGTGTTTCAGTCGATACAGGATTACTGGTCCGTCGGGCAGATCTTTCCAATCATGCCGCTCCAGAGACTCAACGAGCAGCCGACAAGGCGGGCGACGCTCGTCGATCTGACGTGCGACTCCGACGGAAAAGTCGACCGGTTCATTGCGGCGAATGGTTCGAAGAATTTCCTCGAGCTTCACCGGTTGAACGAAGGCGAACCTTACTACCTCGGCATTTTCCTCGTCGGCGCTTATCAGGACATCCTGGGTGACATTCACAACCTGTTCGGGCGCGTAACAGAGGTGCACGTCTACGCGGATGCGGATGAACCCGACAATTACTTTGTTGAGAAAGTGATCAAGGGAACGACCGTTCAGGAGATCCTGGCGTTCGTTCAATATTTCCCGAACGACCTGCAACGCCGCATGGAACAGGTGATTCAGCAGAAGGTAAAGGATGGCCTGATTCGTCCGAAGGTCGGCGTCCAACTTCTGGATCAATACAGCAAAGCCTTCCAGGAATATACCTACCTGGATTCGAACGACGGCACGTAGGTTATTCAATCTCGCACTTATGGAGAACATGTCATGGCTAGAAGGAAAGTAAGTATTGTCGGCGCCGGCAATGTCGGCGCCACTGCAGGACAGCGCATCGCGGACAAGGAACTCGCAGATGTCGTTCTGATCGATATCGTCGAGGGTGTACCGCAGGGCAAGGCGCTGGATCTAGCCGAGTCGGGTCCGATCGAAGGCTACGACTGCAGAATTGTCGGCACGAACAACTATAGAGACACCGCAAATTCGGACATCGTTGTGATCACCGCCGGCATTCCCCGCAAGCCTGGTATGAGCCGTGACGATCTGTTGAAGACGAACTACGGGATCGTCAAGAGCGTCACAGAAGAGGTCGTCAAGAATTCGCCGAACTGCATCATCATCGTTGTCAGTAATCCACTCGACGCGATGGTTCAGACTGCCTTTCGCGTCAGCAAATTCCCCAAGCAGCGAGTCATTGGAATGGCGGGAGTTCTGGACTCTGCGCGATTCCGCGCTTTCATCGGAATGGAGTTGAAGGTTTCCGTCGACAACATCCATGCCTTCGTCCTTGGCGGTCATGGAGACACGATGGTGCCGTTGCCGAGATATTCCACGGTCGCGGGAATTCCGATCACCGAGCTGTTGCCGAAAGAGACCATTGATCGTCTGGCGGATCGCGCCCGAAACGGCGGCGCGGAAATCGTCGGGCTGTTGAAGACGAGCGCGTGGTACGCGCCGTCGTCGGCGATTGTCGAGATGGTGGATGCGATTTTGAACGACCGAAAAAAGATCCTGCCGTGCGCGGCTTATCTCGAAGGGGAGTACGGCATCAGCGGCCTGTACGTTGGCGTGCCGGTAAAGCTGGGCGAAAAAGGTGTGGAGCAGGTCATCGAGATCACATTGACCCTTGAAGAGCGAGCGGCGTTGCAGAAGTCCGCGGCAGCGGTAAAAGAACTGACCGATATTATTGGCGTCTAGTTGAATCCTGGAACTGAGGAAAGGGGCTATTCCATGCGTACAAGACTTTTATTTTCATTAACGGCGTTGATGGTGATCCTCATGCTGAGCGTCCATGACGCTGCTGCGCAGCAACCACCAGCGGGCGGCGGTGGCAGGGGAGGACGAGGCGGCGGGTTTAATCTGCCTCCGCTGATGATGACCACAGACGCGTTTCCGGACGGCGGTATCATCCCGGCGAAGAATGCGGGGGGCCGCGGCGGCGGGGGCAATGTTCAGCCGGCGTTCAAATTCTCCGGCGCGCCCGATACGACGGTAACCTACGCCATCATCTTCCATGACATCGACGTTGCTCTCGGCGGCAACACCGACGACGTCCTTCATTGGATGGTATGGAACATCCCAGCTTCCGCCGGCGGTATCCCGGAAGGCAAACTTCCCGAAGGCTCGGTCGCGGGAACCTCGTCGATTGGAAAGGGCGCCTATTTCGGGCCCGGTGCTCCGGCCGGCGAGCGGTATCACCATTACGTGTTCGAGCTTTACGCGCTGAACGCGAAGCTGGATTTGCCTGCGACCGCAACGCGAGCCGAACTGCTTGCGGCAATGGCCGGAAAAACGACGGCGAAGGCCGCCTACGTCGGACGCTACCGCGGAATGGCGCAGTAGGGCGCAGTTTGAGGTAAATTCTCACTCCTCAAAGGAGACTGGATATGAAAAAGGCATTTGTAACTGCCGTATGCAGCCTGGCCCTGATCGCGATTGCGGCCGTGTCCTTGCATGCTCAGGTCGCGGCGCCGACTTCCGCCGGCGTTTCGTTGGGCGCCGTCTACTACACCGTTCCGGACCCGGCCGCTCATAAGAAAATCTGGGTCGAGATTTTCGGCGCGAAACCGGTGACGGTTGGAAAAACCGAGATGCTCAAGATTCCCGGTGCTTTCATCGTCTTGATCAAAGGTGAAGCAGCTGCCGGCAATCCGCTGGTGAATCATCTCGGGATCTGGGCGAAGGATCTCGAGCCGACACGCGCCAAGCTGACTGCGGCCGGCGTTCAAACGGCGCCGAAAGCGCAATTTGTGGATTTGCCGAACGCGTTGCGTCTGGAATTCATCGATGATCCGGCAGGGCCCGATGCACCGGCGGCACACCACATTCACTACTTTGTGGCCAACCAGCAGGATGGAGTGAATGCGCGCGCATGGTACATGAAGACTTTCGGCGCGACCGAGAATTCCCGCCGTAACGGCGGCGTGCCGAGCGCATTGTTCACACCGCCGGACAAATGGATTTCAGTCGACTTCACTGCGGCTGGTGGCCGAGGGCGGGCTGGCGTCGCTCCGCCGCCCGCGCCGTCGTCAAACAAAGGCACGGTCATGGATCGATTCGCGCTCGAAGTGAAAGGTATCGACGCATTCGTGAAAAAGATCGAAGCCGTAGGCGTGAAGGTCACCAGGCCGGTTTCAACGAATGCGGACGGACTGAAGACCGCGATGATCGTCGACAGCCTCGGAAACGACGTCGAGCTGATCGAAGGACTGGCTGGAAAGTAAATCCCTCATTGCAGGCAGGGCGGCCGCGCCGCCCTGCACCACTCTCCGAATCACTTTTGCTTCTTCGCCGGATCGTTCTGCGGATCCGCATAAACCGTATCCGAAGGCCCCGTCCCGGTTATCTGGATGACGACCGGTTCATTCTTCGTCATCGCGAAATGAAACACTCCCGGCGGTTCCGTGTAGAAACTGCCGGGCGGCAGTTCTTTTAATGCAGCTTCGCTGAACTGCCGGCCGTATCCGAAGTACCACTTTCCCGAAACAACAGTGGCGACGCGATCATCGCGATGCGAGTGTGCCTGAATACGATTGTTGGGTCCCAACCGGAGCAGCAGGGTATATAGACCGGCTTTGGTGGGATCCCCTTTGACCACTACAGTCTGAATTCCCGCAACGCCTGATGTTCCAGCGGCTCCGCCGGCTGCGTTCGGCCACTGCACTTCCGCCGGAGTGATTCTCTTCTCCGCGGTCTCTTTGGTTTGGCCAACCAACACCGAGCCTGCACAAATGGAGATCGCGATCAGCGCAAGAAGCGTAATCGTCTTCTCCGTCTTGTTCGTCATGGACGGCAGTATCGCATGCCAATTGTTCACGCGTTCGGGATATTCTATGGCGGCAAATTTGGGAACGACGGAGGACCACACGAACTGACAATGGCCAACACCGGGTCGAAGATTATTTATACGTACACCGACGAGGCGCCGGCACTGGCGACCTATTCCTTTCTTCCGATCATTCAGAACTTCGCTGCCGCGTGCGGCGTGACTGTCGAAATTCGCGACATTTCGCTGGCGGGCCGGATTATCGCGGCATTTCCCGACAGGCTGGCGAAAGATCAGCAGATTGCGGATGCGCTCGCAGAACTGGGTGAACTGGCCAAAAAGCCGGAAGCCAACATCATCAAGCTGCCGAACATCAGCGCATCGATTCCGCAGTTGAAAGCGGCTATTGCGGAGCTTCAGAAGAAGGGTTACGCGCTTCCGGATTATCCGGACGATCCTGCCGGCGATGAAGACAAGAAGGTGAAAGCCCGATACGACAAGGTGAAGGGAAGCGCCGTCAATCCGGTTCTTCGCGAAGGCAATTCCGATCGTCGCGCACCCAACTCGGTCAAACAATACGCCAGAAAGAATCCGCACGCGATGGGCGCATGGACGCGGAATTCGCAGTCCCACGTCGCGACCATGGCCAGCGGTGATTTCCGGTCTAACGAACGGTCTACGACGATCGCGCAACAGGGCCATTTGAAGGTCGCACTCACTGCGAACGACGGAAGTGTCACAGTTCTGAAAGAGAAGATTCCAGTGCTTGCAGGAGAAGTTGTCGACGCAACGGTCATGAGCGTGAAGGCTCTTACCGGCTTTCTCGAAAAAGAAGTCGAAGATGCCCGGCGGCAGGGTGTGTTGTTCTCGCTGCACTTGAAGGCGACGATGATGAAGGTGTCCGATCCGATCCTTTTCGGACACGCTGTCAAGGTGTTCTTCAAAGATCTCTTCCAGAAGCACGGGGCGACGCTAGCTGGTTTGGGAGTGAACGCGAACGACGGACTCGGCAGCCTGCTCGATGCGATTCGCCGGCTGCCGGACGAGCAGCGCAAGGAAATCGAAGCGGATCTGCAGGCCGAATACGCGCAGAGGCCGGGCCTGGCGATGGTCAATTCGAGCAAGGGCATAACTAACCTTCACGTACCAAGCGACGTGATCGTCGATGCGTCGATGCCGGCGATGATCCGGCAATCGGGGCAGATGTGGAACAAGGACAACAAACCCCAGGACACAAAAGCCGTCATTCCAGACAGCAGCTATGCAGCGGTTTACCGGGAAACCATCGCCTTCTGCAAAGAGCACGGCGCTTTCGATCCGCGCACGATGGGCACAGTGCCCAATGTCGGTCTGATGGCGCAAGCCGCCGAAGAATATGGCTCGCACGACAAGACGTTTGAGATTCCCGCTGCCGGCGTCGTCCGCGTGCTGGATGCTTCGGGCGCAGTCCTGCTGGAACATACGGTGGAGAAGGGCGATATCTGGCGTATGTGCCAGACGAAAGACGCTGCCATTCAGGATTGGGTGAAGCTGGCCGTATCGCGCGCCCGGGCTGCGTCAACACCTGCTGTTTTCTGGCTGGATGCGGCGCGCGCGCACGACGCGGAGTTGATCCGGAAAGTGAAACAGTACATGCCGAATCACGACACCAGTGGGCTGCAGATCGACATCATGGCGCCAGACGAAGCGACGCGATTCACGTTGAAGCGGCTCAAGGCGGGGCAGGACACGATCTCCGTCACCGGCAATGTTCTGCGTGACTATCTTACGGATCTGTTTCCCATCCTCGAAGTCGGAACCAGCGCGAAAATGCTTTCGATCGTGCCATTGATGAACGGCGGAGGAATGTTCGAGACCGGCGCCGGCGGGTCTGCGCCCAAGCATGTGCAGCAGTTCCTTGAAGAGAATCATCTGCGGTGGGATTCACTAGGTGAGTTTCTTGCGCTTGCGGTTTCTCTCGAACACCTGAGCGAGACAATCGGGAACCGACGTGCGAAGGTTCTTGCCGACGCTCTCGATGCAGCGACCGAAAAGTTTCTCGAAACGAACAAATCTCCGTCTCCGAAGGTTCACGAGATGGACAACCGCGGAAGCCATTTCTATCTCGCCCTCTATTGGGCCCAGGCGTTGGCGGAGCAGAAAACGGATACCGAACTGCAGGCCCGCTTCGCGCCGCTGGCTCGCAAGCTGGCGGAGAACGAAAAGAAGATCATCGGGGAACTGAACGGTGTGCAGGGCCGGCGAGTGGATATCGGGGGGTATTATGCGCCGAATCCCGAACTCGCGGCCGCTGCGATGCGACCAAGCCCGACGTTTAATGCCGCGCTGAAGTCGTTTTTATGAAATGGTCTGTGCGATTTGCTCGACGGCGGCGTCGTTGACGTCGATCTTGTTGTTCTCTTGCATCTGCTTCCGCACTTCCTGAATGTAGGCAGTGAAGTACTGCTCGCGCCTTTGCGGCAACAGTTCGGTGCGAATCATATCCAGCGACTTCTTCATTTCTTCCTGTTTGATGTCCTGTCGTTCCTTGAGGGCGTATGCAATGGTCTTGCCCGCGACTGTGAGAGGCGTTCCGGACTTGCCCGGGGGCATGCTGAAGATCTCTTTGTCGAGTTCGCCGATCGCGCCGAATTCGGGAATTGCCGAACCGCGCGTTAGAAGTTCGCTCGTTTTGATTTCGCCACCCGCTGTTTTTGCGGCAGTAGCGAGATCCTTGCCGCCCTTAAGCAGTTCCTCGATCTGTTTGGTCTTTTCAGCGGCAAGTTGATTTGCCTTTTCCGTCTTCACGTCGGGTGTGACCTTGCTGCGGGCTTCTTCGAATGAAGCCGGATGGGCAGCAACGACATCCATGATCTGCGGAACAACATACCCGCGGTCAACCTGAATGGCCGTGCCTATTTCGCCTTTGTTCAGCGTGAACATCTTGCGATCGAGTTCCGCCGCGTTCCCGAGTTCCGGAATCTGTTGTCCAGGCTCGATGAGGGGAGTCTCTTTGACCTGCGCGTTGTACTTCTTCGCGACGGCGTCGAGATCTTTGTTCGTGACGAGGTCGACGGCTGCCTGCTGGCTCAGGTCGTTGGCCAACTGTTCGGCTTTCCGTGTCTCGACGATCGGTCGGACGGCTTCCTTCATCTCTTCGAAAGGACGCTCGCGCTGTTCCTGCTTCAGGTTCACTTTGATGATGTGAATACCGAACTGCGTCTGGACGAGATCACTGATCGCGCCTACACCGAGGCTGAACGCCGCCCGCTCGAATTCCGGAACCATCTGACCCGGGCCAAAATCGCCGAGGTCGCCGCCGGTAGCCGCTGTTGAGTCTTCCGAAAACTGTTTGGCAAGCGCGGCGAAATCCTCGCTCTTCTTCGCCCGATCCAGAACGCCGCGGGCTTTCTCTTTGATCTTTTCGACCTCTTCAGGAGTCTTGCCCTGGGTTTTGAAAAGAATGTGCTGAGCGGACACGCGCGCGGGAAGCGTGTATTCGTCTCTGTGCTGATCGTAATACTGCCGCAGGTCGTCGTCGGTCAGCTTGACCTGAGACCGCAGACGCAGCGCTTCGAAAAATATGTACTTAGCTTTCCGTTTTTCCGGAATGTTGTACTTCGCTTTGTTCTTTTCGTAGTAGTCGCGCTCGTCCTTTTCGGAAATCGTGACCTTATCCTGCAATTTGGCCGAATCGATGACGAAATAGTCGAGCTTCACCTTTTCGTTGCGACGTTTGTATTCCTCTTCAGCTTCTTTGTCGCTGACCTGAACGCCGGCTGTAACGAAGCTGCGCAGCTTTTCAGTCAGGAGTTCGCCCGCGACGTTGGATTCGAAGTCCTGAACCGTGAAATTCGCGTTAGCGAGGATCGCCTTGTAACGTTCTGCGCCGATGAATGCGCCGTTTTCCCGAAAAACGGGGTTCTCGAGAATCTTCTGCTCGACTTCGGCGGGGGAAACATCGAGACCCAGTCGCTTTGCTTCCGCTGTGATAACGCGCCGCATGACCAGACCATCCAGGATCTGCTTCTCGAAGCGAAACGCGCGCATCATTTCCGGCGTGACCTGCCCCCGCATCCGCTCGACGTAGTTGCGGTAAGCAAGTTCAAACTCACGAGCGCTGATGCCTTCACCATCAACCGAAGCGATATCCCCTGTGATACTCGTGCCGGCGAAATCGCTGCCCGGGTTCATGTAAAGGGTTATGAGCGACACACTGAACACAATAATGAGGATCACCCAGACCCACTTCAGGGCTGAACGCTGACGCCTCATGAAATCCAACATAAAATCGGCCTCCCAAATTCAAGGGACGGACGCTAATTCGGGGACAGTGAGCAAATTTCCAGGCGTTTTTTAGAACGTGCTCACTGTCCCCGATTTACCATCCGTCCCGAGAGTATGCTAACAGAGATTTTAGGATTTTGGATTGCGGTTTTCGGGTATGATGTCTGGACATCTCGGTCCCGAGCCCACCATCTAAGTAGGTGTCGAGCAAGATATAGATTTCCCCTGTAACACAAGGAGCCCAAGAACCCCCATGACTCTGCGCCCTTTCTTCAGTCTGTTTTCGAGCGATTTGGCGATCGACCTCGGTACCGCAAATACCCTCGTCTATGCGAAAAGCCGTGGAATCGTCGTCAACGAACCGTCCATTGTTGCCATCAACAAACTCACCAATCAGCCGGAAGCTGTAGGCAAGGAAGCAAAGGACATGCTCGGGAGAACTCCCGGAAACATTGTGGCGATTCGTCCGATGAAAGATGGCGTGATCGCCGACTTCACCGTCACCGAAAAGATGCTCACCTATTTCATCCAGAAGGCGCACAGCCGGAAGGTCCTTGTGCACCCTCGCATCGTCATAGGAGTGCCCTCGGGAATCACGCAGGTCGAGAAGAGAGCCGTTCAGGATTCGGCCTATCGCGCGAAAGCAAGCGAAGCCCATCTCATCGAACAGGCCATGGCGGCAGCGATCGGTGCCGGACTCCCGGTGACGGAGCCGTCTGGAAACATGATCGTGGATATTGGCGGAGGCACGACCGAGATTGCGGTTATTTCGTTGTCGGGTGTGGTGCACAGTCGCTCCGAAAAAGTGGCCGGAAACGAGATGGACGAAGCGATCACGCAGTACATCAAACGGAAGTACAACCTCCTGATCGGTGAACGTACGGCGGAGCATATCAAGATCGAGATCGGTTCGGCGTATCCCCTCGAGCAGCCGCGAACGATGGAGATCAAGGGGCGCGATCTGATGGAAGGCGTACCGAAGAGCGTCTCGGTTTCCGATGAGGAGATTCGAGAAGCGCTGGATGAGTGTATCAACATCATCATTAATTCCATCCGAGTGGTCCTGGAAAGGACGCCTCCCGAATTGTCAGCCGACATCGCCGACCGCGGCATCGTTCTGGCGGGTGGGGGAGCTCTGATCAAGAACCTCGACAAGCGAATCCGCGAGGAAACGGGCCTGCCCGTGACGCTGGCGGAGAATCCGTTGTCCTGCGTTGTCCTCGGTACCGGTAAGATGCTCAGTGATTTTCAATTGTTGAGAAAGATCGCAATTAACTAGAAGAACCACTTGCGCACGACCGATGAGTAGAGTTGTCGCAACCTCCAAAAGGCCCGTCTGGACCGTGCTGACGATAGCGCTCGTCATTCACACCGGATTGATTTCCCTTCAGGGCCGTCGTCGCATAGACACGAGCTTCGTGAGGGTCTGGTTGATGGATTCGCTGGCTCCCGTGGAAAAGCTGGCAGATCGTTCCTTTTATGGTGTTGGTCACGTGTGGAGCCGCTACGTCGGCTTGATCGGTGTTTACGACGAGAACCAGCGGCTGAAGAGCGAAAACGATGCCCTCCGAATGCAGATTACTCAGGATCGCGAGGCAGTGCTCGAAGCCGAACGGATTCGCGCCCTCGTCGGTCTTCAGGAATCCGGTCTGGGGAAATCCGTCGTCGCTCGGGTGATCGGCCGTGATCCGGCGCACACACAGACAGTCACGATCGACAAGGGCACGACGCACGGCGTGAAGCCCGACACGGCCGTTATCACGCCGAATGGAATCGTCGGTCGCGTCATTCATTCCAGCAATTTCTTTTCAATCGTTCAGCTCATTGTGGATTCGCAAGGCGCCGTGGGCGTCATGCTGCAATCCACGCGTCGACAGGGAATCCTGAAAGGGAACGGCGGGCGCGACCTCGAGTTGGATTATATCGATGACGACAATGAACTGAAGGAAGGCGACACATTTCTGACTTCGGGTGAAGATCGCGTTTATCCAAAAGGACTACCCGTCGGCGTCATTGTTTCGGTGGGTCCGCGGCGGGGGCTGTTCAAGGCTGTGCAAATCCGTCCCAGCGCGGATTTAGGACGTCTTGAGGAAGTCCTTTGTATTACGGAGAAGCGCGCTATAGATGTCGTCGATCCGACCCTGGGGCCTGTTCAGCCGTGATGGTTTATCCCGTTTCCCGTGTCACCACGTTTGGACTCGTCGGCAGGTTCGCGGCGTCGGTGATTGCCGTTGTCGTGATCCAGGGGATCCTGTCGTTCAAGTTCAAAGTCTTTGGATATTTCGATTTGCCCCTCATCTGCTGCATTTATTACGGATTTACTCTCGGTAACCCGGTCGCGTCGATCATCATCGGCAGTTCGCTTGGCCTGATGCAGGACAGTCTTTCCGGCGCTGTTCTAGGAGCAAATGGCCTGAGCAAGACCCTCATCGGCTTTTTTGCGGCATCCGCTGTAGCCAAGTTCGCGGTAGACCAGTCGGTAACGCGGGTCTTCGCTTTATTTTTGTTTAGCATAGGCGATGACCTTCTGGTTACTATTCTAGGCCTTATGGTCGGTCCCGCATCGACCGCGACCTATAGTGGGGCAGTCGGAGGCTGGTTGGTGTCCGCGCTCTTCAATACGTTGCTTGGATTGGTGTTGTTCGGATATCACGATCGGTGGGGCCATGCTACAACGTGAAGAATTAGAACTCCTTCGCTGGCGCATCAGCTTTATTGGATACGTTATTGTCGCAGCTTTGCTGGTGCTTGCGTTCGGTTTCTGGAACACGCAGATTGTTCAGGTCGGCTATTACCAGGAACGAGCGGAAGACAATCGCGTTCGCGAAGTCCCGCTGGTCGCTCCCCGCGGCCGTATATATGACCGGGAGCATCGGATCATCGCCGACAATCGCCCTTCCTACAACATCATCCTTTTAAGGGAGAACAGTCCCCACACGCTCGAGCAGACCGCTGCGATGCTGAGTTCCGGAATCAGCATGACGAAGGAAGAAGTCATGGAAAGGATTAGCCGGGCGGTCAAGCGTCGGGAACCGAAATTCCGGCCGGTCATTCTGAAGGAAGACGTATCGGTGGCGGACATTGCTTATGTGAAGGCTCACAAGTACGAACTGCCGGAGATCAGCGTCGAGTTTCAGCCGAGACGCCGCTACCTGGAGGGTAGCCTTGCGGCGCACGCCCTCGGTTATGTAGGTGAAGTCACCGAGAGTGAATTGATGACTCCGGAATTTGTGAACTTCAAATCCGGAGATCAGGTCGGAAAGACGGGGTTGGAGCGCGAGTACAACACCATCCTGGCAGGCAAAGACGGATTCAAGCGCGTCATTGTGAATAGTTTCGGCCGCGAAATGGGGCAGTTGGAAGAAGAGCCGTATGTCGCGGGCAACGATCTTGTAACGACAATCGATCTCGATCTTCAGCGCGCTGCCGAGGAGACAATAGGGGAATACTCGGGTGCCGTCATCGCATTGGATCCAAGGACCGGCGAAGTTCTGGCGATGGTCAGCAGGCCGGACTTCGATCCGAATCTGTTCGCAACTCGGATTTCGGTGACGGATTGGAATAACCTGATCAACGATCCGCGTAAACCAATGCAGAACCGGGCGATTCAAAGCCGCTTTCCTCCCGGATCGGTTTTCAAAATCTTCATGGCTGCTGCCGGTCTCGAAGAAGGTACTTTGAATCCGCTGAAGACTGTCTACTGTCCAGGGCATGCGACGTTCTACGGCCACACTTTTGGGTGCCATAAGAAGGGCGGCCATGGCACGGTCAACCTGCACGACGCGATCGTCAATTCCTGCAACGTATTTTTCTACAACGTCGGTAATGATCTGCAGATCGGTCGCATCGCTCAGTACGCCAACATGATGGGTCTGGGCCGGAAGACGGGTATCGATCTGCCCAACGAAGATTCGGGACTGATTCCTTCCGAAGCGTGGAAGCAGCGCGTCCTGAAGGCGAAATGGTATTTGGGTGAAACGATTTCGGTAGCGATAGGCCAGGGCTACGTCAGTGTCACACTCATGCAGACCGCATGGGCCATGGGCGGACTGACGACGGGCGGCCGCTTGAAGCAACCTCATTTCGTGAATCCCGATCATTTGAAGAAACTTGGGCTCCCGTCATTCGAGGTCCTCGAAGAGGAATATCCGATTTCGCAGTCGAACGTGGACCTCATCAGCACCGCGATGTGGGGTGTAGTGAACGAGGACGGGACCGGTTCGCGCGCGAAGATTGAAGGTTTTGATGTCGCAGGCAAGACCGGTACGGCTCAGGTTGTCGGCAAACAATCGGGCTTGAAAGGCGAGCAGTACGAAGACAACGCCTGGTTTGTCGGCTACGCACCGCATCGCAATCCGGAAATTGTGGTTGCTGCCTTCCTTGAAAACGGCGGCCACGGTGGTGTGACAGCTGCCCCGGTAGCCCACGCCATAATGGAAACCTACTACAAGAAGAAGATTGGCCGGTTCGATGCCAAGCTCAATACGATAGCGGCAAGGTAAACGTTTTGTGATGATGGAACCCATCAAGTCGAGGCGATTCTGGAAAGACTTCGACTGGCTGTTGCTTGCCGCGGCAGTGCTTCTTTCCGTCATCAGTCTCGTTGAGATTTACAGTTCCACGATGGCGCAGCCGACTGAAAATTTTTTCATTCGGCAGCTCGCGTGGGTCATTGTGGGCATTTCCGCCCTCTTTATTGTCGCGGCGATCGATTACCACCTCATCGCTGAACACATTCCCTGGCTTTATGTCCTCGCGATAGGCGTTCTGCTCTATACACTGGCTTTGGGTCATACCGTTGCGGGTTCCAAGAGCTGGATTGGTTTAGGTCCTGTCGCGTTCCAGCCTTCGGAATTGATCAAGATGGTAGTGGTCGTCGCGCTGGCGCGATATTTTTCGGAGCTGCGAAGCCGCCGGTACATGACTTTCATGCAGATCGCCAAAGGTTGCATGATCGCCGGTGTGCCGATCGGCCTTATTGCGCTTCAACCCGATTTGGGGACCGCGCTCACGTATCTGCCGGCGATCGCGGTCGGACTCTTTGTTCGCGGGGTCCGTCCGAGGGTGCTGGCTTCTCTGGTTCTGGGTTTTGTTTTGGTCCTTCCGGTGTCGTGGCTGGTTCTCAAGCCGTACCAGAAGGAACGTATACTGACTTTTCTCGATCCTGAAAGAGATCCGCTGGGTAAGGGGTATCAAGTGACCCAGTCGAAGATCGCAATCGGTTCGGGAGGATTGCTCGGCAAGGGAGTCTTCAACGGTTCGCAGAATCAACTGGGATTTCTGCCGACCCGCCACACCGATTTTATTTTCTCGGTTGTCGGCGAAGAACTCGGCTTCGCCGGCGTAATTGGAACGCTTGGATTACTGGCATTTATCATCTTCCGCTCGATTTACAACGCAGTGACGGCACGGGACAACCTGGGACTATTCATCGTTATGGGCGTGGTGGGGATCTATTTTTTCCACCTCGTCGTGAATGTCGGGATGGTCATCGGGTTCATGCCCACGACGGGTATACCGCTTCCGTTCCTTAGTTATGGCGGCTCGTCCGTGTTGACGGCCTTCATCGCGCTCGGGTTGATCGAGAGCGTTCGCCGCTGCCGTTACGTGAATTGACGGAGTGCGTGATATATTCCGGTCCAGGCGCTATTTGCACTTTGAACGCGGGCGTAGCCCCGCAAACGCCAAGAATTGCTCAAAGTTTTTTGCCCGTTTAAGAGTTGAGCGTCTCCCAAAAGTTGGGGACTGTTCCTCCGGGCACAGGAGTTTCCATGACAAAACGCGACTATTGCCTGGAGGCAACGTGTCCCGAAGTGTCCCTGTGCGCCGCGATCGACGGGTACAGGAGTTCCGATGCAGAAAGAATTGATCATTTCGACCACATCTCAGGAGACCAAACTCGCCATCCTGGAAGACGACGAACTTGTTGAAGTCTATATAGAGCGACATCGCTCGCAGGGCATCGTCGGCAACATATATAAAGGTAAGGTCACGAAAGTCCTGCCCGGCATGCAGTCCGCCTTCGTGGATATCGGCCTGGAACGCGACGCCTTCCTCTATGTCTCGGATTTCTTCGAAGACACTGAAGAGTACGAGAAGATCGTATCCACGGTCGAAGACGAAGTTGCCCAGCTTGAAGAAGGAGGACGGCCGAAGCCGGCCGCTCTTCCTCCAGGTCCGGTCCCGAATGCAGTCGTGGTTGTGGCTGCAACGACGCCACCTGTCGCGCCCGAGCCTGCGCCGGAACCACCGCCCGCGGCTCCCGTGGCGGCAATCCAGCCCGTAACAAAGATCCAGCCCGTAACAGCAATCCAGCCCGTAACAACAATCCAGCCGCTTCCGGGCGAAGTCTTAAGCGAGGAAAGGACCGCCGCCCCGGCCGGTCCATCTGAGGACTATGACAGGCGTGGTGACCGTGATAGAGGACGGGGCCGCAGGGACCGCGATCGTGATCGCGATCGTGACCGCCGCGGCAAAAAGCCGAAGATCCCGTCATTCGAGAGCAAGTCGTACGAGCCGCGCCCGGACGATCGCAGCTACGGCAGCCGGCTTGAAGCGCTGCCGGGCGAATCCCTTTCGAAGCTTTCCAGAAGCGGCGAGTCCGTACAAGACAAGGACGCCGCGCTTGGAGCCGTCGCCGAAGAGCCGCCTGTCGTGATGGAAGCGTCATCCGAACAACAGCGAGTGTCGTCGATTCCGGTGGAGACCGCAGACGATGCCGCAGTCACCGATGCATTCGAGCCGGCTCAAACGCCACCATCTGAGACGCGTCAGTCGGAATCGGCTCGCAATGCGGCTAAGGAAGCGCGTGAGGAGTCCGACGAAGGGCCATCCTCTTCGAGTGCCCGAATTACGGATCGCTCCGACAACCCACAATTCGCCCACCGATCGTCCAGCCGCCGACCCCGACGCGGTGGCCGCCCGGGGCCGCCGTTACCCAAGCGTGAAGAGCCGCGAACAAACGGACACGCGTCGAAGGGGATCCCGATGATTTCCGAGCTTCTTCGCGAAGGTCAGGAAATCCTGGTCCAGGTGTCGAAAGAACCGCTGGGAAAGAAGGGAGCGCGCATCACATCGCACATCGCGCTTCCCGGCCGCTACCTTGTTTATATGCCGACCGTCGATCACGTCGGCGTATCTCGAAAAATCGCGTCGGACGAAGAAAGATTACGCCTCAAGAGAATCATCAACGAGCACCGAAACGGCTTGCCCGGCGGCTTCATTGTGCGCACTGCTGCGGAAGGTCGTGGTGAAGACGAGTTTGTGCAGGACATCCGTTTCCTGGGTAATCTGTGGGCCGACATCCGTTCGAAGAGTGAGAAGAAAGCCGCGCCCGCCCTCATTCACCGGGATCTGAATCTCGTGCAGCGTCTTCTGCGCGATCAGCTGTCGCCGGATTACCGCGCCATCCGTCTGGACAATGAAGCGGAGTTTGCGACCGTTCTGGACTTCGTCAGCAAGTTCCAGCCGGCGCTGGTCAATCGCGTGAAGTTGCATGTGAAGGACACGCCCATATTCGAAGAGTATGGTCTGAACACCGAAATCGAGAAAGCGATGCGCTCGAAAGTGTGGCTGAAGTCGGGCGGCTACATCGTGATCAATCAGACGGAAGCTCTCGTCGCGATCGACGTCAATACCGGTAAGTTCGTGGGCAAGTCCAACCGGCTCGAAGACACGATCGTTCGCACGAACGTGGACGCTGTTCATGAGATCGTGCGTCAGATTCGCCTGCGAAATCTTGGCGGAATCATCGTCGTGGATTTCATCGACATGGAGGAGAAGAAAAACCGCCAGCGCGTGATGGCCGCCCTCGAAGAGGCTGTGCGTGCCGACCGCGTACCGTCAAAGATTCTCCAGTTCAACGATTTCGGTCTTGTTGCAATCACCCGCAAACGCACGCAGCCCTCGCTCGAGCGGACGTTGTGCCGGCCGTGCAATTACTGCAACGGTTCCGGCTGGTCCAAATCGCCGGAAACGATCTGCTACGACATCCAGCAGGAGATCAAAAAGATGTCGCACATGTTCGACGCCAAAGAGATCACGGTGCGGGTAAACCCCGAGATCGCCAAGGCTCTGAAGAGCGGGGAATTCGTTTCATTGAACGAACTCGAGGATTGGACCAAGAAGGATATCAACGTCAAGTCCGATCCGCTTTTGCATGAGGAGCACTTCGACATCTTCTAAGGAGCACAACCTTGACGGACCAGCCGCCATTTGACGTTGCGATCATTGGAACCGGACCGGGCGGCTATGTCGCTGCAATTCGCGCCGGCCAGCTTGGTTTGAAAACCGCCGTCATCGAGAAGGACACGCGATACGGCGGCACTTGCCTTTTGCGGGGTTGTATTCCCACCAAAGCCCTTTTGCGCGATGCACACCTTTTACAGGAAATCAGGCGGGCATCGCAGCAGGGTTTGTTCAAGACCGGCGAGATCGGTATCGATTTCGAAAAGATTCAGGCCCGCAAAACCGACATCGTGGAGAAGATGGCGAAGGGTGTCGATTTTCTCCTCCGCAAGAACAAGGTCACCGTCTTCAAGGGTGTGGGCACCGTCGTTGCCCCCGACAAAATCCAGGTCAAAGGTAACGGCGCATCCACGGAAGTCGTCGCGAAGAACATCATTATCGCCACGGGTTCCGAAGCGAAGTCACTGCCGGGCTACTCTTTCGATGAAAAGATGATCCTCAGCAATGTGGGTGTTCTCGATCTTACGCAGATTCCAAAATCCATGTTGATCGTCGGCAGCGGAGCCGTCGGTGTGGAGTTCGCTTCGATCTACAGCAGCTTCGGAACGAAAGTCACGCTGATTGAGGTTTTGCCGAGCATCGTTCCGATTGAAGACGAGGAGGTATCGAAGGAACTCAAACGGGTCTTCACGAAGAAGGGAATCGAGGTTCACACAAAGGCGAAGCTGGAAAGCGCCAGGGCCGGAGAAAAAGGTGTCGACGTGACGCTTCAAACCGAAAGAGGTGAAGTCAAACAGTTCACCGTTGAGAAGATGCTTCTGGCTACGGGCCGCGGACCGAATACGGCCAATATCGGTCTCGATAAGATTGGTGTGACGATGGAGCGCGGGTTCGTTAAGGTCAATGAATACATGGAAACCAACGTGAAAGGCGTTTACGCGATTGGTGATGTGACACCGTCGCCGTTGCTGGCACACGTTGCGATGCAGGAAGGGATCGTCGCCGTCGAAAAGATCGCCGGCAAGCATGCTGTGCCGATCAAATACAACCAGGTGCCTTCGTGTACGTATTGCGATCCGCAAGTCGCGAGCGTCGGATTGACCGAGGCAAAAGCCAAAGAAGCCGGGCATAAAGTTAAGGTCGGGAAGTTTCCGTTTACCGCGATCGGCAAGGCGAAGATTGAGGACGCGGCCGACGGTTTCGTGAAGGTCGTTGCCGACGAGCAGTACGGCGAGATACTCGGTGTTCACATGATCGGCAACACGGTTACGGAAATGATCGCGGAAGCCGTGGCGGCGATCGCGCTCGAGGGAACTGTTGATGATCTGGTCAACACGATCCACGCGCATCCGACTCTCGCCGAGGCTACCCATGAAGCTGTGGAGAATGTTTTCGGCGCTGCGATTCACATATGAGTAACAGGCCCGACTGGCTCAAAGTCCGGATTCCCAGCGGCGAGAACTTCTTTGAGGTTCGCCGCATTCTTCGTTCCCATCAGCTCAATACCATCTGCGAAGACGCGATGTGCCCCAACATCGCGGAATGCTGGGGCAAGCATCGGACTGCGACATTCATGATTCTCGGTAACGTCTGCACGCGCGCCTGTGCGTTTTGCGCCGTCACGAGCGGCCGGCCGACCGAGTATGACCTTATGGAGCCGGCGCGAGTCGCCGCTGCGATCGCGGATCTCAGGCTGAAGCATGCTGTCGTCACCTCGGTGGATCGGGACGACCTTGCCGATGGCGGCGCGATGATCTTCGCCGAAACCGTAAGAGAAATTCGCAAACTCGATGCGCAGGTTAAAATCGAATTGCTGACACCGGATTTCCAGGGATCCCTTGAATCGGTCCGCACCATTATGGACGCGCGTCCCGACATCTTCTCCCACAACATCGAGACCGTTCGGCGGCTTTATCCTTCGATTCGATTCAAGTCGGATTACACCGTGTCGTTCGGTCTGTTAAAGGCGGCTAAAGCGATGGAACCCGGCATCTACATCAAGACCGGCATCATGGTCGGTCTGGGCGAGGAGAAGGAAGAAGTCGTTGAACTGTTGCACCACGCAATCGAAGCCGGCGTCGATATTCTGACGATCGGCCAATATTTGCGGCCGTCGATCAAGCATGCGGAAATTCGCAAGTACTATCACCCGGATGAATTCGCCGAATTTCGTGAGATCGGCCGCAGCCTCGGAATCCGGTGGGTGTTTTCAGGGCCTCTTGTCCGCAGTTCGTACCACGCCGAAGACGTCTTCGAGCAGATGATGACGCGCTAGTTTTTCTTTCCGCCCAGAACGCCGAATATTCCTTTGAGGATAGATGGCTTCTCGCCGGTGGCATCGGTCCCAAGGATCGATGGCAGATACTTCTGCTTCTGCAGGTCTGCAATCGCTCTGGTATCCGGAGAAAACGACGGCTTCCGGAAGCTTCCGGTAACGATTACCGGCAGCACGAGTTCGCCGGCGTTGTTCGTCAGCGCCATGTTCACGAATCTCCCGGCGCGCGACGCGCCGAATTTGTCGGTTGTCTCCTTCGTGAAGATGGACGACATCTTCAGATTCAGCGATTCCGCG
>Ga0137465_1000095_pt1 | contig 74172 bp, 62 predicted proteins | sample EasRivERMGT828_2_FD_104906 | JGI IMG/M metagenome (GOLD analysis project Ga0137465, IMG submission 104906) | Soil microbial communities from meander-bound floodplain in the East River, Colorado, USA - East River MetaG ERMGT828_2 | ecosystem: Environmental > Terrestrial > Soil > Floodplain ... | reverse complement strand
TCGTCGACGATGATGAGTTCCCACTGATCAGGAGGCAGAGTCTGCGGGACGAGCGACTCCAGTAAATCGCGAAGCACCTTTTCGCGATTGAAAGTCGGAACGACGACCGAAACGATGATGCTTTCCGGGTTCCTGCTCATAGGACCAACGTTCTCGCGCGAATGCTGCCGTAGACGAGCGACGAACAAATCACAAACTGGCGAATGGTGATCATCCCGATACGGGCCGGTATCCGGAGGATGCGCATCAGGGAAAAGGAAGCATTCGGGAACCAGGCTACGCGGTATAGGTAAGGCAGCGCCAGGATCGCAGCCCATCCACTGACCGTCACGGAAAGCAGCACACTGAGCAACATCAAGTAGAAAAAGATGTTGTCGGGCAAAAAGAACACGTTGCCGATCAGGACATGGCGAAGAGCCGGATGCCTTGCGACGAGAAACGGAATCGAGATCACGCGCCAGTGATACTTCAACCAGGGTATCGGACGGTGCTGCTCGATCTCGTGGTACACGATCAGATCCGCGCGGTAGACGTAGGCGTGGCCGGCGTCCTTCATGCGCCAGCACAGATCCGTGTCGGCGCATCCGAGCGGACTGTTTCCGATGTCGCCGAAGGAGAGGTGTTCGTCGAAACCGCCCATTTTCTGAAAGAGGCTTTTACGAAAGAAGATGTTTCCTGAAGGGTAGAAGGGGTTTTCAGTTTTCGGAGCGCCGTTTCGAGTGGAGAAGAACGTCATTTGCTGGTGCGGTTTATCCGCAATGTGACCGGCGACGAAAGCAATTCGCGGATCGTCGCCGAACCCTTCAATACCCCGCCGGACCCATTCCGGATCGGCGCACGCATCGCTGTCCAGCAAGGCGACGATGCCTGTCCGGGCCATGTTGATGCCGGCATTCATGGAGCCGAAGCAACCCAGGTTGCGTTCGTTTCTGCGATAGGTGATCCGGAAAGGAGCTTTGGGCCGGATTTCCTCGACGACGGCTTCGACCTTATCCGTCGAGGAATTATCGATAACGATGAGTTCGAAGGTTCGCGGATCGACCGACTGATGGAACAGCGATTCGATCGCTTCCCTTACAAGTTCTTCGCGATTGTAGGTAGGGATGACTACCGTCGCTCGAAGTTCCGGACTGCTCATCGCCTGTATCTCCCACTACTGATATAACCAGCGCGGCACGACGCCGCGTTGCATCGTCACGATCGATCCGACGATGCGAATGCCGCCCAGGTCGACCTGATGCCGGACCTGATCCAGCATTTCCGTAGACGTTCTGCCCGACCGCAGCACTAGGATCAAATCCCTGGCCACGGAGCCCGCCGCAGCCGCATCCGCGCATTCGAGGATCGGAGGCGCATCGAACAGAACAACATCAAAATCCTTCTCCGCCTGTTGCAGGAGGCGATTCGTGATTTGAGGAACGCTGGCCGCGGACCAGTTGCCGCCCGCCGGAATCAACGACAAGCCGGCAGCATCCTGCTGCAGCGAATCCTGCAGCGTCGTATCTCCTTCGCCGAATGTGTAGACCGATCCGGATGCATTCAGATGAAACCTGTCCTTGAAGCATGGCCTCTGGCGGTTCATCTCCACCAGAAGCGGCCGCATTCCGAGAGTTCTTTTCATCTCTCTCGCGACGGCAAGCAGGACCGTACTGGTACCCTCCTTGCGGTGGGGACTTGTGAAAATGACGCCCCGCGTATCGCTCTTTCTGAGCGTTCCGGCAAGGGCGAGCGCTACTTTTTGAAATTCCTCTCGCCACTTTGAAGTATCCGGCGCGTTCGGATCCCAGGGCCAGGTCGGTTTGAACTTCTTCATCCTTTACGAGCTGGAATCACCGCGAGCACCGGCACGCCGAGGTGCCTCCGCACATCCTCCTCCGTGTAAACGTTATGGTCGAAGTACTCTGTCACGGCGATCCATGCAAGCGCGGCAAAGATGCCCATCAACAGCGCTATGCCGAGGACCATCGTCTTTCGCACGCCTACCGATTCGATCGGATCGACCGGGCGCTCGAGAATCGCAACATTGCCGATCTGCTCACGCTGCATGTCGACATTGGCGCGCGTCTCGTTCAGTTTTTTCTGGTACGTCAGATAGTTGCCTTCCAGATCGGTGACGCGGCGTTTCAACGAGATCCAGTCCTTTGTTTTGCCGTGGCGGGTAGAAAGCTCCTGTTCGAGCTCGGTCAGTTCTATCTGACGCGCCGCCACGACGGCTTCTCGTTCGGCAAGGCCGGACCGCAGGTTTTCTCCCAGCATTGCTGCCAGAACACCGAACTGATTGCGGTTGTTTTTCACTTTGTCGCCGGTGTCGTACTCGGTCATCCGCAATTTTTCACGTTCACGCTGCAATTCCGCAAGATCGGCAAGAACGTTGTGCTGGAACGAATCGCGCGGGAAATCGCCGAGTGCGCCGAAATTCGGATCGTCCTTCTTGAATTCCGTTTCGAGTTTCTGCACCTTCACGCTGCTTTCGTTGCGTTGGAGTTCGGCGTCCCTAAGAGCTGCCCGGGTGCGAGTCATTTGCTCAATGAGTTGTTCCTGCTGTTTGGACAGGAGGCTGATGCTTTCCGCGTTTTCGAATTGCTGGAGCCGGTCTTCGGCGCCGCGCAGTTCGCCCAGGCTTTGATTCACCACGCCGCGGAAGAAATCGAACTCACCGTTGGCATAGAGCTGCTGCCGGTAAACGAGGTATTTGTCGATCCAGGTGTTCAGAAGAACGCGGCTTCCTTCGCGATACGGAGTCAACAACGCCGCGACGAAAACATTGGAGTCCTTCGCCGCTTTCACAGCGATGCCTTTTTGCAGCATGGCAAAAACGCGTTCCCGCAGCGTATAACGCTCGCGCAGTCCCGCCGCGATCAGAATGTTTTCATACGTATCCTTGACGCCGGACATCGCCGTCTTCAGGCGGTATTTGACCAGCGGCACGAATTTCTCCGGAGGAGGCGCAGGCGGGCCAGGCTGGTCGAGTTTCAGCTCGTCGATAACCTGGGTGACCAGCTCAGCGCTCGTGAAGACTTCCATCTCCGAGTTGACTTCCGAACTGCGGTAGCCCACCACCAGCGGCGAGGCGCCGAGCACGGTTGGCGGTGGCGCCTGCTCTCGACCGATCTTGACGAGGACTCTCGCCGTAACAGGGTAGAGGTCTTCCCGGACGAACAGGAGCCATGCCAGCGTCCCGATCAGAGTACCCGTGATGATAAGGAGAATGCTCCATCGCCTCTTCCAGAGGATGAAGGCGAGGTCGCGTGCCGATGCTTGAGGTATTAAGTTTTCCATACGCAGATCCTAAAAAATGATTGGAACCGTCGATACCGCGCCCTTGTTTCCGAAGATGTAACTGAAACCTAAACTCAGGCTGAACGGGTTCAATTGCCGGATGTGCTGATCGACCCATTGGTCGAGTCTTGCAATCTTGCTCTTGGGAACAAACACCAGGTCGTAGGGTTTGAGTTTGGTGTTCGAGTCCCCAAGGAATACATCATCAAGCCGAATCTTGGTCTTTACGGGAACATTGTTTCCGTCGTTCCTGACCAGAACAACGCCGTCAGTCTTTGCCGACTGGAGGAATCCGCCCGCCTGGAAAACGGCTGCCAGAATGGTCATGTCTCCCGTGAGTTCAACCAGTCCGGGCCGGCCTACCTCTCCGCCGATATAAACACTGACATAGTTCTTCGGCACGTAGACGACGTCGGATGGCTGCAGAACCGCATCCGGTTTTTGATTCTCCAAAACCTCGCGTACGTTCAGGCTCTCGACGCGGGGCGTGCCCTTATCGATATCGCGCAGAATCAGAACTGTTTCACCTGTCGCATTCGCCTTCAGGCCGCCGGCCCGGACCAGTGCCTGGATTGCAGTCATGCCACCTGGCAACGGAAGGGCAGACGGCTGCATGACTTCGCCGCCCACGAAGACGTTTTGACCGGTGAAGCTTCGGACGATGACGGTTATACGGGGAGTGCGAAAATGGTTTGTGTACCCCTCCGTCAGGGCCTGAGTCAATTTCTGAACCGTGAGGCCGGCCGCGTCGACATCGTTCAGCAGTAACACCGAGATCTTTCCATCCGGACGAATCCGGACGACGCTGTTCAATTCGGGAATGTCATATGCCCTGATTTCAAGATCGTCTCCGCGCTGCAGGACATATTCGTTGGGGGGCGCAGGCGCCGTTGTCTGAGGTTGTGGGACGACCTGCGACTGGCCATGAATCAGTAACAGGCTGCCGGCAAGCTGCATCACCAGTGCCAGAGAAAGCATCGCGCTGAACCGCTTTACCCGCGTTTTTTTCATCGTCGTGCTCCTTATTCCCGTCACGAACAGGCTGCGAAAGACTTCGGCGCAATGAGGTTAGCGCCGCGGACCTGACAGTCGACGCGGACGCGGGTCACCAGCTTGCTGAGTCCTCGAATGCGGTCTGTCCAGACTTCGAGGGCTGCCGCCAGTTCTCGCTTCGATGCCGGGCTTAATTCAAATCGGACGGGCGTCGGCCGTGGGAATTTGAAACTACTCGGGTCTTGAGGCGTACCGGCGGCAAGCCAGGATCCAATATCGTATGTCATTTCCGCGTCGGCCGGGGCAAGGATCTCACTGGTGGAATTGCCCCAGGCGTGCCGCAGAAACACGAACCGTTCGAAGTTATTCCAGAATTCGTCGAAATTCGGAATTTCACGCCATTTCGGAAGCCGGTTGATCAATTCCCGGGTTGCTTTCATGGCGCACGCACAGATGTGAGGCCAGAGGTGGAACGAAGCGATCGCACGATACTTGTGCATCAGGTTCTCGCCGACCTCGCCGCGTTCCAAACGTTCGAAATTCTCATCCTGGTCATAGAAGTCGATGCAGGCCTGCCGTGTCGGGAACAGTTCGTTCGTGGTCTCATGCAGGAAATCATCGAGGTAGTCACGAACCGGGCCGGTGTCCTCTTTCATAGCCTGCAGGACGAGATCCAGCCAGTCCGCGCGTTTCATTCCAAGGCTCTCGGCGAATGTGATCGCGTCTTCGAAGTAGTTGTCGTGCCAGAAGGCCACGGACGCCAGCGCCACGGTGCGCGCTTCGAGGTAGTCGTCGAAGGATAACGTATCGGTTTCGACAACGATCTCTTCCACGTCAAAAACCTTCTCGCCGCCATAAACCCCGAAGTTCTTGGGCAGAGCGCGCCAGCCTGAGCGGAACTTGAACTCCTTGCGGCTCGCCTCCATTTCAAGCTCGGTACCTTTGAGCATCATCAACTGGAAATTCGTGACCTGACTGATGCCGGAATCGAGAAGCTTGCGCAAGCCGGTCCGATGGGTCTGGAGCGTTTCGCCGGGGAGACCGAGGATCAGATCGGAATTGGAGCGGAGACCGCGTCCCCGCATGTGCACTTGAAGGGCTTCGTAAGCTTCGAGTTTGATCGTCTGTCTCTTGACGTTGCGCAGGACGGTTTCGTCGAGCGACTGGACAGCCTGATAGAGGACCATCGCGCCATTGACCTGTTCCAGCGATTTGATGATTCGATCGGGCCGGTTTTTACCGGTGGTCGCGTCAATGTAGGTCGGCCAGCCGTACATTTTCTGGGCCTCTCCGATGTAGCTTGAGATTTCGACGTCGCGTTCGTACATCCCGTAGTTCGAGTCGGCGATGCGGAGCGCGGTGACAGACGGGCATACCTCCTTGACCCGCTTCCCCATGTAATGGATTTCCTCGCGAAGTCTTTCCTTACCGAAATAGTGAAGCTTCGTGTACCAGCTGGTTCCCTGACAGCAGAACGTGCAACTGAACGGGCATCCGCGATTCGTTTCAAGCAGGGGAGTCAGGCGTCCATCGAAGAACTCGTCGAGAACTCCGGAAAGAAATGGCGATGGAACTACATCGACTTCCTTTTGCCGGTCCCAGGTTTCGTTTCGCCCAATCGTGCCGTCCGCGCGCCTGTAAACGGAAGACGGCAGGACTTGCTCCGTCATTTTGCCAATGGAGAAGTCCGCCGCGACGAAGCGTTGCACCAATTCCGTTGCGATAAGATCGCCTTCGCCGAGGACATAGACGTCGATTTCGGGCTGCTGCTGAAGCCAGGCAATCTGGCGCTCCGGCTCCAGGTGAATGTTCGGACCTCCCATCACAGTCAGCATCTTCGGGTTGAGCTCTTTGGCGAGGCGGGCGATATGCAGGCTCAAGCGCTCGTTCCAGACGTAGTTGCTGAGCATCAGAATATCCGGCGGATTGGTGCTGATCGCGTCCCATAACTTGCCCGGATAGGCGAACAGCCGTGATTGGACCTCGGGCAGGTCCCGATCCATCACGGCCTTCATGTACCCGATACCTAACGGGAAAGTATCGTTTGCGAGAACACCACTGTAGTCGTAACGCAAATCAGCAAGATAGACGCTTGGTCGCATTCCGTTTTTCCTCTTCCTCGACTGTTTAAGCTCCCGCACCGATCTTTGAAACCACCGGCGAAGACTGCAAACGAACGGGTATCACTGAATCCAGCGCATCATCGACGCGCTTTGAAAATTCCTGCCACGAAAACCGGCGTACATGACGATGTCCGGCTTCGCCCATCGTCCGGCAGCGCGCGACGTTCCCGGCGAGATGTCCCATCGCGGCAGCGAAAGCCTCCGCGTTGGGTTCCACCAGAAAACCATTCTCGCCATCGATGACCGACTCGCGCGGTCCTCCGCGATTCACAACAATGGACGGCTTTCCGAAGGCCATCGACTCGAGCGGCACGATACCCCAGTCTTCGTTGAAAGCCGTGAACAACGTCGCGTAACAGCTGCGATACAAGTCGGCCAGTTCCGCATCCGAAGGGTGAACGCGAAATTCGATATTGTTGGACCCACCGACAAGGGCGCGAAGCTTTTCGAAGTACGGCTTGCTCTTTTCGTCGACGATGCCTGCGATGACAAGGCGAAAGTCTTCGAAGTCCCGGTGTTTCGTCCTGAACTCAAGAAACGCTTCGATGCCGAGTTCGATGTTCTTCGTCCACATGATCCGGCCGGGCAACAGAAAGAACTTATCGAAGTTTCTGCTTGGCTCGGCGGGCTCGAAACCGAGGCCGGGATGCACCACGTCGATTGCGGATTCCGATGCCAGGCCGCCGGCTACCGCCCGGCGTTTCACTTCATTGCTGATGCAGATCACCTTCGCATAGCGCTTCCAGGCGAACCGGTCCACGTATCGAAATGCAGCGCTGCCGGCCCGAATTAACGGGCGTTCGATAGCGTTTCGATTGACGAGGCATCGTTCGCGATAGTGGGAATCGAAAGCAAGCCGCAATGGGGTCAGACATACACACACCGCCGGCAGGGATCGATTGCGAAACAGAACAAGATCGCCGAACCCTTCGCACACGACGACCAGCGCATCGAAATTTTCGAGTGGTAACTTCTGCCGCAGGATCCGAAGAGCGCCCTGGCCGGCAGCAGCAACGCTGCGTTTTACGGAAACCGTGTCGAGTGTCGTGATGTTTCGGTCTTTGAATCCGGGGAAAGTGTTCTGCGGTTCAAAACGGTTCGTGAAAATCGTCCACTGATGGCGCCCGCGTCCCGTCATTTCCAGAATGACGCGCTCGCCTCCGCTGGTTAAATAAACCCACGGATAATACAAGGCGACTTTCACCGGTTTCCTCCAGCTGCGAGAGTTTTTCCGGTTACGCCGAAGTGCGATTCATACCAGGCGATCGTTTCCTTGAGCGCCTCGGTTGCCGAGTACGCCGGCTTCCAGCCCAGGACCGTCCGTGCTTTTTCGCAACTCTGGTACTGTTCGCGAATTTCCGAACTCGCCTGATTCAGGATGACTGGTTCCAGGTCCTTTCGGTTCATGAGCGTCAACACCTGATCGACGCAGTCCAGAACACTCCACTTCACTTCCAGGCTGAAATTGTATGCGCCGTTGGGAGCGCCTCCGGCGACGGCCTGGGCAAGGTGGAGGTATGCGTCGGCCGCATCCTTGATGTAGAGGAAGTCTCGAATGAAGTGACCGTCACTGCGAATGACGAAGCGGTCGTTTTCCAAAGTGGCTTTGATGCAACCGGGGATCGTCCGGCTGAAGTTGAGATCTCCCCCGCCGAACAGATTCGCGCAGCGAACGATGGAAACCTGCATGTCATAGGTTGCGTGATACATCTGAGCGATCAGGTCGGCACAACTCTTGGAACAATCGTATGGATAGCGGCCCTGTAACGGGTGCTCTTCCGTGTACGGCAGATTCGCGCTCGCCCCGTAAGCCTTGTCGGAAGACGCCACGATGACCTGCTTTACTTTGGTCTGCCGCGCGGCTTCGAGGACGTTCCATGTTCCTTTGATGTTGGCTTCGAACGTCCCGATGGGATCCATCTTCGCGACGCCGACCAAAGGTTGCGCGGCCAGGTGTAGGACCGTATCGATCGAGTACTCGCTGAAGGTTCTTCGAAGAAGACCGATGTCTTCGACGGAGCCCTGGATCGAATTCACTCTTGCGCTGTCTCCCGACGAATTCAGCATCGAGCGTGGAGCACCGTCTCGAATTAACGCGACGACTTCTGCGTCGCGGTCCAACAACCGGCGAACAACCCATCCGCCGAGAAACCCCGTTCCGCCGGTCACAAAGACCGGTTTGCCTTTCCAAAACTCAGTACTGTTGCTCATTAACTCCTCGCACCTGCCATTGTTGCAATTTCGAACTTGTTCCAGGGCGCGGTAGTTCCGTCTCCGCCGTGAATCTTTTCCATTTCCTGCTGATCCTTGCTTGTGTCCATGGACTTCCAGAAACCTTGATGCTGATACGCGACCAGCGTGCCTCGCTTTGCGAGAGACGGCAGGACTTCGACTTCCAGATTCTGGCCTTCCCAAACCGAAAACACGTCGCGCTCGAAAACGAAGAATCCCGCATTGATCCAGTAGTCGCGGATAACCGGCTTCTCCTCGAACCGAAACACTTTGCCGACGTCATCGAAGTGAACGGCGCCGTATTGCGACCGCAAGGGTACGGTGGTTACCGTGGCCAGGCACTTCCGCTCCTTGTGGAAGTTCAGGAGAGAGCGAAGGTTAACGTTGCCGAGTCCATCTCCGTAGGTGGCGAAAAACGTTTCACCGACGTGGGCCGAACAACGCCGGATGCGTTCGGCAGTATCGGACTCCGAACCGGTGTCGACGACGTCGATGCGCCATTCGCTGAACCGGCCGTCGAAGTAATCCTGAAGGATCTCCTTTCGATGTCCGGCGGCGAGAATGAACTCGTTGAAGCCCTGTCTCTCAAAAATTCTCATCAAATGCACGATGATCGGCGTTCCCGCGATCGGCATCATCACCTTCGGAAAGTATTCCGTGAACGGGTAAGAGCGAGTTCCTTTTCCACCGCACAAAATCACAACCTTCATCTTGATGCTCCAGTTCGTTTAGCGTTCTTCTGCGTCAACAGAGGGATAGGGCAAAAACATGGCCCGGGGTGCGGCGAATATACATGCCGTCCGAACTTCCGTCAAGAAAGCCCACGAATAGGCTCCATTGCCAGTTTCGTCTTTGTTTTCAATAAATTGCTTCATCAGAAAGCTCCCGCGCCGCGTATGGCGAAAACGGCCGTGTGTAAGAGGATGGCGACGTCGAGAAGGACCGACCGGTTCTGGATGTAGTACAGGTCGTAGTCGATGTTTTCGTGGATTTCGAAAGCCCGGTCCGCGCTGATTTGCCATAAACCCGTCAGGCCGGGTTTTGCCAGCAACCGTTCCTGTTGAGCCGGCGTGTATTTCGCCACAATGAACGGCATCTCGGGGCGGGGACCCACCAGCGACATGTCGCCGCGCAGGATATTGATCAACTGAGGCAGTTCATCCAGGCTGGCGCGTCGGAGGAAACGACCCAGCGGCGTTACGCGAGGGTCACTCTGATCTCTTGGAGTCGGCGCGTAAGCCGCCGCATCCCGATACATCGTCCTGAATTTGAACAGCCGGAACTTCCTGCCGAACTGGCCGACGCGCTCCTGCGCGAAGAGCGCCGGACGGCCATCCGTTTTCCAGATAGCAAGGACAACGATCGCCATCACCGGCAGCGACACGAGGAGCATCAATGTGGCCAGGACCAGGTCGAGCGCGCGCTTGGTGAACCGGTAAACACCCGATTCCCGAATCGGCCGAATTTCGCCCAGCATGACGCCGTCCAGGTTGATGTAGTTCACTTCGTGCTGGACCAGCCGCCGCTCCGGAGATACGAACGCGATCTTCACCCTGTGTTTTTCACAGAGTCCGAAGACGGGCTCGTACTTGGCGTCGGTCGGCGGGCCGTCCGCAAGTACGATGCGCGTGACCTGAAGCCGATTCAAGATCTCATCCAGTTCGTCGCCGGTTCCCACCACCGGGAGCGAAACGCGCCGCGTGTAGGAACTCTCGTAGATGCGTTGCCCGCGAAGCGCCGGATTCTTATCGACAATCCCGACGGGAACAAGGCCGGCTCGCGGTGACTGCACCATTTTGCGAAACACGTCGATTCCTTCCGGAGTACATCCGTAGATCAGTACGCGATCCAGGCCGTATCCGCGCGCGTGCAGGTGACGCAGCACGCTGTAATACGCGGTGCGCTGCACAACGACGACGCCGAACAGCAATACCGCCCACAGTACCAGCATCGATGTTGAAGGCATGACGCTGAGGAAGACGTAGGTCGAAACGGCCAAGGTAGCCGTGGACCAAAGCATGCTGCGAAGAATTCTTTCCGTTTCGCGAATCTGCAACAGGCTGCTGCTGGGGCGATAGAGACCATAGCGCTCCAACAGGAAAACGAAGCTGCCGGATACGAAGACTGCGGTCAGCAACACCATGTTCAAGGGATATCGGAGTTGGTCGGCGTCAGGCCGGTTGTATAGCGCGTTCAGGACAACGAGCGCCGCCACCACCGAAAGAAAATCGAGCGCCACCTGAGTGGCGAGGGAGACTCCGGCGAAATACCTCGCGAACCACGAGCTTCTGATCGGCGCTTCCGCCAGAACTTGGTCCAGTAGTGCCTCGCGGCTTGGAACTGTTCGTGTTGCCGAGGATGCCATGTGTTTCTAAATCACCCCAATGGTTCTGCTGAATACAAAACGTTACGATCGAGATAATCGAGACCGATGAAGTAAAGCCGTCCATCGTCCCGGAGGTCCAGGTCAAAGCGCTGAAATCCGAAGATATCTCCGTCCGGCGTTGGCGAAGAGGTTGACGTCACGAGGCGGCTCCTCCCATCGGCAGTCCGCACCACGATAGACATCGCATTGGCGAGCGCGACAAACGCGATATCGCCGCGCCGATTGACGTCGAACGACGGGCTGAATCCGTTCAGGTTCAGACCATCCGGCAGGATTTCAAACAATCGAACGACCGGATTCCAAGCTCTGTCCGCGTACTCGGCGATGACCATGTTTCCGTCGCTGACAGCCAGGATCGAATAGAACTTCCGGCCGGCCGAACGAAACGCCCAGATCGCGCTGATGCGTCTTTCCTCGATCTGTGTCGAGAGGTCGTTCAACAATCCTGCGGCGCGCCATCTTCCGTTTTCGTAGATGAAGAGACCTGAAGAGCCGCCGGCTACGACCGCATTCACAAGGACTCGTCCTCCATCATCGATTGCGATTGACGGCTGCAGCCCTTGTGAAGGCCACAACGCCACAAAAAAACCTCCGCTCGGAGCCGGCGTCGCTTCCGCGCCATTGAGCGTCATGATGCTCGTGATCGTCTCTCCTTCGGAAACAACCAGGCGCAGGCCAGTGGCAGTTATTGCCAGCCATGCGAGTTTCCCGTCGTCATTTGCGGCGAGAAAGTTGGCGCCGTTGTACCAGGACGCTCCGCCATAAACCGTGAGCGTTTCAGCGCCTGTCGATGCAAACGCCGGAAACCGCAGTACAGGATCCGGCCGCCCTGAAGCGAGTCGAACGATGCCGGGCGGGGTCATCAAATAGAGATTTCCCGACGGACTGCGAACAGCGCCTGTCAGCGGACCGGATGAAACACCGGGCCAGGCACGATCGCCCGCGAGCCACACCGGCTCGGGTCCTGTTACCCCGGCCTGAAAAACACTCGCGTTCGCGCCGCCGGCAACGAACTGCGTCGCTCCGGCGTGCGATCCTCCGATGAAGCCCAGAAAGTTGAGATGGACTCGTGAATCGATGCGTTGGCCGGATTGGAAGAGAGTCCGTGGTTCGCCGCCCCGGCTGACGACATAATCGTTTTCCGTCGAACTTGCCACCGTGAACAGTTCGCCGCCAGACGTAATCGCCGCGTCACGGACTGCCATCACAATTTGACCGTTGTTGAACTGGCTGGTGCCGAACGACATGAGCGTTGTCGCGGCATCGCCACGGAGTCGCATGAGTCCCCATCCCGATCCGGCGTCGGCTTGAAACAGGACGTCGCCGCTGTCGTTGATGGTGTGAATCTGCCCCAGTGTGCTGACCGGGACGGTTGTGATGCGCTTCGTCAGGCTCGAATAACGGAGAACGAGCTGCGTTTCGTTCGCGAGCCGCACTCCCATTGCGAGCGTGCCTTCCTGCGACAACGTCACGCCCCAGAGCGCGACGATCGGTGAGCCTTGCAGGCCGTCGCCGACTGAAACGATCTTGTGTATCGCTTGTTGGCCATCCGTCGAATACAGCGACGTCTCGCCACGGGCGGAGGCCAGGAAATAGGCGGTTCCGGTCCGGTCGAGGCCGAAGAAGTCCGCGTTGATCTGGCCATCCGGCAGGAAGGGCGAAAGGGAATCGCCCGACGAGTACAGGTGCGTAAGCTCTGTTCCGGCCTGCTTGAACAAACCGGTTCGTTCTCTTCTGTCGTCGTCCGTGTAATTGGACAGGAACAAAACCTCACCGCGGTCGTTCAAGGAATATCGCGTCGTTTTGAACGTATTCATTTCCCTGACGCCGGGTCCAGACGAACCTTCGAGCCGGATCATCGTGGCCCCGTTGCGCGCCGCCAGCATCAATCCGCCGCCGAATCGTGCAACCGGAGCGTAAACACGCGTGAGAACCTGCCCTTTGTTGTTGATCGAGGGGTTTTCGAAATCGTAGATGAAGTTGCCCGGTACAAAGGCCGGGGTGCCGGCGCTGGCCAATACGTCGAAGCGGCCGTCGGTATAAAGCATCAACGCGCTGGCGAGGCCATCGAGACAGGCGACAAATGCAATCTGCCCGGAATCATTGACGCCGAAGCCGCCAATGTAGTTTGGCCGCAATTGGAACGAGCGGCTGACGGCGTCGGTTGCTGCCAGACGACTCAATCGGTACTCGCCGCGCGGTGTTATCGATATCTGGAGGTACGAGTCGAAGACCGCAGGTCCGTTGGCCGCAGCCGGGTATCGTATGAAAGCCCGAATGGTGGCGAGCCCCAGAGCAAAGGCTTTCAATACACCGGCGTTGTTGATCGATGCCAGCGGCGTCAGGTTGCCGTCGCCGCCGTTGCCGTCGCCGAAGAACAAATCCCACTGAATCCCGGTTGCATCCAGCTGCCTGCCATCGATGTCGAGCGGGCGGGCCGTCAACTGCAGTTCGTCGCCAACCGATATCCTGCTGCGAGGAGCAGAGAGATCGATCCTGCTCGGCACAACCTGCAGCAACAGATCCTGGCTGCGTACACCATCGGCAACGGCGTGGACCGTTGCGACGCCCAACACTCGTGTCGAAGTAACTCCGTCGGGTGCGACCGATGCAACAGACGGATCGGAAGAAGACCACGCGACGCCGGCTGCCGGGCGAACGCCGCCGCCGGAATCCATGACAAGCGCCGATAATGTCACGCGCTCGCCGGAGACGGCCACGGCCTTTGACGCGACAATAACGACTCTGGATGCGGATTGCGGAGCCGTCGCATGGCCCGGCAGCGCCAGCGAGAGCACGCCAACGATCGTCATGATGATCCGGAAGTGCAGCCGCTGCTTCATCCGAACACCTCGTCGACCGGAACGTAGCGCCCTTGAAGAGCGCCGGGAACATATTCGAACGCTCGGCCCGAAGGTGTGTGCTCGATGGTCCTGGTCCAATCGATACCCAGCGCGGAGTACACGGTTGCCGCGATGTCTTCCGTGAAGATGGGACGCTGCCGGCTCCATCCCGGGTCGATGATTCTGTTGCCGATCGAATCGGTCGCGCCGATGACCAGTCCCCCGCGAACACCGCCGCCCATCATCACAACGGACATGGCATCGCGGTGATGGTCGCGTCCGGACAGGACGTTCAACGGACCCGGCGTCCGTCCGAACTCGCCCATCATGACGATTAATGTCCGGTCGAAATCTCCGGACGCTTTGAGATCCTGGACAAGCGATCCGATGGCCGCGTCGAACTCCGAGCAAAGCGTATACATGTTGTGCGGAAGGTATCGCCGGTCCCACATGCGGGCATGCGTATCCCAATAACCGTTGTTCAGGGCGGTAAAGATGGTTCCGTTATTCGCGTGGACCGCATTCCTTGCGACGATGGCAGCGCGGCCGAACTGCGTCGCGCCGTAGCGCTCGTCTTCCTCGGCCGAGAAACGGAACACCGCTGCGATGGATTCGTCGAACGTCATCCGTTTCGCCATCGAGTAAAACTCGATGTGGTTGAGCATCGTGCGATCCTGAGTCGTGCCTCGGAACGGCGCATCCAGGCGGTCCAGCAACGCATAACGCTGTTCGAATCGCGCGCGGCTTTCGGCGCCATAGAAGTTCGGCTCGACGCTGGCCAGACCAGCCGCTTCCACTGGAAGCGCTGCCGGTGCGGCGCGTCCTCCGAGGAAGGCGCTGCCTTGCACTGGAAGCTGGTTCTCATTCAATGATAAGAACGGCGGCATGGCCCCGGTCGTCTGCTTTTCGAACGAGACGACAGCGCCGACGTGAGGCGTTTCGGCGGCAAAGGCGGGATTGGGAGAATGAGCCGTCTGCATGTAGAACGCGCCACGTTCGTGCGCGGCCTCCCAGCTTTTCACCGAGCGAAGAATGCACATGTCGTCCGTTAAGCCGGACAATTTCGGGAACAATGTCCCCGATAAGGCAATGTGGCCGTGATCCTGGATGTCGATGCCCGGAGGATTCCATGGACCGTCTTTCACATCGAACGTATCGACATGACTCGGAGCGCCGTTCATATAGACGAAAATGCATGCGCGCGCCGAACCGCGAGGAGTGACATCGCTGGAGAGCGTGCGAGCTTCGCCGCTCTTCGCCAGCGCTGCCAGGACTCCCCAGGCAGCCGCCCGCTTCAGGGCTTCTCGTCGTGAAATTGTCGAACAGTGCGCGCAGTCCTTCATGTCGAATCAGTTATTGAAAACAAACTCCGTCTTGTTCATCAAAGCCCATTGAATGTCCGACAGCCATTGGGCGTAATCCGAGCCTCTCGCTGCCAGCGAAGTCGCAAGTTCCTCTGCGGCTGCATATCGTCCGAGCGTCGAGAGAAACAGCGCCTGCACCGCGTCCTCGGCGTTCGGCGCCGAGAGCATGATCCGCGACACGCGGGTCGAGTAGTTTCGATCGGCGAACGTCCGTCCGTTGAGATCGGGATCGTTCATCATCAACAACACCTGGACCACGCCGCTGCCGTTCTTGCGCGGCTTCTGTACCCAGTCGCCGCGTCCGAAATTTGTGAGGATGTTCAAAATGCGAGAGTCGTATCGCGGTTCAACGGGATCGGGCAGTTGAGAGGCGTAGTAAACCGGCTTATCGATGCCCTCGATATGCATCTCGCGTTCTGTTGCCGTTGCCGTTGTGATCGCGTCGTAAATCTCTTCTGCCATCAGGCGCCTCGGCAAATGCCGGGCGAAGTAGCGTTCGTATTCCGGCCGCCACTCGTAAGGGTACCGGCTCGAAAGCTGGTAGGCGTTGGACAGCGCAATCAGCCGGATAACATGCCGGATGCTGTAGTTGCTTCTGATGAATTCGTCAGCCAGAGCGTCAAGCAATTCGGGATGCGTCGGCTGAAGAGCCCATGGTTTCGGCGGCGGGTTCTGCGGATCGATGCGCATCAGATCCCAGCCATCCGGAGGGTCCACGATTCCATTACGAAAGAAATGCGCCCAAATGTAATTCACGGTGGCGCGCGCAAACTGCCGGTCCGCTGTGATCATCCGTGCCAATTCCGAACGCCACTCGTCGCTTCGCGGACTCTCACCGCTGAAGAAATACTGCGCGTCGAAAGGTCCGTTGGCGCGGAGAGGTCGAACCCCCGGATTGCCCGGATCGACGAGGCCGGTGTAGGAGCCCGTTGTGCGATCGCTGATGAGCAGACGACTTTGAAACAAGCGCGCATCGACAGCTACCTGAACCCATTTGGTCCGGGAAAGGAATGCCGACTGTCTCCAGAATTCCGCGCGTTTGCGGGATGCGAGATAGAGATTGATATCTTCGAGGTGGCGCTCGCCGTCGTGGCATGACACGCACTGGGTCTGCACGCCCAGAAACACAGTTGTGAGACGGTCCGTCAGGGTGTCCCACGCGTCCTGCATGGGCTCGGACACGTTGTAGGACCGCGCCATGAAGTTGAGCGCGCCGTTTTGATACGAATCGCCGCTGGCGGTAATCAGTTCGGTTGCAAAATCCCGATACGACCGATCGCGCGCGACGAAATCTTTCAGGAACCTGTGAAAGAGCGTTCGGCCCGGGATCCCGATCAGGTTGTACCAGCGGGCGGTGACCTGGAATTTATCGCCGAAATATAGCGTCCAGTAATCGACGAACGCTTCGCTCGCGATGAGGGACTCGATCAGCTTCGATCGCTTATCGGGATCGGGATTTTTGAGAAACGAGACAACCTGCTCGGATGCCGGAATCCTTCCGGTCAAGTCCAGCGACAGGCGGCGCAGGATTTCAGCGTCGGTCGCCAGCGGCGCCGGTTCGACTCCGTCGGTGGCCATTTTTCCGAAGATGTGATCGTCGATGAAATTGGTCCTGGGCAGAGTTAAGGCTTTGGACTCGTGAGAACGGTTTGAAAAGGACTGGGTCAGGGATTCGAGGGCGATCCGATCAGACTGCAGTGACCACGCGGACGAAGGGTAGACAGGGCAGCGGGCATCGCCGCCCCACATAGTTGCACTGGCTGTTAAAACCAATAAGCCAACTCGTAACATACGTGGGCATTCGATTCAGTCGAGCACTATCGTTTCTCACCGGCTTTCGCCACGAGGAACTTCGAGGACAGCGCACCAGGGATTTCTCCTCCAGATTTCCTGAAGATGTGGGACGGAAGCTGGCCCATTGAGCTTTCATATCTGAGCGCAGCCGCGCTCGGATAAAACCGTATTCCGAGCGCTTTTCTTACTTTTGTTTCCGCCCAATCTCGCATCCGCACCAAATCCTTCGGTGTCAGGTAATCGGTAAACACATAAGCCTGATAAGCCCCCACGCCGCCCTTGTAATAATCGGAGACCTGGGAGTAGTCGAGTTCGTAGCTGTACAGAGCATCACCATGAATGGAGTACTTCCATACAGGAAGGCCGAGGTCGGTGGGATAGTCCACCAGTTCGGCGTCGTCATAATACGGACTGCCCGGGTACGCTGTGATCAACGTCAGATCGACATCTTCGGGCTTGACCGAAATCAACCAATCGACGGTATCGCGAATCGTATCTTCGCTCTCGCCGGCGTGACCGAGGCTCATCAACGCCTTCACTTCAATGCCGGCCGAGTGCAGAGTCTCAATCGCGCGCGTGTTGTCGGCGATCGTGGCTCGTTTCTCGATGTTACGGAGTATGCGTTCATTGCCGCTTTCGAAACCGCTCAGCACAACGCGGAAGCCGGCCTCGCGCATCGCGACGGCCTGTTCGCTGGTGAGAAGTTCGGCCTTCACGAATCCACGGCATGCGAGTTCCACGCCCATTTCCTGCGAAAGGTCGCGGATGGCGCGCATGAGTTCGAGAATCTGCGGATTGACGTTCAGTTCATCGTCGAAAAACATGAAACCCTGGACGCTATAGGTTTCAATGGCGTGACGCATTTCGGCAATCACAGCGGACGTCGGCCGCAACCGGACGCGGCGCAGCATGCCGCTGGCCCTGCCGCAGCAGAACTGGCAGTTGAACGGACATCCGAGCTGGCTGACGATGCTCGTTACACTCTTGCCGTCAATCGTGTAGTGATAGCTCGGCATCTCGATCAAATGCCTGGCGGGCCATGGGGTGCTCTCAAGAGCCTTCGAGCTGAGGAACCATTCGCTCTTCGGATCGTCCGCGTCGATAAGACCCGGCGCCGTTCCGGCGATCAGTTGTTCCAGTGCATAGCCGATCGCCAGCTCGCCGTCGCCGGCGACAACGACGTCGAAGCGATCCATCAATTGGCCGAGCGCGTGCGATGCGCGGCCGTTTTGAAGCTGGCGCTTTTTTTCTTTGCGTTCGGCTGCCGTAGTAACGGTTGGATGTGGACCGCCCAGAATCAGTCGTGAATCTGGCCGCACAGCGCGGAGAGTCGTCCGGATCTTCTCCACGGCAGGCATCTGCGGAGTCGTCGCCGTGATGGCAAAAACGTCGGCATTGGTGCAGCTTGCGTGCTTCCTCACTGCCTCGGTGTAGTTCTCCACACCGTTCAAATCCAGGTGCTCCACGGTGAAACCCAGTTGCTCGGCTACTGCCGCAACTTTGAGGATTCCCAGGGCGGGATACACTCTTTCATCCAATAGGAAGATGCTCGGCGGCGTAATAAAACAAATTGAACTTTTCCGAGCCATGGGCGCATAGCCTACGAACCGCATGAAAAGTTGTCAACGATCAAAAAATACAACGATTTCGGCGTTGCAATTTGATGACAAAAACGTTATGCGCCGATCCTTTTTGTAAGTCGTGAGTTAGCGTCCGGGCTCCTGGATACGGAGTACAAAGGACGTCACGGAGTGAGGCGGGAGGACGTATTCAAAACTGTTTCCGGCGTGGTCTGTCGCCGAGCGGACGATCGTCACTTCATCCGGCGATCCCGAATAAAAGCGCGACTGCGGTTGTATCTCTGCCTGTTTAGCCCAGTCGAATCCCGGCACCTCGACAAGCTCGGTACCGGTGTTTGCATCCAGCGCCGTGCCGTTGAGCGTGATCACTTCCGCATGCGAATGAACATCGTAGTCGTTGATGGAGATCCTGCTGCGGATGGGAGCATCGAAGTTCTTGTTGATTGCCACGATGTACAGATACTTTCGATCCGCATCCGTGCTCGCGATCGCTTCAACGTAAGGTGTCTGCGCCGCGTCGACCCATCCTACAGCGGGCGAATCATAGACCGGCGACCTGGTGGATGATTCCACGAGCTCCGTGCCGAAATTTCTCGTGAACATTTGGAACGCAAGACTGGTTGCCTTTGGAATCGCTGACCCTTGACGAGTGCCTATCAGGGCCATGTATGCGGCAGCATCCGTGAGTTTGAACAGATTCGCGACCTCAGTAAGGCCGGATTCAATAAACGCTTTCAGTGTGCCGGCGACGAAAAGCGCCGAACCCAGCGTCTTGGTGTGATCGATGAAGCGGCTTTCGCGGGAGGAATCGAAGAAGGGCCCCCACTCGGTTACGGCGATCTTGATATCCCGATTCGGGGCGAGTTCTTCGATTCGGGCGGTGAGGGTCTCCAGATGTTCGCGGATGAGCTGAGGCGCAGCAAGAAACGCGGAGTACACCGTGCGCGCGTTCCAGCCTTTGTCTTCCCAGATAGCGGGCGCGTAGCCGCAGTGCACGGCAATGAAGTCGATTTCGGAGGCCGCTGTCCGGAGCAGATGTTCGGTCCAGTTTCCGAAGTATGGAGTGAAGGAGCGACTGTAATTCTCGTCGGCAATAGCTCCAACCTTGATCCCCGGATCGACTGCTTTCATCGCCCGGGCGAACAGCAGGAATCGCCGCGTGTATTCTTCCGGAGTTAATACGGATGCCGATGCGGGCAGCGTGTCTCCCATGACGTAGGATTCATTTCCGATTTCCCAGTATTCGACGCGCCGCCCGTTTTTGTTCACGTATCGGACCCAGTCCGCTGCCTGTTCCGGCGTGCCGGTGACGACATTCACGGTCAGCAGGAGCTTCGAGTTCGTAGCGTCCGCGAACTCCAGAGCTTCGTCGGTGCCGAAGCGATGCGCGCTGACGATGCCGCCGGGCATGCTTTCAACAGTGGGCCGGGTCGCCTGCGGTCCGATGGCATCCATCCAATTATAAAAATCGGAGAATGTTCCGCCGGGAAAGCGATGAAGCGTAGGCGCCATTTCTCGAGTCAACGACACGATTTCCGGATTCAATGCGCCGGCGGCGGCGTCCCAGATGCCGTTACCGTCCCAAATCCATTCGATGTTCGTTCCGTACAACGTCGGCGGGATGTGACGTACGTGCCGGCCTGCGTTGACGGAGATTTCCGCGTCCAGGAGCTTGTCGGCCTGGTCGGATGCTTCAAGTACCTCGGGCCAGTCCGCGGATTGTCCGACGCTCAGGCGGATGTCATCGAAGTATGCAGCGCCGCTCGTCCCTTCGACGAGGCACAGAACGATGATGTATGCGGCGTCCTTCGGCACGACGAAGACGTCCCGGCGACGCACGGGCGCCCCGGCCGGAGTTTGACGCAACTCCTGCAGCGTGGTCCTGCCGTTGTTCCACATCGCATAGATGTGCAGCAACGCCGTGCTCTGACCTTCGGCATGTAGCCAGCCTGAGAGATGCAGCGCTTGTCCTGCGAGGGGAGATGCAGGCATTGCCTGTCCGATGCCGAAAAGGTTCCCGTTTCGGACGGTGCCAGTGTTGGATGTCGTGGGGGTCAGTTGCAGGCTGCTGCGTCCCGAGATGGTGTTGGCAGCACTCATGGCGAGCGATCCCTGCGCAGTCGAGCTCCCGCTCCAGCCGAAGCTCGCGGCCATCGGCGTGAGTTCGAAGTCTCCATTTTTCAGCAGGTTGTCCGAGTTTTGAGCCAGAAGCGGACTTGCGAGCAACGAACACGCCAGGATCATGACGAGACTGGAGACGTGCTTTGGGCCCGAAAAGGCAATCGCTTGATTCATGAGAGAAGCTCCAATCTGTGTTATCGGCCGGGCGGGAGCTTTCCTTTAGGGCCTTGATGACCGCCGTGTATAATCAGCGCTCTATCGAGGGAACGAGAAGTAGGCACCACATGAACTTGTTGGACTTTGGTTCCGTTACCGCAAGACACCTTCGAAGTGGGCTTGCCGAAGAGATGTATCTCCTTACCGGTCAGGATTTCACCAGACCTGTCACGATCTACGGCACGGTGAATGAAGTCTGCAATTACAAATGCCTCTACTGTGAGTGCTGGCGCATGCCGGAGTACAAGCCGGAAATGAGTATTGCGGAGTGGCAAAAAGCGATACTCGACCTGAAGGACTTTCTTGGCAAATTCCACATCCAGTTTTCCGGCGGCGAGCCGTACATCAAGAAAGGCTTTGTCGATCTCATCCAGTTCTGCCACGACAATGATGTCAGCTGGGGCGTGGTAACCAACGGGTCGGCGTTCATGAGCGACAAGATCGTCGAAGCAACGGTTGCCGCGAAACCCTGGACGATCAACATATCCATCGACTCCAAGCGCTCTGAGATCCACGACCACTCCCGCGGAATTGAAGGTTCTCTGGATCGCGTCGTGACCGGAATAAAGAAGCTGGTGCAGGCGCGTCAGGCGGCGCGCCAGTCGTTTCCGGTAGTAATCAAACCGGTCGTGCATCGCCTCAATTTCCGTTATTTGCCGGAGATGGTGCCGTGGATTCAGGAAATCGGAGCCACCGTTCTCAACTTCCAGCCCGTCGACAGATGGACGCCGGAGACGCACAACGAACTCTGGATCACCGAAAGACAGGATCTCGAAGATTTGGGGAAGGTCCGCGATGAGCTTCTCGCGATGAAACGCGCCGGCGCCCCGATTCTCAACAGCGAACTCACGCTAATGGCCTGGGAAAAACATTTCCTCGAGGAGAAGGCGCCGCCGGAATACCTGCCATGCCGTGTGGGCATGAGAAATTTTTTCATCCGGCCGGACGGCGACGTTGAGTTGTGCTGGTTCTACAAGACGGTTGGAAACGTGAAAAAGAATACCGCTCGCGAGATCTGGTACGGTGATGAGGCTCGAGGACGTCGCAAGGAAACTGTGGAATGCGATTCGCTGTGCCTGTTCACCTGTCTCTCCCACAAGACCCTCGGCGACAAGCTGAAAATGGGTCTGACGCTGATTACCGGAATCAACAAGCAGCAGTAGTGATCAATCCCTGAACCTGGTGTTACGTGGCAGACGCTTTAGCGGCTGCTTTCTCTTCACCCTGGAATTCCGGGAGTTGAGAAAGCTTTGGAGGATTGAGCTTGGCCTTCGCGTAGGCTTCACGCCAGAGCGTCGAATGGACAGGGCCTTCGACAGGCGGTTCCCCGCGGCGTTTGAAGTGTCCGCAGTGCGAACAGAATTTCTGCAGTTCTTTCTCCATGCCGTCGTTATCGTCGGGTAGACGCTTGCGTCCCATGTCGAATCCGAACGTGCGATCGATCGCGCCCGCGACTGTGCAGGGGTAATAGCCATACGGCGTGATGCCGACGCCGCATTCCTTGGTGATGGGGCAAGCATTCGCGAACTCAGTGTTGTTGTAGTCCGTCGTGTCGATCGGCGCGACGTTGAATGTCTGAAATGTCGACTGAACCTGCGATTCCTTCGCCGTATTGGTTACTTCGATCCCGGGCGGGATCTTCGCGATCATCTTGTTGACATAGGAGCCATGCCCGTTTGTTGTCAGCTCGAGTCTCGTCTGCGGAAAGTAACGTTCCCGATACTCCAGAAGGAGATTCAGGACATCCAGAAAACGCGGATGCGTGGTCGGCTCTCCGCCGACGACGCGTATTCGCTTCCAGTTGATGCCACGAGTCCGGCTCTCTTCGAGAAAGTAGCGAATCTGCCCAAGCGACATGTGTTCCGTTGTCGGCTGCTGCTCGCACGAGCGATTGCAGTTGAAGCAGTTCAAATTGCAGAGGTATGTGATGTCGATCTCGGCCAGGTCACGGGCTCTCGGAAATTCCAGTCCGACCACACGGGTAACCTGAGGACTTATTCGCAGAAACAGCATGTGCTGGTAGGCGTTCGTCAGGATCCTGCTCAGGGATCCGCCAACCAGAGGCTTGATGTATCGACGGTAGAATCCTATAGGTAGCGTTCGTCCATCCATTTCATCGCTCCTAAGGGCCCCTCCAGCACTGTTACGAGTGGACCGCTTTTTTGGCTAAGGCAACGCCAACGGCGGCACAGTCCGTGGCCAGCATCTCTTGAACGAGGTTGGTAAAGCCTCGGCGGCTTTCCCAGCCCAGCACGGTCTTCGCCTTGGTGGCGTCGCCCATAAGAATATTCACTTCGGCCGGTCGGTACAGTTCGGCATCGACGACGAGATATCGTCGGTAATCCAGCCCAGCAATATCGAACGCGAGTTCGACAAAATCCTGAACGGAGTGAGCGGTCCCTGTAGCGATCACGTAGTCCTCCGGCACAGGCTGCTGCAGCATCAACCACATCGCTTCGACGTAGTCCTCAGCATGGCCCCAGTCGCGCTTCGCCGAAAGGTTGCCGAGGCGTAGTTCCTTGCTCGTTCCAGCCAGAATGCGCGCGATTCCGGAAGTAATCTTCCGTGTGACGAATTCGGTTCCGCGCCGTGGCGACTCGTGGTTGAACAGTATCCCGCTCAACGCGTAAAGTCCGTACGCTTCGCGATAATTACGCGTTAATTCGAAACCGGCGACTTTGCTGATCCCGTATGCCGATCGCGGATGGAACCGCGTCGTCTCGCGCTGGGGGACTTCCTCCGCATGCCCGAACATTTCGCTCGATGCCGCAAAGTAAAACTTGCAACTCGGCGCGATGTCGCGCACGGCGCACAACATGTAATGGGCGCCGTTGATGTTCGCATTCATTGTCGAAAATTCATCTTCGAACGAATAACTGACGAAACTCTGCGCCGCCAGGTGATAACACTCGTGCGGCTGGACTTTTTTCAGGATCTGAAAGAGACTCGGAAAGCTCTCGAGCGATCCTGGATGCAAGATCACCTTATCAAGAAGGTGGGAGATTCGACTCAACCGGTGAGCGGGGTCCTGTAGCGCGACTCGACGCACCATCCCGTGAACTTCATAGCCCCTGGAGATCAAAAAATCGGCCAGATACGACCCGTCCTGACCTGTAATACCCGAAATTAAGGCCCGCTTTTTCATTACAAAAAGCCCTTTCAAAGGATAGGTCAGGGTATTCGCCATCCGAGCTTTTGACAAGGGGGTTTGGATAAATCTGACGAAAGCCTATGGCCATGTAGAATAGCGCTGCATGTCGGTTTCATCCCGTTACGACGAAATGCGTACGATCCTCGCCGAACGAAACCCGTTTTATTCCAGCCGGCTCGGGCGCTCAGGACGATTTGAGGATATTCCGTTTACAACCAAACAGGAGCTTGCCGAGGATCAGATTGAGCATCCTCCATTCGGTACGAACCTCACTTTTCCGATCGAGAACTACACGCGTATCCATCAAACGTCCGGGACCTCCGGCAAACCAATCCTGTGGCTCGACACGCAGGAAAGCTGGGAGTGGTGGTTGCGATGCTGGCAGGAAGTCTTGAGTGGTGCGGGCGTGCGTCGCGGAGACCGCGTTTTCGTCGCGTTTTCCTTCGGCCCATTCATTGGTTTTTGGGCAGCTTTCGAGGCGGCCCAACGAATGGGTGCGATGGCTATTTCCGGAGGAGGGCAGACCACCGAGCAGCGTCTTCAAACCATCTTCCAGCGCGAAGCGACCGTTCTCGTTTGCACTCCGACTTATGCGCTTCGTCTTGCCGATGCCGGTCGCGAGCACGGACACGACATGCGCTCCGGGCCGATCCGCATCACTGTGCACGCAGGCGAGCCAGGGGCCAGCATTCCTGAAACGCGAAAGCGCATTCAGGATGAGTTCGGCGCCAGGACCTTCGATCACGTCGGCATGACTGAAATGGGCGCTTACGGTTTTGAGTGCGAGAACCAGTCCGGAATGCACATCAACGAAGACGAATTCATCGCCGAAATGATCGATCCGGAAACGCTGACGCCTGTTGAGGAAGGTCAGAAGGGCGAACTTGTCCTGACAAACCTTGGTCGAGTGGGGATGCCGCTTATCCGTTATCGTACGGGTGATCTTGGCGTGATCTCGCGCAAGCCCTGCGAGTGCGGTCGCAGATGGGCGCGTCTGACGGGTGGCGTGCTGGGTCGCGCCGACGACATGATCACGATCCGCGGTATCAACGTGTTCCCGAGCGCTATTGAGAATATTGTTCGACGCCATCGGGAAATCCTCGAGTTCGCGATCGAGGTCTACCGGGAGCGGGAAATGCATGAACTTCGGCTGAAGGTGGAAATCGCCCCGGGAGGTGATGGCGTCGTCGATCGCCTTGCGCGGGAATTTTCGAACGATCTGCGGATACGCGCCACGATCGAGCACGTACCGGATGGCAGCCTTCCAAGGTTCGAACTGAAGTCGCGCCGCTTAAGGTTCGTCGAGTAGGCGAATTCCTATTTCGTCTTCATTACCCAAACGCCATCCCAATCGTCGGCGGGCGGGTTGTCGTTCAGATGCTGGCAGCGCTTGATGTACATCTCGGAGACGTAGTCCTTTGGATTCAGCGCCAGAGCATCACGGAAAGCTTTGATTGCGTCCATCCAGCGCCGCTCTCGATAGCATTTCAAGCCATAACGGAAATTATTGAGAACTTCCATACAGTGCGGGAACGTCTCATCGGAATGGTAGTCGAGGACTTCAAACAAGCCGACGGGTTGCGTTTTGCCTGTTACCACGACGCGGTCGATCTCGCGGCTGCGGTAGGTGCCCCGCAGTCTCTTGATCGTGTATTCACTTACCAGCAAATGCGCGTGGTATTGCTTGCACGCGGATTCCAGCCGTGAGGCAAGATTCACGCCGTCGCCGATCACCGTGTAGTCCATGCGGCGGGGGGATCCTATATTCCCGGAAACGATGTTGTCGGTATTGATGCCGATGCCGATATCAATCGGCCGTTTCCCGTCGTTGGCGCGGCGCACGTTGTAGCCTTCCAGTTCCGCCAGCATATGAAGAGCGGCGCGGACAGCCCGGTCTTCGTCATCGCCGTGCGCCATTGGCATGCCGAAGACAGCCATGATGGCGTCGCCGATAAACTTATCGAGCATTCCGCCTTCGTACTGAATGCAATCGACCATGATCGTGAAGTATTCGTTGAGAAGGCTGACCGTAGCCTGAGGTCCGAGTTCCTCCGTGAATGTGGTGAAGCTGCGGATATCGGAGAAAAGGACGGAAGCCACGCTGCTTTGCCCGCCCAGGATCTCGGCGCCTGCCTGAAGGACTTTCTCCGCGACCGATGCGTCCATATAGCGCGACATTGTTGTTTTCAGCCGCTTCTCGCCGGTCATGTCTTCGATCATGACCAGGGAGCCCAGTTTCTTCTTCTGCGTGCTGATGAGCGGAAGGACCGTGACGTTCGCGGAGACCTTTTCGCCGTTGAATGTCATCTCCGTATCCATCGTGACATCCTGCGTCTGCTTCTGGCCGACCAGTTCGATCTTCTCCACGACCCACTTGTTGACACCGGAAAAAACATCCGCTGCGGGGCGCCTCAGAATGTCCTGTGGCTGGGTCCTCATGATCCGAAGTCCCGCGGCATTGCAGGTGACGACAGTCCCATCCTCGTTCAGCGTGATCACGCCGCTCGACATACTTTCCAGGATGCTGTCGTTGTAGTTTTTCATGTTCTGGACGTCATCGAAGAGTTTCGCGTTTTCGAGCGAAATCGCGATCTGGGATGTGAAGGCTTTGAGGCGCGCCTCATCTTCCTCTGTAAAGGTGCCGCCGCGTTTGTTGAGAACCTGCGTTACGCCGATTGTCTTACCATCCTTGTTGATCACAGGAACGCAAAGGATCGACCGAGTGAAGAAGCCGGTCGTCTTGTCGAAGGCGGGATTGAATCGAAGGTCGGCATACGCGTGTGGAATGTTTACGCTCTTTACGGATTTGAAAACAGCGCCGGCAATGCCGCGATGATTCGGAAATCGTATTTGCGTTGCGCCGAGACCTTCGCCGACTTCCGTGTAAAGTTCGTTCGACTTTTCGTCGTTGAGGAAGAGTGTCGAGCGTTCGGCGTCGAGCATCTTCGTGATGGTGCTGATCAGCTTCTGAAGAAGCGGCCCGAGTTTGATCTCGGTGGAGACTTCAGAGACGACGCGCAGCAGTTCCAATTGCTGCAACCGGTCGCGCTCGGTTTCCTCAGTCTGGCGGCGGCTCTCGAGAGCGACTGCGGCCTGTCGCGTCAGAGCTTCGAGAAGGTCGCGGTCGTCTTCGGTGAAATCGCCTTCCTTCTTGTTCAGGAGTTCGGCGACGCCGATCACGCGTCCTTTCAATGTCCGCAATGGAACGCACAGGATGGTGCGTGTGACGTAGCCGGTCTTCTTGTCGATTTCCGGATTGAACCGTTCATCGGAATATGCGTCAAACACGATCAACCCGCGGCCTGTCGTGAAGACATGGCCGGCAATGCCCAGTTGGTTGAGCATACGGATCTCGCGTGTGATCTTTCCAAGAGTGACGCGTGTGTAGAGTTCACCGGTCCGGGCATCGTCCAGGAAAACCGAGGCTTGTTCGGCCCCGATGACGGCCGCCGTGTATTGCGCAAGAGTGTTGAAGGCGTCGGCGAGGTTCCCCGCGACGGCCATCTTGTTGGAGACCTCCAGCAAGAGCTCAGCGAGACGTAGCCTTGGCCGCCGTGGCTTCTGCGGATCCTGGTTTCCCCTTGCTGCCTTCATTCAAGTCTTCCAGCTCTTTCCGAAGAGCCGCGATGGTGTGGCGCAGTTCCTCGATCTCGTGTTGATGATGCAGGCGAAGTTCCTGCACGTTCTGCTCATGCTCCGCTTCCCGCAGTTCAAGTTGATCTCGTAATTCGGCAATGCTGGCGTGCAACTGCCGGATCTCGGCGTTCGATTCGGCGACGGCCTGCTGGACGTGTTCGCCCTCTTCGTAATGCTTCTTTTCCAGTTCCTCACGAAGAGTCACGATGGTGTCTTTCAGAAGCTTGATTTCGAGGTCGTTCTCCATAGCGCGCGCAAAAAAGTTGGACCGCGCTTCTTGCTGCGCGGTCCCCGTCGAATCCTTGCGGGATAAAAACCCCGCGATTATATGTGGCGCCGTTATTTAACGCCAGCCAGTTCCTGCAGCAGTCTCCAGTTTTCCAGACGTTCCTGATTGGTGGAGATAAGAGTGGCACTTGCATTCCCATCCTTGTCGAAATGCTTTGAAAACCGGCCTTCGGACCGCGCAAACGCGATGAAGTCCACGGCTTCGCCCGTCTTGGGGTTTACGTACCAGTCATCCTTTACGTTGGGGTTGCCGGCGAGGCTCAGGCGTTCCTTGAATTTGGATCCTTTGCGCGGATCGTAAATCAGGACCGGGAAACTGCGCGAATCGGCTGCAAGCTTCGCCTGATGCTCGGCCATGTTGTCGCCGACGCCATGTTCCGGCTGGCAGGTCGTGAAGACGTTGACGATCGCCGGACCCGGATACTGGTTGGCGTCCATGATCGCCTTGTAGAAATGGTTCACGTGGGCGCATGTCGTCTGTGCGACGTAGACGTCTTTGTGCATCATGCAGATGTTCGCCAGTTCCTTGCGGTTTTCCTTTTTGCCGGGGATCACCTTCCCGTGGAAGCTCATCTTGGCATCCTGGCCTTTGAACGAGCTCGTGGAGGTCTGGCCGCCGGTGTTTGAGTAGACCTGTGTATCGAGCACAATGACCTTGATATCCATTCCCGCCGCGAGCATGCGCGAGAGGGACTGGAATCCGATATCGTTCATCGCTCCGTCGCCGCCGATGATCCAGAGGCGCTTGTTCTGCCATCCGTTGGAATCCCACTTCGCGCGGACTCCCATGGCCACTGCGGGTGCATTTTCGAACAGCGAGTTGGTCCAGGCAACCTGGTACGGGTTGTACGGATAAGTGGACGTGTACACCGTGTTGCAGCCGGTAGCTGCCACGATACCGATGTTCTCCTTGCCGTAGACGAATCCCGTTGCCGCGAGCATCATGCGCAGCGCGGTCGCTTCGCCGCAGCCCATGCAGGATCCCGCGCCGCCGACGTAGAGCAGCGAACGTTCCGCGAGCATCATGTCCGCGAGCGCCTTCTCGTTGATGTATTTGCCGGGAGTTTCCGGCATGCTGCGGTAGAAGTTGAATGCCGTTTTGAACCAGGACATGTTCTTCTCGTCCTTCGGGATCATTTTCAGCGCGTTATGATCGCCGCAGGCGTCCACGCATTCGGCGCAGCCTTTGCATTTCGTCGGGTCGATAAAGATTCCGAACTTTCCGCCGGCACCGGGGGTTTTCTTCTCGAGGACGTTGAAGTACTTGTTGGTGATTGCCCACTGCTTGGACATGCTGTCCCGCATCTCCGGGTCTTCGATCTTCGATAAATGCTCTTCAAGAGTGGCAGGTTCCGCGACCTTGCCGAGAATCGCGGTATCCGGGCACTCCGTCACGCAATCCATGCAGCCGACGCAGTTTTCGGTGATGAACTCCGGAATGTCCGGAGCGATGTAGCTGAAGTCGCGAAACACACCCGTCGCCGCCGGAATGACGCTGCGGGCAATCTGATCGTCCGCTTCCAGACCTTTTTCCGCCGTGCCCGCCTCATATGCGGCAATCACGCGCGTGTTGAAGTCATGCGTGTCGACGACGTTGACCCGAATGTCTTCGGCGAGTTCCTCAACGGGAACATCGAATTCGTTCATGCGTTACTCCTTTGATTACTTAAACGTTTGCCGCCGAGCCCTTGCCGGGATTTGCCACCATGACGTCTCGCGGGATTTCCATTAATTCGCGATAGCCTCGGGACACGGCATTCAAGTTGTCCTGCACAACGCGCTCGCCGCGTTTGCCGAAGTACTTTCGGAGCGCCTTTTCGACGCCCTTGAAGAGGTCCTCGTCACTGATGCCGCTTTCCTCTCTGAATGGTGTTACGCGCAGGAACACGCCGAGAAGCACGATACCCTGCATGCGTTGTTGCAGGTCTGCCAGCGAGGAAACTTCCTTCGCAATTTTTACTGTATCCAGAGCGAATACCCTGACGTTGTTCTGGATCAAGTTGCGGCGAGCCCAGGCCGGAACCGCAGCCCAGATTTCACCGGGCTCCGTTTTCGGACTCTGGACAAACACCATTCCACCGGGCGAGAGGCCGGCGAGCGGATTTTCCAGGTTGAACGCATTGACGTCGTTGAGCGGGATGAATTCCACATGCTCGAGTTCGGAGTGAACGCGTATGTGATCTTTTGCAATCGTGAGGTAGTACGTGGTCGGCAGGCCTTTCTTTTCCGAGCCGTATTTGGGATACGCCTGCACGTCCATGCCGAACACTTCGCCTGCGATGGTTGCGATAACTTTGTTCGTCGTGACCGATCCGTATCCGCCGACCGAGTGGCCGCGCATCGAGAACGAGCCCGGCGAGCGAACATCGGGGTCGTTGGTGATGGGCAGTGCGGTCTCATGTTTGATGCCGAGAGAGAAGTACGTCCGGGGACTGCTGCTGAGCATGTTTTCGGTGATGGCGATGAAATCGCCTGCTCGTACATCGCGGCTGCCGAGGCCGGCCGAGCCGCCGAAGAACTTCGGAACGCGATCGAGGTCGGGATAGCCCGGCGTTCCCGCAACCGAATCTGCGAACGCCGCTTTGATTTCGCAGAGAAGAGGATTGGATTGCATCATGGGAATATCCAGTCGCTCGATGACCGAGATCGCCTTGCAATGTCGCAGCGCTTCCACAATCTCGATTGATGGGAAAGGCCGCCAGCAGCTGACGTGCAGCAGGCCGACTTTGATACCCATGTGCTCGCGGATGTAATCGATCGTCGCTTCTCCGGTCTCGATCATGCAGCCGGATCCGACGATCGCGTAATCCGCATCTTCCAGCCTGTATGGCATTACGACGTCGTACTTACGTCCCGTAAGACGTGTGTACTCGTCCATAACCGCTTTCAGAGTGGGAAGCACGCGATCGTACCACTTGCGCTGCGCGATCTTTCCCTTCATGTAGGCGTCCTGGTTCTGCACGACACCGGACATCAGCGGAATACGAGGATCGAAAAGCGCGCGAGTGCCCTCCGACGCATGACCGACGAATTGCTTCATCAGTTCCGGTTCCGGCAGCTTTACGTTTTCGACTGTGTGTGTGGTAAGAAATCCGTCTTGAACATTAAGGAAGGGGGTTTCGGTCTCTTCTGCGGCGCGCCGCGCGATCAAAGCGAGATCTCCCGCTTCCTGTGCGTTGCGCGCGAAAAGGACGCCCCATCCGCAATCCGCGACGCCATAAACATCGTCATGTCCGGCATGGACATTTAATGAATGCGACGTCAGTGCGCGAGCGCCGATGTGGAAAACGACGGGAAGGCGCTTGCCGGAAATCGTATACAGAACTTCCTTCATCAGGATCAGGCCCTGGCCTGATGTGAAATTGGTCACGCGTCCGCCAGAGACCGCAAAGCCTTCGCAGGTGCTGGCAGCGCTATGCTCGGATTCCGGCTCGATGAAAGCCAACTCCTCGCCCCAAAGATTTCGTTTGCCGTTGGCCACTTCGGCTTGATACCCGCCGCCCATCGTCGTCGATGAAGTGATCGGGTAGGCACATGCACCTTGAGTAATATGAGTCTCGACCCAAACAACCATTCCGGCGCCGTCCGACGTGGTCGGAATACCCGGGAATGGAGGCTTGTTTTCCTTAGATGAAGACTCACGTTCGGTAACAGGGGCCTGGCCGTTAAGAGTTGTGCTCACGCTACCTCCTTACGCTTACACTGTCGCTAAAATCCACGAGAGCTTATCACAGAAACTCCTTGCGGGTGTTGCGTTTCTACTACTATCCTTAGCCCTCATTAGCGATTCGAATACTGTGTAGCAGCACCTCAGCGGCGCACGATCGGGGAGGGTTTATGCAGTCAACCGCGGCCCGTGTACGAGAGCATCAAGTGGTGTTCTGTGGTCTGGAAGTTTTGAGGCTCATGGCCGAGCGCATCGAGGATCGGAATGATGTCGATGGCGAGGATTTCGACATCGTTTTGAGCTTCATGCGCGATGTTGCGCATCGATGTCTCGCGAACACGGAGGACATTCTTCGTTTCGCCGAGCTCGAAGAAAATGTCGCGAAGCACGAGCAGGCGAAGTTGCTCTTTGACGAGCTGACGGCGATCGATGCCCCGGGCTTTGTCAGCACGTGCCGCAGGTATACCGACCTTTTAGCGCACTCCATTTTTGAAGACCGGCGTTGTCTTTCACATCTGGACTGCGACCCTGTGACGCTCAGTCAGTTCTATGAGTGGGAACGCGAGATAGCGGACGCTGCGCGAACACACGGACAGGTCCTGCATCGTCTCGAATTGAAATATACCCGTCCTCACTGCGTATAAGATAAGCGTGCAATGATCGTTCAAGGCTTCAAGATGGCCGCCGTGGCCGCAGGTATCAAGAAGGGCGGCGTGCTCGATCTCTCGATGATCTATTCCGACAGGGCCGCAACTGCGGCAGCTGTGTTTACACAGAACACCTTCATTGCTGCGCCGCTGATTGTTACGAAAAAGAACCTGCAGAACTCGGGACACGTCGCGCGTGCTGTGATCGTCAATTCGGGAAATGCGAATGCTGCGACCGGTGAACCCGGCATTCAGGCAGCGCAGGCCACAGCCGATGCGCTGGCGGCTGCGATCGAATGCAGGCCGGACGAGGTCATCGTTTCATCGACCGGAGTGATCGGCAGGCCGCTGCCGGTGGTGAAGATCCGCGAAGCCATCCCGAATCTGGTTGCGGGCCTTCTCCCGACCAATCTGGAACTGCTCGCGCGCGGCATTATGACGACGGACACGGTTCCGAAAATCGCAGCGACTGAAGTCAGCGGCGTGCGCATCGCCGGTGTTGCGAAAGGCGCCGGGATGATTCATCCCGATATGGCGACGATGCTGGCCTTCATCATGACCGACGCCGCGCTTCCTTATGACGAACTCGATGAAGCGCTCCGGTACGCCGTGCATCGGTCATTCAATTCGATTTCAGTCGATGGCGACACGTCCACCAACGACATGGTTGTTGTGCTTGCGAACGGCGCCTCCGGAAACCGGCCAACCCCTCGATCATTTCGGGACGGCCTCATGGATGTGTGCACGCAACTCGCGACCGCGATTGTCCGTGACGGCGAAGGCGCTACGAAATTCGTACAGATCGACATCGAGGGTGCGCCCAGTGAAAGCGCCGCGCACACGATCGGACGGGCGATCGCCCGGTCGCCGCTCGTGAAAACCGCGATCTATGGCGCTGATCCGAATTGGGGCCGAATAGTCGGGGCCGTCGGCAATTCCGGCGTACCTTTGAAATCGGACCGCGTGGACATCTATATAAGCGGTGTTCCGATCTCCGATTCCACTCTCGAAGAGGCTCGTCAAAAGCTGCGCGAGAAAGAAATCCAGATCCGTGTTGTCCTGCACTCCGGTTCTGCATCGGCGCGGGTTTGGACGTGCGATCTGACCGAGGGCTACATTCGGATCAATGCCGATTACACGACGTAAGGCGGCCGCAAGAGCCGCGCTGGTGGGGCTGATAGTTCTGGTGTTTGTCGCCGGACGGCGGTTCCTGCTGGTTGGTTCTCTCGCATTAAAAATTCTCGACCACACCGAAGCCCTCGACGCGTGGAAGGGGGCGGTCCTCCACCGCACCGTCGAGCACGCAGGGATTCCGATCGACATCTACGGCGCAGACGGTTCACCGCTCCTTATCATTCATGGTGTCAACACGACCGGCAAAAACAGTCTCGACCTGATGCGCATCTCTGAAGCTTTGGCGCAGGCGGGCTATCAGGTGTGGGTTCCGGACCTGATAGAGATGAAACGCCTGCATCTTGTGCCCGAGGAAGTCGTGCGTATCAAGTCTGTGTTTCAGTTCATCGGTAAAGATGCGGGGATCGCCTGCTTCAGTTACGGATGCGGGCCGGCGCTGATCGCAGCGGCGGATGCGGATATTCGAGCTCATGTGCGGTTTGCGATCGCATTCGGCGGCTATTTCGATGTGCGCGAAACTCTCGAGTTCGTGATTACCGGTCCCGAGACTCCGACCGCCTATTTGAAGTGGTACTACCTCGAGGCGAATGCGGATGTTGCCTTCGAGGAAGGCGATCGAAGCCGGCTTAAACGAATCGCCGAACTGAGTCGTTGGAAACATCCAATAGGAGCGGACATCGTTGACGGGCTTACGCCGGAAGGAAAGGCGTTGCTCAGGATCTTCCATGCGTCGACTCCGGAAGAATTCCGTTCGCTTCTGCAGGCAGGAGGGAGGTCCGTCAACCGTCGTCTGGATTTGCTCTCACCTTCTGGATTCGTGAAGCATCTTCAAGCGCCGGTGGTAGTCATTCATGGCATCAATGATCCCGTGGTTCCAGCCCGGCAGAGTATCGAACTGGCCGAGGCAGCGCGCGCGAATGGCCTGGATTCCAGCCTGACATTATTAAGGATGTATGGGCACGTGAATCCAGTCCTGCCGAAGGTGGGGGTGGGAAGTATTTTCGATTTTTATCTTCCTGAGATGTTCCGCCTTTTGCGGGTTCTGAATCGAATCGTCTCGCTGAAATGAAAAAGGGACGAGGGCTTGACCCTCGTCCCTTATCGCGTTTACTTGGCGCGTTTCAGCGCGATCGGCCCGCCGCCGCCTCGGCCACCGCCTCCTCCGCCACCACCACCACCGCCGCCGCCACCGGCGGGAGCTTCGGCAGTCAGCGTGAGGTCGTCGCCGCTAAGCTTGCCGTTGTATGTGATGACGGTAGGTTCTCCGCCGCCTCGACCCGGGGCGGAGCGCTTGAATGTGATCGTGCTTGCATCCACGACCTTGCCATCGGTGATTTGCGTGGCATTTTGACCTTGGGTATAGGTACCGGTGAGCGTGCTCCCGTCCACTTTGAGTTCCAAAGTGATCGGCTGCGGTCCGCCTCGTCCCTGGGTCTCGCCTGTCCACTTGCCGGCGGGTCCGGACTGAGCGAAGGCGAAAGCTGATATGACGACGACGAGCGCAAGCACGAGAAACATTCTGGATTTCATGCTGCCCCTCCTTTTAAACATTCTTTAAGCGACCAATGTTAGTGAATGCACCCAGCGAGTGACCTCGGCGAGTGCGAGTTTACGGCTGTTCAATACGCGGATTCGGTTTCCTGGGTTACAAGAGACTGAAACCGCTATGGTTCATCCTTGAAGATTGAGATCCTTGCGGAACTGTCAGAAGACAGCTTTGCCCTGTACATGCCGGGGCTGTTGAAGCTCCACGCCATTTCGCCTTTGGGCGAAACAACGATGACTCCTCCAGTGCCTTTGAGCGCGGTCAGGCGCTTTTGTATCACTTCGTCGGCAGCCGCCTGAACTCTGTACTTCTTGTATTCAACCAGAGCGCAAACTTCGCGGGCGATCGTGAGTCGGATAAAAAATTCGCCGGTTCCGGTACCCGAAACCGCGCAAGACTGGTTCGAAGCGTACGTACCGGCGCCGATGATCGGCGAGTCTCCGACACGACCCCATCGTTTCGCCGTCATACCGCCAGTCGATGTGCCGGCGGCAACATTGCCTTTGGTATCCAACGCGACTACGCCCACGGTGCCATATTGATGTTCGTCAGGGACTCCGCTCAGGACGGCTTGAGGCCTGGGAGCGCCCGCCGGTCGTGGCGGGATGGGTTCGTCTCGAGCCTGAAGAGTTTTTTCCAGTTCCTGCCAGCGCCTTTCCGTGAAGAAAAACGAAGGATCGACGATCTCCAGACCTTGCTGCCGGGCGAAAGTCTCCGCGCCTTCACCGGCCAGCATCACGTGCGGCGACTTTTGCATGACGACTCGGGCCAGCGAGATGGGATTTCGAACGCGTGTTACACCAGCGACCGCACCCGCATTGAGTGTTGCGCCGTCCATGATGGACGCACAGTTCGTTTTTGCCCGCAGAAGTAAACACGGCGCCGCGGCCGGCATTGAACAACGGATCGTCTTCCATCACCTTGATGACGGACTCGATGGCATCGAGCGCGTCGTCTCCCTGGCGCAGTACCGTGGAGCCGATTTCGAGTACTTTGGAAAGCGCACTACGATACGCCGCTTCAGCTTCGCGAGTCATCGACGCGCGTTCGATGACTCCTGCGCCGCCGTGGATCACGATGGCCCATTTCGACGAAGGTCTGGATCGCACCGCCATCCCCATTGTGGAAATCACGAGCAGGCAGATCGATAACCATGCACGCATCATTCGCACGCATCATACCTTAGATATAATCTTCGGCTTGTCACATCAGGAGGGAACGATTCGAATGAGAGCGATTCGTGTCAGCGAATTTGGGGGGCCGGAGGTGCTGAAGATCCAGGAGGTCGCAGATCCGAAACCGGAATCCGGTCAGGTGCTTGTCCGCGTGAAAGCGGCGGGCGTGAATCCTGTCGATACCTACATCCGATCCGGAACGTACGCGCGAAAACCGAACCTGCCCTACACGCCGGGATCGGATATCGGCGGCATTGTCGAAGCGGTCGGGCCAAACGTAAGAGGCTTCAAACCCGGCGATCGCGTCTATACGAACGGCTCGATCACCGGCGGTTACGCTGAACTCGCGTTATGCGAGGAATCGCGCGTCCATCGTCTGCCGGAGAAGGCTTCGTTCGCGCAGGGTGCGGCTCTCAGTGTGCCGTACGGAACCGCGTACCGTGCGTTGTTTCAACGCGGCCGCGGAAGAGCGGGAGAGACTGTTCTGGTGCATGGGGCGACCGGCGGCGTCGGTATTGCTGCCGTCCAGTTTGCGCGGGCGGCGGGAATGATCGTCATCGGAACCGGCGGAAGCGATAAGGGACGCGCGCTCGTCGCGGAACAGGGAGCGCATCATGTGCTGGATCATCGCGCGTCCGGTTATGAGAAGCAGTTGATGGATCTGACGGGAGGCCGCGGTGTGGATCTCATCACCGAGATGCTTGCCAACGTGAATCTCGCTCGAGACCTCACGATGCTTGCGCCGAGTGGTCGCGTGGTCGTGATTGGAAACCGCGGAACCATCGAGATCAATCCGCGTGATGCCATGGCTCGCGAAGCCGCAATCCTCGGCCTTACACTGTTCGCTGCAACCGATGATGAACTTCGCGAAATTCACAGCGCCACTTATGCCGGACTCGAAAACGGGACACTCCGTCCTGTCGTCGGCAATGAACTTCCGCTGGCGGACGCGCCGCGCGCGCATCAACTCGTGATGGAGTCGGGCGCGTTCGGCAAGATTGTGCTGGTCCCCCAGGAATGAAGAAACAAGTTGTCCGGATCGGTCTCATCCAGACCAGGGTCGGCGAGAGACTCGAAAACAATCTCGACAAGACCGCCAGTTTCATCAAGCAGGCCGCCAGGAAGGGTGCCGAGATCGTTTGCCTTCAGGAGCTATTCGCCTCCCGATATTTCGCCCAGACCAAGGACGAGAGGTTCTTTGACATAGCGGAACCGGTCCCGGGACGTCTCTCGCAGTTTCTCGCGGAATGCGCCTCCTTGCATCGCGTCCTCTTGATAGGCGGCTCGATTTACGAGAGAGGGGAAAACAGAAGGTTCTTCAACACGACCCTCATTTACGACTCGAAAGGCCGGCTGGCCGGCAAATATCGAAAGATGCACATCCCGCACGACCCGAAGTACTACGAGCAATATTATTTCGCGCCGGGCGATCTCGGTTACGTGCAGGTGAAGTCGGACAAAGCTGTTGTGGCGCCGTTGATCTGCTATGACCAGTGGTTTCCGGAGGCGGCTCGGGTCAACACGATCCAGGGCGCGCAGATCATCTTCTATCCGACCGCGATCGGATGGTTCAAAGAACTCCGGCGGGACGAGCCGTTCTCGGCAAAACGTTGGGAGGATGCCATGCGTTCGCATGCGTCGCTCAACGGAGTTTTCACCGCTGCCGTTAATCGCGTCGGGCGTGAGGGAGACTTGCGATTCTGGGGTGGCTCATTTGTCGCCGACCCGTTCGGCGAGGTCGTCGCGCGCGCGTCCAGCCACAAAGAAGAGGTTCTTGTCGCAAACGTGGATCTCGGCCGCATTCGCGCTTCCCAGGAAGGCTGGCGCTTCCTTCACAACAGGCGGCCAAAGAGCTACGGAGATCTTCTGCAATGAAAGATCCCACTCCGAAGAGTCTCGGTTACCGCATGCCGGCCGAGTGGGAACCTCAGCATGCCATCTGGCTGACCTGGCCACACAATGAGCTGACCTGGCCTGATGGAATGCTCGATGACGTGAGGGCTACCTACATCGAGATCATCCGCGCCCTTCACACGGGCCAGAAGATCAAACTCCTCGTAAAGGATTCCGATTCGCAATCCGCAGTTCGCCACACGCTCGAGCGTGAAGGTATCGGGCTGACTCAGGTGCAGTTCGTACTACTGGCAGCCGAGGACTCGTGGATTCGTGACTACGGTCCGACCTTTGTCGTGAATCCACGCGAGCGCCGGCTCGCAATGATCAACTGGACGTTCAACGCGTGGGGCAACAAGTATGACGATTTGATCGCGGACGATCGCATCCCGGCCGAATTGAACAAGAGCCTGCATCTTCCAATCTTTGAGCCGGACATCGTGATGGAAGGAGGATCGATCGAGGTGAACAGCGAAGGTACTGTGCTGACGACCGAGCAGTGTCTTCTGAATGGGAACCGCAATCCGCATCTGGATCGCGCGCAGATCGAGGTCTACCTGCGCGAGTACCTCAACGTGACGAAAGTTCTCTGGCTCCGTGAAGGCATCGTCGGCGACGATACCGACGGCCACATCGACGACATCGCTCGGTTTGTAAGTAATGACGCGGTGCTATGCGCCTTCGAAGAGGATCCTGCCGATGAAAACCACGAGATTCTCAAGGAGAACTTTGAACGCCTCGTCAGCTTCGGCTTGAACGTTCAGAAACTACCCATGCCGGGCTATATCGGGGACCGGCACGCGCGGCTTCCTGCGAGCTACGCGAATTTCTACATTGGCAATGAAGTTGTCGTGGTTCCCGTGTTCGGTCATGCCAATGACACGCTCGCGCTCGACGTGATTCAACGTTGTTTTTCGTCCCGCCGGGTCGTTGGCGTGCACGCGACGGCGATGGTTCACGGTTTGGGAACCATTCATTGTTGTAGCCAGCAGGAACCAACAGTTTGAAAGCGCGACGATCTCTTGCGCGGACGGCTTCGCCCCTTCTATACTGCTGCGCTGATAAGTCGCAATATATCCATGTATATTCCAGAGGAGGAGTTTGTATGAAAACGTCGACCCGTTCGGGGATCAGAACCGCTGTTCTCTGCCTGGTTCTGGTAGCTCTGTTCGCCGGATTGGGAGCGCTTCCGAGCAGCGCGTTGCTGCAAGCACAACGGAATGCTCCTGCGCCGACGGGCTACATCCAGGGTGTAGTCCAAAGCGAGAAAGGCCCTGAAGCCGGCGTATGGGTAATCGCCGAAACGAAGGACCTGCTCACGAATTTCATCAAGATCGTTACAACGGATGATCAAGGCAGATTCAGGCTGCCCGATCTGCCGAGCGCCAGCTACAAGGTTTGGGTCAGAGGCTACGGCCTGACGGATTCGACGCCGATCACGACGAAACCTGTTACAAACTCCGTTACACTTCGCGCAACAACTGCGAAGACACCTGTAGAAGCTGCTCAGACGTACCCGGGCAACTATTGGTGGTCGATGATCGAGGTTCCGGATAAGAGCCTGTTCCCGGGCACCGGAGCACAGGGCAACGGTATGGGAACCGGCATGGTGAGCCAGAATCACTGGATCAACCAGGTCAAATCCGGTTGCAACTTCTGCCACCAACTCGGCAACAAGTTAACGCGCAGTCTGGATCACGTCTATAAGGCGGATCCGGCTGTGAAGACTGACACCGAAGCGTGGGATCGCCGTTTGAAGGGCGGCGTTCGCGCCGGCCAGATGTATTCGATGGTTAGTTCGATGGGCGCGAACCACACATTGAAGACGCTTACCGATTGGACAACGCGCATCAAGAATGGTGAAGTTCCTCCTGCTCCACCACGACCGAGAGGCATCGAGCGAAATGTGGTCGTGACACTGTGGGATGTCGGTGACGATCATTCCTTCATGCATGACGAAGCTTCAACCGACAAAAACCATCCCACGGTCAATCCCGGTGGGCCCATCTACGCCGTAAACGCGGGCCACGGACAGCTCGTCGTTCTGGACCCGAAAGAAAACAGCACCTACTCCATCGACATTCCGACTCGCGCCGATCGCACGAGCGTGCCTTCACGCTTCCCGGCGCCGACAACTCCGTCGCTGTTCTGGGGCAATGAGCATTTGTGGTCGAATCCTCCGAACAATCCCGCGGATCCGCACAACCCGATGCTCGACAGCAAGGGCCGTGTGTGGACAACCTCGAAGATTCGCGGAGCCGGCGCTCCGGCATGGTGCCGCGATGCAGCCTTAGGCAACAAGTCGGCTGACTGGTTCCCGCTCAATGGCGGCGGTCGTCAGGCTTCGTACTACGATCCGAAGTCGCAAAAGTGGCAACTGATCGAGACCTGCTACAGCACACACCACCTCCAATTCGATTCCGACGTGGACGAGACGGTGTACTTCAACGAACTCGGTGGGCCGATGGTCGGCTGGGTCAATTCAAAGCTGTACGACAAGGCACTGGCCGAAACCAAAGATGAGCTGAAAGCTGAACAGACGGCAGTCGGCTGGTGCGGTCAAGTCGTCGATACGAATGGCGACGGTAAGATTACGCGTCCCTGGAACACGACAACGCAACAGATCAGCGGTAACGAATTGCTGTATCAAGGTGACACGGCTCCCGGTCAAAATCGCGGAGGAGCTGCCCCGGCAGCGCCGCCTGCAGCGCCTCCCGCAGGTGGTGGCGGAGGCGGCCGCGGTGGACGCGGAGGTGCCCCGGCAGCCCCATACGATCCTAAACTGGACACGATGACGCGGTTCAACCTCTACTCCGTCATTCCGAGCCCGGTTGACGACACGGTCTGGGGAGTCAGCGAGAATCCGTTCCCCGGCATGTTGGTCCGCCTGCAGGGGGCCGGCAAAGGTCCGGAGTCCTGCAAGACGACCGTATTCCGCATTCCAGACGGTGGTTTCGATCCGCGCGGCGTCGACATCGACAGCCAGGGCGTTGTCTGGACGGCTCTGGCCGCCAGCAGCCAATTGGCCAGCTTTGATGTTCGCAAGTGCAAGGACCTCGCGGGCCCCGGCAAGACCGATGGCAGCCAGTGCCGTGAGGGCTGGACGCTGTACCAGACCGATGGTCCGAAGTTCAAGGGAACGAATGTTCCGGCGGACTTCCACTATTACAACTGGGTTGACCAGCACGACATCATCGGGCTTGGTAAAGATACGCCGTTCGCAACCGGCTCGAACTCGGACTCGTTGCTTGCGTTGAACAAGCAGACGGGTGCGTGGACGAGGTTCATCGTTCCATATCCGATGGGCTTCTACGCTCGCGGCATGGATGGACGTATCGACAATCCGAACGGCACCTGGAAAGATCGCGCTCTTTACGCCAACTATGGAACGCACTTTGTGTGGCACATCGAAGGCGGAAAGGGAACTAAAGGCAAGGTCGTGAAGTTCCAGCTTCGCCCGAACCCATTAGCTCCATAGCAACCACAAACACTGACAGACAGAAGGCCGCCATCGATAAGTTTCTTGATGGCGGCCTTTTCTGTTTCTCCGTAGTGAAGTAAACTTCCGCCCAAACCACGCAGGAGACTTCGAATGAGAAAAATTGCCATAGCGTTGATGATTTCGCTGGTCGCGTTTTCGGCCGCCGCACAGAGACCATCCGATCCGGCGCTGCTGATTCCACAGACCGCGCCTGAATTGGATTACGTGTCCGTTCCGAACCCGTTCCAATTTCCGGCCGGTACCACGTTCATGGGCGCTCCTGCTGCCTTGGCGTTCGACTCTAAAGGACATCTCTTCGTCGTCACGCGAGGCAATCCTTCTCTGTATGAGTTCGAGGCTGACGGCAAATTCATTCGGTCTTTTGGCGAAGGTCTTTTCACGCGGACTCATGGACTGCGCATCGACAAGGAAGGAAACATCTGGGTTGCGGACACGGGTGCCCACACTGTCCTGAAACTGGATTCTCAGGGCAAGGTTTTGATGACCCTCGGAACCAAAGGACAGCGCGGCGACTGGAACGAGACGACGCAGCTTTTCTACGAGCCGAACGACGTCATTATCGGCGCGAACGGCGATGTGTTTATCGCTCAGGGGCACGCCCCCGGCGCTACCGGCAATCCGCGCGTCCTGAAGTTCGACAGGAGCGGCAAGTTCATCAAGTCCTGGGGCGGAAAAGGCAAAGAGTCCGGCAAATTCGATGTGGCGCACGGCATTGCATTTGATGCCAGGGGCCAGCTGTGGGTAACGGACCGTGAGAACCAGCGAATCCAGGTCTTCGATACGGATGGAAAGTTCGTTCGGGAACTGAAGTATGCCGGCCTTCCTTGCGCGATTGACATCGGCCCGCAGGGCATTTTCATGGTGAACGGATTCGCGGGCCAGTTGCTCCGGATGGACCTCGACGGCAAGGTGCTCGCCGCGATGGGCAAGCCGGGAAAGACGCTCGGTGAATTCGGTGAGGCGCACATGATCGCGGTCAGTCCGAAGGGCGAGGTTTTCGTCGCGGACAGCGTCAACGCCAACGTTCAGAAGTTCGTTAAGAAGTAGCAGTCAACCTTCACTTCCAGACGGACAGCCTCTCAAGTGTAGACTTGAAAGAGGAGGTCCAGTCCATGAGCTATCGAGTTCCGATTCCGATCAACGATCCCATTCGGAGTTATGCGCCCGGGACGTCTGAAAGGCAGGCGGTAAAAGCACGGCTGGCGTCCATGTCGGCGGAGAAGATCGAGATTCCGCTGGTCATCGGAGGAAAGGAAATCCGCACCGGCGATACCGGCACGCAGGTCATGCCTCATCGGCACGGACACGTGCTGGCGACCTGGCACAAAGCCGGACCGAAGGAAGTCGAGCAGGCAATTCAGGCCGCCTCGGAAGCGTGGCGCGAGTGGGGATCATGGAGCTTTGAAGATCGCGCAGCCGTCTTTCTTCGCGCCGCTGATCTGCTGACGGCTTCATGGAGGGATACGATCAATGCCGCGACGATGCTCAACCAGAGCAAGACGATTCATCAGGCAGAGATCGATGCCGCTTGTGAGTCCGTCGACTTTCTAAGATTCAACGTCCATTTCGCCCAGCAGATTTACGATACCCAGCCTTTGAGTTCGCCCGGAATGTGGAATCGGCTGGATTACCGGCCTCTTGAAGGTTTCGTGTATACGGTCACGCCGTTCAACTTCACCTCCATCGGCACAAATCTGTCTTCGGCGCCGGCAATCATGGGGAACACGGTGGTCTGGAAGCCCGCCAGTTCCACCGTTTACAGCAACTATCAGGTCTTCAAATTGTTCGAAGCCGCCGGCCTGCCTCCAGGCGTTATCAACTTCGTGCCGGGCAATGCGGGAACCATCAGTGATGTCCTTCTGCATCATCCGGAACTCGCGGGTATCCATTTCACCGGGTCGACGGAAGTGTTTCAGAAAATGTGGCGAACGGTCGGCGACGAGATCGCAAAGTACAAAACGTATCCTCGCCTGGTCGGTGAGACCGGCGGGAAGGACTTCATACTGGCGCACCCCAGTGCGGATCCGGATGCATTGATCACGGGAATCGTACGAGGTGGTTTCGAATACCAGGGACAAAAATGCAGCGCCGCTTCGCGTGTCTATATTCCGGACAGTCTTTGGAACAGGATCAAAGAGAGGCTCATCGAAACGACGAACTCGCTCTCGATCGGCGACGTTTCGGATTTCCGAAATTTCATGGGCGCTGTGATCGATCGCTCAGCATTCCAGCGACTTTCCGGATACATCGAGGAGGCTCGCCGTTCTGCGGACGCTCAGATTATTGCAGGCGGCGAGACCGATGATTCTGTGGGCTACTTCGTCCGGCCCACGTTGATTCAGGTTCGCAAGCCCGACTATCGCACCATGTGTGAAGAGCTGTTTGGACCCGTCGTGACGTTGTACGTCTATCCGGAAAAACAGTGGAAGGAAATCCTGTCCGTGGTGGACCGGACCTCTCCTTACGGCCTGACCGGTGGGGTATTCGCCACCGATCGATCCGCCATTGCTGATGCGCACCGTGCCCTGCGTTTTGCCGCGGGCAACTTCTACGTGAATGACAAGCCAACCGGCGCGGTAGTCGGTCAACAGCCGTTCGGAGGGTCGCGCGCGAGCGGTACGAACGACAAGGCGGGATCGATGATCAACCTGCTGCGTTGGGTCAGCGCACGAACGATCAAGGAGAATTTCGTTCCGCCGACAGACTACCGGTACCCCTTCATGAGTCAGGAGTAGGTTGGCATCTGCCGTGCATTTCCTCCCGCGGAAAGGGAGGAGTCATGAAGTCGACCGATGGGATCACTATTAAGAGGACGTTTCTGGATATTCCAAATGCCGCCGGGTTGGCGGGGTTTTCTGTCCGCCATTTCCGCAGAATCATTGAAGATGAGCGCATGCGGATCATCCAGATCGGCCGAAAGTTTTTCATCCTGGGCGTGGATTTCGAACGCTGGCAGACGGCCAAAAGGCAAAAAGCATGTTGATCCCGGTCTATCTATTTTGTTGATGGACTAACAAAATCGTGGGCCGGCTGCGAACCCCGGCAGCCGCCCACCTTGAACGCCGCTACCCGCCTCGCTACACTCCTTTCCATGACGACAAACACTGAAACGTTTCAATTCCAGGCGGAAGCCCGTCAGGTCCTGGACCTGATGATTCATTCTCTCTACACAACTAAAGAAATCTTCCTTCGCGAACTCATTTCAAACAGTTCCGACGCGCTCGACCGTCTTCGATTCGAGGCGTTGAGCAAACCCGAGTTGATCGGTCCCGACGAGAAGCTCGAGATTTGGATCGAAACCGATCCGACCGCTCGGACGCTCACGATCAGTGACAACGGTATCGGCATGAGCCGCGAGGAAGTCATCGCGAACATCGGCACGATCGCAAAATCGGGAACTCGCGAACTGCTGCAGACATTGCGTGAGCGGAAGTCTTCCGAGACCCTGACCACGTTGATCGGTCAGTTCGGCGTCGGTTTCTATTCCGCATTCATGGCGGCGGATCTGGTCACTCTTGTGACGCGGCGAGCCGGCGAAGAAAAGGCTACGAAGTGGGAATCCACGGGCGACGGTACCTTCAGCATCGCGGAAGCGTCCAGGTTTACGCGCGGGACCTCCATCGTCCTGCACCTTAAAAAGTTCGACGATGACGACGACGTCGAGGATTTTACAGACAAGTTTGTGATCGAGCAGATCGTGAAGCGTTACTCGGATTTCGTCGCTTACCCGATCCTTTTCAAGGACAAGGAAGGGAAGGAAGCCGACAAAACTCTGAACTCCATGAAGCCCATCTGGACGCGCCCGCGTTCGGAGGTCAAAGACGAGGAGTACAAAGAGTTCTACAAACACATTTCACACGACTGGAACGAGCCTCTGGTCGACTGGTCGTTTCGCGCAGAGGGGCGGTCCGAATATCAGGCCCTCCTTTTTGTTCCGTCGCAGGCGCCCTTCGACCTGTTTTACGCGACCGGCAAGTTCGGGCTTCATCTGTTCGTGCGCCGTGTCCTGATCATGGAGCATTGCGAAGAACTCCTTCCTGCGTACCTTCGTTTTGTTCGCGGGGTCGTCGACTCTGCCGATCTGCCGCTGAATGTGTCGCGCCAACGCCTTCAAGAGGATCGGCACATCATGCAGATTCGGAAGTGGCTGACCAAAAAGGTGCTGGATTCTCTCGAGGAAATTCAGAAGAAGGAACCGGAGAAATACAGCCAGTTTTGGAGACAGTTCGGCCGCGTTGTCAAAGAAGGCCCGACGTTTGACTTCGATAATAAAGACAGGCTGATCGGGCTTTGCCTCTTCGACTCATCGGCAGACGCGGAAAAGCCGACGTCCCTGCAGGACTACGTTGCGAGGATGAAGCCGGATCAGAGTTCGCTTTACTACATCACCGGCCCGTCACGCCGGGCAGTCGAGAATTCGCCGCATTTGGAAGCGTTTCGCGACAAAGGGTATGAAGTTCTTTTCATGGTCGACGCCGTCGACGAAATGCTCGTGCAATGGTTGCCGGAATACGAAGGCAAGAAGCTCAAGTCGGTTGCGAAGGGCGCCGCGGATCTTGGCGAACAAAAGGACCTCGACGAAAAGAAAGGCGAGTTTTCCAGGCTGACCGAGGCGCTGCAGAAAAAACTTGAGGACCGCGTGAAGGAGGTGCGCTTGTCCAACCGTCTGACTTCTTCGCCCGCCTGCCTGGTGGTTGCTGAACACGACGTGAGTCCGAACCTCGAGAAGCTCCTCAATCAGATGAAGGGCGAAACAACAAAGCAGAAGCGCATTTTGGAGCTTAATCCCGGTCACGAAATCATTGCCAAAATGCGTGATCGCGCAGACGACGCCCTGCTCGATGATTTTGCAGAGGTGTTGTACGGGTATGCGCTGCTCGCGGAAGGATCGGAACTGGCCGAGCCGGTGAAGTTCAATCAGGCAGTCATTCGGGTTCTCGCAAAGACCGTCTAGTTCAAATCAAACAGAAGCGCCTCGCCGTGTCCGGAGAGCTGGAGCGTCTGGCTCTCCGAAACAGCCGCTCCATCGCCCGCTTCGGCCTGCATTCCGTTCAGCTCCAGAGATCCGCGGGTCACCTGAACCCATGCGAAACGTCCCTTCTGGAGATCGTGTCTGACCGTTTGACCCTCGAGAACCGTGGCAAACAATCGGACGTCCTGGTGAATCTTCACGGCGCCTGCCTCCTGCGGATCGCGTGCCGCGACAAGCCGGAGCTTCCCTCGCATTTCTGCCGTGTCGAAATGTTTCTGCTCGTAGCTCGGTTGAATTCCCTTTGATTCCGGAAGGATCCAGATTTGCAGCAGATGAACGGGTTCGGTTTTCGAAGGGTTGAACTCGCTGTGCGTCACGCCCGTCCCGGCGCTCATTCGCTGGACTTCGCCGGGCCGAATGATCGAACCCGTTCCCATGCTGTCCTTGTGTTCGAGAGCACCTTCCAGGATGTACGTGATGATTTCCATGTCGCGATGCGGATGGGTTCCGAATCCGCGGCCGGGCGCGACGCGATCTTCGTTAATAACGCGAAGAGCGCGAAATCCCATGTAACGTTGGTCGTAATAACGGTCGAAAGAGAAGGTATGGTAGGTATCCAGCCACCCGTGGTCCAAATGCCCGCGCTCATCCCGGTGTCGTATATCAATCAATGTGTTTTCCTGGTTATTTACCGATTTTGTTCAGGGAATAGACCTGTTCTCAGTAGCTTGCCCTATGGACATTTGAGGTCCATATACCAAAATAATTTCTTGTTTTCGCTTGTCATGGCTGTTAGGGTTGTTTCCGGAAAACAGGGGTAACACATGGCAGAGTCCCAGAATAACCCCCAGTTCTTATGGAAAAGACAGGGCAGATAATGGAAAGACTAAAGGAAGTGATGACTCTACGCGAGGCGTCTCAGTATCTGGGAATCTCTCCCGACACTCTGTACAAGTACCTGGGTGAGAAGAGCATTCCGGCCTTCAAGCTGGGGAATCGCTGGCGTTTCAAGAAGGATTTGCTGGACCGATGGATGGAAAGAAAGAGTGAACGGACGGAGTTGGTTGAGCCCAGGCCGAAACGTTTCGTTAAGACCACGGTGAAAGGCTAAGGTAAGGACATCGTAAACGTATGGGGTTTTTAAGCAAAAACAAACCGTTGGTAGGACTCGATATCGGTTCGAGCGCCGTCAAAGCGGTCGAATTGACTAAATCGAAAAAAGGGTATCAGGTCAGCAGTTTTGCCTATGAGTCCCTGGTACCGGATGCTGTTGTGGACGGCGCCATTATTGATGGACCTGCCGTAGCCGACAGCATCAGAAGGTCATTTTTGGCGGGCAAGTTCAAGCCCAAGTCCGTCGCCACTGGAGTTTCAGGACACTCGGTAATTGTGAAGCGCGTTGTGGTGCCTGCAGCGACTCCGAGTGAAGTGGAGGCGTCGATTCAACTGGACGCCGAGCAGTACATTCCATTCGAACTGACCGAGGTCAATCTGGACTACCAGGTCGTCGGGCCGGGCCTGACTCAGGCCGAAGAGCCGGGGATGGAAGTGGTGCTGGTTGCCGCTAAGAAAGACAAGATTCAGAACCACACGAACGTCATCAGTCTCGCGGGGCAGAATCCCGAAATCGTCGACATCGATGCCTTTGCGTTACAAAACGTGTTCGAGGCGAACTACACGGTGGGCCCGAACGCGACCGTCGCCCTGCTGAACATTGGCGCTTCGCTGATGAACATCAACATCACGAAGGGTGGAATGCCGCTATTCATCCGCGACGTTTCGGTTGGAGGCAATCAGTACACGGACATTCTTCAAAAGGAACTCCAGCTCAATTTTCAGGAAGCCGAGGATCTGAAACTCGGAAGGACGGGCGGGTCCGAAGTCGAGATGGTGCAGCCGCTGCTGGAATCGATCACGAACATGTTGATCATGGAGGTCCACAAGACCTTCGAGTTTTTCCGCGAGACCTACCCATCCGAGACGATCAGCCAGGTTTTGATCAGCGGCGGAACGTCGCACATGGTCGGCCTTGCGGAAAAGATTCAGGAAGCGTTTTCATATCCGACCGAGGTTTTGGATCCTTTCCGATCCGTCACTCTTGGTCCCAGAGTCGATGCAGCAAGAGCAACATCCCTCGGACCGGCGCTAGCCGTGGCCGTTGGGTTGGCCTTAAGGGGGTTTGATCAATGATTAAGGTCAATCTTATCGGAACTGGTCGAAAGAAAGCGGTGAAGACCGGCGGCCCCAGGCTGGCTTTGCCGGCGAGTTTCACACCGGTTCTTCTCATTCTGATTGTCCTTGGATTCGCAGGTGGTGGTTATTGGTGGTATTCCGACCTCAGCAGTCAGGCAAACAACCTTGCCACCGAGAAGCAGTCGCTGGAGCAGCGTAAGGCCGCACTCGAAGCCGTGATCAAGAAGGATGAGGAGGTCGAGGCGCGCAAGAAAAAGGTCGAAGCCCGAAAGAAAGTGGTCGACCGCCTGGTTAATACTCAGACCAGTCCTGTCCTGGTCCTGGATCAGCTCGCTATAGCCGTCGAGCGGACACAGTATGTCTGGCTGTCGAACCTGGATCAGAGGGATGCAGTGCTCAACATGAGCGGTACTGCCACCTCACTGAACGCGATCGCCGATTTCTATTCGAACCTCTCGGCTACAGGCTATTTCAAGAACATCGATCTGGGACCATCGCAGGAAAGCGGGGGCAACTTTACCTTCTCGCTGAAGTGTGAATTCGCACCACCGAGACCGATTGCTGGTGCGCAGGTAGGAGGTAACTAATGGCACTCGACTTCAAGGATCTGGCGAAGTTGAAGTGGTACTACCAGGTGCTGCTCGTGGCTGCCATTTGCGGAGGCCTGCTGGCGGGCGTCTGGTATTACTACCTGACACCGATTCAGGTGACGATCGAACAGGACACTCAAAAGGTGAATGAACTCAGGGCAATTGTCGCGAAGAGCGAAGCCCGTCAGAAGGAACTCGCCTTGATGAAACAACAGCTTGTTGAGCTCCAGGCGCAGCTCGACGCCTCGAAAAAGCGACTCCCGCTGGAGAGGGAAACAGACCAGATTTTCCGCTCAGTCCAGGCGCAGGCGGAACTGTCCGGTTTGAGGGTTTCCCGCGTTACGCCCCGTCCGATCAATCCAACCGATGTGTACGACGAGGTTCCGTATGAATTGGAAGTTACCGGAACCTTCCACAATGTCGGCACGTTCCTGGACAGGATCCGACAGATGGACAGGATCGTGAATATCGGTGGAATGCAGTTCCAGAGCCGAGCATCGGAAGGCGACCTGGCATTCACGTCCAGCGTCGGCGCGCGGTACACCGCGACGACGTTTGTCTACAAGGAGGAGCAGCCCGCGCCGGCTGTGAAGTGACACAAAGATGATGCGTCGAGTCTTGTTAATTATCGTTTGGGTGTTCGGATTGAGCCTGCCGGCGTTTCCTCAGGCTAAAAAAACACCGGCGCCAGTCGAAGAACAGACGCCCGTGCTCACCGTCCCGAAGGACTTTCGGTATAACGCCAACCGGGGACGGCGAGATCCTTTCGTTAATCCGGTTCCCAAGCCCAAGGTTGTTGCAAACACTCCGAGACAGGAACCGCCTCGGCCGCCGGGATTAAAAGGCGTCCGGGTCGCGGAAGTGCAGATTTCAGGAGTAGTTGCGTCCAAGGAGCCGTCGATGAATGTTGTCATCATTGCGGCGCCCGGCGCCCCGTCACCATATTTCGCCAGGGTCGGCGATCAGCTCTTCGATGGGGTAGTGAAAAGCATCAGTTTTACGACTGTAACATTCAGCATGGCCCCGCAGGAGGATCCCAAGGCACCAAGCGAGGTTGTGCGGCAGGTTCGACCCACGCCAGGAGATAAAAAATGAGAGTTGATTCCAGGAAGTTCCTTCCTGTCGGGGTGCTTTTACTGATCTCGACTCTTGCGATACACGGAGCGACTTCGAAAGAGGCACCGATCGTCAGGGACATCTCCTTCAGTAACAGCGGAGATTCTCTCGAGGCCCGGATCATGGCAGGCCAGGATTCAAGATATACGTATTTCGAACTGAAGAATCCGCATCGCCTCGTGGTTGATTTTCACGGAATTCAGAACGCCATCACGTTCAAGGAACGGCTGATTGGCGCGGCCGGTGTTGAACGCGTCCGTACATCATTGTTCAGCGACAAGAATCGCAAGGCAACGCGGATCGTGTTTGACCTTTCCCGCAATGTTCCGTTCCGCGTGATCGAAGACGGCGATGGCGTGGTGCGTATTCTTTTTGGTGATACTGTTCGTGCGCCTGAGAACCAGACGGCGGGCCCGGTTATTGTGCCGGAGTCAACGACTTATTCGATTGCGTTGCCGACGTCACCCGCTTTCAAGCTGGCGGCGTTGCTGCCTACCGAGCCTCTGGCTGTACCGGAACCGGTTCCGCCTGCAGCGCCGGTCACGTCGACCCAGGCCAACGCTGCGGCTTCAGCCCCCCTGGCTGCTGCCGTCGTTGCACAGGCCAACCCTCAGCAGCAAACACAGATAACGATCGTTCCACAGACGGCGCCGCAGGTGCCCACGAATCCGACGGCCATCCCGCAGTACCAGGGCGAACTCATTTCCATCGATATCGTCGACTATCCGATGAAGGATTTCTTCCGCCTGATGTCCGATGTGAGCGGTTTGAACGTTGTGCTCGATCCGAACGTCACCGGAACGGTCTCGTTGCGGTTGATTGATGTGCCATGGGACCAGGCGCTCGACGTCGTGCTGAAGAACAACCAGCTCGGCGGGCAGCTCCAGGGAAACATTCTCCGCATTGCGACGAACTCAAGCTTGCAGTCGGAACAAACGGCTTTAAAGGCGCTGCGCGACGCGCAGGAGCTTGCGACGCCTCTGAGCACGCGGACGTTTTCGCTGAATTACACGAAGGTTGATGCCGTCAGCACAATTCTGGGACGCTTGTTGTCCCCGCGCGGCACCATCATTCCGGATCCGCGGCGCAACGCGCTGATCATTTCCGATATACCGTCGCAGTTTACGAACCTCGAGAGCATGGTGAAGTTCCTGGACACGCCGGCGAAACAGGTGGAAATCGAAGCCCGGCTGCTTCAGGCCAACAAATCGTTCTCACGTGAAATCGGTAACCAGCTCGGAATTCTGATCGGTGCCCGCACCGGAAACGTTCTTACGGGACTGCCGGGTAACATCAGCCCATTTACTCGTGACCCGGCGCCCCGCGCCGCGTCCGGATCGAGTCTGCCGCTGGTCGCGAACTTTCCGGCTGCCGCAACGTCCGGTCTCTCATTCCTGATTCAACCCGGAGGCGACATCCTGCTGGATGAGATTATCGGCGCCGCGGAAGCTCGCGGGACGGCCAAGCTGATTTCCCGGCCGAAGGTAATGACTCAGAACAACGTCGCAGCCACGATTCAGCAGACGACGCAGATTCCAGTTCAGACGAACGTCAACAACACGATCACAGTCACTTTCCAAAGCTTTGGCTTGAACCTGAATGTGACTCCTCAGATCACGGAAGCGGATACCATCCTGCTCCAGGTGACCATCACGAATCAGCAGCCGGACTTTGCGCGCGCCGTCAACGGCGTTCCATCGGTTGCCTCGCAGTCCGCGACGACACAGGTTCTCGTGCCGGATGGCGGGACGGCCGTGGTCGGTGGCATCCTTGTGGACCAGGACACAATCAACGTACGACAGGTTCCCGGGCTCGGCAGCTTGCCGATCATTGGGAACCTCTTCAAGAACACGGCAACTGCGAAGAGTACCGCAGAGCTGATCTTCTTTATTACTCCGCGGATCAAACCGCTGGATGCCATCAGCGTGCTTGTTCCTGGAGAGAACACTCCAGCGCAGCCACAGCAGCGCTAATGCGGGAGATCGGCGAACGCAGAATTCAATACAGGCAAAGTTCCGCCGGGCGGTGGTCAAACTCAGGCGGGGTGTGACACAGATACAGGCTGTAATGCTGGTCGGACCCCACGGAGTCGTCGACCATGTGCTGGACGACCCTGCCCTGAATCTTGAAACAATCGCGGAAGAGTACGCGACTCTGCTGCGCGTCGCGCGAAGCGCATCAGAAGATTCAGGCGCCGGCAACCCGGTTGAAAATGTCCTCGTATCCGAACGATCCGTCATGATTGCCCGCACTGTCCCTCCAGATCACTACCTGATTCTTTTGTTCCGTTCACAGGAACAGATCGGCCGCGCGCGGTACGAATTGAAAAAGGCGGCGAGCGAAATCGGCAAGTAGGGTCTGTTATACTGCTCGGATTGTCCTTATGAATCTGAAGGAACTGAAAGAAATCATCGACCTTGTGACTTCGAAGGAGTCGATCGAAGAGTTGGAAATCGAGAAGGCGGGAGTGCGGTTACGCATTCGGCAAGCATCGTCCATCCAGAATTCTTCAATCTCTGTTGCGCCGGCTCAAGCAACGGCCGCGGCTGTGGCTCCGGCGACACTACCTCCCCCGGTTCAGCCTCAAACTGCGCAGGAAACGCAGGAGGAGCTGTATTACATCAAATCGCCGATCGTTGGTACGTTTTACCAGGCCCCTTCACCGGATACCGAGCCGTTCGTATCAGTTGGGGATTTCGTGGAAAAGGGAAGTGTCGTTTGCATTATCGAAGCGATGAAGCTCATGAACGAGATCGAAGCGGATATGGGCGGAGAGATCGTTAGCATCCTCGTGGAAAACGGGCAGCCGGTCGAATACGGCGAGCGCCTCTTCGCGATTCGTTCGCGGTAGTTTTCGGCGCAAACAAATACGATGTTCAAGAAAATACTTGTCGCGAACCGCGGTGAGATCGCCCTTAGAATCATCCTTTCGTGCAAGGAACTCGGTATCAAGACAGTTGCCGTGTTCTCCGAAGCGGACCGACATGCGCTGCATGTCCGGTTTGCCGACGAGTTCATCTGCATCGGTCCGCCAAGGAGCAGCGACAGCTACCTGAACATTCCCAGCGTTATCAGCGCTGCGGAACTGTCGAATGCCGATGCCATCCATCCGGGTTACGGGTTTCTCTCCGAGAGCGCTTACTTCGCGGAGGTCTGCGAAGCAAGCCGTATCAAGTTCATCGGACCTTCTTCGGAAGCGATCCGTCTGATGGGCGACAAGGCTCGCGCCCGCAGCGAAATGAATCGGTTCGGACTTCCCGTCCTTCCCGGAAGCGAAGATGCAGTTCATTCCGATAAGGAAGCCATCGCCACGGCGGAAGCAATCGGATATCCGGTGATCATCAAGGCAGTTGCCGGCGGAGGTGGTCGCGGCATGCGCGTCGTCCACAATCGGGCGGAGCTGCTGGCTGCTCTCAAAACTGCACAGGCAGAGGCCGCAAACGCCTTCGGCGTGCCGCATTGTTATATCGAAAAATTCATCGAGAGGGCGCGTCACATCGAGTTTCAGATCATGGCGGACGAATACGGGAACGTCGTCCACCTCGGCGAACGCGAGTGCTCCATCCAGAGGCGCCATCAGAAGCTGATTGAGGAATCTCCTTCAGTCATCATGACGCCATCGTTGCGCGAACAGATTGGAAGCCGCGTTGTCGACGCGGTCAAAGACGTCGGATATTGGAATGTCGGAACCCTCGAGTTTCTGGTCGACGAGCGGAAGAATTTCTATTTCATGGAAATGAATACGCGCGTCCAGGTCGAGCATCCCGTGACCGAAATGGTTACAGGTATCGACATCATCCGCGACCAGATTCTGATCGCCGCCGGTGAGCGTTTACCGTACAAGCAGAGCGATATCCAGTTCCGAGGTCACGCCATGGAATGTCGTATTAACGCTGAAGACCCGGTTACGCACAGACCGTCACCTGGAAAGATCACCAGTTGGCATGCGCCTGGCGGCCCCGGCGTTCGCATCGACACTGCGGCATATGCGGAGTATGAAATTCCTCCTTATTACGATTCTTTGATTGCCAAGCTCATCGTTCATGGATCGACTCGTGATGAGGCAATTCGCCGAATGGACCGCGCGCTCGATATGTTTGTTCTGGAGGGTGTAAGGTCCACGATTCCGTTGCATCGCCAAATTCTTCGTCACCCGGACTTCCGCAAGGGTGATATCCACACGAGATTCATCGAGCAATATCAGGATCAGCGAGCGCACGCCGTCGAGACTACATGAAACCGCTCGGGCGGCTGTACGCCATAGCAGACGCCTCGTTTGGTGATCCTGTTCAACTCGCGGACCGTCTTTTTGATGGCGGTGCGCGATTACTTCAGGTCCGCAACAAGAAGGGCAGTTCCCGCGACATTCTTCATCAGGTCGAGCATATTCTGTCCTTCGCGCCAAAGGATGCTGTGGTCATTGTTAATGACAGAATCGATATTGCCTTGATGACGGGTGCAGCCGGCGTCCACGTTGGTCAGACGGACCTGCCTCCGATCGAGGCTCGGCGGATTGTGGGTTTGGACCGGATTGTTGGAGTATCCACGCACAGCTTCGAGCAGGCGTCTCTGGCCGATCGGCTTCCCGTGGACTACGTTGCGTTCGGACCTGTTTTCCCAACGAGGACGAAAGAAAACCCGGATGCGGTCGTCGGTATCGAAGGTCTCGCTGGCGTTTGCAAAGCGGTTGCAAAGCCTGTGGTCGCCATCGGAGGTATCAGGCTGGAAAACGCAGGCAAGATCCTAAAGGCAGGTGCGGCGGCGGTTGCGGTCATTCGGGATATTCTGGAATCCACCGACATCAGCGCCCGGGTCAAAATCTGGCTTGAAGTGTTGAAAACCTCCTGATCAACGACCTGAATCCAGTGACATTCCGTATAAAGGCTTGCCTGGAGCAAGCGGTCTCGAAGACAATCTTCGAGGTTTGACGAGATTTACGAGAAGGATGGATTAGTCTCAGTGTTCAGCCTCAAGAGTATGATCCCCCCGATGGTGACACCCTTCGATGAGCGCGGCGCCATTCGCTACGATTTCTTCGAACGCAACATTGAAAAGTATGTCGAAGCGGGTGTCGAAGGCTATTTGGTCCTGGGTTCCAACGGTGAGTCCGTTTATTTGGAGCACTCGGAAAAGCTACGACTGATCGAAACCGCCCGAAAGCGGGTTCCACCGTCGATGATGTTGCTGGCCGGCACCGGCGTGGAGTCTACACAGGCAACCATCAATCTCACGAAAGAAGCTGCTGACCGGGGCGCCGATGCCGTGCTCGTCAAGAACCCTTTCTACTTCAAGAGCCAGATGTCATTCGATGTTTACATGGCGCACTATACGGCCGTTGCCGATGCTTCTCCGGTTCCGGTCATTATTTATAACGTTCCGGTTTTCACGGGCGTCCCGTTGCAGTCGAAGCTCGTGATCGAGCTCGCCAAACACCCCAACATTCGCGGACTGAAAGACAGCTCGGGCGACGTAAAACTAATCTCCGAAGTTGTGTGGAACACCGACGGCGCGAACTTCGGTGTACTTGCGGGCGCGGCTGCAACCCTTCTGCCGGCGATGGTGGCGGGAGCGCTGGGAGGAATTGTCGCGATTGCGTGCGCTGCGCCCAAAGCCATGCTGGCTCTGTACCGCGCCTTCGCGGCAGGTGACTACAAAAGAGCCGGCCTTCTCCAGAAAATCATCGCTCCGGCAGCGGTAGCGGTCACGGAAAAGCACGGAATCGCCGGACTCAAAGGAGCAATGGAACTCGAAGGATTTCAGTCCGGGCTTCCGAGGCGGCCTCTTCTTCCGCTGAAGGCGGAACAACGCGAAGATCTGGTGCAGATTTTTCGAAGGATGAATAGCGAGTTAGCCGAACTTTCATGATGCGCATTCCGTTCGGAAGCCTGCCGTCGATGTCGGCGCTGTTCCTGGATTACGTCACCGACTGGACGCGTCTAAAAAAGTTTTATCCGCAATCGTATTCGATCGACTCCATTGCGAGCTTCGCGAAACAACGGTCGCCCCTCGATGCCGCGCATCGCGAGCGGTTGTCTGCTTCGCTCGGCGGCGATCCCATCTCGATCAAAAAGCTCGCTCAAGGCGCCGTGGCCGTCATTACAGGCCAACAGCCGGGATTGCTCACAGGGCCCAATTACACCATTCTCAAGGCGCTGACTGTTATCAAACTGGCCAAAGCGCTGGATTCGGCCGGTATACCGGCGGTACCGGTGTTTTGGATTGCGGCTGAAGATCATGACTATCAGGAGATCGAATCCGCTTCGGTGCTGGACCGGGACTCCAGTCTCTTGCATCTTCGAGTCGATCTCTCGAATCCTGACGCGGCTCCCGTAGGCTGGCTCACCCTGGGTGGGGATGTATCGAGCGCGATCTCTCAGGCGCTGTCGTCACTGCCGGATTCGGAGTTCCAACCGGAAGTGCGGGCCGTCATGGAATGCTACAGGCCGGGTCTCTCGCCTGTTGAAGCATTCGGAGCGATGCTGGCCAAAGTGTCTGAAGGTACGGGCCTGATAATTGCGAATCCTCTCGAGCCCGAATTGCGCAAACTGGCAGAGCCGCTGCTGGCCAGGGTTGTCAGTCAGAATGCCGAAATACGATCGGCTGTGCTTGCACGTAGCCGCGCGCTTTCCGAGAGTGGTTATCACGAGCAGGTGAAGGTTGATGACAACTTCACGGGGCTGTTTGCGTACCGAGGAAAATCACGACAGCCGCTGCGTCCTCACGAGCTTCCCTCAGACCTGCCACTCAGCGCGAATGTTTTGATTCGTCCCGCAATGCAGGATGCCATTTTCCCAACCGCCGCCTATGTAGGCGGGCCGGCCGAGGTCGCGTACTTTGCTCAAGCTGCCGCGGTCTATGAAGTGTTGGGCCGGCCGGTCCCGCCGGTCTTTCCACGAATCAGCGCCACGATACTGGAGCCTCGGATTGAACGCGCGTTGAAGAAATACGAGCTTGAGTTTGTCGATGTATTTCGCGGTCGTGATTTCATCCGTAGGAAGGCAGTTGCCAGTGTGCAAGGTGTGGAACTATTCGATGGTGTTCGGGACAGGTTGAGTGCGGAGTTGGAATCGTTGCGACCGGCTTTGAACGCTGTCGATCCGACGCTTGCCGGCGCCCTCGACAATTCGCGGCAGAAGGTTCTGCACCAGGTCGAGACTCTCCGTACCAAGTTCGTGAACGCGGAGGCGCGCAGAAATGAAACGCTCGAGCGGCATCTCGATGGGATAACGAATTCGGTTTTTCCTGAGAAAAAGCTGCAGGAGCGAGTCATCAATATCACGTCCTTCCTTGTTCGATATGGATTGAGCTTTGTCCGCCGCCTCGAAGGGGAACTCAATTTGGATTCGAGGGAACATCAGGTGATCGAAATATGAAGATCGGGATCACCTGCTACCCGACGTATGGTGGCAGCGGAGTGGTAGCGACGGAACTCGGAAAGGAACTCGCGGCACGAGGTCACGACGTTCACTTCATAAGCTACGCGCTTCCCATCCGACTGACCATGACCGACCACATTTATTTTCATGAGGTCGAGGTTCTCTCTTATCCGCTGTTCGAATATCCGCCTTACGATCTCGTTTTGGCGACGAAGATGGCAGAAGTAATGACTCGATTCGACCTGGACATTCTACATGTGCATTACGCCATTCCACATTCGATCAGCGCGTATCTTGCAAAGATGATGTTGAGAGATCGAAAGGTGCCGTTCGTCACGACGCTGCATGGAACCGACGTCATGCTGGTAGGTAATGACCGCTCTTATCTGCCGATTACACGTTTCGGAATCGAAAACAGTGACGCAGTTACCGCGGTATCCAATTACCTCAAAGAGCGTACGGTCCAGGAATTCCAGATCGAACGACCCATCGAGGTTGTGCCGAACTTCGTTGATTGCAATGTTTATGGGCCTGCCACGGATCTCACGCTGCGAAAGAAATTCGCGCCGGACGGCGAAGGTATACTTATTCACATTTCCAATTTCCGGCCCATCAAGAGAGTCGAAGACGTAATCGGGATTTTTTCAGTTGTTCGGCAACAGCAAAAGGCGCGTTTGTTGATGGTGGGTGACGGTCCGGATCGGCCCAAAGCAGAGTGGCTTGCGCGTACCCACGGCGTGGCCGAAGACGTCGTCTTTGTCGGCAAACAGAACGACATGAGTCAGTTTCTGGCGGTGTCGGATGTCCTCCTTCTCCCGAGCGAACTGGAATCTTTCGGGCTTGTTGCGCTTGAAGCAATGGCGTGCGAGGTCCCGGTCATTGCCACCCGTGTGGGCGGCGTTCCTGAAGTTGTGAGACACGGCATCGATGGCTTTCTCCACAACGTCGGTGATGTCAACGGAATGGCAGCCGATTGCCTCTCCATTCTGCAGTCTCCACAACTTAGAGAGTCTCTTGGGCAAGCCGCGCGGTCCCGCGCGACCAGCGAATTTTGCGCAAGCAAGATCGTGTTGCAGTATGAAGATCTTTACCGCCGAACCATTGCAGAAGCCCAGTCCCACCACTAAAGCCCTCAATCTCCGTTGCCGATAACGGCCTAGAAGAACAGTGGTTCCACCGAATGGCGGGCTTGACCGTCAAACGTTCCAAAGGCTGCGATTTCGATTGGTAGACGACTTGCAGGAATTGAAGGTGGAAGCGATTTGATGGCTGTTCCTGACAGGCACGGGAGAACCCGGCATTGAGGTGCAAATCGATGGTCAAACCATTCGTTTCGGAAGAAGTCGTACTGGATCCTGAAATGCGAAGCGCCGAAGTTCTGGATTTCGAACGTCGGCTGGTGGGAAAAATCGTGGGGCAGGACCGCGCAGTCGAGCGCATCGTAAACATGTATCAGATTTACATGGCCGGTATGAACATGCCGGGGAGGCCGATGGCAAACCTGCTCTTTCTCGGTCCGACGGGGTCGGGGAAGACGAGAGTCGTCGAAGCATCCGCAGAAATTCTGTTCGGAAGCCCCAGAGCTTTGATCAAGATCGATTGCGCAGAATTTCAACACAGCCACGAAATTGCAAAACTAATCGGGTCGCCTCCGGGATACCTCGGACATCGTGAGACTCCTCCATTGCTGACTCAGGAGGCCATTGATCAGTATCAGACCGAAAAAGCGCGCATCAGTTTTCTCCTTTTCGATGAGATTGAAAAGGCCAACGACGCCCTGTGGCAGTTGTTGCTGGGCATTCTTGATAAAGCCACGCTAACGCTCGGAGACAACCGCAAGGTCGATCTTTCGCGATGCGTGATTTTCATGACGTCCAATCTCGGCGCTACCGAAATGAGTGAAATGCTGGCTGGCGGAATCGGTTTTACATCAGGTGTGCGGACCGACGAGGCAAATCTGGCCGAGATAGACAAGAAGATGTACCACACGGCTCTCGACGTGGCGAAACGCAAGTTTTCCCCGGAATTCATGAACCGGATCGACAAGGTCGTTGTCTTCCAGACCCTGAATCAGCAGCATCTGCGCCAGGTTTTGGATATCGAACTCAATGAGGTTCAGAACCGGATCATGGCGTCGCAGTCGGACAAACAGTTCATTTTCAGATGTACGTCCGAGGCAAAGGAGTTCCTCTTGCGCGAGGGCACAGATCTGAAATACGGCGCGCGGCATCTCAAGCGCGCGATCGAACGTCATCTGGTTTATCCGATATCGAATCTCATCGCCACCGGGCAGATCGGCCTCGGCGACGTCATTAAAATCGATCTGGCCGCAACGGGAGACAAACTGACTTTCTCCAAGGAACGTGCTCTATCGACGTTCCCGGTTTCGGATAATTCCAGCATGACGGAATTCCCGCCACGTCGGGCATCCGGAGCAGGAGCAAAGCTGCAGTTGGTGGAAACCGAAGCGGCCAGTTGTGAGCGTCGTTAGTAGATAAGTTTCAGACCAAACTGAATCTGCCGGTTCTGCAGCAGCGTGCTTGTGATCGTCCCGAACGACTTCGTGTCGGCGAAGCGGTTGGGCTGATTCAAAGAAGGGTGATTGAGCGCGTTGAAGAACTCGGCGCGAAATTGTACATCGACGCCTTCCCGTTCAAAGTTTTTACCGACCATCACATCCCACGTTCTCGTTCTCGGTCCGGTGAAGTAATTTCGCGGCACATTTCCGAATGTGCCGCGATTTGGCACTGAGAACGCAGCCGGATCCAGATATACGGTCTTATCGGAGCTGTTTTCGAGGACAGGTTTGGCCGTAGTGACGATGAGAGTCTGCCCGTCCAGCACGTGCGGAATGTCCGGCCGGTCGCGAGTTGATCCCGTATTACTGTTCTGACTCGAAGGGCTTAGCTGTACAAAGATCGGCTGGCCTGACTGGTATGTGCCGATGCCGGAAAGCTCCCAGCCGCCGAAAATGGAATTCATCACCGGGCCCCAATTCTTTCCGACGGGTTTGCCACGACCAAATGGCAGCTCGTAGACATAGCTGAGAGCGAGTCGATGACGTGCATCGAAATCAGAACTGCCTCGGTCAGCTCGCAGATTGCGTGCATCCTGTGAAACATTGCCGCCGGTGGAGTCATCAATCGCGTGTCCGTAGGTATACGAAGCAAGGAACGACAACCCGCCGGAAAAACGGCGTTCGAGCCGGCTAAGCAGTCCGTGGTAAATCGAACTTCCCGAGCCCTGAAGAACAGGAACTGCGCCAAACTCCGGCAGTGGGCGACGGTCCTCCACCGGTGGTTGTATAAGTCCTGCAACCGGGAAAGCCTGGTTGATATCGACAGTCTTCACGAGCTTGGTTCCTTTGTTTCCCACATAAGTGACTTCAAGAACCATGCTGGACTGCAACTGCCGCTGATATCCGATATTCCAATGCTGCACGTAGGCATCGCGGAAATGCGGGTCAATCGACGGGACATCAAAGACTTGCGAGGTCGCCAACCGGACGCTCCGAAACGGATCCGACAAGGTCAGGTCGCCCGGAAAGGTGCCGGCATTGAAGGTCTCCGGTTGCTGAAAAGGCGGCCCGTTTCGGGTGAAAAAAAGATCGTTGCCTACCACCGCGAGGTCGTAAAAGACGCCGTACCCGCCGCGAAGTACCGATTTACCGGCAGTGTCTGGCCGGAACGCAAAACCGACGCGAGGTCCAAAGTTGTTTCTGTCGGGAGCATACAGGGATCTCGACTTGCCATTCCGGCCTGCCTGTTCGTATACGAACGTTTCCACGTTAAGGTGGGCCATTCGATTCTGCTTTTCAACGTCCGGAGTGTTGTATTCATATCGCAGTCCAAGATTCAAGGTCAGACGACTGGACACCCTGTAGTCATCCTGGACGAACCAGTTGTATGAATTCAAAGAGTGATGCCTGAAGCTGTCAGTCGGATCGCGACTCGTCTGACTGGGAAATCCGATAAGAAAGTCCGCAAAGGCGTTGCCGGTCCATGTACCGCTGAATCGAATCGTTTCTCGCGTTTCAGATCCCGCCACGAAAATGATTCGTCGAAGGTCCATTCCGAGGCGGAGGCTGTGCGACTTAGCGGTGTAGTTGATGCTCGCAGCAACTTGTCCAGTGGTTCCGGCACGTTTTTGGTAGCCTCTGTCACCGAGTGTGCTGAATCCGGCGATCGTGATGACAGGATGCCCAAAGTCTCTCGGAACCGAAGACGCGGGAATTCCCAGTTCTGCTGAGATGTCATTCTTGCCCGATGCGAATGCGACTCTCGATTGGGCCTGCCTGTTAAAGCCGCCGTGCAATTCCACGATCATTCGCGGCGAGAAGATGTGGGTTCCGCCGAGCGACAACGATTGAGCGCGGGTGATGTCGTCGTGTCCGAAGCCGGATACGCATGCCGTCTGACTGTTACCGGCGCTGAGATAAGCGCCTACGACGGAGAACCGTTCAAAAGCTGTCTGATCCGCGCATGGTGTCTTCAATGCATCCTTCGTGAAGCCATATCGCCCGAACAAAAATGTTGTGGGCGTGAAACGATGGTCCAGTCGTCCGCTGTACTGGTCGACATTGTTTGGAAATGGATTAACTGCCAGGTGGTTGTTGGGTGTCGACAGCCCCGGCGTCGGAGAGGGAAAGGATCCTCGAGTAAGAATGGCTCTTGCGACCGGATTGAATCGGTTCGGTGGAATGATGCTGCCTGGAAACGTCGGGCCAATGCGATTCTCAGGATCGCGCAACGGTGCAGACAGAGCGGAGAAGTCACCTCTGAGGAACGCCTCTGTCGGGACCTGTTGCTGGCTCGTGAAGACTTGCCTGCGACGCATAGCTTCATAAGCAGCAAAGAAGAAAGTTCGGTCGTTCTGGATGGGACCTCCAGCGGTTGCGCCGAACTGGTTGCGCCGAAAAGGCGGTTTGGGCCCGGACTCCTTCTTATTAAAGAAGTCGCGCGCGTCCAACTTGTCGTTACGGAGGAACTCCCACAGTGACGCGTGAAATTCGTTCGTTCCCGAGCGAGTGTTGACAATAACCTGCGCGCCACCTCCACGACCGAATTCAGCCGAATATGAGTTTGCGAGAACCTTGAACTCCTGTATCGAGTCCAGAATCGGTCGCAGCGTGAAGTTGTTTATCGCGGGGTCGTTGTTATCCACTCCATCGAGAAGGTTGGTGTTTGCCGTCTCGCGGGCGCCAGCCGCGTTGAACCCTCCTCTTAAACTCAGAACTGAGCCTGGCGCAGGAGCGACTGAACCCGGCACGAGTTGAGCCAGGGATTCGAATTGCCGGCCATTCAGTGAGAGTTCGACGACTTTCCGGTTGTCGATCACCACGCCAACCGATGAACTTTCAGATTGGATCATCGGAGTGCTTTCCGTGACCGTCAGCCGTTCTGAAACCTCTCCGAGTTGCAGCGTGAAATCAACGCGCAGTCGATCATCAACACTCAGCAGAACGTTTTCTGCAACACCCGTGCGAAATCCCAACAATGCCGCTTCAATCCGGTAGAGACCCGGCGGCAAAAGCGGAAGCGTGTAGTCACCGCTGGGCCCCGTTGTAAACGTGCGCTCGAAGTTCGTGTCGACGTTTGTGATGGTGATGAGGACACCGGGTAAGACGGCGCCGCCGGGGTCGGTCACGGCTCCTGTGATCGCGCCGGATTGGCCAAATACAGGCCCTGCGGCCGTCACCAGCACCGCCGTAAGAACGAGCCATCTTTGCAGTCCTTGCATCAGTCCAAACGCCTCAGAAAAAGGAAAAAGCCCGTGTCTAACGGGCTTATAAGTCCTTTAAAATCAAGCCGGCGAGCGGACTTGAACCGCTGACCTGCTGATTACGAATCAGCTGCTCTACCAACTGAGCTACGCCGGCAAAAAAATGCTCACCCAGAGCGGGTGAGCAATAGTTGTAAAGAGAAAAAGGATCGAAAACCTCGTCCAGCAAACGAGGTTTAAAGCTCCAATGACAGTTAATTTAAATAGGGGGGTATGGCTTGTCAACGAATTATTTTTTGACCTTTTCAAAGCCTTCACGCCATTGCTTTTACTTTAGAAACCACAATACAGGGTCGAGCTACTCATGAAGCTGCTTCTGCATAACTCCTTGTGCTAGTTTGAGTTGGATGATCTCCATGTCCTCCCTCCGGTCGAACACTCGATCCGGGTAACGTGCTTTCACAAAAATGCGGAGACCGCCGAAACTTAAACCCGCGACGACCGTGAACAAGAGTGCGACGCCGATAAAACTGAAGATTGTGAGGATGACTTGACTAATGGAAATATCCGGTCGAGGTTCATCCCAGGTCACTTGAGTCTCGTAATTCACACCGTCCAGGATCGTCTTTGCCATCCCCGGATCTTTCGATCCGCGGATGAGCGCCACTATTGCACCGACACGTTTGCGCAGCGTCGCATCGTCAGGTGCGGAAGTGTCCCACTGATCCGCGTACTTCTTAGCCACCTGCTGCGTTGGATACATCAGAAGTACCAGATGGGCTCTTTTACCATCGATGTCATAGTCCGCAGTTGCAATTTCCACGCTGTCATCGAAGCCGAGCATCTCTGCGTCCAGCTTCAGTTCGCGAGAAACGCCTGAAGGGTCGACCACATACCTGTCTGAACCACGAACAATGTTCGCCGGGGGCAGAAGCGCGGATACCGAAGGCTTTCTCGATCGGCCGAATATGTTTTGGGAAATGACACGAGCGAGCTCGTCCGTTATCGCGGGAGAGCCTTCCAGGCGCACCACGAATTTTGACTGCCAAAACTCCGCTCGATTGCCTTGCCGGAACCCTTCCGTGCCGACCGGAATCGTCGCAAAGCCAGGTTGATCGACGTCTCGATCTAACGTGAAGAGACCATAGGCGGCACCCGTGTCAACCATTTCAAAGAGCGTTAAACGACTCTTGCCGCTCGGTCCCTGCCATTCTTGCACGGTGGCGCCTGCGAAGCCGTAGGGAACGATTGAGGGTGAACCTTTACCGGCCACGGCCTCGATGTTTTTTTCGTCGTAAATGAGGGGCTTATCAACAGGCTGCCATCCGGGTGTTTCCTGGATAGCTTTGAGAAGAGATTCCCGAGACTGGCCCTCGAGAACTGCTGTGATCGTCAGAATCCACAGCAGGCCCCAGACCCACTTTCTTGTCATTTCAATTCGTTTTTTCCTGTGTTTTTGCGGTCTTTGTTCCGCTCAGAGATTCCGCATACGATCTTACACCTTCGAACAGAGACTCAGCAATCGCCTGGCGGTTCTCGGGCATCTTGACAAGTTTTTCGTCTTGAGGGTTGCTAATGAAGCAGATTTCAGCAAGGATCGAAGGCATATCGGCCCCGATGAGGACCACGAACGGAGCCTGCTTGACTCCTCTATCTATCCCGGATCCCCTTCGCGCGGCCAAAGCGCGCCCGACATGCCGCGCGAGTTCGCGTGATTCGTCTACCTTGTCCTGCAGGATGATCTTTTTTACGAGGTCGTGCAGTTCGTGAATGGGCCGTTCTGACACAGCATTTTCACGAGTAGCGGTTTCCGATGCTTCGCGCGAACTGGTGAAGTTCAGGAAGTACGTTTCCACTCCCCGCACGGATCTCACGCGACTGGAGTTTGCGTGGATGGAGATGAAGAGGTCCGCCTGCTGCTGATTGGCAATTGTAGTCCGCGATTCCAGTGGCACGAAACTGTCGTCGGATCGTGTCATCACTACTTCTGCGCCAAGTTCGGCTTCGATCAGCTCTTTCAAACGACGCGTCACATCCAGGACCAATTCTTTTTCGGCATATCCGCCCTGACCCACAGTGCCAGTGTCATGACCACCATGACCTGCGTCCAAAACGACGCGTGTGAGTTTCAGACCGAGACTGCGCACTAAAGAGCGTTTGCCATCGTTTGTTGTTCTTGCTGGCGTGATCGTCTTCACTTCCGTCTCGGCTGCTTTCTTTGCGGGAGGAGGAGGCGTCGCAGGGGCAGTTGTGAGAGCAACCGCAGGTTTCGGCGGCTCCACCTGAGGTGTGACCGCGGGCACGGGGGCCGCGGGGGAAGTCGTCGGCGGGGCAGCGGTCACGACTTCGCCTCCGAGGACATCGATCACGAGTCGATCCGGATCCCGCAGAGTAAATGTATTAACTCGGCCGATTGCCCCGACGTCCAGCACGACGCGAACAGTCGAATTGTCGTACTGGCCCACACGGATTTGCTGCAGGAGAGTCGAATTCACGGGCCATTGCTTGCCGATCAGCATCGCATTGAGTTTCGCAGGCGAAACGTCGAGAAATACGCGATCCGGGTTCTTTGCATCCCCCTGCTTGAAGGTTATTTCGCCGCCCAAATCCACAATGACCCGGACTGAATTCTGCGCCTCCCAATACCGGACATTGTCCACCGGCACTGTTTTCTGAAGCTTCACACCGTTCAGTCGGGCGATGTCTTTTTCGGCGGTATCCCTGAACGGACTGCCGGGATATTCGCGAATCAGGAATTGGAGCGTCTTGACTGCATCGCCAGTGGCTTTGGTTTCCTCGTAGAGCCGGGCCATGGTTATCAGTGAATTGTCGGCGTAGCCGGTGTGCGGTGTCAGGACATACACACGCTGATAGGCTCTAATGACCTTTAAGTACTCTGCGCGCGAACGCTGCGCACCGGGTTTTTCGTTTAGTTCGGCTTCGAGAGCTTCGGCCGCTGCAAACGCGTCGCGGGCCTTTTGGAGGAGGGAAGCATTCTGCGCTCGAGGCGCAGCGAATGACGAAGCAGACAGAATCGCAGCAAAGAAGACTGCGGTAATTTTCTTCACTTAATTGTTCGCCCTATCGGGCTCACATTCACTCTGCTCATCAATTTGGTGGCCCAATGTTTGAGAAGTGCACCACTCCCCGCTCATCGACCACTTTGAAAATCCTCGGTGGTTCCGGCGCAGCGGCTGCCGCCACGGTTGCAGGCGAACTCGCCGGCTTAGTGACGGATACGAGTGCAGGTTTCTTGTAAATACCGCGAACCTTCCTGACGTAATTCGTCGTTTCCGGAATCGACGGAATACGCCCCAGCCGCTCGACAAGGTTTTCGCCGGCGTTGTACGCCGCCAGCGAAAGGTCCAGGTTCCCCTTGAACTTGTCGAGGAGGAACTTCAGGTATCGAACACCGCCATCGACGTTTTGTTGCGGATCGAAAAAGTCCCGCACGCCATAGCGACGACCTGTAGCGGGTATAAGTTGCATCAGGCCAAGCGCTCCCTTTTTTGAGACAGCCCAGCGATTGAAGTTCGATTCAGTCTTGATCACGGCACGCACCAAATCCGGGTCGACCCCATGATTGGTTGAAATGGTGTCCACAAGAGTGTGTAGCGAATCCAGTACCCCGTCAGATGGAACATTCGAGTTTTTACTAACCGCCGTCGGCGTGGCAGGCGCCACGAACGGAGCGTTATTGACGAGGTTTGTAAACACGACCTTCCCCTGGGAATTCACGAACGTCTGAATTTTGTCTTCAGCGATCGCCGGCACCACTTGCATACCGAGAACAAGAGCTGCACTACCTAAGAGGATCGGAAATCGAACTTTCATTATACCCACAACCTGAAGTAGCTCAGCCAATTGACTCAGCCACGATATTGTACACAGCTTGTAAAGCCCCATCCAGCTTTTCGGGGTCCTTACCGCCAGCCTGCGCGAAATCCGGTCGGCCGCCACCGCTGCCACCGACCAGTTCCGCAACCTTTTTGATGATCTGGCCCGCATGAAGCCTCGGCCGGAGATCCTCGGAAACGACGGCCACCAGGGCCGCCTTGCCATTAGAGGCTAAACCGAGGACAACCACACCGGAACCGATTTTTGTGCCTGTGTTTTCAGCGAGTTCCCGAAGCATGGAGGCATCCATACCCTCTACTCGACGGGAAACGACGCGGACGCCGTTTACGTCTCGAGCCGCTTCGGCCAGATTGCCGAATTGCGAATTTGCTGATTTCCGTTTGAGTGTTTCCAATTCGCTTTCCAGTTGCCGCTGCTGATCGATCAGCCGGGCGATCGCTCGTGTCAATTCCGGACGTGGTGCGCGTAAGGTGTGGGCGATCTGATCCAGAAGGTTCTCGTCTTCTTCAAGCCGCAGGTACGTTCCAAAGCCGGTCAACGCTTCGATACGTCGAATCCCGGACGCAATGCTCGATTCACCGATGATCTTGAACAAGCCGACATCACCAGTCATGTTCGTGTGCGTTCCTCCGCAGAGTTCCATGCTGATTTCCGGAATCGAAACCACTCGGACCTGCTGCTGATACTTTTCTCCAAAGAACGCGAGTGCGCCGGCGGAAACCGCTTCGTTGATTTCCATCACCCGTGTCTGCACGGGCAGATTCCTGAAAACAACGTGATTGATCTTCTGCTCGATTTCTTCAATTTCACGATCCGTCAATGGCGCGAAATGGGTGTAATCGAAACGCAGTCGGTCTGGTGCGACCAGGGATCCGGCCTGTTTCACGTGCGTGCCGAGTGTCTCACGCAAAACTGCATGCAGGATGTGCGTGCCGGTGTGGTTAGCTGCAATACGACGTCGGCGGTCCTCATCCACCTGAGCCTGAACTTCGACCTGAAGACTCAGTCTTCCGAATTCGATCTCTACTTTGTGAACGACCACACCACGGACGGGTGCATATGTATCGACGACGCGCGCCGCCCCGTTCGAGGAAGTGAGCGTGCCGATATCGCCAACCTGTCCACCGGACGCCGCATAAAAGGGAGTTTGGGCAAGAATGATTTCAGCAGTCGTTCCGTGGCCTTCGATGAAATCGACCGGCGAACCATTGACCAGAATGCCGGCGATATGTCCGATTGATCGGACGGCCTGATAACCCAGAAACTGTGTGCCGCCTTTTTCAACGAATCGTTCATAGACGGGACTGATGCCACCTTCGTCACCCTTCCAGCTCTGGCGTGCGCGCTCGCGCTGTTTCTCAAGTTCCGCATTGAAGCCATCCATGTCCAGCCGCACGGATTTTTCGTCAGCGATTTCTTTGGTGAAGTCGAGCGGAAACCCGTAGGTGTCGTAGAGCTTGAAAATCTCCGTGCCTGGAATAATACCTTTGCCGGTTTTTGCGACCTGGCCAATCGCGTCCTCCAGCTTTTGCAGGCCCACAGCGACCATCAATGCGAAGCGCTCTTCTTCCGTCTTGATGACTCTCGCCACGTACTCTCTCGTGTTGACAAGATCCGGATAAGCTTCTTTCATCATTTCCACGACGTATCCAGAGAGCTTGAAAAGAAAAGGTTGCTTGTGGCCCAGCAGCGTGCCCTGTCGAATGCCTCGTCTCATGATTTTGCGCAGGACGTAACCGCGGCCTTCGTTCGATGGGATAACTCCATCGCTGATCAGAAAGGTCGCGGCGCGAACGTGATCCGCGATAATGCGGAGCGAAACATCCGCTGTCGCAGACGCGCCATACTCCACGTCAAAAAGTTCAGAGGCTTCACCGATGATTGGTCGCAGCAGATCCGTCTCGTAGTTGCTGATCTTTCCCTGCAGGATGGAGGAGATTCGCTCAAGTCCCATACCGGTATCGATCGACGGTTTGGGAAGCGGCGCCAAATGCCCCTGTGCGTCGCGGTCGAACTGCATGAAGACGAGATTCCAGATCTCTACGTAACGGCCGCATTCGCAAGGGAAGGAGCAATTGGGATGGCCGAGTTCACTGGCCTCCGGGCCAAGGTCATAGTGGATCTCCGAGCACGGACCGCAGGGACCCGTATCGCCCATTTGCCAGAAGTTGTCCTTTTCATCGAGCCGGATGATGCGATCCGTCGCGATTCCGGGGCCTGTGGCCCACAGCTCCGCGGCTGCATCATCCTCGCGAAAAACGGTCACCCACAATTTATTGACGGGAAGCTGGAACTCCTTCCTCAGCAATGTCCACGCGTAATCGATCGCTTCCTTCTTGAAGTACGCTCCGAAGGAAAAGTTGCCGAGCATTTCAAAGAGTGTCTGGTGCCGGCGTGTGTGTCCGACATTATCGAGATCGTTATGCTTGCCACCCGCGCGGACACATTTCTGGCTGCTCGCAGCCATGGAATAGGAGCGTTGCTCGCGTCCAAGAAACACGTCTTTGAACTGGTTCATTCCGGCGTTCACGAACAGAAGCGTGGGATCCTGTGCTGGAATCAGAGATGAACTCTTCACGACCGTGTGATCGTGGTCCGCGAAGAATTCGAGGAATCGCCGGCGGATCTCATTGCTGTTCACAGTTGTTCTATTTCCTCTCGAATGGCGTCCTCATCGTATCCAAGACGCAGCAAAGCCCGAAAAAGTCGAGCAGCATCGCGGGATTGGAGCGGGGCACGCAGGTTTAAGTCCTTCATTCTAGCTGCCAGTGCGTCGCGAAGCGAAGGCCACTCGGCCCTGGAGATCGTTTGCTCAACAAGTTCGAGTTCCACGCCGCGCGCCAGAAGTTCGCCGTGTAACGCACTTCGTCCGCGATCCTTGCGCCTGGCTACATAGTTTTCGGCAAAGCGACGGTCGTTTAGAAAATTCTTGCTGAGAAGACGCTCGATGACCTCATCGGGCGCCGAATCGAATTTCCCCTGCAGCTTTCTGCGTAAGTCCGCGACAGTGTGATCTCGCCCCCGCAGGAGCTTTAACGCGTACAGGTAGATCTCATCCACGTTTGTTATGATACGGCGCGTGTCGCGATTCTTACGCAGGGCTGCCGGACTAACCTTGTTACTGTCGCTCGTTTCGTGCGGATACCGTCTCGCGAACAGAAACCTTGGTGGCGGCGAGGGCAAGACCATCGCCGTGCCGACCTTCGCAAACAGAACTACAACTTACAGGATTGAACAGCGGGTTACGGAAGCCATCCGCCGGGAATTCATTCGGCGGACGCGGTTCAAGGTTGTGCCGGATACAAGCGGCGACTTAGTGATGGCCGGAGAGGTGCTGACCTACGCCGCAGTTCCGGCGACTTTCGATCAGCAGGGCCGCGGTTCCACCTATACGATGCTCGTCGATTTGAGCGTCCGCCTTACCGACGCAAAGACCGGCGATGTCGTTTTTCAGAACGATCGCTGGACATTTCGCGAGGTGTTCCAGCTGGCCCAGAGTTCGGCTGATTTTGTCCCCGAAGACCTGTCGGCCCTTGACCGGCTTGCGCGCCGGTTCGCATCGTCTCTGGTTGCTTCGGTGATGCATTCAAAGTGAGATTCTCTGAATTCACACAGTACCGCCTCAGAAAGACGTCAAACGTCGTCGCCTTCGTTTGCGAGGACGACTTTCTCGTCGAAGAGTCGCGCGCCGTCTGGCCGCAGATTTTTGGAGGTGACTGGGTGTTTGAGAAATATGTCGTGAAGGAATTTGAAGAGGTTCCAGCGGCCAGGTTAATGGACGAAGCGCTGACGCCGTCTCTATTCACACAGAATCGGATTCTGATCGTCACGAACGCAGAGAAAACCAGCAAGGCGCGACTGGAAGTACTGACGGCACTCGAGGGGATTCCGGTTTCCTCTTTAAAAGTTGTCCTCGCAACGGGTTCGCGCAAGTCGGTGGACGTCTGGGGGAAGGTTTTTCCGGTGGTCGAAATCGATCAGCTCAAGCCGGGCGATGTGGCTCGATGGTTAATGGACCGGTATCAGGTGACCGCGGACCTTGCCCGATATCTGGTGGACAATGTCGGGACAGATCTGTACCAGCTGAATAGCGAGGTTCAAAAACTCCAGACATACGTAGGGGGAGCCCGGCCAATAGAAGCGCGTGACGTCGATGTTCTGATCCTTCGATCCGAGAGGTTCGGTCCATATGAGCTCGACGATGCCGTGCTGGCCCGCGATTACAAGAAGGCCGTCCAGGTAATCGGCTCGATGCTGGATGAAGGAGTGGAGCCGTTGCCCATTCTGGGCCGCATCGTGCGGGTGTGGCGCCAGTTGTTTGTCGGAAAGTCATTGTCAGGAAAGAGGAGCGCCAAAGAAGTGGCCGCCGCGGCGCTTGTGCCCTCGTGGAAAGCGGCAGACTTCGTTTCTTCCTGCAGAAAATTCGAATGGAGGCAGCTTGCGGGCGGCTTTCGCCTGTTACTGAATGCCGACCGCGCCTTCAAGACGTCCACGCCGAATCCGGAAGGCTACTTCGACGTCATGCTGTGGAAGATGTTGAACTGACTAGGCGGCGGGAATCGCGTTTACCTTCTTCGCCAGGCGGGACTTGTAGCGGCCGGCGCTGTTCTTCTTGATCACACCCTTTTGCACGGACTTATCGATCGCTCCGAACGTTGCCGGCAACAGCGCCTTTGCGTCGGCCGGCTTTCCGGATGTGATGGCGGCCCGCAGCTTCTTCAGCTGTGTTTTCAACCGGTGACGGTTCATCTGGTTTGTGAGCTTCCGCTTTTGGTTCTGCCGATGCCGCTTTAGTGCTGATACATGGTTTGCCATCACTTCTCCTTCAAAAACCCCAATGATAGCACATGCTATACTGCACCCAGGTTCTAAACGCAGGATGAAGAAAAGTATTCGGATGGGCGACGGCGTCGCCGAGTTTTTTGGAACACACGACGGTAATATCAAATACCTCGAATCCCTCCTTAAAGTTCAGGTCCACATCGACGGACAAAACAATCTGACAATCGACGGGGACGACCATAACGTGCAGCTTGTGGAACGTCTGATCGAGGACTATTCGCAGCTTCGGTCGGAGGGCGTGAAGTTCGGTAATGGCGATTTGAAATCGATTATTCGCATCATTTCCGAGGACGCATCCCAGAGTTTGAGAGGCGTCGTTTCTATTTCGAAGACGGTGCAGGCGGGGAAACGAAACGTCACACCAAAGACGCTGAACCAGAAGCTGTACCTGGAAGCCATCGAGAAGCACGACATGGTTTTCGGAATCGGACCGGCCGGCACAGGCAAAACGTATCTTGCGGTCAGCATGGCCGTCCGCTGCCTTCTCGAGAAGAAGGTCAGCCGCATCGTTCTCACGCGTCCGGCGGTCGAGGCAGGTGAGCGTCTCGGTTTCCTTCCCGGCACGCTTCAGGAAAAGATCGATCCGTATCTGAAGCCGCTCTACGATGCGCTGTACGACATGCTGGATGCCGAACGGGTAGACCGCAATATCGAGCGTGGCATGATCGAGATTGCGCCGATCGCGTTCATGCGTGGCCGCACGCTCAATGATTCCTTCGTCATCCTGGATGAGGCGCAAAATACGACTCCCGAACAGATGAAGATGTTTCTCACCAGGATCGGGTACAACAGCAAGGCGATCATTACAGGCGACGTGACTCAAATCGACCTGCCGCTGGGAAAGATGTCCGGCCTGATCGAAGCCAGGAACATCGTTTCCGGTGTGGAAGGCATCGCGTTTGTCGACTTCGGCGAGCGCGACGTCGTGCGTCATCCCCTGGTGCAGCGGATCGTGCGCGCCTACGAAAGCTACACTGCCTCTCAGAACTCCACGCGGCAACAATCGCTTCTGTTCGGACAAGGCGAAAACTCAGGCTGATGGCGTTCCCGCGCGAATGCGTTCTCATCAACAAACAGCGTAAACACTTAATTGACAGGAGAGCCCTTCGAGCATTCGTATCGGACCTTCTGCCGGATCTGGATATTCAAGACCGAGCATTTTCGATCGTCCTGATCAGCGATGAGATGATGCGGGAATACAACCGTCGTTTTCGCGGTTATGACAATCCGACGGATGTGTTGTCGTTCAGAGGAGACCAGGCATACCTCGGCGATGTACTTATCTCTGCAGAGACCGCATATAATCAGTCCCGCAAATCTAGAACGCTCAGTTTTGAAACGAATCTCCGGCGCCTCATTTTGCACGGATTGTTGCATTTGATGGGACATGACCATGAAACGGATAACGGTGAAATGAGGGCCATCGAACGCCGTCTGCGGCGCAGGTTCCGATGTTAAGCGCGACTGAGTTTTTGATTGCCACTCTATTCATACTGTCGCTTTCACTGATGTCGATCGTGGACGTCGCCTTCAGCAGTGTGAACAAGGTGTCGGTCCGCCGCCTGGTCGATCGCCCCAGGTCAAGAGCTGCGCCTTCGCTTGCGGCGATGCTCGAGACAAAGTCGGAAGTCGTCACTTCCGTCCACATCATCATTCAGCTGCTTCTGGTTACCGGATCGGTTTTCGTATTCACGTTATTCGAGCGCAGGCAAATTCGATACGGCGTGTCTGTTCTCGGAACGGTCGGCGTCATGATGTCGGCAATCCTGCTATTCCGTCATCTATTGCCCCGAATTCTCACGATGCGAAGCCCTGAAGTCGTGCTGCTTCGTCTGTTTCCGATTCTGAAAATTGCGCACGTAGCATTGCGGCCCGTGTCGATCCTCCTGATGTCGGTGTTCAACTACTTCCGTCAGTGGGAACAGGACGTTGAG
>Ga0137465_1000092_pt1 | contig 76378 bp, 53 predicted proteins | sample EasRivERMGT828_2_FD_104906 | JGI IMG/M metagenome (GOLD analysis project Ga0137465, IMG submission 104906) | Soil microbial communities from meander-bound floodplain in the East River, Colorado, USA - East River MetaG ERMGT828_2 | ecosystem: Environmental > Terrestrial > Soil > Floodplain ... | reverse complement strand
GGTCCAAGTGGAAGCGACACCACGGTCTGGGACAGAACGGGGGGATGAAGGAAGAGCCGGTGCGCTTGATCACGCACCGGCTCTTCGCAGGATCCTCGCCAGCTACATTCTTCGCTCCACAACTAACGGATCCGGAAAAGGTACATGCAACGCGCGGGGCGCGCCGCGGGGGGGCGGCTCCAGAGGCTCTCGAAGCGGAACTCGACAAACTCGGTCCGTCCGGTGGGCGTCATCATGCGCTGGCTCAAGCCCACGAAGTAGTAGCTGCTGATCGCGATCCAGTCGCTCTCCGTTCCGGGTTCGCCACCGAGATAGGGCACGTAGTCGATGCCGTAGATCGCGGGATCCACGGTGCCGTGATACGCGAGATGGATGCGCCCGATGCCGAGCCGCGCCATCTCCTCGCGCAGCGCGATCAGACCCTGGCCGACGTCCACGTTGCTGTCGTTGACGACGCGGTCGCCGTTCCCGGGGCCGCCCGCGGCGGCGTTGTAGAACGACAGGAACCAGGGCGCCGCGCTGCCCGCCTCCAGGGCGGCGCCGGCCACGAGCACTGCTGCGACGATCCGGATGCCGCGAACGCGGACGCCGGGAGCGAGGCTCGATCCGGCGAGGACGAACAGCGCCGGGAGCGCCGGCAGCAGGTAGCGCACGCCGACGTTCAGGCGGACCAGCAGCATCGAGGCGATGAAGAGAACGATCGGCAGCGCGAGCAGCGCGGCGGGCTCGAACCAGGGCCCGCGCGGCGCGCCGCTTCCCGCGCGGCGCCGGAACCCGGCCACGACGGCGAGGAGCCCGGCGGCCCACAACGAGAGCGGCCACTTCACGGCCGCCGCCACCGGCATGTAGGTGCGGACCGGATCGCGGGTGATGCGTCCCTGGAAGTAGGTCGGAGTGATGCCCTGGGATTCGTACATCTGGTGATCGAGCCCGGCGAGGTAGGCATCCGGCAGGGGAATCACGAGGTGCGGCGCCGTGCGCGCCAGGCTCTGAAAGCGGGCTGATGACCAGTTCCCCGAGCCGAGCGGTTTGAGCGAAGTCTCGCCGAGATAGCCGAGGTGGAGAGCGAGCACCGCGATCGGCACCAGCGCCAGCGTCGTGGCGGCGAGCCGGAGCGGACGCCGCGGGAGGCGCGTGACGATCGCTGCGGCGGCGAGTGCGGCGAGCAAACCCAACACGAGCCACGACGTGAACCGGGTGAGGGTCAGCGCGGTGAACGCGACGGCCAGGAGTCCGGCGGCGCGCCAGGTGCCGTTCCGCACGAGGTCGATCAGCGCAACCAACGCGGCGAAGGAGAAGAGCGCCGTCGGCACGTCCAGCGTCGCGAGCCCGCCGTGTGCCAGCATTTCCGGGCAGAGCGCGCACAGTGCGAGCGCGAAGAGCCCCGCGGCTTCTCCGTACAGCCGGCGCGCGGTGAGCCAGACCAGGATGGAGAGCGCGAGGGCGAGCGCCACGTCCACGAGCCGCGCCGCGGCGACGACCCCGGGATAGGACTCGAAGTTCGCGCGCATCAGGGCTTCGGCCGCCGCGAACTGGTCGCGGCCCGAAAGCTGAGGTCCGGCGGGGAGCTTGGCACCGGCCGCCAGCGCCGCGGCTCCGTAGCCGAGCTTGATCAGCGGCGGGTTGACCGCCGAGATCCAGGTGTTGCCTTCGCGGATCAGCGCGACGCCCGAGGCCACGTGCGCGGTTTCGTCGAAGGTGACGGAGTTCCGGGTCACCCCCCATACCGTGAGCGCCGCCTGGATCACGAGCAGCGCGGCTGCGGCCCAGAGGTGCGGGCGGCCGCTCATCGCCGGGCTCCTTCGAGCACGCGAAGCGAGTCGCGCGCCGGGACGAAGCCGGGATCACGACGGAGCTCGCGCTCGTAGTGCCGCCGCGCGGCATCGGCACGGCCGAGCGCCTGCTGCACGCGGCCGAGCCGGTACTCGATGCCCGGACGGCGCGGCTCGTTCCTGCGTTCGCGCTCGAAGTCGCGGAGCGCGGACTCGAGGTCCCCCGTCTGCTCGGCGACGATGCCGAGCCGCTCCCACGCTCCCGAAGTCGCCGGATCGAGTGCCACGGCTTCGAGCAGCAGACGACGGGCTTCATCCCACTCGGCCTCGAGGATCGAGAGATTGGCGAGCAGCGTCAGCGCCCGCACCCGACGCGGCGACGAGGCGGCCGAGCGCCGCAGCTCGGTCCGCACGAGCTCGCGCCGCGCGGAGTCGGCGCCCACTGACTGCCCGAGACGCTGCAGGGCCGCCGGGCCACCCGGGAGGAGCCGGTAGCCGAACGAGTCGGCGACCGCGCCCAGCCGCCCGGGCCGGCGAACGTAGAGCGCGGCGTCGTCGTCGAGGAACACGGGAACGAACCCGGGATCGGTGTCGAGGAACTCGAGCAGGCTGTCCCGGGGAGTGGACGTCCGCCTCAGGATCACGTAGTCGAACGCGAAGCGCTCGTCGAGATCGCGCCAGGCTCCGCGATCGTACAGAGCGCGGGCGTATCGCTCGCGGATCTCGGGAGTGCCGGCCTGATGGACGTCCATGAACGGCAGGCGGGTCGAATCCGGGAAGAAGCGCCACAGCAGGTAGCCGCCCTGATCGAAGGTGTTGAACCCGTGTCCGCGGACGTCGTGGGTCTTCATGAAATCCGAGCCGTGGACCGGGAACCCGCGCACATCGAGGTCCATGGCCACGGGCGAAGTCGGCCGCAGCCATTCCGGGACGGAGATGGCGACGCAGAACAGTGAAGCCATCACGGCCGCACGCCACGACATCACACCGGTCCCCGCGGCCGATGGCGGGATGAGCTGCGCGAGATCCCGCGCGACGAACGGGACCGCGACGAGCGCGTAGAAGCCGAGGAACCGCTGCGTCGTGAGCCCGGCCCAGGTGAACACAGCGCACAGGATCCACTCGGCCGGATCCCATCCGCGGCGGAAGCTGCGGGCAATGGCGAGCAGGGGCCAGCCGGCCACCAGGAGCGGCAGACCGTTCCGGAGCTGATCACTCCATTTCGGCGGCGCCAGCTCCCAGATCGAGGCCATCACGGCCTCGCCGCGCTGATGGAACAGGAAATCCAGCGGCTGGACGAGCAGGGCGGGGCCGACCGGGTTCACTGCCGCGAGCGCCAGGGCCACGGCGCCGACCAGTGGAAGCTCCAGCCGTCGCCGCCACGGCGAAGCGCCGCGATCCGGGCGCCCCAGCAGATCCACGGACCAGTACGCGACCAGCGCCGCGATGCCGAAGGGGAACGAGATGTGGCACTGGACCCACAGCCAGAACACGGCGCCGAGGAACGGCAGCCGGCTCGGACTGCCGAGACGGCGCGCTTCGAGCAGCGCGATCTCGAGCGCGAGCAGGACTGCGGCGAGCATCTCCGGACGGATCATGGAGCGCTGGCGCCAGGTGAGTGCAGCGAGTGCTGCGATCACGAACGGCGCCGCACCGCCGGCTCCCATCCGCCGGGCGGTGAGGATCAGGACACCGAAGGCCGAGAGCGTCGTCACCCACTTGAAGACGTAGAGCCCGGTGGGTCCGAGCACCTTCCAGAATGGCCACAACACGGCCCGGAAGAGCCACGACGGGAAGATGTCTGGCGCCCCATGGGCCGGCCACGTCCAGATCTGGGTGTGGGGAACGGCGCGTGCCTCCCACAGGTAGCGGCCGGCCGCCAGGTGCTGCCAGAGATCCGGGTCGGTGATGGGGAACGTCACCGTGACGGCGATGACCGCCAGCGCGGTGACGGCGACCACCAGGAGCGGAAGGACGCCGCCGCGCCGCAGGGGCTCCGGAGATTGCGGGTGCGCCGCACCCGGGCCCTTCTGCCGCTGGCGACGGCTCACGCCCGGGGTCGCTCTCCGGCGTCCCCCTCCAGGGTTCGAACCAGCCGATCGAGCAGGAGCCCCAGGCTCGCGGCTCCGTGCCTGGCGTTCTCCTCCACCTCGGCATGACTGAGCGGCACGCCGGCGCGCCCGGTCGCGAGATTGGTGACGCACGAGATCGCGGCGCATTCGGCGCCCAGCTCCGCGGCGAGCGTCACCTCGTGCACGGTGCTCATGCACACCACGTCCGCGCCCATTTTGGCTGCCATGCGGATCTCGGCGGCGGTCTCGTAGCTCGGTCCGTGGAAGCCGAGCAGCGTTCCGCGGCGGAGCGGCACGCCCGCCGCCCGCGCGGCATCGAGCAGCAGCGCCGCGAGCCGCGGGCTGTGCGCGTGCGCGATCCGCCGGCCGGCGCGGCGCTCGTCGATTTCGCGCGGGGTGAAGAGCCCGTGTTTTCCGATCAGGTTGATGTGGTCGCTCGCGAGCACGAGGTCACCGGGCAGGAATTCGTGGTGGATCGCGCCCGCGGCGTTGGTGAAGATCATGGTGCCGGCGCCGAGCGCCCTCAAGACCCGTACCGGATGGGTCACGACGTCGAGCGGGTAGCCCTCGTAACGGTGGACGCGCCCGGAGAGCAGCGCGACCGGCAGTCCGTGCCACCGGCCGAGCGTGAGCCGGCCGGCGTGTCCGCTCACCGTCGAGCGCGGCCAGTGCGGCAGCTCTCCGGTGGCAAGGACCACCGCATCCGCGGGCGGCGCGAGGGCCGCACCGAGCCCCGAGCCGAGCACCACCGCGAGCCGGGGCATGAGCGGCGTGCGCTCGCGGATCGCCGCCACCGTCGCGGCGACTCTCGTCCCGGGATCGGTCGCGGGGACAAGCGTCATTGGCCGGAGCGTTCGGGCGCGAACGGCGTTCCCAGCGCGCGCGGCGGGAACGAGCGGCCGAGGAAGCCCGAGACCGCGAGCATCGTGACCACGTATGGCAGCACCTGGATCAGCTCGCTCGGGAAGCCCGAACCCTGGAGCGCGATCTGGAGCGCCTCGGCGGCGCCGAACACGAGACAGGCGAGGGCCGCGCCGAACGGGCTCCAGCGGCCGACGATCATCGCGGCGATCGCGACGTAGCCGCGGCCATTCGTCATGCCGTCGGTGAACGAGTGCTGCTCGCTCGCGAGCCAGGCGCCGGCGAGCCCGCCAAAGAGCCCGGAGATCAGCACCCCGGTCACGCGATAGCCCACCACCGGGAGCCCGAGGGCCGCGACCGCCTCGGGACGCTCGCCGACGCTCCGGAGTCTGAGTCCAAACACCGAGCCGAACATCAGCCACTGCGCCGCCGGAATGAGCACGAGGCCGACGAGCACGAGCGGCGAGGTCAGCACCGATCCCAGCCCCGGCAGGGTGTCGAAGCTCACCAGCGGATCGAAGCCGACGACCCGCGGCGAGTTGGAGCTCGATCCGAACACCGAGACCAGCACGTAGCGGGTGAGCCCGGCGGAGAGCAGGTTGATGCCGATCCCGCTCGTGATCTGTTCCCCGCGCAGTCCGACCGTGATCCATGCGTGAAGTCCGGCGGTGGCGAGTCCGGCGAGCAGTGCCGCACCGAGGCCCACGGCGGGGTTCCCGCTCGCGTAGGCGCCGAGCACGTAAGCGAGCGCCGAGTTCAGCATGATGCCCTCGAGGGCGATGTTGACCACGCCGCCGCGCTCGCTGAACGAGGCGCCCACCGCCGCCAGCGCGTACGGCACGCTGATCCGGAACGTGGCGGCGACGAAGAGGAGCACGTCCATCAGCCGCGCCTCCGGGCGAGCGCGGCCGGCACCGCGATCGCGATCAGGAGCACGAGTCCCTGCAGCATGTCGACCAGCTCCTTCGGCACGCGGCCGTGGATGACGAGGCCGCTGTAGGAGAGCGCCCCGAAGAACAGGGCGGCGAGCACCACGCCGAGCGGCTGGTTGCGGCCGACCAGCGCCACCGCGATCCCGAGGAAGCCGGCGCCGGCCGAGAAGCCCTGCTCGAAGAAGTGCTTGTAGCCGAGCACGAAGTTCGCGCCGCCGAGCCCGGCGAGCGCCCCCGAGAGCGCGAGCGTGAGGGCGCGGGTGGCGCCGATCCCGATGCCGGCGAACTCGGCCGCCGCGGCGTTGAGTCCGACGGCGCGGATCTCGTAGCCGAGCCGGGTGTGATCCAGGAAGATCCCGACCACGATCGCCGCAAGCAGCGCGAGCACCAGCGCAAAGTTGGCGGGCGAGCCGGCAAGCGCCGGGAACCAGACGTCGAGCCGCGGCAGCACGGCGCCCGCCGTGATCTCCGCGGTGCGCACCGTGGCCGGCTCGAACGCGTAGCGCCCGATCCAGGCGACCAGCGCGAACGCGACGAAGTTGAGCATGATCGTGTTGATCACCTCGTGCGCGCCGAACCGCGCGCGCAGCATGCCGGGAATCGCGCCCCACAGCGCGCCCGCACCCGCGGCGGCGGCCAGGCAGGCCGGCAGCGCGACGAATGGCGCCTGCCCGGTGAGCGCCGCGCCGGCGAGCCCGGCCGCGAGGCCGCCCACGACGAGCTGGCCCTCGGCGCCGATGTTGAAGAGCCCGCCGCGGAAGGCGAGCGCCACGCCCAGGCCGGTGAAGATGAGCGGCGTGGCCTTGAACAGCACCTGCCCGATCCCGTACGGGGTGCCGAAGCACTCGGTCGCCATGAGCGCGTAGATCTCGAGCGGGTTCTCGCCCGCGATTCCGATCAGGACGGCGCCGGCGCCGAGCGCGATGGCGATCGCGGCGAGCGGGCCCTCGAGCGCGACCAGTCGCTTCACTGTGCGATCTCCATGCGATGACCGGTCATGTAGAGGCCGAGCGTGCGCTCGTCGGTGGCCGACGGCTGGGTCTCGAGCGTGAGCCGTCCCTCGTACATCACGTGCAGCCGGTCGGAGAGCGCGAGCAGCTCCGGGAGATCGGAGGAGACGAGCAGCACCGCGCGCCCCTCGTTGCGCTCGCGCCGGAGCCGGGCCCGCACCGTCGCCGCCGCCGCGAGATCGAGCCCGCGGGTCGGGTGCGCCACGACCAGGACGCGCGCCCCGCGCGCCAACTCCCGCGCCACCACCAGCATCTGCTGGTTGCCGCCCGAGAGCGCCGCCGCCTCGAGCGAGGGATCGGCGGGCTCGATGCCGCTCGCTTCGAGCAGCGCGCGTGATTCGGCTTCGATCGCGCGCTTCCGGAGCCACGGGCCGCGCCCGCTTTCGTGCAGGCGGCCGAGCAGCACGTTTTCGGCGAGCGTCATCTCGCCGATCAGGCCGCGCCGGATGCGGTCGCCCGGCACGTGGGCGAAGCCGAGCCGGAGCCGCGCACGAACGCCGCGCGGGGCGCGCAGGCCGCCGATCCGCACCTCGCCGCCGGTGGTACGCCTCAGCCCGGTCAGGCACTCGACCAGCTCGTGCTGGCCATTGCCTTCGACGCCCGCGATGCCGACGATCTCGCCCGCGCGCACCTGGAAGGAGACCTTGCGCACCGCCGGCAGCCGGCGGTCGTCGAGCGCCGACAGCTCGCGCGCCTCGAGCAGCACGTCGCCGGTGCTGGATTCGAGCGGTGGCGGCAGGGTCTCGAGCGGGCGCCCGATCATCCACTCGGCGAGGAGTTCATCGGTGACTTCGGACACCGCGGCGTTCCCGACCACGCGGCCCGCGCGCATGACGGTCACGCGGTCCGCGACCGCTCGCACCTCGGCCAGGCGGTGCGTGATGAGCACGATGGTCACTCCGCGCTCCCGCAATTCGCGCAGCACCCGCATCAGCTCGTCCACCTCGTGCGGGGTGAGCACCGCGGTCGGCTCGTCGAGCACCAGCACGCGGGCGCCGCGGTGGAACGCCTTCAGGATCTCGACCCGCTGCTGCCCGCCGACCGAAAGCGCCCGCACCGGTGCCTTGGGATCGACCGGCAGCCCGTAGCGGCGCGCCATGTCCGCGACCTGGCGCTCGGCGGCCGGGCGCTTGAAGAGCCCGAGCGTGCCCGCCGGCTCGCGGCCCAGCACGACGTTCTCCGCCACCGACAGCGGGTCCACCAGCATGTAGTGCTGGTGCACCATGCCGATCCCGAGCCGGATCGCGTCGGCGGGACCCCTGACCTTCACCTCGCGGCCGTCGCGCTCGATGCGGCCGGCATCCGGAGCCACGAGCCCGGCGAGCACCCGCATCAGCGTGCTCTTGCCGGCGCCGTTCTCGCCGACCAGCGCGTGGATCTCGCCGGCTTCCAGCTCCAGCGAGACGTCGTCGTTGGCGACCACGGAGCCGAAGCGCCGTGTCACGTTCCGGAGCGCGATGAAGGGCGCGATCGTCGGACGGCCGAGCGTGTCGAGGCTTATGGAAATATCCCTCGCACGCGCGTGGCCTCAGCCACGCGTCCCACGGCGACGATGTAGGCGCCGTCGCGCAGGCTCGCCTTGTGGCGCGCCGAGCTCTCGGCCACCGCCTTGTACGCACGGGTCATGTACTTCTCGAGCCGGCGGTCCACTTCGTCCTCCTCCCAGAAGAACGAGTAGAAGTCCTGCACCCATTCGAAGTAGGAGACGGTCACGCCACCGGCGTTGGCGAGGATGTCCGGGACCACCGTGATGCCGCGGCGGAACAGGATCTCGTCGGCGCGGGGCGTCGTGGGGCCGTTCGCCGCCTCGGCGACGATCTTCGCCTGGACGCGCGGCGCGTTGGTCGCGGTGATCTGGTTCTCGAGGGCGGCCGGGACCAGGATGTCCACCTTGAGCTCGAGCAGTTGCTTGTTGCTCACCGGCGTGCCCGGCTTGTAGGTCTTGAGGCTCTTGCCCGCGGCCTTGTGCGCGTGGAGCTTCGCCGGGTCGAGCCCCCTGGGATCCTGGACACCGCCGTGGGAATCGCTGGCGGCGACGATGCGGGCGCCGTCCTCGGCGAGCAGCGTGGCGAGCGTGCCGCCCGCGTTGCCGAAGCCTTGGATCGCGACGCGCGCGCCGTCGAGCTTCATCTTCCGTCCGCGGCACGCCTCGCGCAGCACGACCTGCACGCCGCGCGCGGTGGCGCTGGCGCGCCCCGCCGAGCCGCCGAGCGCGAGCGGCTTGCCGGTCACCACCCCGAGCGTGGTGCCGCCCTTGGTCATGCAGTAGGTGTCCATGATCCACGCCATGGTCTGGGCGTCGGTGTAGACGTCGGGTGCGGGAATGTCCTGGTCGGGCCCGATCAACGGCAGGATCTCGCTCGTGTAGCGGCGGGTGAGGCGCTCCAGCTCGCCTTGCGAGAGCTGGTGCGGATCCACCGCGACCCCGCCCTTGCCGCCGCCGAACGGCAGCTCGAGGCACGAGCACTTCCACGTCATCCACGAGGCGAGCGCCTTCACCTCGTCGAGCGTCACGTCGGGATGGAAGCGGATGCCGCCCTTTGCCGGGCCGCGCGACATGTTGTGCGCCACCCGGTAGCCGGTGAACACCTTGTAGGTGCCGCTGTCCATCTTGACCGGGATGCTGACCATGAGCGCGCGCTTGGGGGTCGACAGGATCGCGCGCAACCCGTCGTCGAGACCGAGGCGCTCGGCGGCGCGATGAAACTGCGCCTGCGCGATCGAGAACGGGTTCAGATCCTCATGGGCCATGATTCCTCCTCGGGGGCTCTCACGTTTGGCGCTCCAGTGTGGCGAGGTGATCGAGATCGGCGTGGATCCGCGCCAGCACGGCATCGCGGCCGCGGGCGAGCGGGCCGTGGCCGGGAATCAGCGTCTCGACCGCGCCGCCTTCCACCAGCACCGCCAGGTCCTCGATCGTGCTGCGATAAACGGCGGCTGGCTGCTCGAGCGAGGGGGCCTCGATCGCCGAGAGCATGTCGGCGGCGATCAGGATGCCGTGCTCCGGCAGGTGCACGGTGAGCATGTCGCGCGCATGCCCCGGCGCGTCGCGGAACACCATTCGCCACGGCCCCACCTTTCGATAGTGGAGGCCGCTCACCGGGTGACGCGCGTGGAAGGTGCGGAACGGCTGCGCGAAGCGCTGTCCCACCTCGTCCGCGGCGCGCGTCGCCTCCTCGCCGATGTGCGCCTGCTGGCGCTCCATCTCGGCGGCGAAGGTGTCGTGCGCGATGCTGTCCGCTTCCGGCCACCAGGGCCGGCCGAGCACGTGGTCCCAGTGGGCGTGGGTGTAGATCAGGGTGACGGTCGCCGGGCGAGCGGCCTCGACGACGGCGGCGATGTCGTCCAGCTCCTTCGGCAGCACGCCGGGGTCCACGAGCACCGTGTGCCCGGCGTCGAGCAGCGCCACGCTGTTCAACTCGTAGCAGGTGCTCCGGCGCACCCGCACGCCGCGGCCGAGGTCCTCCCACGCGCTCACGCGTGCTCCCGCGGAACCCGGATCGCGCCTTCGATGATGCGGCGCTCGAGCGTGTCCACCGCCGCCTTCACCGAGTCCGGGATCAGCGCGGAGTTGCGCCCATCGTACACCCAGCCGACGCCGCCCTCGGCGAGCCCGAACACGCGGGCTCCGGCGGGGAAGCGGCCGTCGCGCGTCTCGCGGATGACCTCGAACACCGCGCGGTCGACGCGCTTGACCATCGAGGTCAGTACGTTCCCCGGTGCTTCGTTGTTCTGGTCCGAGTCCACGCCGATCACGAGCTTTCCGGTCTGCCGCGCCGCCTCGAACACGCCGAGCCCGGTCGAGCCCGCGGCGTGGAAGATGATGTCGGCGCCCTGCTGGTACTCGGAGAGCGCCAACTCCTTGCCCTTGGTCGGGTCCTTGAAGGCGGTGCCGGTCGTGCCCGCGTACTTGGCGAGCACCCGCACCGAGCGCTTCGCGTGGAACACGCCCGCGCGGTATCCGGTCTCGAAGCGGCGGATGAGCGGTGTTTCCATGCCGCCCACGAAGCCGACCGTACCGGTCCTCGTGAGCAGCGCGGCGAGCGCGCCGACGAGGAAGCAGCCCTCCTCTTCTTTGAAGACCAGCGCCGCGAGGTTGGGCGGCAGGGCCTCGCCCGGGGTGAGCGTGTAGTCGATGCAGGCGAAGCGCGTGCCGGGGAACTCGCCGGCCAGGCGGCGGATGTCGTCGCTGAAGAGGAAGCCCACGCCGAAGACGAGATCGGCGCCGGAAGCGGCGAGCTGGCGCAGGCCGGCTTCGCGCTCGGCCCCCTCGCCGGATTCGAGCGTGGTGAAGTGGACGCCGAGCTCGTGCTCGGCGCGCACGAGTCCCGCGTAGGCGGCGTCGTTGAAGGATTTGTCGCCGCGTCCGCCGACGTCGAAGACGAGCCCGACCTGGAGCGCGGCATCGTTGGTGGTCGCGCTCTCTCGGGCCTGTCCGCCGCAACCCAATGCCGATGCGGTGACGATCACGAGAACCGCCGGCGCGAGACGCGAAAAATTCATGGCCGCGCGACGCTAACCGTGCGCTACGGGGGTGTCAACGGAAACAGCCGCGTCACGCCCCCCGAGGGACGGCGCCGCGCGCAACCGCCTATTTTCCGGCCGCGACTCCGGGATTGAAGAAGTAATGAGCCTGGCGCTTGGGATCGCGCAGCAGCGGGTACCAGCGCTCGACATCGGGAATGTTCACCGCTTCGAAGCGCTTCCGGTACTCCGACCAGAACGGCTCGCCACCGCTCAGCTCGCGGGTCGCGCCGTTCCCGGCGAGCAGCATCAGGAATGGGGCACTCGCTCGCGCGTTCGCCCGCTGACGCGCGGACAGGGCTCCGCCCAGGAGCCAGTACACGGACTGGCGCAGCTCCTGGAACTTCTCGCCGGAGATCTCGGAGCTGGCGAAGGCGGCGAGCGCGAATCCGTACTCGTTGTGCACGCGGAGGGAATCGGCGTCCACCTGGTCGACCGGCGGGTAGAACACCACCATCTCCGGATCGTCGACCACCGAGTAGCGGAAGCGGGAGGGGAACTCGGGCATGCGCCCCCATCGAGAGGTCAGGAAGGAGCCCGCGCACAGCATGTTCACGAGGAACGACGCGTGGGTGGAATCGGTCACCGGTGGCGCGAAGATGCCGAGTGCCGCCACCAGGTCGAGCGCGGCCGGATGATTCGACCAGCGGACCCCGCTGTGGAGCGGCCTGGCCGCCGGCTCGGCGAGCTTCTTACCGGCCGGGATGCCCGCGAACTCGGATTGCACCAGGCGGACGACGTCCACCCCCGAGAGATCGCCGGCGATGCTGAGCGCCGCGTTGGCGGGCACGTAGCGTTCCTTCAGGAAGGCGCGCACGTCGGCGAGGGTCGACTTCGCCACCGCGCTCGCCTGGGCGTAGCGATCGACGCGGTCGGCGGAATCCCCCGCGGCGAGCGCGCGCACCTGGTGGTAAAGCGCCCAGTCCATGCGCTTGAAGTACTTCTGCTGGAGCTCCGGGCCTGCGAGGCCGCGCGCTTCGGTCAGCGTGACCTCGCTGAGCTGGACCCCCTTGAGACGGAGCGCCACCTCGTGGAGCGTGCCGGGGAACTGGGCCTTCGGCACCGCCTCCGAGATCCGCGTGAACCGGCGGTCGGTCTCGACGTTCCAGCCCTGCGGACGCAGCCGCTCCATGGCGCGCTCGGTGCGCTCGGGGACCGGGGCCGCCGCTCCCAGCTCGAACGCGTAAGCGGCGACGGTCGCGAGCCCCTCGCGCTTGAGCGGATCACTCTCGTTGCCGAAGGGGAATGCCAGCGCGATCGCGACCGAGGCCGCGCCCGGAACGTGGCGGGTCGTCACTTTGAGCCCGTTCTCGAGCTGCCAGCTCTGGGCCAGGGTGCTGTCGGGGAGCTGAACCGGCTCGGCGGCGAGCGATGCGGTGCACGCGGAAAGGGTGAGGGTGGCCACGGCACACAGGACGAACGGCGATGCGGAGCGCAATCGGGCCTCGGTTCGGAAGGGAACGGACGTGTGTGGGACGGGGGATTGTAGCGGGTGAGGGTCTCAGGCGCACGATCGCAGACCCAAGATTTGACCGCCTTCGGACCCGCTCCTAGACTCGCTCGCCATGTCGGTCACGGAGGGCGGACTTTAGGATGAAGCTCACTGCGCGTCTGCTCGAACGCCTGCCCAAGACCGATCTTCACTGCCACCTCGACGGCAGCCTCCGCCCGCAGACGCTGCTCGAGCTGGCGGACCAGCAGGGGGTCCGGCTCCCGACCCGCCATCCCGCGCGACTCTCGCGGCTGCTGCGCGCCGGGCGTCGCACGCGGAACCTCGCCGACTACCTCAAGATCTTCGAGTACACGCTGAGCGTGATGCAGGAGCGCGAGGCCCTCGTGCGCGTGGCGCGCGAACTGGTCGAGGACGCCGCCGCCGAGAACATCCGCCACCTCGAGGTGCGGTTCTCGCCGATCCTCCACCGCAAGAAGCGGCTCGGCTACGACGAGATCCTGGATGCGGTGATCGCGGGTCTCAGGGAAGCCGGCGCACGGCTCGGAGTGTCGACCGGCGTGATCATCTGCGGCATCCGCTCGATGAACCCGCGGACCTCCATGGCGCTCGCCGAGCTGGCGGTCGCCTACCGGAGCCGCGGCGTGCTGGCATTCGACCTTGCGGGCCAGGAGAAGGACTACCCGGCCAAGGCCCACCGCGCCGCCTTCCAGCTCGTGATCAAGAACAACGTGAACGTCACCGTGCACGGCGGCGAGGCGTTCGGCCCGGCCAGCATCGCGCAGGCGCTCCACTATTGCGGAGCACACCGCATCGGCCACGGCACGCGACTGATCGAAGACCCCGACCTCCTCGCGTACGTGAACGACCACCGCATTCCGCTCGAGGTGTGCCTGTCGTCCAACGTCCAGACCCGCGCGGTGCCGTCGATGGCGAAGCACCCCTTCGGCCAGTACTTCCGGACCGGCCTGCGCGTCACGCTCAACACCGACAACCGGCTCATGTCCGACACCACGGTGACCCGCGAGCTCCAGATCGCCGCGCGGACGTTCCGGCTCAGCCCCTACGAGGTGAAGCGCATCCTGATCAACGGCTTCAAGAGCGCCTTCCTGCCCTACGCCCGGAAGGCCCGCCTCCTGCGCGAGGTGAACCTCGAGGTGGACCGCGTCTACATGGAGGAGTTCCCCGAGGAGTACGACCGCCGGGCCACCTACTGAGCCCGGGCGCCGGGGAATTAGGCGTTGACCCCCCGCCCACCCCGCTGTCTACTTATCTGCGCTCCCAATGGATTAGGCCGCTGGCGATCCCCGAAGAGGGCTTCCCGGCGGGTAGCACCGCAGGGAATTCAGCGCTTCCCGCCGTCCAGTATCCCGGAGTCGAACTCTCTCCGCTCCACCACCAGGTGAGCCCTGCCATGCGCCTTGCCGCTCGGATGACATTGGGATTGCTGCTGGCCTTCAGCGCCGCGCCCGCCACCTCGGATGCGGTGGTCATCGGTCCCAACTTCGCGCTCACCGATTCGCTGACGTATAGCAGCAACGAACCCCGTGTCGTCACCCAGGGTCCGCTGATGCTGGCGACATGGCGCGGTGACGGGTTAATGGCTGCGGCTTCGAAGGACGGAGGAGTGACGTGGCAAACCACGAGTCCGATACCATGGCAATCCGGGAGCGGCGCATGGGGCTCCTGTGCCGGTGATGCGGGAGCTTTCTATGTCGCGGCTGCGACCTGGACCTGTACCCCCGACCCCTACGACAACTGCTCCTTCACCTTCTACATCCAGGTCCTCGAAGGACGCTACAACGGAGCCGCATTCGGCTGGCAATCGCTGGCATTGATACCCACAGCGGCACCGTCGAACGAGATTGCGATCGAATTCGACCAGGGGAGTCGCAATCTCTACGTGGTCTTCCCCCATGCGGACAGCATGGCCCGGAACACAGACCTCACGTTCATCCGCTCGACGGATCAGGGCGCAACCTGGGAAGCGCCGCAGCAGTTGACCGGCGCTGGAGCCAGCGGCGGGCGGATCGTCGTGGGTCCGGATGGCGAGATTCTCGTCGTCTGGGAGAGCTATCTGCTCGGAACGCTGCAGGCCCGGCGCTCGACCAATCTCGGTTTGAGCTTCGGGTCCGAGTACACGATCGGACCCATCCGGGACAACGTCGGAACGGATCCGCAGGCGTGGCAGGGCAACTATGCGAGGACGCGTCCAGGAGACGCGATCGCCATCTTCAACGGGGGGCTCACAGCACATCCGCCGGCTCCAGTGGCCATGGCAGTGGATCGGACCACCGGACCGCGCCGCGGCACGGTCTATCTCGCGACCTGTGAATTCGCAGACGGGATCGCGGGCCCTGGGACGGGAATCCACCCCGAGGTCGAGCCCAACGACCATTTCGTCTCCGCCACGGAAGTACAGATCGGGGAGGACATCACCGGCGATATCGGTGGGTACGGTCCAACCGTGGACCGCTTCACGTTTACCGGCGAAGCGGGAAGAACGGTACGGATCAGCGGATCGTTCGTTTCTTCCGAACCCTCACCATCTTTCGTGTACCTGACCTGTGGTGACGACAGCACGGCAATGACAGAGGTCGGGTATCGGTTCTTCGACTTCGACGGATCTGGATCTGTGGCAGTTATCACGCTGCCGTCCACCGGGCGGTATTGGCTCGCCGTGACCCACCACAACTCCTACTACTACCCATCGGTCCCGTACACGCTCCAGCTCCGGGATTACGTGGCGGATCCGGCCTCCGTGTCGCGCGACCACCGCGACATTCTCATCAGCTCGTCCAGCGATGGCGGCGTGACCTGGGGGCCCAAGGTCCGGGTGAGCGACGGTCCGGTCGGGAGCGAGGAGTCCTTTCCCGAGGTTGCCGTGGATGCCGCGGGGCGCGTGCACGTGGCGTGGTACGACCGGCGGGATGCTCCCGGCTGCGGCAGCGAGGTCCATGCCTACTGGGGCTTCTCGGAAGATGGAGCGCACTCCTTCCAGCCGGCACAGCGGGTGAGCGAAGTGGCGAGCACGTTCGACCCGCACTGGTCCTGGCGTGTCGGGGACCACCTGGGGCTGGCCGCGGAGGGGGACCGGGCACATCTGTTCTGGACCCGCAGCTCATATTCATTCCCGGGTGATGAATACACGGGATATCCGGGCACGAGGACCATCCAGGGGGCGGTGATCAACCTGGCGACGACGAGTCCGCCGCTGATCACATTGCTGGTACCGGACGCGGGCGCACCCGGAAGCCCCGTTGCGATCCATGGGCAGAACTTCACCGCGGTGACCGCGGTTCTCTTCCATGACCAGTCGGTTCCCTTCCAGGTGGTGAACGACGGACTGATCACGACGGAGGCTCCCGCGAACGCACGGACGGGGACGGTGGCCGTCGTGGATCCGCCACGCGAGTCGAGGACGGTGGTGCCCTTCTACGTCGCGCCCCGCATCTCGAGCGTTCTGCCGTCGCGCGCGCTGCACGGGGAGGAGATCCGCATCGTCGGCGTCAACTTCACGGCGGCGACGCTTCTACGTTTCAACGGCACGCCGTCTCCGTTCACCGTCGTGTCCGACACGCTGATCGAGACCACCGTGCCCGCGGGCGCGACCGACGGTCCGATCGAGGTAACCGGTCCCGGCGGCTCCGGCCAGTCGAGCCTGTTCGCTCTGGGTTCCCGTCGTACCGGCATCAATCTGTCGTGGGACGACTGTGGCACCCACGGCGTGGATCTGAAGACCTACCTGGGCGGAAGTGGTGTTCCGTTCACGGTCGTGGGTTCCTTCCAGCCGCCGGACCACGTGGACCGGCTGATCGCACTCGAGGCGGACATCCGGATCCTCACGGACGCCAACGTCATCCCCAACTATTGGAGAGCCCCGGGTGCCATCAGCGCCGACTACGACTTCAGCCAGGGGTTCCCATCGTGCGCGAGCGTGCCGCTGTTTGCGGCCCCTCAGATCTCTATGTCGTTCGTCACCCCTGCTCACGCGAGGATCGTGCTGCGGCCCGAAGCACTGCCAGGTCAGGAGATCGCCCTCGACGCCGCGAGCGAATACTACGCGTTCAAGATCGTGGTTCCCCGACTATCGAGCGGGAGCTGTGTGGCAAGCTGCGAGACTCCGGTCAAGCTCGAGCTGCGTTCGATCCAGCTCATCCAGGAACCTTCCCAGGGCTTCGATCCGGTTCTGACGCAGACACTGGATCGGAACGTGGCCTACTGGCAGAGCAAGCCGCCGCCGCCACCGCCGCCCGGGCTGACGTTCAGTCCGGCCGCCGGAGCGCCCGGGACAGCTGTGACATTGAGAGGCGCCGGGTTCATCGCCGCGACCACGGTCGCGTTCCTCGGTACACCGGCCGTCTTCACCGTCGTGTCCGACAGCGTGATCACGACCACGGTGCCGGACGGCGCGCGCACCGGACCCGTGATCGTCACGACACCCACCGCAACCCAGGAGTCGGAAGACGATTTCACCGTCGCGCCGGTGCTCGCGAGCTTCTCGCCGCCCCAGGCGCCGGTAGGCGCGCTGGTCGGGATCGCCGGCTACAACTTCGTGGGCACGACCGCCGTCACGTTCGGCGGGGTCGCGGCGACCACGTTCGCGATCCGTACCGATGACCTGATCGTGGCCACCGTGCCGTCCGGAGCCACGAGCGGACCCATCGGGGTCACGAACCCCGGTGGATCCGATTCGAGCGATGAGTCGTTCCTGGTGGGACCGCTTCCGCCGGGCGATGAGGGCATCAATCTCTCGTGGATCGATTGCGGGCCAGCCGGTGCGTCGAACCAGTCGTTCGCGTGCAACGTCAACACCGGCCCGCCGCTCAGCATGGTGGCATCGTTCCGGCCGCCGAACGGTGTGTTCCAGTTCCTCGGACTCAACGCCGTGATGACGGTGGGAAGCCCCGGCGGGAACCTGCCGGACTGGTGGCGACACGGCACCGGGGAGTGTCGCGGTACCACGGGAATGAGTGCCGGCTTCGATTTCACGTCGGGGCCTTACACCTGTGCGGACTTCTTCCAGGGTCAGGCGGCCGGCGGTGTCCTGTACGTTCCCGACCCTGGGGATCCCAGCCGGGCGCGCATCACGATCCAGGCCGCGGTGGCCGAGTTCCAGAAGGCGCCGCTGCTGCCGGGAACGGAGTACTACGGGTTCGCTCTCCGTATCGCGCGCAGCAAGTCGACGGGGGCCGGAGCGTGCGCCGGGTGCGCCACGCCGATGTGCATCGAGCTCAATTCCGTCCAGCTCTACCAGCCGGACGCGGTGGTGTTCAATCCGAGGATCGAGCTGCCGGCCGACAACACCGTGGTGTCGTTCCAGGGAGCGACGTCGTGCCTGGCGGTGACCCCGGTGCTGGCCGCCCTGGTGGTCACTGAAGCGCGCTTCGATCAGGTGCGCATCGCGTGGGAATTGTCCCGCAGCGACGGTGTCACGCTCTATCGAAAGGTCGCGAGTGGCGACTGGCAGGTCGTGACGCGGTTGATGCCGGGGGGCGATCACCGCGCCGAGTACGTCGACCGCGACGTGCGTCCCGGCGTGGTCCACGGATACCGGCTCGGAATCAACATTCGCGGCGAGGAAGTGTTCGCCGGGGAAACGACGGTCACGGTTCCGCTGCCGGACCGGCTGGAGCTGCATGGGCTGAGCTGGAGCGGGCGGACGCTCACCGCCTCGCTGACCCTTCGCGAAGGGAAGGGCGGTTCGCTCGAGGTTTTCGACCTCAACGGCCGGCGCGCATTGTCGCAGCGACTCGAAGGGCTGGGCGCCGGGCGCCACGAGGTGCAGGTCGGGGCGAGTCTCCAGCCCGGCGTCTATTTCGGCCGCCTGATCGAAGGCCGGCTGAACGCCACGCGGCGCTTCGTGGTGGTGCGGTAACCCGCGTTCCGGTTCGAAGTGGGGCGCTTTACCCCCCTCGACACGGTGCCTATACTCCTCGCGCCGCGAAGCCATCGATCCCTGTGGAGAACCGTTCGTGCCAAAGGAACCGGGTCTCGAGCCGCGCCGGGTGCGGGATTCCTGCACCGACATGGCCCAGCTCGTACTCCCGCATCACGCCAATGTTCACGGCAGCGTCCTGGGCGGAACGGTCATGCACTGGATCGACCTCGCAGCGGCGGTCGTGTCGGGCCGGCACAGCCGGCGCCCGGTGGTGACGGCGGCTTTCGACGAGATGTCGTTCCTGGCGCCGATCCTGGTGGGACAGCTCGCCCTGCTCCGGGCCACGATCACGTTCGTCGAGCGAAGCAGCATGGAGATCCGGGTGGACGTCGAGTCGGAGGACATCCCGTCCGGGGAGCGGCGCCACACGGCGACCGCGTTCGTCACATTTGTCGCGCTCGATCCGGTGACCCGGCGTCCCACTGCGGTGCCGGGGCTCGTACTCGAGACGGATGAAGAGCGCGAAGAGCACGCACGGGCAAAGGAGCGGCGCCGGGCACGACTCGAGCGTCGCGATGCTCTGGCCACGGGTGGCCGGCGCACTCAGTAGACCCCTTCACGGAGGATTCGAGCATGCCGGTTTCGATCGTCGTCCCCCAGCTCGGTGAGAGCGTTGCCGAAGGCACCGTCTCCAAGTGGCTGAAGGCGGTGGGTGAGCGGGTCCGCAAGGAGGAGCCGCTCGTCGAGATCCAGACCGACAAGATCAACGTCGAGATCCCGTCGCCGGCCGAAGGCGTGCTCGAGAAGATCCTCGTCGCGGAAGGCACCACGGTGCTGGTCGGCACCGAGATCGGTGTGCTCTCGGGTGCGGGCGCCGGTGCGGCGGCCCCGGAGGCTCCCCGGGCGGCCGCGGCCCCCGCGATCGCGGCCTCCGCACCGCCGTCGTCGCCCCCGCGAGCGGCCCAGCCGATGCCGGTGGCGGCTTCGGTGATGCCGACCAATGGCGGCGGTGGTGGTGGCAGTACGGTCATCGACGACCGCAGCCTGTCGCCCGCGGTGCGGAAGATCATGCGCGACGAGAACGTCGGCGTCGAAGAGATCCGCCGCATCCCGGGCTCGGGCGTGGGCGGTCGCGTCACCCGTGACGATCTGCTCGACTACCTGAGGAGCCGCACCGCGACCCCGCTGGCGCCGGCGCCGGGTGGCGCTCCGGCCCGTGCGCCCTCGCCCGCCGAGCTGCCGGCGTTCCTGCGCGGGGCGACCGGGGCGGCGATCGGCGGTCCGCGCGAAGAGGTGGTGCCGTTCTCCAAGGTGCGGAAGGTGATCGCCGAGAACATGGTGCGTGCCAAGCACACTGCGGCGCACACGCACTGCTTCGACGAGGCCGACATGTCGGCGATCGTGGCGCTCCGCAAGGAGTGGGCGCCGAAGCTCGAGGCCCAGGGCGTCAAGCTCACGTACATGCCGTTCTTCATCAAGGCCTCGGTGCTCGCCCTGAAGGAGTTCCCGTGGGTGAACGGCTCGGTCTCGCCCCAGGGCGATGCCATGATCGTCAAGCACTACTACAACATCGGAATGGCGGTCGGCCGCGACGAAAAGGGCCTGATCGTTCCCAACATCAAGGACTGCGACCGCAAGAACGTGGCGCAGCTCGCCGGCGAGGTGAACACGCTGGCCGCGCGGGCGCGCGCCGATCGCCTGACGCTGGAGGACATCCAGGGCGGCACCTTCAGCATCACGAATGCCGGGGTGTTCGGTGCGATCAACTCGTCGCCGGTGATCAACGTGCCCGAGGTGGCGATCATGGGCGTGCACAAGATCGTCGAGCGGCCCGTGATCCGCGATGGCCAGATCGTGGCGCGGCCGATGATGAACGCCTCGATCGGCTTCGACCACCGCGTGGTGGATGGCGAGCTGGCGGTCAAGTTCCTGCGCCGCGTGTGCGAGCTGCTGGAGCGGCCGGAGCTGCTCTGGTTCTACGCGTAGCGAGAAACTTCCAAGCGAGGAATCGAGGTTTCCCAAATGTTGCTCCAGTGCTGTGACCTCGGGCGGCTCTCCTACCGAGAGGGCCTCGAGTTGCAGCAGGCGCTCGCCGCGGCGCGCGCGGCCGGCGAGACCGGCGACTGGCTGCTCTTCCAGGAGCACACGCCGGTGCTCACCGTGGGCCGGAATCCGAGCGCCGGGAACCAGATCGTGGACGACGCGACGCTCGCGGAGCTCGGCATCGAGCGCTTCGAGGTGAGCCGCGGCGGCGACATCACGTGGCACGGCCCGGGACAGCTCGTCGGCTATCCCATCCTGCTGCTCGACCGGCTGGGGCGCGATCTCCACCGCTACCTGCGCGCGCTCGAGTCGGCCCTGATCGACGTGCTCGCCGATCACGGCATCGCCGCCGGCATCTCGGCCGGACGCACCGGGGTGTGGGTCGGCGACGAGAAGATTGCCTCGATCGGCGTCGCTGTGCGCCGGTGGGTCAGCTACCATGGTTTCGCGCTCAACGTGGCGCCGGATCTCGCCGGCTTCGACCTCATCCATCCGTGCGGGCTGCGCGACGTGAGCATGACTTCGATGGCGAAATTGATGAGCGGCGCGCCCGCGATGGCGGAGGTCCGCAACCGGACCGCCGAACGCATGGCGGAGCGCCTGGGATTCACCGGAACGCGGTGGGCGCTGCCTACGGAAGTGCATCGTCTGATGGAACCGGCCGCGGGGAAGGGAGCAGCGTGAAGATCACCCTGTTCACCGTGGAGTCGGCGAACCGGATGCTGCCGACGATTCGTCCCCAACTCGAGGAGTTGCGCCGCCTGAAGGGCGAGCTGGACCGCGCGCAGTCCAAGGTCGAGGTGCTGGAGCTCGCAATGGCGGGCGCCAGCCCGACCAATCCCGATGTGCGCGAGCGCGCGAGCCTGGTCGAGCGACGGAAGCTGATCGCCGACCGCATCCAGAGCCTGATCCTCAAGCTCCAGCGCACCGGCTGCCAGCTCAAGGACCTCGACAGCGGCCTCGTGGATTTCTACTCGCTCGCCGGCGACCGGCTGGTGTTCCTGTGCTGGCGCCTGGGCGAGCCCGAAGTTTCTCACTGGCACACGCTCGACGGCGGGTTCGCGAATCGCCAGCGCCTCGAGCTGGAATAGGAACCCCATCGTGACCGTCACGCTGTCGCCATCGGTGTCGGGCGCCCGCCCGTTCGCCGAGTACACGTCGCTCACCGCGTCCGAGATCCGCGAGCGCACGTGGGCCGCGCGCCGCACGCTCGGAACGCGCGCGGTGATTCTCGGCCACCACTACCAGCGAGAGAGCGTGATCGAGTTCGCGGACTTCCGCGGCGACTCGCTCAAGCTCGCCCAGCTCGCCGCTTCGCGCCACGAAGCCGAGTTCATCGTGTTCTGCGGCGTCCACTTCATGGCGGAGTCGGCCGACGTGCTGCGCCAGCCCCACCAGAGTGTGATCCTGCCGGACCTCAAGGCCGGCTGCTCGATGGCGGACATGGCGAGCATCGAGCACGTCGAGGAGGCGTGGGCGGTGCTCGGCGAGCGCCACCAGGAGACGACGGTCCCCGTCACCTACATGAACTCGACCGCCGCGCTCAAGGCCTTTTGCGGCGCGAACGGCGGCGTGGTGTGCACGTCGTCCAACGCCCGCGAGGTGCTGGAGTGGGCATGGCGCCGCGGGAAGCGCGTGTTCTTCTTCCCGGACCAGCACCTCGGGCGCAACACGGCCTACGCGATGGACGTTCCACTCGAGCAGATGGCCGAGTGGGACTGGCGCGCGGAGGACCCGGTCGCGGCCAACCCGGCGTGCTTCAATCCCGATCTGCGCATCATCCTGTGGCGCGGGTTCTGCTCGGTGCACACCCGTTTCCAGAAGCACATGCTCGACGAGGTGCGCGCCGAGGATCCGAAGGTGGGCGTGCTCGTCCACCCCGAGTGCCCGTTCGACGTCGTCCTGAACGCGGATCTCGTGGGCTCGACCGAGTTCATCATCGAGCAGGTGCGCCAGGCCAAGCCGGGCTCGAGCTGGGCGATCGGCACCGAGATCAATCTCATCCACCGGCTCGCGCTCGAACACCCGGAGCAGAGGATTCGCTCGCTTCAGAAGAACGTGTGTCCGTGCGCCACCATGAACCGCATCGATCCCGCGCACCTGCTGTGGGGGCTCGAGAATCTCGTGGCGGGGCACGCGGTCAACGTGGTACGGGTCTCGGAGGAGATTAGGCGCAACGCCAAAGTCGCGCTCGAGCGCATGCTGGCGCTGAAGGGCGACGGCGCCACCGCGCGCGACGTCATGGGGAAGGACTAGACGTGGACGACACCACGCCGCACGACCTGCCGATCCTGAACGCCGGTGACGCCGACATCCACGTGTACGGCGCGCCGCGTCCGGCGGTGCCCGAGCGTCTGCCGGTGACCCCGCGCTTCGGCGGCTGTGCCTCCGGCGCGGGCGTGGGGTTGGGCGCCGAGGCGGCCACCCCTGGAGGGTTCCGGCGGCTGCCGGACTGGCTCAAGGTGAAGCTGCCGGGCTCGGGCGAATACGCCGAGACCCGGACGATGCTGCGCGGGCTCAACCTCCACACGGTGTGCGAGGAGGCGCGTTGCCCCAATCTCGGACACTGCTGGGAGCGCGGCACGGCGACCATCATGATCCTCGGCGATCTCTGCACGCGGCGCTGCGGATTCTGCGCGGTCGGGCCGGGACGGCCCAACGGGTTCATCGACTGGGACGAGCCGCGCCGGGTGGGCGAGGCGGTCGCGCGGATGAAGCTCCGTCACACCGTGATCACGTCGGTGGCGCGCGACGATCTCTCGGACGGCGGCAGCACGATCTTCGCGCGCACCATCCAGGCGATCCGCGAGCGCTCGGACACCGTGATCGAGGTGCTGGTCCCGGATTTCCGCGGTCACATCGAGGACCTGCAGCGCGTGATCGACGCGCGCCCCGAGGTGATCAACCACAACATCGAGACCGTCGAGCGCCTGCACCCGCTGGTGCGCCCGAGCGCCCGCTACGACCGCACGCTCGAGCTGCTGAAGCGGGTGCACGAGAGCGGCGCGCCGATCAAGACCAAGTCGGGGATCATGCTGGGCCTGGGGGAGAACGACGACGAGGTGCACCAGGTGCTGAAGGACCTGCGCGCCCGCCATTGCCAGCTCCTCACGATCGGCCAGTACCTGCGCCCCTCGCCCAACCATCTCCCGGTGCGCGAATACGTGCACCCGGACCGGTTCGCCGCGTGGGGTCGCATCGCCGGAGAGCTCGGCTTCGAGAGCGTGGCGAGCGGACCTCTGGTTCGGAGCTCGTTCCACGCCGACGAGCTGGCCGGAACGGTGCGCGCGGGCGAGTCCAGCAAGGCGGTCTGAGCCGTGCCGGCATCCATCTTCACCGTCGACGCCTTTGCGGACAGTCCGTTCACCGGAAATCCCGCCGGCGTCTGCCTACTGGAGCACCCGGTCGACGCCTCGTGGATGCAGCACGTCGCGGCCGAGATGAACCTCGCCGAGACCGCCTTCGTCGTTCCGCGCCACGGCGAGTTCGATCTGCGCTGGTTCACGCCCACGGTCGAAATGAAGCTCTGCGGCCACGCCACCCTCGCGAGCGCCCACCTGCTGTGGGAGACGGAGCGGCTGGCCCATTCGCTTCCCGCGAAGTTCCACACCCAGAGTGGGCTCCTCGTGTGCACGCGGCACGGAGACGCGATCGAGATGGACTTCCCCGCCGTGCCGGCAACTCCGGCGTCGGCGCCGCCCGGGCTCGAAGCGGCGCTCGGCCTTCGGCCCCTGGAGGTGGGAACGAACGAGTTCGACTACCTCGTCGAGGTCGCCTCCGAGGCCGAGGTGAAGGGCGTCACCCCCGACCTGGCGGCCGTCGCGAAGCTCCCGAAGCGGGGCGTGATCGTCACCGCCCGCGCCGCCACGGCCGGGTACGACTTCGTCTCGCGCTTCTTCGCGCCCGCGGTCGGCGTCCCCGAAGATCCGGTGACGGGCTCGGCCCACTGCGCGCTCGCTCCCTGGTGGGGGAAGAAGCTCGGCAAGAGCGCGATGATCGGCCGTCAGCTCTCGCCGCGCGGTGGCACCGTGCGGGTGCGGGTCGAGGGTGACCGCGTGATGCTCGGCGGCCGCGCCATCACCATGCTTCGGGGCCAGCTCGCGGACTAGGTCCAAAAGAAGACGGCCCGTTCGCTGGTGGCGGACGGGCCGTTTCGTTCGCCGCCGGGATTACATGGGCTCGTTCAACCATGCCTTGTAGGCGTCCATGTTGAACGGGCGCCCGAGGAAGTCCTCGACCAGCTTGCCGGCCGGCTTGGAGCCGCCGGGTGCCAGGATCATGTCCCGGTAACGCTTCGCCATCTTCGGCTCGAGGAGATCGTTGCGGTTGAACTTGCTGAACATGTCCTTCGCGATCACCAGCGACCACATGTAGGTGTAGTAGACCGCGGAGTAGCCGTCGAGATGCCCGAAGGCGGCCTGGAAATGGGTGCCTTCGAGCGGCTTGAACGGCTGATACTTGCTCGTGAAGTCGGCCACCATCGCGTCGGTGTTCACCTGCGACGGGTTGCGGTCGTAGACCGAGAGTGAGAGCCGCGCGAGCGTCATCTGCCGCAGGTTCGCGAGACCCTTGCCGAACTCGTCGGCGCGCCGCATGCGCTGGACCAGCTCCACGGGGATCGGCTCACCGGTCTGGTAGTGCTTCGCGAACGAGGCGAGCACCGTCGGATCCCACACCCACTCCTCGAGCATCTGCGACGGCGCCTCGGCGAAGTCGCGCTCGGTACGGATGCCGCCGATCCCGACCCACTGCTGGCCGCCGGCGAACATGTTGTGCACGAGGTGTCCGAACTCGTGGAAGAACGTCTCGACCTGGCTGTGCTCCATCAGGCCGGGATCATTGGGCTCGCCGCCCGCGAAGTTGCACAGCAGCGCGGCCTCGGGGATCTGCTTGCCGGCGATGCCGGTGCGGATGTTGAAATGCGCCGCGTGCGTGTACTTGTTCTTGCGCGGGTGCATGTCGAGGTAGAAGCGGCCGCGGACCTCGCCGTTCTCCACCATCTCGTAACACTCGACGCTTGCATGCCAGACCGGCGTGTCGACCCGGCGGAACGTGACGCCGAACAGCCGGCCGGTAACGTCGAGCACGCCCTGCTTCACCTTGTCGTAGGCGAAGTACGGGCGCACTGACTGGGCGTCGAAGTCGTAGGACGCCGCGCGCACCTTCTTCTGCCAGTAGCTGGACTCCCAGAGGAACACCTCGGCCGCGGCGGGATCGGTCTTGCGCTTCTCCCGCAGCAGCTCCTGGTATTCGCGATCGCCGATCGGCCGCGACATCTCGACGATCTTGTCGATGAAATCGGAGGCGTTCTTTCCGCTCCCGACCATCTTGTCGGCGGTCGTGAAGTCGGCCCAGTTGGGGAAGCCGAGCAGCGTGGCCAGCCGATGGCGCTTGGCGATCAGGCTGTCGAGCGCCGCCATGTTCTCGGGGTAGGCCCGGTTCTGGAACGCGTAGAACATCTCGCGCCGGACGTCGGACTTGTTCGCGTAGTCGAGGACCGGATAGGCGTCCGGGTATTCGGTGGTGAGCGTGATCTTGCCGTCGGGGCCGGGCTTGTGGTTCGCGATGAAATCCGCCGGCAGGCCGTCGAGATCCGCGGCACCCGCCACCGTCACCGTGCGCATTCCGTTCCGGATGTTCTTGGCGAAGAGCTGCCCGGTCTCCACGATCTCCTTGCGGAGCGCGGTGACCCGGTTGCGTGTCGCCTCGTCGCGGTCGACCCCGGCGAGCCGGAAGTCGCGCAACGTGCGTTCCACGTAGAAGCGCGTCGCGGGATCGGCCTTGGAAACGTCCATCCCGGCCAGCGCGTCGTAGACGCCCTTGTTGAGGGAGATCTCGGTCGAGAGCGCCGACACCTCGCGGCTCATCTTCTCGGCGGTCGCCCGCAGCGCGGAGTCGGGGTTCGTGTTCTCGACCAGATTGCTCTGCGAGCCTGCCAGGTTCAGCTCGGTCAGGATCGCGTCGTACACGGTGAGCGAGTTCTCGATCGTGTGCTTGCCCTTGACTGCGGTGAGCTTCTCGATCCCCTGCCGGGCGCGCGCGATGCGCCCCTTCTGGATCTCCTCGAACGCGGCGGCGTCCGGCTTGCCGCTCCAGAACGGCGGCGCGACCGGCGTCGCGGCCTTGAGCGCCGCCGGGGCGAGGACCAGGCCCAACACGAGTCCGGCGATCATGCGATGTCGCATCGAACCCCCCTCAGTTCACTTCGTTGAGCCACGCCTTGTACGAATCGAATCCGTAGGGCCGGCCGAGGAAATCCTTCACCAGCTCGGCGGCGGGCTTCGAAGCCCCCGGGGCGAGCACGGCGCGGCGGTACTCGGCCGCGATCGTCGGATCGAGCAGGTTGCGCTTGTCGAACTTGCTGAACATGTCCTTCGCGATCACCAGCGACCACATGTAGGTGTAGTAGACCGCGGAGTAGCCGTTGAGGTGACCGAACGCGCACTGGAAGTGCGTGCCGTCGACGTACGGATAGGGCAGGTACTTGGTGGTCGCGTCCTTCAAGGTCTGGTCGACGTTCACCTGCGCCGGGTCGCGGTCGTAGATCGAGAGCGAGGTGCGGGCGAGCACCATCTGGCGGCGCACGTTGAGACCCTTGCCGAAGTCGTTCGCGCGCTTCATCTGCGTCACCATCTCGGCCGGCACCGGCTGCCCGGTCTGGTAGTGCTTGGCGAAGTTCTGGAGCGTCGGCGGATCGATCATCCACTCCTCGAGCATCTGGGACGGCGCTTCGACAAAGTCCTGCTCGGTGCGGATGCCGCTGATCCCGACCCACTTGCCGTGTCCGGCGAACATCGTGTGCAGCAGGTGCCCGAACTCGTGGAAGTAGGTCTTGACGTCGTTGAACTCCATCAAGCCGGGATCGCTCGCGTCACCGCCCGGGAAGTTGCAGACCAGCGCCGCCTCGGGAATCTGGCGGCCTTCGAGACCGGTGCGGATGTCGAACTGGGCGGCGTGGTTGTACTTGTTCGCGCGCGGATGCATGTCGAGGTAGAAGCGCCCGACCAGCTTGCCCTTCTCGTACACCTCGTAGGCCTCGACCGAAGGGTCCCACACCGGCATGTCCTTCATCTGCTTGAACGTGACGCCGAACAGCTTCGCGCTGACGTCGAGCACGCCCTGCTTCACCTGGTTGTACGGCAGGTAGGGGCGGATCGACTGCTGGTCGAAGTTGTAGTCGGTGCGCCGCACCGCCTCCATGTAGTACTGCACCTCCCAGGCATTGATGACCTGGGCGTCGGGCGTGTCCTTCTTCTTGCGGGCGAGCAGCTGCTGCAGGTCGGCCGCGGCGCGGTCGGTGGAGGCGGTCACGATCTGGTCGATGAAGTCGGAGGCGTTGCGGCCGCTGCCGATCATCTTGTTCGCGGTGATGTAGTCGGCCCAGTTGGCGAAGCCGAGCAGCTTCGCGAGCTCGTGGCGCTTGGCGATCATCTGGTCGAGCACCTGGACGTTCGACGGGAACGCACGGTTGTTGTACTCCATGTACAGCCGCTTCCGGAGCGCCTCGTTCTTCGCGTAGGTGAAGATCGGCTGGGCGTCCGGATAGTCCATGGTCACCATGATCTTGCCGTCGGCGCCCGGCTTCTTGCGGGCGATGTAGTCGGCCGGCAGCCCGTCCAGCTCGGCGGGATCGACCGCCATCGGACGCTTGTCGGTCGAGATGTTCTTCTGAAAAGCCTGGCCGATGATGACCAGCTCGTCGTTCAGCGCCTTCACCTTCTTGCGCGTGGCGTCGTCACGGTCGACGCCCGAGAGCTTGAAATCGCGCAGCGAGGTCTTGATGTAGTGCGCGGTCGGAGCGTCGAGGCCGTCGAGCGGAATCGCGGCGAGCGCGTCGTACACGCGGCGGTCGAGCGAGATCTCGGTGAAGAGCGCCGAGGACTCCTGGCTCATCGTTTCGGCGGCGGAGCGCACCCCCGAATCCGGATGCACGTTCTCCATGAGCGAGGACTGCGAGGCCGCCATGTCGAGCTGGATCAGCGCGTCGTCGTAGAGCTTGAGCGTGTTGTCGAGCGTGCGCTTGCCGGAGACCGCCGCGAGCTTCGAGATGAGGTCGCGCGCCTTCGCCAGCCGGTCACGCTGCATCTTCTCGAACGAGGCCGCGTTCGGCTGTCCCGTCCAGAACGGAGCATCGGCGGTGGCCGCGGGAGCGGCGTTCTTGGTGGCGGCCGGAACGGTCGCGGGCAGGAGCGCCGCGAGCGCGAGGGCCGCGACCGCGGACAGGAGACTTCTGTTGAGGGTCACAACTGCCTCCATTTGAGGAAAAACAGCAGCGGTCACGGCCGGCCACGATCAGGCCGGCCGGGGCGAAAACACCTTGGGGAACACTTGGGGTCGCGAGCCGGGGCAGGTTACCCGACGGGGGGACGCCGGACAACGATTTGGGCGACGAACGCGGCTTTGGATGGCCGCGGGTGCGGCTGGCCGGCACCCTGATGGATCGGATAGCGTGCTGGTTGATGGTTCATGGGATCACCTGAGGAAGGCGCCTGATGCCGGTCGAAAAGTTTCGCTCCGGTGAGGAGATGAACGCGGCTCCGGTCCGCGCGCGGTCCGGGGACTCCTTCGAGAGATTCGTCCGCTTGTGTGCGCGCTACTGGCGCATCCACCCCCGGAAGTATCCGCGCGGCGTCTTCAAGTTCCGGAGCATCGAGGAGGCCCAGGCCGCGCGGGAGCGCGTGGCCGCGTCGCAGGGCTGACGGCCCGTTCTTCGATCAGCCCTTGCGGGGCGGCTGGCTCGGGCGCATCTCGACGCGGCTGTAGAGCGCGTGGGATGGCGAGCGCAGCAGGTCCATCACCACTTCGGCGACGTCTTCCGGCGTCAGCGCCCACTCGCCCTTGTCGCGCGCGCCGCGGCCGAACTCGGTGGCCACGCTGCCGGGCATCAGATACGAGACGCGGATCCCGTCGTAGCGCACCTCCATCATCAGCGCTTCGCTGAATCCGTTGAGCCCGAACTTGCTCGCGTTGTAGGCGCCGCCGTTCGCGAACGGGTTTTTCCCGGCGAGCGACGAGATGTTGAAGATGTAGCCGCCGCCGCGCCGCCGCATCATCGGGATCGCCTCGTGGCAGCAGTAGAAGGGACCGTTCAGGTTGGTCTCGATCACCGCGCGCCAGTCCTCGGGGTCCATCTCGGCGATCGCTGAGAAGATCCCGATCCCGGCGTTGTTGACCAGGATGTCGAGCCCGCCCGCGCGGTTCTGGATCTCGCCGAACAGCCGCTGCACGAGCTCATAGGAGCGGACGTCGCAGGGGAGCCCGATCGTGTCCCCGCCGATCTCGCCCGCCGCGCGCGCCGCCTCGGCCGATCCGCGTGCGGTCAGCACCACGCGCGCGCCCTCGGCAGCCAGCGCCTCGGAGATCCCCCGCCCGATGCCGCGATTGCCGCCGGTGACGAGCGCCACCTTGCCGTCGAGGAATCCCATGCGTTCGACCTCCGGTGCTACCAGATGCCGTGGATCATCCGATAGCGCGGGCCCGGGACGGGCGGGATCGTGCGGGCCAGGCGCTGCTGCTCGGCGACGCGGCAGCAGTAGAAGGACGCCAGGCAGGCCGGCAGGCTGAGCGCGAGAAGTCCCCAGGGCACACCGACCGCGATCGGCAGCGCGACGTAGAAGAGGTTGCGGGCCGCGAGGTCCGGGTAACGCACGCCGCCGAGGAGGCGCACGACGAACGACACCACGCAGAGTCCGATGCCGATGAAGTTGCCCACGCCGCCGAGCAGCGGGCCGCCCGTCGGCCCGATCAGCAGGTAGTAGGCGCCGAGCGATGCGAAGATCAGCGGCTTCACCCATTTCGGGGACGGGTGCTTCGAGCGCTCGCCCGAGCGGCGCCGCGCAATGTAATCCGTGATGCCGAACAGGAGGATCAGCGTTCCCGACGTCGCGAATCGGATCATCGACTGCTCGAACATCGACTTGTCGCTCCTTCGATCAGGGGTTCAGGGTCAGTCGCAGAGAATGTCGTAGAGCTCCATGCGCGAGGTCATCGGCGGCGTCTCGCCCTTTTCGCGCGCGGCGCGGACGTCCTCGAATCCCCGCCGGTGGCCGGCCATGAACGACGGCGATTCGCGCCAGCCGTCGAACGACTCGCGCTTGTCCCAGAAGCTGACCACCAGATAGTCGCCGCCTTCCTTCGTCGGTTTCAAGACCACCATGTTTCTGAATCCCGGCACGTTCTCGATGGCATGGGCCCGGGAGCGGAACAGGGTCTCGAAGCGCTCGCGGTAGGCGTCGGTGCAGGAAATGTAATTCACCGCAACGAATTCGCCGGGGCGGGGAGGTGGGATCAGGGTAACGGGGGCGGTTTCCGACTGGGTCATGAGGGGTCCTCTCACTCGATTTAGGGTTAGCTAAGAAGGAGTAGGAGCGCCTATGTAGCATCGGGGATCGGGCCGGGTCAAGACGCCGCGGGCTCCCGCCGATCGCAGTCAGAGTCACGTCGGTGTGCCTGGGGGGCGCGGAACTTGCCTGTCTTGCGCGGGCTGATAGGCTCTCCGGTCAACCAGCACCGTGACAGGAGCATCCACCGCCATGCGCAGCCCCTATCTGGACCTCCTCCGCCGCCGTGTCCTCTTCTTCGACGGGGGCATGGGGACGCAGGTGCACGCCCGGAACCTCGGCCCCGAGGACTTTGGCGGGAAACGCTGGGATGGCTGCATCGACTACCTGTCGGTGACCCGGCCGGACGTGGTGGAGGCGATCCATGCGGCCTACTTCGACGCCGGCGCCGACGTGGTCGAAACCAACACCTTCCAGGCCTCGCGCACGCGTTTCGAGGAGTGGGACCTGGCTCCGCGCACGGTCGAGATCAATCGCGCCGCGGCAGCGATCGCGCGCGCCGTGGTGGATCGCTATTCGCAGGACGGGCGGCCGCGCTTCGTCGCGGGCTCGATGGGACCGTCCGGCATGCTGCCGTCCTCCGAAGATCCCGATCTCGGCAGGCTGCGTCTCGAAGACCTGGTGGTGTCGTTCGCCGACCAGGCCCAGGGCCTGCTCGAGGGCGGCGCGGATCTGCTGATCCTCGAGACCTGCCAGGACATTCTCGAGATGAAGGCGCAGATCCTCGCGTGCCGCGAGGCGTTCGAGCGCACCGGCCGGCGGGTCCCGATCCAGTGCTCGATCACGCTCGATCCGACCGGACGCATGCTGCTCGGCACCGACATCCGCGGAGCGCTGGCCACGCTCGAGGCGATGGGCGCCGACGTGATCGGGCTCAACTGCTCGACCGGTCCCGATCTCATGCGCGATGCGATCCGCTACCTGTCGCAGAACGCGAGCACGCCGATCCACTGCATTCCGAACGCCGGCATCCCGATCAACGACGGCGGCCGCGCGGTGTTCCCGATGCGGCCGGGGCCGATGGCGGAGACGCTCAGCGAGTTCGTCACGGAGCTTGGCGTGAACGCGGTGGGCGGCTGCTGCGGCACCACGCCCGAGCACATCCGGGCGCTGGTTCAGGCGGTCGGACGCGATCGTGTGCCGGCCTCGCGCCCCGGGCGGAGCGGTTGGTTCCTGTCGAGCGGCATGACCGCGACTTCGATGCGGCAGGAGCCGCGTCCGCTCCTGATCGGTGAGCGCCTCAATACTCAGGGCTCGCGCAAGGTGAAGCGCTTCCTGCTCGAGGACCAGATCGAGGATCTCATTCCGATCGCCCGCGAGCAGGTCGAGGGCGGCGCGCATACCCTCGACGTGTGCACCGCGCTCACCGAGCGCACCGACGAGGCGTCCCAGATGCGGCGGCTCGTGAAGAAGCTCTCGCTCGCGGTCGAGGCGCCGCTCGTCATCGATTCCACCGAGGCCAACGTCATCGAGGAGGCGCTCAAGGCCTGCCCGGGCTCGCCGCTCGTGAACTCGATCAACCTGGAGAACGGACGCGAGCGGATCGAGGCGGTGATGCCGCTGGTCGTGAAGTACGGCGCCTCGGTGATCGCGCTCACGATCGACGAGACCGGGATGGCGAAGACTGCCGAGCGGAAGCTCGAGGTGGCGCAGCGCATCCACGACATCGTCACGAAGGAATACGGGCTGCCGCCCGAGCGGCTGGTGTTCGACGACCTCACGTTCACGCTGGCGACCGGCGACGCCGAGTTCCTGGACTCCGGGATCGAGACCATCGAGGGGATCCGGCTCATCAAACGCGAGCTGCGCGGCGTGCTCACGAGCCTCGGCGTCTCGAACGTCTCGTTCGGGCTCTCCAAGGAGGCGCGCGCGGTCCTGAACTCGGTGTTCCTCTACCACTGTGTGCAGGCCGGCCTCGACATGGCGATCGTGAACCCCGCCGACGTGACCCCGTACCCCGAGATCGCCGACGAAGACCGCCGGCTCGCCGACGACCTGATCTTCAACCGCAATCCCGAAGCGCTGGCCCATTACATCACCCACTTCGAGGGCCGCACGCCGGAGCTGCGCGAGAAGGCCGACGAAGCGGCCGAGGCGGCGATGAACGTGGAAGAACGGATCCACTTCCAGATCGTCCATCGCAAGCCGGGCGGGATCGAAGGGCTGATCGACGAGGCGGTGAAGCGCCAGGATCCCGTGAAAGTGCTGAACACGGTGCTGCTGCCGGCCATGAAGGAAGTCGGCGACAAGTTCGGGACCGGCGAGCTGATCCTGCCGTTCGTGCTCCAGAGCGCCGAGGTGATGAAGAAGGCGGTAGGGCAGCTCGAGCGCTACCTCGAGAAGACCGCCGACGTCACCAAGGGACGTGTCGTGCTCGCCACGGTCTACGGCGACGTCCACGACATCGGCAAGAACCTGGTGAAGACGATCCTCCAGAACAACGGCTACACCATCTTCGACCTCGGCAAGCAGGTGCCGGTCCAGACCATCCTGGACAAGGCGAAGGAAGTGAACGCGACCGCGATCGGGCTCTCGGCGCTGCTCGTCTCCACCAGCCGCCAGATGCCGATCTGCGTGGGCGAGCTCCACCGCGCCGGGCTCCAGTACCCGGTGATGATCGGGGGTGCTGCCATCAACCGGAACTTCGGCCGGCGCGCGGCGCTGGTGGACGGCGCGACGTTCTACGAGCCGGGCGTCTACTACTGCAAGGACGCCTTCGAGGGGCTCGACACCATGAACGTGCTCGTGGACCCGGCGCAGCGTCCCGAGTTCGTCGAGAAGGCGAAGCGCGAGGCGTTCGAGTTCCGCGACGCCGCCGCCGAGCGCGAGGCGCGGGTCGCCGATTCGTCGGCGCGCCAGCAGGACTTCCGCGTGCAGGTGGCGCGCGACGTGCCGGTGCCGGCGCCGCCCTTCTGGGGTGCGCACGTGACGCCGACCCGCGAGATTCCGTTCGCCGGGATGTACGCGGGGATGGATCTCAAGACGCTCTACCGGCTCCACTGGGGCGGACGCGGCACCGGTGCGGAGTTCGACAAGCTCGTGCGCGAGCAGTTCGAGCCGACCCGGAAGGAGCTGGAAGCCGAGGCCGAGAAGAGCGGCTGGCTGCGTCCGACCGCGGCCTATGGCTTCTTCCCCTGCCAGAGCGAGGGACAGGACCTCGTGGTGTACGACCCGCGCGCTTTCAGCGCGGGCTCGCTCACCCCGCGCGGCAAGCTCGAGGAGCTGCTGCGGTTCACGTTCCCGCGCCAGGCGGAGCGCGAGGGGCTCTGTCTCTCGGATTACTTCCTGCCGGCCGACTCGAGCAAGATCGACGTGGTGTCGTTCCAGGTGGTGACGGTGGGGCCGCACGCCGACGAGCTGAGCAACGCGCTTCAGAACCGTGGCGAGTACGCGAAGTCGCTCTTCATCCACGGCCTCGCGGTGTCGGCCGCCGAGGGACTGGCCGAGTGGCACCACCGGAAGATCCGGAAGGAGCTCGGGATCGACGAGGAGCGCGGCAAGCGCTACTCGTTCGGATACAGCGCGTGTCCCGATCTCGCCGATCAGGCCAAGCTGTTCCGCCTGCTCGCGCCCGAGGACTCGATCGGCGTCACGCTGACGAGCGCCTGGCAGCTCGTGCCCGAGGCCTCGACCACCGCCATCATCGTGCATCACCCGCAGGCCGCGTACTATCTGGTGCGCGAATGAGTGCCGCCCTGTTCGTCCTCAGCTCTGTCACGCTCGAAGGCCGCCGCGTGCGCCTCGAGCCGCTCGACCTCGAGCGCCACTGGGAGGGGCTCGTCGCGATCGGCCTCGAACCCGACTTGTGGAAATGGACGCTCAACCGGGTCGAGAGCGCCGACCACCTGCGCGAGTACCTCGAGACTGCGATCCGCGAGCGCGACGAGGGGCGCTCGCTTCCCTTCGCGACCGTGGACATCGCGAGCGGCCGCATCGCCGGCTCGACGCGCTTCAGCACGTTCGATCGCGGAAATCGCCGGGCCGAGATCGGCTGGACCTGGATCGGCGGCGGGTTCCGCCGCAGCCACGTGAACACCGAGGCCAAGTACCTGATGCTGGGCCACGGTTTCGAGACCTGGCGCCTCAAGCGCATCGAGCTCAAGACCCACGAGAAGAACGAGCGCTCGCGGAACGCCATGCTGCGGATCGGCTGCACCTTCGAAGGGATTCTCCGGAACTACCAGACCGGTGACACCGGCACCCGCAACTCCGCGATCTTCAGCATCGTCGACACCGAGTGGCCGGCGGTGAAGGCCCGCCTCGAGCGGATGATCGAGACCCGTAGCTGTTGAGAAGACTTCGAATTCGCCAACTGTGCTTTCATTCCTGTGCGATGGCCCGCGACCCGTAACCGGGGTCGGCAGGCCCCGCGATTCTGATGTAGATTCCCCCGATGCCGCTGGCCCCGGGCACCCGCCTCGGCACCTACGAAATCGTCGCGCTCTTGGGCGTGGGTGGTATGGGCGAGGTGTATCGCGCGCGCGACTCAGGGCTCGGCCGGGAAGTCGCAATCAAGGTGTTGCCAGAAGCATTTGCGCGTGACCCGGAGCGCATGGCGCGCTTCGAGCGCGAGGCGCGAGTGCTCGCCTCGCTCAACCACCCGCACATTGCTTCGATCTACGGCGTGGACTCCACCGCCGGCGTGCGCTTCCTGGCCATGGAACTCGTCGAGGGCGACGACCTCGCTGTCCGGATCGCTCGTGGGCCGCTGCCGGTCGCTGAGTCGCTGGAACTGGCGAGCCAGCTCGCCGGGGCTCTTGAGGCGGCGCACGAGAAGGGCATCGTCCACCGAGATCTGAAGCCCGCCAACGTGAAGAGCACCGCTGACGGGCAGGTCAAGGTGCTGGACTTCGGCCTCGCCAAGGCGCTCGAGGGCGATGCGCCGGGTGTGAGCGGCGTCGGGATCTCGAACTCGCCGACCATCACCAGCCCGATGACCGCGGCCAACGTGATCCTCGGCACCGCCGCCTACATGAGCCCCGAGCAGGCGCGCGGTAAGACAGTGGACCGTCGCGCCGACATCTGGGCGTTCGGCTGCGTGCTCTACGAGTGCCTCACGGGCCGGCGAGCGTTCGCCGGCGAGACCGTGTCCGACACGCTGGCGAAGATCCTCGAGCGCGACCCGGATCTCGCGGCACTGCCCACGGGAACGCCGACACGACTGCGTGAACTGCTGCGGTACTGCTTGGCAAAGGACCCGAAGCTGCGTCTGCGCGACATCGGCGACGCCCGTATCGTGCTGGACGAGGTGCTCGCTTCGCGCTCGCCTTCCGGGCGGTTGCTGATCGGTGAATCCGCAGACGGCGGCGACTCGGGTCGACCCCGATCTCGGGGTGTCGCCCCGCTGTGGGTGGGCCTGGGCGCGGTGACGGCCGTCGGCCTGGGGATCGGTCTCGGTTCGACGGTTACAGGCCATGGCGGGGCGTTACGTTGCACGTCGATTCAGATCCCGTCGGATCTCGTGGTCTCGAGCGGCGAGATCAGGCGCGACGGGCACGTACTCGTCGTTGCAGCGCGCCCGAGGAGCGGGAACGGAACGGAGGCATCTCCTTCACGCGTGTACGTCCGTCCTCTCGACAGCTTCGAGTTCAAACCCCTGCCCGGCACGGAGGGAGCGGCGTGGGCGGGAACGAGCTTGGACTCCCGGACCCTCTTCTTCACCGCCCCGGTGCAGACGGGAGCATCCCAGTACCGGTTCTTCCGAATGCCGATCGACGGCAGTGCACCCGCCATTGCGCTTTTCGACTGGCAAGAGGGCTGGGGCGGAGGATGTGAGCTGTCGAATGGCGACTTCCTCATGCTGGTCGGCACGAGTTTCTTTCGCCTTCCCAAGGCGGGCGGGACGCCATCGCCCGCCACAAGGATTGACGCCGACAGGCCGGGGGTCCGTGACGTCACTCTCGGTGATGCGCTACCGGGCGACCGCGGAGTGCTGACCACGCTCGGTGGCTATGGCCAGTCGGGTTGGCACTACAACGTCGGGGTGCTCGATCCAAGGACGGGGAAGGTCAAGGTCGTCGTGGAAGACGGTGGTCGTCCCGTCTATGTCCCGACCGGCTACCTGCTGTTCTCGCGTGACGATGTTGTGCTCGCGGTGCGCTTCGATATTGGCCGCCTCGAGACCCGTGGTCCCGCCGTCGCGGTCTGGAAAGGGCTCAGCACGCCCTTCTCGACCGAGCCGGGGCACTTCGCGGTCACCCGGGATGGTTCGCTGTTCTATCGCCCCGGCAAGGGGGGAGGCGCCCGCGCTCTGGCGTTCCTCGATCTGTCCGGGCACCTCCAGCCATGGTCATCCGAACGCTGGCATGTCGAGGCCGAGTTCGTAATGGCACCGGATGGACATCACTTCGCCTGCATGATCCTCAATCCGCGCGGGATCGATGAAATCTGGATCTCCGACGTTTCCCGCCCCGGCTTTCGCAGGCTGGGGACCGACCCCAACGCCGACTGCTTCTGGCCACGCTGGTCTCCGGACGGCAAGTTGATCGCATACCAACGGGTCGCGAAGGACGATCGCGATGGCATCTATGTCCAGCCCGTCGAAGGAGGAGAAGCGAAGCGGATCTTCGCCCCCCGAGCGGAGGGATATGCCCCCAGTGCGTGGTTGCCGGGTGGCTCCGGACTGATTGTTTCGAGCGCGATCTCAGGACGCCGGTTCATCAAGCTCTTGACCCTGGCCGGAGCCGAGGCGGATTCGAGCCGGCTGCGGCCGCTGCTGCCGAGCCGCTTCAGCGTTTACACGCCGCGGATTTCCCCCGACGAACGGATGCTGGCGTTCACCAGTGAGGCTTCCGGTAGAGCCGAGATCTTCGTTGCCGAGTTTGGCGCCGATGCCAGCGTGGGTCGTCCCCTCCAGGTATCAACCGAAGGTGGATCCGGAGAGAGCTGGTCCCCCGACGGCGGGTCTCTGTACTACGACGATGCTCACGGAAAGATGCTGAAGGTCTCGGTCCGCCGAACACCTGTGCTGTCGGTCTCGTCGCCGGTTCAGGTCTTCGATCTCCAGAAGCTCGGCATCTTCACCTACTGCGTGCTGCCGGACGACCGTTTCCTCGTCGCGCTCAGGACCGAAGACGAGGGCGAGATTACGCGCTATGACGTGGTGTTGAACTGGACGGACGAGCTGACGCGCAAGATGCAGGCCGCGCGCTGATGCCGCCGGCACATGGCTCGACCCCTACGAAATCCTCGCCCCGCGGGGCGCAGAGCAGCAGGGCAGGTTCTAGGCCGCGGGCCTCGATGGTCAGGTCCGTGAGTCTCAGGACCCGCTCGTAGCAACCCTTCAGAAGATCGCGATCCTCCGCGCCGAAGAGCTTCGATGCCCGGTTCATCTCGTTCGCGATCATGAGAATCTGCTGGTCCAGCGAGAACGTCGTCCAGCGCTCGGGAGTCAGGGTCGCGTGTTGAGTCACGAGAGCGGTTCTCCCTCGCCAACCAGGGAGAATGGCGGCGGGTTCTGCTTCGGTCACGTCGCGAGCGCCCGCGCGAGGTCCAGCAGGGCGAGATCGGGGGGCTTGATCCGGCCGGCCACTTCGGCGAGCGGCGTGCGCGCGTTCTGCGCCGCCCTCCGCCCGATGAGCACGCCGGTTTCGCCGTCGGCGATCGCCTCCACCGCGGCGGCCCCGAGGCGCGAGGCGAGCAGCCGGTCGAAGGCGAGCGGCGCGCCGCCGCGCTGGACGTGGCCGAGCACGGTGGCGCGGAGGTCGAAGCCGACCCGCTCGGAGTGCTCGCGGAACCAGGCCATCAGCATGTCGGCGTTGAGGGCCGCGCCCTCGGCCACCACCGCGAGGGCGTGTGACTTGCCCTTGCGCCAGGCCTCGCGCAGATCCTCCGCCACCTGCTCGGGCGTGGTCTCCACTTCGGGGATCACCACCACTTCGGCGCCGCCCGCGAGCCCGGCCGCCAGCGCCAGGTAGCCGCAGTTCCGGCCCATCACCTCGATCAGGAAGGCGCGCTCGTGCGAGGAGGCGGTGGTCTTCACGCGATCGATCGCCTCGAGCGCGATGTTGAGCGCGGTGTCCACGCCGATCGTGATCTCCGAGCCGGGAAGATCGTTGTCGATGGTCGAGGCGACACCCACCACCGGGAAGCCGTCGGTCTGAAGGGCGTAGGCGCCGGCCTGCGAGCCGTTGCCGCCGATCACCACCAGCGCCTCGACACCGCGGCCCTCGAGTGCGGTCAGCCCCAGGCGGCGCACCGCCGGCTCGACGAACTCGGGGCAGCGTGCGCTGCCAAGCATGGTCCCGCCGAGCTGCAGGATGCCGCCCACCGAGCGCGCGTCGAGCGGCAGGAACTCGCCCTCGATCAGCCCGCGGAATCCGCGGCGCACGCCGTCCACGACCCAGCCGCGGTCGACGGCCGAGCGCGTCACCGCGCGGATCGCGGCGTTCATGCCCGGTGCGTCCCCGCCCGACGTCAGCACCGCGATGTGGCGCGGCACGTTCGTCGCGCGGGCCCGCGCGGGTGCCTTACTGGACGCGGATGGTCCCACGAAACATGTCCATCGCGCAGGAATACTGGAGGTCACCGGGCTTGTCCGGCGTGAACGTGATCGTGACCGGCTGGTTGAGCGGCAGCGGTTGATTGATGTTGTGGTCCTTGAGCACGAATTCGGTCGCGCAGGTCTTGTCGGTCGTGCGCGTCACGATCAGCGTGACCGGTTGCCCCTGACGGACGGTGATGACGTTGGGCTCGAAGCCGTCCGGAACGACCTGGAGATGGATGGGACCGTCGGCCGGCGCAGCGGCCTGATCGGCCGGCTTCGGCGCGCACGAGGCGAGGAAGGCGAGCGCGGTAGCGGCAACGAGTGTGTGGAACCTCATGGGGTGCTCCTTTCAGTGAGGTGAGGGGGAATCGGTAACAGGGTTGGCAGCCACCGGCAACTGCTCGCGGCGGAGCTGGGCGTGGCGCCACCAGGTGTAGACGACCGGGATGATCTCGAGCGTCAGGAACGCCGAGGTGAAGAGCCCGCCCACCATCGGCGCCGCGACGCGCTTCATGACGTCCGCCCCGCTCCCCTGCGACCACAGCAGCGGCACGAGCCCGATCATCATGGTGGCGACCGTCATGAGCTTGGGCCGCACGCGCTGCACCGCGCCTTCGAGGGTGGCTTCCACGATGTCGTCGTAGCTCCGGATCCGACCCTCGGCCTTGCGGCGGTGATACGCCGAGTCGCAGTACACCACCATGACGACGCCGGTCTGAGTGGCGAGACCGACCAGCGCGATCAGCCCCACCCACACGGCGGCCGACAGGTGATAGCCGAGCAGCGCCAGCAGCCAGACGCTGCCGACCAGCGCGAACGGCACCGAGGCGAGCACGATCAGCGCCTCGGCGAGACTGCCGAAGGTGAGGTAGAGGAGGAGCAGCACCACGACGAGCGTGATCGGAACCAGGATCTGCATCCGTGCGAGCATCCGCTCGAGCAGCTCGTACTGGCCGGTCCATTTGAGATGGGTGCCGGGCTCGAGGCGCACCTCGCGCGCCACCACGCGCCGGGCGTGGTCGACCCAGCTGCCGATGTCCTGGCGCGACGCGTCGACGTCCACGTAGACGTAGCCGGCGAGCAGCCCGTCCTCGTCCCGGATCATCGGCGGCCCGGGAACGATCTCGATGCGCGCGATCTGCCCGAGCGGCACGTGCGGCGCGCCGCCGCCACCCGATGCGGGCGAGGGTCCAGCCGCGGCCGACATGGCGTCCGTGCCGCCGCCGCTCGCGGGCCGTGCGCCCATCGGCAGCGGAACCAGGATGCGGCGCAGCGCCTCGGGGTCCTGACGCAGCGCCCGCGGGTAGCGCACGCTGATCGTGTAGCGCCCGCGTCCCTCGACCGTGCTCGACACCGGTTCGCCGCCGACCGCGGCCTCGATCACGTCCTGCACGTCGCCGATCGACAAGCCGAGCCGCGCCAGCGCGTGGCGGTCCGGAACGATGTCGAGGTAGGAGGCGCCAGTGTTGCGGTCGGAGTACACGCTGCGCGTGTTCGGCACCTGCGACAGCACGCGCTCGAGGTCGACGCCGATCCGCTCCAGCGTGTCGAGATTCGAGCCCAGGATCTTGATGCCGATCGGCGTGCGGATGCCGGTCGACAGCATGTCGATGCGGGTCTTGATCGGCATCGTCCACGCGTTGGTCCAGCCCGGCACGTGGAGCTTCGCGTCGAGCTCGCGGGTCAGCTCGTCCCACTGGATCCGCCGGCGGTCGGGCCAGAAGAGGCGCAGCATCGGCTTCGTCCAGCGGGGCGCGAACCCGGAATACCAGCGCGCGACGTCGATCTCCCGCCACTGTTCGCGGGGCCTGAGCTTCACGACCGTCTCGAACATCGAGAGCGGCGCGGGATCGGTCGCGGTCTCGGCGCGTCCCGCCTTGCCGAACACCGTCTCGACCTCGGGCACCGAGCGGATCAGGCGATCCTGGATCTGGAGCGCCCGCCGTGCCTCCTCGATCGACACGTTCGGCAACGTGGTCGGCATATAGAGGAAGTCGCCCTCGTTCAGCGCCGGCATGAACTCGTGGCCGAGCCGGAGCGCCATCGGCGCCGCCGACAGGATCGCGGCGATCCCGATGGCCACCGTGGTCTTCGGGTTGTTGAGCGCGACCCACGCGAACGGGCGGTACACCGCGATCAGCGCGCGCGAGACCGGATGATCGGCCTCGTGCCGCACCCGCCCGCGGATGAGCAGCGTCATGAGGGCCGGCGCGAGCGTGATCGAGACCAGGGCCGCGAACGCCATGGCCAGCGTCTTGGTCCAGGCGAGCGGGTGGAACATGCGCCCGGCCTGGCCGTTGAGCCCGAAGATCGGCAGGAACGAGATCGTGATGATGAGGAGCGAGAAGAAGATCGGCGGGCCGACTTCCTTGGCCGCGGCGATCAGCACGTCCTCCCGTTTCGCTCCCGGAGGCGCGGTCTCGAGATGCTTGTGCCCGTTCTCGACCAGCACGATGGCGGCGTCCACCATGGCGCCGATCGCGATCGCGATGCCGCCGAGGCTCATGATGTTGGAGTCGATGCCGAGCAGGTGCATCGGGATGAATGCGAGCCCGACCGCGACCGGCAGGCACAGCACGGCCACCAGCGTGCTCGGCAGGTGGAGCAGGAACACGAAGATGACCAGACTCACCACCACCGCCTCCTCGGCCAGCGTGTGGGTGAGGGTGTCGATCGAGCGGTGGATCAGGCCGGAGCGGTCGTACACCGTCTTCACGTAGACGCCCTCGGGCAGCGTGGGGGCCAGCTCGCGGAGCCGCTCCTTCACGCGCTCGATCACGCGGAGCGCGTTCTCGCGGTCGCGCATGACCACGATGCCGCCCACCGCCTCGCCCTCGCCGTCGAGCTCGCCGGCGCCGCGCCGGATGTCGGGACCGAAGCCCACCCTCGCCACGTCGGCGATCCGGATCGGCGTTCCGGTCCGGCGGTTCACGCCGAGTCCGATGCTCCGCAGATCCTCGAGGTCGCGCACGTAGCCGCGGCCGCGCACGAAGTACTCGCGGCCCGACATCTCGATCACGCGCCCGCCGACGTCGGAGTTGCCGCGCCGGATGGCGGCGGTGACCTCGGCCAGCGAGAGCCCGTAGGCGTGGAGGCGCGCCGGGTCGACCTCGACCTGGTACTGCCGCGCAAAGCCGCCGACGCTCGCCACCTCGGCGACGCCGGGCACGCTGTTGAGCGCGTAACGGAGCTGGTAGTCCTGGATCGAGCGCAGCTCGGCGAGATCGTGGCGGCCGCTCTTGTCGACGAGCGCGTACTGGTAGACCCAGCCCACCGCCGTGGCGTCCGGCCCGAGCGTGGGATCGACGCCCTCGGGGAGCCGCGAGCGCATCGTGCTCAGGTACTCGAGCACCCGGCTCCGCGCCCAGTAGAGATCGGTGCCCTCCTCGAAGATCACGTAGATGAAGCTCATGCCGAACATCGACTGCCCGCGCACCGACTGCACCTTCGGCGCTCCCAGCAATGCCGACACGATCGGATAGGTGACCTGGTCCTCGATCAGATCGGGGCTCCGTCCCATCCACTCGGTGAAGACGATCACCTGCGGGTCGCCGAGGTTGGGGATGGCGTCGAGCGGGATGCGCCGGATCGCGACCAGGGACGCCAGCACCGCGAAGCTCGTGAACACGAACACGAGCCCGCGATGGCGCGCGCAGTATTCGATGATGCGGCCGATCACCGGTGGCCACCGCCGAGCCCGGCGCGCAGGCGGCTCTCGGAGTCGATCAGGAACGGCGCGCTCGCCACCACCGTGTCGCCGACGGCGAGCCCCTCCAGCACCTCGATGCGCTCGCCGTCGCTCTCGCCGGCCCGGATCTCGCGCGGGGTGAAGCGGCCCCCGGCCCGCGCGACGAAGACGTAGTCGCGCTCGCCGGTGCGGATCACCGACTCCGCCGGCACCACCAGCGCTTCGCGTCCGCGCGGCGTCACCATCACCCGGCCGAACATGCCGGGGCGGATCAGGCCGTCGGTGTTCGAGAGCGCGAGTCGCACCTGGAGCGTGCGCGTCTCGGGGGATACCGTCGGATAGATAAAATCGACCTTGCCGCGGAACGTGCGCCCCGGCAGTCCATCGCTCGTGAAGATGGCAGGATCGGCGACCCGCACCCGCGCGACGTCCATCTCGTAGAGATCCGCCAGCACCCAGATCCGCGAGAGGTCCGCGAGCTTGAGCAGCGGCATCTCCGGGTCGACGCGCTGTCCGGCGACGACGTTCCGCTCGAGCACCGTTCCGGTGAACGGCGCCCGCAGGGTGAGCCGCGTCGCCGCGGTGCGTTCCCGCTCGAGCCGCGCGATCTCGTCGTCGGGGACGCCGAGCAGGCGCAGTCTGCGACGTCCGGCTTCGGCGTCGAACCGCTCGTGGCGGCCGCTGTCGGCGGCGTCGGATTCGATCAGGAATTCGCCTTCGCTCTGGAACAGCTCGGGGCTGTAGAGGGTGACGAGCGGATCGCCGGCGCGCACCACGTCGCCCACCCTCCCGGTGTGGAGTTTTTCGACCCAACCGTCCACGCGCAGCCGCACTTCCGTGAGGCTCGACTCGTCGGGCGACACGAATCCCACGAGCTCGAGCGGCGCCGCGAACCGGGCGCGCTCGGCGCGGGCGGTGCGGACCCCGATGAGCTGGACCCGCTCGGGCGAGAGCTCGATCTCGGTGAGGCCGGGCATCGCGCCCGCGGTCGAATCCGCTCCGTGCGTGGTGATCAGCACGAGGTCCATGCCGCAGATCGGACACTCGCCGGGGCGGGACGAGGTGTAGGAGGGATGCATCGGGCAGTGGTAGACGGCGGCCGACGCGGTGGACGGCTCGCGGCGGCTCACGACATAACTGGTCACGCTCGCCACCGCCAGAACGCCGAGCAGCGCGAACAGCGTCCAGCGGAACGCGCTCATGAACCCGGCGCCGGGGGGCGGCGCGGAATGCGCGGATTCGGGTTCGTGCGTCATGGCTCACTCCTTTCCTCGGGCAGCGCGATGCCGAGCAGGTCGCCGCGTCCGGTGCGCGCGATCAGGCGCGCCACCGCACGCGCACGGTCCATCCGCGCGCGGGTGAGCGCGACGTTCGCTTCGTAGAGACGGTGGCTGGCGTCGAGGATCTCACGCAGGTCGAGCGATCCCGCACCGTAGGCGTTCCAGGCGGCCTCGAGCGCGCGACGCCGCGCCACGACCACCGTGTCGGCGATCAGCCCGACCATGCGGCCCGCGGCGCGTGCTTCGGCGTGCGCCATCAGGACCTCCTCGGCCAGCATCTGCTCGGTGCGCTGACGGCCGGCGACCGCGGCGCGCGCCATCGCGTCCTGCTCGCGCGCCTTTGCGCCTTCGTTGCCGCCCGCGAACAGCGGGAGCATGAAACCGACCGTGGCGCTGAACATGTCGTCCTGCTCCGTGACGAGCCCGTGCGCCGGGTTCTCGAGGGTCTCGCGAAAGCCGTAGGACGCGTTGAGCTCGAGCTCCGGCCAGATCCGGCGCCGCTCGGCGCGCGCCATGTACTCGGCCGACCGGCGGCGCGCCTGGGGCTCCTCGAGCGCCGGATGGTCGAGCGTCGCGAGCCGGAATGGCTCAGGGTCGGGCCCGATCACCGGCTCCTCCACTGTGGCGACGGCGTAGCGCCCCGCGGGCGCCACGCCGCGCAGGACGTCGAGCTCGGCACAGGCCCGCGTCCACTCGGATTCGTACCCCGCCTGCTCGGCCATGAGGTGCGCGCGTTCGGCCTCGGCCATCAGCGCCTCGTCGAGCCGTCCGCGCCCGCTCTCGTAGCGGGTGCGGGCGGCGGCGACCATGCGGTCCATGGTGCCGACGTGATGCTCGGTTTCGTGCGCCAGCTCCGAGATCCAGCGGACCTCGGCATAGCGCTCGTAGGCGCGCGCGAGCACCTCGAGGCGCTCGGCGCCGAGCGATGCGCGCTCGGCGTTCACCGCCTCTTCGGCGGCGTGATGGCTCAATCCGTTGGCGCCGAAGAGGGGGACGCGCTGCGTGATCCCCACCATCTTCATGGTCATGGGGTCCTTGTTGAAGCCGCCGGAGGTCGGCACGTTCACCACCCCGACCTCGATCATCGGTGAGGTCCAGGCGCCGGACGGCGCGACCCGCTCGGCCGCGGCGTCGGACATCGCCCGCCGCTCGAGCAGCTCCGCATTGGCCGAAGTCACCTGCTTGAGCACTGCTTCCAGCTCGAGCGGCGCTGCGATGCCGTTCACCGGAACGGCGAGCAGCAGCGCGAGCACGGTCATTCTCATTTGCTCCACTCCGATCTGCCGCCCCTCGCGGGGACCAGGCGGCACGCGGGGCAGGGGCCCGCGGGTTCAGCGGTGGAATTCCGCCGCCACCGGGCACGCAAGAGCCCGGCGCTGCGACGACTTCAGCGCTGAAAAACGATCAGGAGAGAGGAGGTGCGCGGCCGCGCTGGGGCCCGGGTGGGGAGCCCGGCGGCGACTCGCCGACGTACGACGCGAATGAAGCGCGCGCCGTGCCGCTCGCATCGAGCGACGGTGCGGAGGGAAGAACGAACGCGAGATCCTCCGGGGCTGGTGCTGCAGCCGCGGATTCGGTGGCAACCGTGAGCTGGATGCAGCACGGCGCGCCGTGACCATCCTGCGCAGGAGCCTTGGAATCGCTGGAGCCGTGGCACGGCGAAGCGCCTGGTCCGCCATGGCAGGGCATGACGCGCGCTCCGGTGCCGCTTCCCAGCAGCAGGCTGGCGATGCAGTACTGGCTGCCGAACAGGAACGTCGCCAGCGCGAGCGCGCACGGGATCGTTCGGAACAGCGGGCTGCGGCGCGACGGATTCATGAGAGGAGTATCGGCACCCGGGCGACGGCGGATGTCGGAGAAACGTCAAGCACGGGAGTCCTCACGGCGGGGGAAGCACGTGGATGCCGGTCTTCCGGTAGACGGCAAGGTCGAATTTCGGGCTGGTCTGGGCGGTGTGGCAGGTCCGGCACAGCTTCTCGGTCTCCGGCGACCCGCGCCGGATCGTCGCCTTGTGCTGCCCTTCGGCCGCGGTCAGGTGGCGGCTGCCCGGCCCATGGCACGACTCGCAGCCGACTGCAGCGAGGTTCGCGCGCGACACGCTGTCGGCTCCCGGGTAACCGCCGGCGAGCCCGAGCCCCGTGACGTGGCACTTCACGCAGTCGTCGGTTTCGTGCGCGGGCTTCCCGAGTTTCACGCCGAGCTTCTTCGCCATGCCGCGGATCGCGGCGCTGTCCGCCTTCGCGAGATTCGTGAGCGACGCGGCATGCACCGTCGTCTGCCAGGACTTGAACTGCTTCGAGTGGCAGATCCGGCACTTGTGGTTGCCGATGTACTGCGCCGCGGTGGAGTCGGAAGCCGTCGAATCCGGCGCCGGCGCGCCGCTGCCGGGCGCGAACGCGAGCAGGGACCACAGGAGCAGGGCGGCGATAGCCGCCGGAAGAGCCGTGCGAACCATGGGGCACAGACCTTGGGACCGACCCCGCCGGAGCGTCAAGCTGGCCCGGAGCGGTTCCCCGACACGTCCGTCATGGGGTAGCCTGCCGGCACCCCCAGCGCGCAACCCGGGAGAGAGAACGATGAACGGTGTGCCGCTTCACCCTGCTCTGGTCCATGTCCCGCTCGGGCTCGCCGTCGGCGCGCCCGTGGTTGCCATTGCGGTGCTGGTCGCCGTATGGCGCGGCTGGCTACCGGCCCGCGCCTGGCTGGTGGTGACGATCGTCCAGCTGATGATTGCCGGAGGCACGTTCGTCGCGGTCTCCACGGGCCAGGACGAGGAGGAGAAGGTCGAGAAGATCGTCCCGGAAGAGGCGATCGAGGAGCACGAGGAGTCCGGCAAGTGGTTCCAGTGGACAGCCCTCATCGCTGCCGTCTTCTCGGTGATGGTGGTGGTCGCGGAGAAGCACCCGATCGGGCGGCCCGCGATGATTCTGGCAACGGTCCTTACCCTGCTGGTGGCGGCGGTGGCGGTGCGTACCGGGCAGCTCGGTGGAAAGCTGGTGTACGAGCACGGCGCTGCCGAGGCCCATACCGGCGACCGACCCCCGGCCGCCGATCACGACTGACGAAGGGAGATTGCTGGTGCGAGTTTCGAACAACCTCATGAAAGTGTGCTCCGCGCTTGCTTTGCTCGCGCTGCTCGCCTCCTGCTCGCGGCACGCCGTCGTTTCCACCGCGGAGCCCGGCAACCTCGCGGCGCCGGAGGGAATGACGGCGTTCCCGGTCGCCGGATACACCACCACCGACGGCGTCTTCCACCAGTTCGACGGCACCGTGCGGGTGGCCGGCGACTCGCTCGAGTTCTACGCCCCGGGGCGTGAGGCGCGGGGACTCGAGCTGGCGAAGCCGGAGAAATCGTTCAAGCTTGCGCTCGTTGCGGTGACCTCGGTGAAGGCCCGGGGGCGCTGAGGCAGGGCAACAGGATGGAGGTCCGAATGCATCTCCGGAAGTGGTGGAATGCCAGGCTGCTGGTGGCCGTGATGCTGTCGGTCCTGCTGGTTTCGTGCGCCACCTACCGCACCGTGCGGTCCACGGCGCCGGTGGATTCCACCGCGGCGCCCCCCGCCGAGGGGATGAAGATCGCGGGGTACACCACGACCGATGGCGTGTATCACCGCTTCGAGGGGACCGTGCGGGCCGAGGGCGACTCGATGGCGTTCTACTCGCCGGCGAAAGCCGAGAAGGGCCTCGAGCTGGAGAAACCCGAGCAGTCGTTCCGCCTCGCCCGCGCCGAAGTGTTCTCGGTGAAGAACATCGCCGGGACCGACATCGTTCTGACGACGCTGCTGGTGGTGGTGCTCGCCGCCGGGGTCATGCTCATGTTGGTGGCCGGCGCGATGTCCAGCGAAGAATCGATGATGTAAGGGGGCGGGCCGCCCGGCCCGCTCAGGCGTCGCGCGGGTCGATCGCCTCGGGGTCGAGCCCCAGGTCGCGGATCGCCGCGGCCACGGTGCCCTGCGGAACCCGTCCCTGCTCGGCCAGCGCTGCGAGAGTGGCGGCCACGATGTGCTCGGCGTCCACCTCGAAGTGGCGCCGCAGCGCCGCACGCGTGTCACTGCGCCCGAAGCCGTCGGTGCCGAGCGGCACGTAGGGTTTGGGCACCCAGCGTCCGATCATGTCCGGCACCGCCTTCATGTAGTCGGTGGCGGCGACGATCGGGCCCGCGACGTTTGCGAGGGTCTTGGCGACGTAGGAAACGCGGGCCGGCTCGCCGGGATGGAGCCGGTTCCAGCGCTCGCACGACAGCGCGTCGTTCCGGAGCTGGCCATAGCTCGTCACGCTCCACACATCGGCGGCGACGTCGTACTTCTCGGCCAGCAGCTCCTGCGCGCGGAGCGCATCTTTAAGGGTCACCCCGCTGCCGAAGATCTGGGCGCGGTGTTTCGCCTGCTGGACCGCCGACCGATAGAGGTACATGCCGCGCAGGATGCCTTCCTCGGAGCCGGCGGGCATCGGCGGCATCGAGTAGTCCTGGTTGTAGAGCGTGAGGTAGTAGTAGATGTCCTCGCCGCGCGTGTACATGCGCTCGAGCCCGTCACGGATGATGACCGCGACCTCGTAGGCGAATGCCGGGTCGTAGGCGCGCAGGCAGGGAATCGTCGACGCCAGCACCGGGCTGTGCCCGTCCTCGTGCTGGAGTCCTTCGCCGTTCAACGTGGTGCGTCCGGCGGTCGCGCCCAGCATGAAGCCGCGTCCGCGGGCGTCGCCAAAGGCCCACGCGAGGTCGCCGATCCGCTGGAAGCCGAACATCGAATAGAAGATGTAGAACGGAATCGCGGGCTGGCCGTGGGTCGCATAGCTGGTGCCGGCCGCGGTGAAGGACGCCATCGAGCCCGCCTCGGTGATGCCTTCCTCCAGCAGCTGGCCGTCGCTCTTCTCGGTGTAGGAGAGGACCAGCTTGGAGTCCACCGGGTCGTACTTCTGCCCACCCGGCTGGTAGATCCCGATCTCCCGGAACAGCACCTCCATGCCGAAGGTGCGTGCCTCGTCGGGAATGATCGGCACCACGTGCTTCCCCCAGGCCGGATCGCGCAGCAGGTTCCGCAGCAGCTTGGCGAACACCATGGTGGTCGAGACCGCCTGGTTCTCGGCGGTGCCCTGCGCGAACTCGGCGAACACCTTCTCCTGCGGCGCGGGCAGCGGCTTCGAGCGCACGAGTCGCTTCGGCACGGAGCCGCCGAGCTTCTGGCGGCGGTCGAGCATGTAGCGCACCTCGATGCTGTTCGCCCCGGGATGGAAGTACGGCGCGTCGGCGAGCTTGCGATCCGGGATCGCGAGCTCCAGCCGGTCGCGGAATTTCTTCAGCTCGTCGATGTTCAGCTTCTTGAGCTGATGGGTCATGTTGCGCGCCTCGGCGCCAGGTCCGAGCGTCCAGCCCTTCACGGTCTTCGCCAGGATCACGGTGGGGCGCCCGGTGTGGCGGAGCGCCGCCGTATAGGCCGCGTACACCTTGGCGTAGTCGTGCCCCCCGCGCCTCAGGCCCCGCAGCTGGTCGTCGCTCAGGTCCTTCACCATCTCCAGCAGCCGCGGGTCGCGCCCGAAGAAATGCTCGCGGACGTAGGCGCCGCTCTCGACCGAATAACGCTGCCACTCGCCGTCCACCGTCTCGTTCATCGCATCGACCAGCGCGCCGTCATAGTCCTGGGCGAGCAGCGGATCCCAGTCGCGGGACCAGATCACCTTGATGACGTTCCAGCCGGCGCCGGTGAAGATCGCCTCCAGCTCCTGGATGACCTTGCTGTTGCCGCGCACCGGCCCATCGAGCCGCTGCAGGTTGCAGTTCACGACGAAGGTCAGGTTGTCGAGCTTCTCGCGGTAGGCGAGCGAGAGCGCGCCGAGCGCCTCGGGCTCGTCCATCTCACCGTCGCCCGGGAACGCCCACACCCGGCAGTTCGAGGTGTCGGCCAGCCCGCGTGCCGCCAGGTAGCGGTTGAAGCGCGCCTGGTAGATCGCGTTGATCGGGCCGAGCCCCATCGACACGGTCGGGAATTCCCAGAAGTCGGGCATGAGGCGCGGGTGCGGATAGGACGAGAGCCCCCGCCCGCGCACCACCTCGCGGCGGAAGTGGTCGAGCTGGGACTCCGAGATGCGCCCTTCGAGGAACGCGCGGCTGTAGATGCCGGGCGCCGCGTGCCCCTGGAAGAAGATCTGGTCACCGGGGCCTTCGTCCTTGCCGCGGAAGAAGTGATTGAAGCCCACTTCGTAGAGGGTGGCGCTCGAGGCGTAGGTCGACAGGTGGCCGCCGATACCGCCGTACTTGAGATTGGCGCGCAGCACCATGAGCGCCGCGTTCCAGCGGATGATGCGCCGGATCCGGAGCTCCATCGCCTCGTCGCCGGGATAGGGCGCCTCCTGCTCGGGCGAGATCGTATTGATGTAGCGCGACTGGACGAGACCGGGCAGCCCGACCTGGAGCATACGGGCCCGTTTGAGGACCTTGCGCAGCAGGAAGTCGGCGCGCTCGGGGCCGTGGGTGCGGACGACGTCGTCGAGCGCGTCGATCCACTCCTGCGTCTCGACCGGGTCGGCGTCGGGAAGCTGGCGCTTGAAGGCTTCCAGGGTGCCGGGCCGGAAATAATCGACTTCGTGCCGGTCGGTGGGGGCGGTTTCGCGTCGCAGGTCGGTGCTCATGGGACCGGCGCAGCATATCGCATGCGTCGACCTTTTCCACAGGAGCGCCGCGGAGTAGGCTTCCCGTTCCCGCGTGCGAGGAGGTGTTGCATGTCCCTGATGATGAGCGCCGAAGCCGCCGTGCACCCGTCACGAACCGGCCCGCGGCCCATGACCGCCGAGGATCTGTGGGCCATTCCCCGGGTCGGCGCGCCGGCCCCGTCGCCCGATGGCGCCTGGTGCATCGTTCCCGTCACCACGTACGACCTCGAAACCAACGAAGCGCGCACCCGTCTCTTCCGGGTGACCGTCGCCGGCGGCGATCCCCTGCCGCTGACCTCGCCCGAGCACTCGAGCACGAGCCCCGCGGTCTCGCCGGACGGCCGCTCCGTGGCGTTCCTGCGGAAGGACACCAGGGCCAAGAACCAGCTCCATATAATGGCGCTCGACGGCGGCGAGCCGCGGCGGATCACGGACCTCCCGCTCGGCTGCTTCGATCCCCGCTGGCTGCCGGACGGCAGCGCGGTGATTGTCGCCGGTGAGCTGCTCAAGGGACACCTCACGCCCGCCGCGACGAAGAGCGAGCTCGAGCGCCGCGAGAAGGATCCGGTCAAGGCCCACGTCACCGAGGAGCGGTTCTTCCGCCACTGGGACCGCTGGCTCACGACCGGGGAGCTGCCGCATCTCTTCCGCTGCGACCTCGGCGGCGGCGCGATCACCGATCTGACGCCCGCGGCGGAGACCTGGCTCGACTGGATGGAGCCCACCGGCCAGTACGACGTCTCGCCGGACGGCAGCGAGCTCGCCTGGGCGGGCATCACCTACGACGCCGAGCGCGGCACGCCGCGCTCCGCCATCTACACGGTGCCGGTCGGGGGCGGCGCGGTCACGTGCCTCACGCCGGACCATCCGTCGAACGATCTCCGGCCGCGCTACTCACCCGATGGACGCTGGATCGTCTACGGCATGCAGAACGATCCGTTCTTCTACGCCGACCGCGTGCAGCTCATGCGTTACGACCGCGTGGCACGCACCCACGCTCTGCTCGGGGGCAGCAGCTGGGATCGTTCGCCGCTCCACTGGGAGTTCGCGGCCGACGGCACGCTCTACCTCGAAGCCGAGGATCGTGGCCGTGTTTCCGTGTTCGTGATCGCGAGGGAGGGCGAGCCGCGCCCCGCGATTCCGGGGGGGACGCTCCAGGGCATCAGCGTGCGCGGCAACATCGTCTTCGGCACCGTGCAGAACCTGTCGCAGCCCGCCGAGGCATTCGCCTGGACGCCCGGCGAGCCCGCGCCGCGCCGCTTCACGAGCTTCACGAAGGAAGTCTCTGCCCGCTTCGGCCTCGGCGAGGTCCGCGAGATCACCTTCGAGGGTTCGCGCGGCGAGGCCGTGCAGATGTTCGTGCTCATGCCGCCCGGTGCGAAGCCGGGGGTGAAGCACCCGCTCATCCAGTGTGTCCACGGCGGTCCGCACGGCATCAGCGGCGACAACTTCCACCCGCGGTGGAACGCGCACCTCTTCGCGGCACCCGGCTACGTCGTCGCGCTGGTGAACTTCCAGGGCTCGACGTCCTGGGGGCAGGACTTCGCGAAGCGCATTCAGGGCGGCTGGGGCGATCGTCCGTTCGAGGACGTGATGCGGGCCACCGACGTGCTGGTCGCGAGCGGGCTCGTGGACGAGAAGCGGATGGCGGCGGCGGGCGGCAGCTACGGCGGCTACATGGCGTCGTGGATCGAGGGCAACACGACGCGCTTCCGCTGCATCGTGAACCACGCCGGTGTGTACGACACGCTCTCGCAGTACGCGAGCGACTGGACCTTCGGCCGCGCCGAGTCGTTCGGCGGCGAGCCGTGGGACGGGCTCGACCAGATCGACCGCTGGAACCCGGCGCGCTTCGCGAAGGGTTTCGAGACGCCGATGCTGGTGCTCCACGGCGAGCGCGACTACCGCGTGCCGGTCACCCAGGGCCTCGAATGCTACGGCGTGCTCAAGGCGAAGGGTGTTCCGGCGCGTCTCGTCTATTTCCCGGACGAGAACCACTGGATCCTGAAACCCCGGAACTCGCTGCTCTGGTACCGCGAGGTGCTCGGATGGTTCGAGCGATGGCTGGGCCCGGACGCGTGAGCGAACCGCGCATCCGCGCGCTCGGTCTCATGTCGGGCGGTCTCGACAGCGCGCTCGCGGCGCGGCTCCTGATCGACCAGGGGATCGAGGTGATCGGCCTCCACCTCGAGGCGCCGACCGCGTGCCGCTCGAACGTGCGCGAGCTGGCCGGGGAGCTCGGCATAGAGCTCGTGACGCGACCGAAGGGCGAGGAATACGTGAAGCTGCTGCGCAATCCGAAATGGGGCTACGGGCGGCACATGAATCCGTGCGTGGACTGCCGGCTCTTCATGTTCCGGATCGCCTCGGAATACCTGGAGCCGCTCGACGCCCGGTTCGTCTTCACGGGCGAAGTGGTCGGGCAGCGGCCGATGTCGCAGCGCCGCGCGAGCCTCGCGCTGGTCGACCGCGAGTCGGGGCTCGCGGGTCGGATCCTGCGCCCGCTCTCGGCCCGGCTCCTGCCGGAGACCGAAGCCGAGCAGAGAGGATGGGTGGATCGCGCGCGGCTGCTCGACATCAGCGGGCGCGGCCGCGACACCCAGCTCGCGCTCGCGCAGAAGATCGGGCTGCGGCACCACACCGCACCGGGCGGGGGATGCCTGCTCACCGATCCCCACTTCTCGGTCCGGCTCCAGGACCTCTTCGATCATCAGCCCGAAGGCGAAACCCGGGTCGTCGACCTCGAGCTGCTGAGGCTCGGACGCCACGTGCGGGTGCGTGGCGACCTCAAAGTGATCCTCGGGCGCGACGAGCACGAGAACCGGCGCCTGCACGACTACGCGGCGGAGGAACGCTGGGTGGTCGAGCCCATTGGGTTCGGCGGCCCGACGGCGCTGGTGTGCGGGGCGCCCGGGGCCGAGGCGCTGGAGGCGGCGGCGGGGCTGATCGCCTCCCACTCCCGCGTGGTCCCGGCGGGGGCCCGGGTCCGCTGGCAGGCCGGTCAGGCCCAGGGCGAGCGCCTCGTCCCGGCCGACCCGGGGCTCCCCGGGGTCGGGGCCGCCCCCCCGGCCGACACCTTTCTGACCACCCCCTCGGGAGCAGCATGAAATCTGCGAAGCCATCTGCCGATATTTCCGAGAGCCCCCGGCAGGAGCCTCGACTTCCGCCGGGCCAGGTCCTCACCGACAAGTGGCCGGTCCTGCACCATGGCCACGTGCCGAATGTGGATCTCGCCCGCTGGGATTTCCGGGTCCACGGACTGGTGGAGTCCGAGGTGCAATGGACCTGGGACGAGTTCAAGGCCCTGCCACGGGTGCAGATGCAGAGCGACATCCACTGCGTCACGCGGTGGAGCCGCTTCGACAACCTCTGGGAAGGCGTGAGCACGCGCGAAGTGTTCCGGCACGCGGTACCGAAGGCCGGTGCGCAGTTCGTCGTGATCCACGCGGAGCAGGGGTACACGACCAACCTCCCACTCTCGGAGCTGATCCAGGACGATGTGCTCCTCGCGGACATGCACGACGGCCGGCCGCTCACACCCGAGCACGGGTACCCGCTGCGGCTCGTCGTGCCCCGGCGCTACTTCTGGAAGAGCGCCAAGTGGATCCGTGGATTCGAACTCGTTGCCTCCGATCGCCCCGGCTTCTGGGAACGTGGCGGATACCACAACGAAGCCGACCCCTGGCGCGAGGAACGCTTCTCCGACTGGTAGGTCCGAAGATTGCGCGGAGTGCGAGTGAAGGGCCTCAAGCGCACGGACGCGCTGCGCCTGCTCGAGGAGTGCCTGGTCGAGCTGAGCGAAGCGCGCACCTCGAGCCCGCGAAGCGCCGAGTTCAAGCACTGGCACGAGGGCGCCTATCAGCTCGCGCAACGCATCTGGCCGAAGGTGAAGGACCGCTCGTCGCGCCTCGCCCGCATTCCGTTCCGGGCCGGCTCGTCCCGCGCGACCGAGGAGCAGAAGAAGGAGATCTTCGATCGCGGGTGCGCTGAAGCTGGCGTGCTGCTGCGGAAGTGGATCGCGGAGATCCAGGACAAGGGAATCGTTTCCTCTGAGTCCGACGTCGACGAGTACGAAGCGCCGCAGGAGACTCCAGCCCCTCCGCCGGCCGCCGTGGCTCCGCCTGCAGGTCCACCGACGCTGAAGCCGGTCGTGGCACCGCTCGCGGCTCCGACCCCGCCAGCCGCGGAAGCGAAGAAGCCGGTGAAGCCGAAGAAGAAGCTCAAGGACATGCTCGGATTGGACCAGCTCGAGGCGTCGCTCGGGCTGCAATGGAAGCACGAGGACTCCGACCCGCCGCCCGCGGCACCGGCGCCACCGCCGAGCGCGGCCGCTCCTGCACCGCAGCCCGCACCTCCACCCGCACCACCGGTTTCGAAAGCTCCCATGCCGACACCCCAGGCACCATCACCCGCGGCGTCCGCTCCGCCGCCACCTCCGAAGCCCGCGGCCACGCCGCGCCCCGCGCCCACCGCTGAAGATCTCGGCCTCGAGATCGTCACCACCGGTCCGTTGCGTCCGCGAACGAGCGAAGAGGAGGACGTCCCGTTCCAGCCGCCGCCCGGACGCTCCTCGCTCGACGCGATCGAAATCGATCATGTGGAGGAGGCTCCCGACGCCGGGTCGCCGACCGTTATGTGGTCGTCGACCACCCCCCTCGATCTCGGCGCCGCGCTCGAAGGTGAGGAGGAAGTGTCGGAGATCGTGATCGAGAGTGCGGCTGCCACCGCGGAAGCCATGGAGCCGGGGGCTCAGGCGTTCCGTCCGGCGGCCGATCTGCCGTCGTTCATCCGGCCGGAGCCGCCGTCAATCGACAAGAAGCCATCGGGTGTCCATGACACCCCTTCAGGAGTCCATAAGAGCCCTTCGGGCGTCCATTTCATCGTCGAGCCCGAGCCTGAAGGCCTGGCGGCCGAGGTGACCGCGCCGCCGGAGCCTATCGCGCCGCCGCCGATCGTCGCCGAGGTGGTTGCGCCTCTGCAGCCCGTCGCGCCGCCGCCGGTCGTCGCCGAGGTGGTTGCGCCTCTGCAGCCCGTCGCGCCACCGCCGATCGTCGCCGAGGTGGTTGCGCCGCCGAAGCCCGCGATCACCGAGGAGCCCGCGTCACCCGAGATGCCGGAGGTCGAAGCACCGGAGTTCTCGATTACCCCGCTCGACATGCCCATCCTTCCGCCTGCCGTCGAGCCGCGGCGGGTCGAGCCCGCGCCGGCGCCAGCCGCGATCGCTCCCCAGCCGCCGCCGGTCCCGGCGCCTCCGGCGCCCGCGGACGAGGCGGCCGCCCTCATGGAGCTCGCCACCGAGATCGAGCGCTCCACGCTTCCGCGACGGCGCCGCGAGCAGGTGATCGAACACCTCGCCACCATTGCCGGCCAGGTCGAAGAGGGAGACCTCGACTGGGCCGAAGTCGAAGACACCATCGTCCTGGTGATGAAGCACCCGGAAATCGCGCGCCTCGTGGTCCCGGTACTGTCGCGCCTGCTCAACCTCGCGGCGTGAGCATCGGGTCCGGGGCCCGATTTCAGACGTCGCCGCGTGTGCTAGCCTGCTTCGTCGGGAGGTGAGGCACATCAGGTTCGATCGCTACACGGTCAAGTCCCAGGAAGCGCTCGAACGCGCCCAGCGGATGGCGCGCGAGGCCGGCCATCAGGAGCTCCGGCCCGAACACGTGCTGGCGGCGTTGCTCGAGGACCCGGAGGGCATCGTCCCGGCGGTCCTGCAGAAGCTCGGCGTGGAACGCGCCCGGCTCGCCGCCGAAGTCCAGCAGTCGCTCAAGCAGGTGCCGCGCGTTCAGGGCGGCTCGATCTATCCGAGCGATTCCCTGCGTGCCGCCTTCGATCGCGCGGAGCAAGAGGCCGAGCGGCTCAAGGACGAGTACGTGAGCGTCGAGCACCTGATGCTCGCGATCGCCGACGCCTCCATCACGAGCGGTGCGCAGCGCGCCTTGGATTCCGCGGGCGCCACGCCTGAGGCCATCCTCAAGGCGCTGACCCAGGTGAGGGGCGGCCAGCGCGTCACCGACGCGACCCCCGAGGACAAGTACCAGGCGCTCATGAAGTACGGGCGCGACCTCACCGCGGCTGCCCGCCAGGGCAAGCTCGATCCCGTGATCGGCCGCGACGAGGAGATCCGCCGCGTCGTCCAGGTGTTGGCGCGGCGCACCAAGAACAACCCGGTCCTGATCGGCGACCCCGGCGTGGGCAAGACCGCCATCGTGGAGGGCCTCGCCCAGCGCATCGTCTCGGGCGACGTCCCCGAGAGCCTTCAGAACAAGCGGGTCGTCTCACTCGACCTTGGCGCGCTGCTCGCCGGCAGCAAGTTCCGCGGCGAGTTCGAGGACCGGCTGAAGGCGGTTCTCAAGGAGGTCACCGCCGACGAGGCGCGGATCATCCTCTTCATCGACGAGCTGCACACGCTGGTCGGCGCGGGCGGCGCCGAGGGCGCCGTCGACGCCTCGAACCTGCTCAAGCCGGCGCTCGCGCGCGGCGAGCTGCACTGCGTCGGCGCCACCACGCTCGACGAGTACCGCAAGCACATCGAGAAGGACGGGGCGCTCGAGCGGCGCTTCCAGCCGGTGTATGTCGGCGAGCCGAGCATCGAGGACACCATCGCGATCCTGCGCGGTCTCAAGGAGCGCTACGAAGTGCACCACGGCATCCGCATCAAGGATGCGGCGCTGGTGGCAGCCGCGATGCTGTCGAGCCGCTACATCCCGGATCGCAAGCTGCCGGACAAGGCGATCGATCTCATCGACGAGGCGGCGTCACGGCTCCGCATGGAGATCGATTCGCTGCCGGTCGAGCTGGACCAGCTCCACCGCCGCGCGCGCCAGCTCGAGATCGAGCGCCAGGCGCCGTCGCGCGAGACCGACGCCGGCTCACGGGAGCGCCTGCGGCGGCTCGACGAGGAGCTCGAGAAGGGACGCGCCGAGACGGCCAAGCTCGAGACGCATTGGAAGAAGGAGAAGGAGGCGGTCACCAAGATCCGCGAGCTCAAGGCCGAGCGCGAGCGCGTCAAGATCGAGGAGCAGAAGGCGGAGCGGATGGGCGATCTCGCGCGGGTCGCCGAGCTGCGCTACGGGCAGCTCCTCCAGATCGAGCGGCAGATCGAGCAGGAGAACGCCCGGCTCGCCCGGGTCCAGCTCGAGCAGCGCATGCTGAAGGAGGAGGTGGACGAGGAGGACATCGCCGAGGTGGTGGCGAAGTGGACCGGCATCCCGGTGACCCGGCTGCTCGAGGGCGAGGTCCAGAAGCTCGTCCACATGGAGGAGCGGCTCCATCAGCGCGTGGTGGGGCAGGACGAGGCGGTGCGCCTGGTGTCCGAAGCGGTGCGCCGCGCGCGCGCCGGTCTCCAGGATCCGAAGCGCCCCATGGGCTCGTTCCTCTTCCTCGGGCCCACCGGCGTGGGCAAGACCGAGCTGGCCCGCGCGCTCGCCGAGTTCCTGTTCGACGACGAGCACGCGATGGTGCGGCTGGACATGTCGGAGTACCAGGAGAAACACACGGTGGCGCGCATGATCGGCGCGCCTCCCGGCTACGTCGGCTACGAGGAGGGCGGCGCGCTCACCGAGGCGGTGCGGCGGCGGCCGTACGCGGTGCTGCTGCTCGACGAGATCGAGAAGGCGCACCCCGAGGTGCTGAACGTGCTGCTCCAGCTCCTCGACGACGGCCGGCTCACCGACGGCCAGGGCCGCACCGTGGATTTCAAGCACACGATCGTCATCATGACTTCGAACCTCGGCTCGCAGTGGATCCTCGAGCTGGCCGACGACCGGGACGAGATGAAGCGCCGCGTCGAGCGCGCGCTGCGCGAGCACTTCCGGCCCGAGTTCCTGAACCGCGTGGACGAGATCGTGGTGTTCCACGCGCTGACCCGGGCCGACCTGCGCACGATCGTCGATCTCAACGTCGAGGGTCTGAGGAAGATGCTCGCCGAGCGCGAGATCGGCCTCGAGCTGACCGGCGAGGCGAGCGAGGCGCTCGCGAACGAGGGCTTCGATCCGCAGTTCGGCGCGCGGCCGCTCAAGCGCACCATTCAGCGCCGGCTCCAGAACCCCCTCGCGATGAAGCTGCTCCAGGGCGAGTTCAAGACTGGGCAGGTGATACGGATCGGCCACGGACGCGGGGAGTTCACGTTCGTGGCCGAGGAGCGCGTTCCCACCACGGTGTGATCCGCGGTGGGTTGCCGGACCGTCAGGGCAGAGTGGTGGTGCTCCGCGAGGCCGATCCCCTCTGGCATTTTCCTGCATTTGGACGGTCAGGGTTTCGCTGCTTCGAACGAAAGTCGCGAGCGCGGTCAGGAATTCGCAAAAATCCCCCCGAGGGCCGGCAATTGACCGACGATCGGGTACATCCCCGGGGTAACATGCCGCGCTGCCCCGTTCGAAACGGGGTGCATTTCGCCCGGACCTGCCGGGGATTTTGCCGGGGCCGACACGCCACGGAGTGGCTGGCTGAAATCCGCTTCGAATGGTGGGCCGGTAATTCGAAAACACGACGCCGTCACCGAGAGGGCATGGAACGTGCTCTCGCTCGGCGGCTTACCCGACGGCCGACCAATGGAGATCTGCTGCCCATGCGGCAATCCTTTTCATCCCTTCCGGGCCGCTGGTCGGGAATCCTGTTCTGCGTTCTTCTGCTGGCCGCGGCACCTGCCTTTGCCGCGGTCCGCTGGGTGAGCCCTTCCGGCAACGACGCGAGCTCCGGGGACAGCCCGGCCACCGCCTGGAAGACGATCAGCAAGGCCAACGCGGCGCTCCTGCCGGGCGATGTCTGCATGATCCTGCCCGGGAGCTACGCGAACTCGATCAACCCCGCGAAGAACGGCGCCGCCGGCACCCGCATCACGTTCGTCGGCGATCTCGCCAACCCCGGTGCGGTGACGATTCCCTCGTTCTCCTCCGACCGCTCGTACGTCACGGTCAAGGGCGTGGCGCTCACCAACGACCCGCTGCTCAAGTTCCCGGCGCGCTTTGACTCGATCGCGTACTGCCGGCTTTCGGGTCTCGAGCTGTGGGCGGCCAAAAACTGCATGATCGCGCGCAACACGATCGTCGGGAACATCAACATCATGGCGAACGACGGGCGCGCCTGCTTCACCGGGACGACCTTCGATCCCGGCTGCACGGCGAACAGCGAGTACGACACGCTGCGCGACAACACGATCAATCTCGGCACCATCCAGCCCGGTCAGAAGAAGTTCGTCACCCGCGGGTTCACGCAGCGCTGCCTGTTCGAGCGCAACCAGGTGACCGGCGTGTTCGACAAGGCCGGCTCCACGCTGAGCGAGGAGACCTTCGGTCTCATCATGTACAACTCGTACTACAACACCTTCCGGGACAATCGCTGGACGTTCGAAGCCCTTTCGAGCGCGCCACCCAACAACCAGTGGGAGGCGTTCCGGCTCCGCGACTCGACCCGCAACAACGTCTTCGAGCGCGACACCATGCTGCTGGGTCTCAACAGCAGCTTCCCGGTGCGCGGCCTGTTCGCCGCCTCCGGCAGCTTCGTGCACTCCGCCGGCTTCAACCGCTGGTCGCAGTGCTACTACAAGACGAATTCGTACTTCTACAACCAGGACGCGTTCATGGGGAACGTGATCGAAAACTCCGTGTTCGCGAGCAAGACCGAGAACGCGCTCTGGTTCCAGGGCACCTTCGAGAACAGCACGATCCGCCACAACCTCGTCCACTCCGGCGGGCAGGCGATGCGTGTCACGAAGGTGGTCGGCACCTCCAACGAGTTCACCTCGAACATCTACTATTCGGGCTCCGCGCAGGGCAGCTCCGCCGGGGACAAGAGTGCCCAAGCCTACTTCGAAAGCAACGCCAAGACCGGCTTCCGCTCCAATTACAACCTGTTCTTCACGCCGTCGAATTCCGGCTCGCCGGGCGACCGCTCGATCGGCTGGTGCTGCGTCACCCTGAGCCGACCCGGCGCCGGCCAGCCGTGGAACTCGATGAACGGACAGGACGCGAACTCGCGCTACGGATCTCCGCTGCTCGCGGACTCCTCGTTCACGGGGCTCGATGCGACCCTGCGACCGGGGTCGCTCGCGATCGGACGAGGCGAGAACGGCTCGGATGCCGGGCCCATCCCGTTCAGCTCGGGCGGGCCGGACGTGACTCCGCCTACGGCGGTCAACAATCTCGGGCTGTCGCGGGTCTACGATTCGAGCGCGCTCATCCTGTGGACGGCACCCGGGGATGATGCTTCCGTGGGAATCGCCACCCAGTACGACATCCGGGTCTCACGGGACCCGATCACGGCGACCAACTTCGCCGCCGCCACGCCCATTCTGGAGCTGCCGACGCCGCTCGCCGCGGGCTCGACCCAGGAGCACCTGGTGACGGGTCTGGCTTCGGGAACGGCCTGGTACGTCGCGCTCAAGGCGCGCGACGAGGCGGGCAACTGGTCCCCGGTCAGCAATACCGTGAGCCTGACCACCACGCTCGTCGACCTGGCGCCCCCGAGGCAGGTCACCGACCTCAAGGTGCGGCCCTAGAGGTCGCGGTCCCGGTCCCGGTAGAAGACGACCCGGTTCTTCGGCGGTTGTTTCGCCGCGAGCAGCGCCTGGTTGGCGGCCCTCCACAGGTCGTCGGCCAGGCGCTCGTCGTCCGGGAACAACGCGACTCCGATGCTGACCGTCACGCTGACCCGATACTTCCGGCGATCGAGGGATTCGACGGGCACACCCTGGCGCTCGACCAGTGAGCGCAGTCGCTCGGTGACGGTCGCGACGTCCTCGGCGTGAACCGGAGCGGTGAGCAGCACCGCGAACTCCTCGCCGCCCCATCGGCACACCGCGTCGAAGGGTCGGACCGCCGTCCGCAGCGTCTCGGCCACCGCGATGAGGACGCGATTTCCCGCTTCGTATCCGTAGGTGGTGTTGAACGATTTGAAGTTATCGATGTCGACGATGCAGAGCGCGAGTGAGCTGTTCTCGCGGCGGGCGCGCGCCATCTCGTTCTGGAGCTGGACGTCGAAGTAGGAGCGGTTGTAGGCCGAGGTCAGCGGATCGACGAACATGAGCCGCTCGATGCGTGACGAACGCTCCCACGCGAGCGCGCACGCGTCGGCCAGCAGCGCCACCATCGCGAGATCGGCGGGGCGGAACGGCGCGGCGTCGGCGCATAGCACCTCGATGTGCCCGACCACGCTCCGGTCCTCGGTGATCCCGGCCGCGAGCGCCGCCGCCCGCGCCCCGCGGCGCACCGCTTCGTCCTTCAGGGCCTCACAACGCTCGACGTCCGGGCAATAGAGGACGCTCCGCGACTCGGCGAGCGCCTCGCGCGCGACCTCCGCGTTCAACGGACGGCGCGTGGCCGGGAGCGAACCGCGGACCGGCACCGGCTCGGTCTCGATCGATGGATAGAAGCGGACCTCGGTGGCTCCGAGCAGCTCGCGTCCGATCTCGTCGAGACGATCGATCAGGTCGCGGCCGCCCCCGGTGGAAGGAGTCAGCAGGGCGGGATCGTCGAGCCGGAGCAGCCGCCGCACCTCCTCGAGACCGGCCTCCGCCGACAGCCCGACCCGCGAGTGCAGGAAGATTCCGTCGCGGCCCTCGGGGGTCTCGAGCGGCACCGTGATGAGGTCGAGATTCCCGCGCGCCTGGTAGCGCAGCGTGGGGGTGCCATTCGCGGCCGGCAGGCGGCGCAGGGCACCAATCTGCTCGAGCTGGTTGAGTGCCGCCAGGGCGGCGCTCTGGAGCTGGGAGGCGATGCCGGTGCGCAGGGCGCGCTGGACGCGCAGCCGCTCGGTGGTGGGGAGTTCCTCGATGGGAAGGACCCGCTCGAGGAGCTGACGGAAATCGATCGGCTGCCGTTTCATTGGGGAATGGGGGAGAGAGTTCCTCGGCGATGGGCCGGACCCCACTCTTTCGGCCCGGGCGGGGAGGCAATACGACGAGGTTGAACCGGGATCCCAACCCTTGTGGGACCGCGCAATTCTAGCACAGCAGTGCCGGCGCTTGACACGTTCGCGAGTCGGTCCTTAGTTTGGAAAACCTTGTCGGACCTTTTGTTGCCCGAATCGAGGATGCGACCCGATGCGGCTGAGCGAGCTGCTGACCCCTGATGCTCTGACCTTCAATCTCCGGGCCCGCACCAAGCGGGAAGCCCTCGCGGAGCTGGTCGGCGTGCTCGAATCCGCCCACGGGCTGAACAGCCAGGGTGAAATCCTCGACCGGGTGCTTCGCCGCGAGGCGATGATGACCACCGGGATCGGGAACGGAGTCGCCATCCCGCACGGGAAGGCGCGCTCGGTCGATCGCATGGTCGCCGCGTGCGCGGTGGTGTCCGAGGGGCTCGAATACGAATCCGAGGATGCCCAGCCGGTCTACCTGATCGTGATGTTCGTCTCACCCGAGAGCGCCACGACCCAGCATGTTCGCGCGCTCGCCAACCTGTCGCGGCTGCTCAAGGAGGAGTCGGTGCGCAACGCGCTCCGTGAGGCACGGGGCCCGGATGCCTTCCTGAACGCGCTGCAGAGCGCGGAGAGCGCCTACATTCCCTGAGGTCGGCACAGCCCGAAGGGGTGACGTATGCGCTACATCGAGTCGTGGACGGGGCTCCCTCCGTTCGAGGTCGTCAGGCTTCTCCTCCCGCTCGGGTTCCTGGTCCTCACGATCCTGCTCCCGGGACGCCGGACCGCACGGCTCGGCGCGATCGGCGTCGCCCTCGCGATCTCGGTCACCCCCGACCTCTTCGCCGAAAGCTGGATCGGCCCGAGCTGGACGGTGCTCTGGCTCCTGATTGCGGTCCTCGCTGGCGGCGGGCCGCCGCGTGAGCCGCTCCCGGCGCGACCGGGCACCTGGTTCGAAGGGGGCACCGTCGGCGCGCTGCTCGTGATTGCGCTGCTCGCGCTCCTGCTCGGCGCGGTGTCCCGCCAGGACCTCTCCGCGGATCTCGCGCGCCGCTCCGGGCTCGGCGTGGCGGCGGTCGGGCTCGGACTCCTGCATCTCGTACTGCGTCTCAACATCCGCCGCTCGATCGTCGCGTGGGGAGCGATCGGGCTCGGCATCGAGCTGCTCTCCGGCGCGGCCGACGGCCTCCTGTTCCAGGAGCACGTGGTGGCACGCGGCTCGGTGCTGCTCGCGACCGCGATCGTGCTGGCGCTGGTGGTGCGGATCTCGACGACGCGGATTCACATCGGCGCCGGCGGACGCGTCTCGGAAGCCCACGACCTCCACGATTGATGCGCTTCGATTCCCGACATGCCGGGGGGCTCGCCGTGTTCGGGGCCTTTGCGCTCTTCGCGCTGGGCGATCTGTTCGGCGCCGCGCTCGGCACCGAGCTGCTCGGCAGCGCGTTCTGGTGGTGGGCGCGCTCCGGCCCGCGCGCGGCGGAGCAGGTTTCGCGCTGGTCGTGGGTCCGGCGCCCGGCCGCGGCGCTGTGGCTCGCGTTCGCGATCGACGTCGCGGTCGGCGGGGCCCATCACCTCGGCCGCACCGGCGCCATCGCGACGGCGCTCGGCGCGATCGAAGCCGGCGCCGTGGTGTACGCCGGCCTCGAGCTGCTCGCGGCCCTTCCGCTCGCGCGCGTGTACTCCGATCTCCCGGGGCCGCTGCTCGCGATCCGTCCGTGGCTCCCGGTGCTGCTGCCGAGCGCCGGATTCCTGATCCTGTGGCGGCAGGCCCCGCACTGGATCGAGATGCCCGTCGCGCGCAACGTCTCGGCGAGCCTGCTGCTCCTGACCACGCTGCTCGCGACGCTGCGGGCCTTCACGCGCCGGCGCTGGACGGCGTCGCTGCGCTGGATGGTGGTGGCCGACTGCGCACTGGGTGCGCTGCTCGTCGGGCGGAGGCTCGTCGACCCGATGATCTCGCTCGCGCTGTGGGCCGCCGCATTCGGTTGCCACGCCTATCTCATCGCGGGCGAGATCCGCGGCGCCACGCCGCGGCGCGGCGCGTTTGTCTCGGGGCTCTGGCGGTTCACCAGCTGGGTCGCCATCACGGCACTGATGTGGCCCGCGCTCGTGGCGTACGGCGAGGACGTGCACGGCATTCTCGGAGTCCTGCTCCAGGCGCTGGGGGCGGTGGTGGCGCTGCTCACCTCCTGGATCAGCATTGCCCGGCTCGAGGACGCGCCGGAGCGGCGGCGCGTCATGCGTCCGCGGCCGACGGTCACGTTCAGCCACCTGGTGGCGCCGACCGCCGCGGCGATCAGCGTGGTCGCGCTCGTCCGGGCGTGGTGGTCGGGTTTCGAGCCACCGTGGCCGGCCTCGGTGCTGCTGCTGGCGGCTTCCGGGCTCGGCGGCGGGTTCGGGGTCTTCGTGCAGACGCGCGACGACGGGAAGGCGGGCGGGGCGCTCGAACGGTCGGGCCGGCTGCTGCGTGCGGGAGCGAGCATCGTGTTCACCTCGTTCGTGCGCTTCGAGCGCCGGGTTCTCGGCCTCTTCCAGAACACGGCGCACGCGCTCACGCGCTCATTGCACGACCTCCACACCGGTGACGCCCAGGAGTACCTGCTGTTCCTGATCGGCGTCGCCATCGTTTCGCTGGTGCTGCCCCTCCTCCAATGAGCACGCTGATCGCCGTCCTCCAGAGCCCGTTCCTGCCGCCGGCACTCGCGATGGCGGCGGCCGGGATGCTCGTGGTGCGCGAGTTCCGTGACCGCCGCGATGTCTTCGAGCTGCTCGTGCTGTTCGTGGTGGCGCCGCTCGCCGCGATCGCCACGCTGGCCGACGTCACGCACCCGGCGGCCGGAGTGCTGATCACCGGGCTCACCATCGCGCTGCTCTCGCGTCACGATGACAGCGCGCTCCACAGCGAGTGTGCGCTCAAGCTGCTCTGGGTGCTGGGCGCCGCGCTCGCGCTCTCGTGGATCGGCGAGATGCTGCTCTCGCTCTCCACCGGAACCGCGGTGATCTCCGAACAGTGGGCGGTGCTCCAGCTCGGACTCGATCCGAGCTTCGTGTGGGCGACGGCCCTGCCGCTCAGCCTGCTGTGCGGGTTCGTGCTGCTCGGCGGCGCGCCCTTCCACTTCTGGCCGTCGGACGTGCTCCACGGCGTGCGGCCCTGGCTCGCGCCGTTCGTGGTGGTGGCGCTCCAGGTGGCGGGGGCCGGATGGCTCTCGCGCCGGCTCGCCGGAATCTCGTCCTTCGTGCCCGGCGCCGAGCTGCTCTCCCAGCTCATCGCGATCGCGATCGTGATCGCCTTCGGCGTCGGCGCCGTGACCCTGCTCGCGCAGCGGCGGGCGGAGCGCCGGGTCGGCACTCTGGCGACCTTTCATGGCGCGCTGCTGCTGGTGGTCGCGGTGTACCCGGAGTCCGGGCCGGGAGCGCTCGTCACCGGCGACCTGCCGCTGCGCGAATTCGCGCGCCATTGGGCCGGCCATCTGCTGCCGGCGCTGGTGGGGGCGGTGACCATGGCCGGTTTCGTGCCGATCGCGGGCCCGATCGGCCGCGGCTCGGTGCTGTTCCGGCGCCATCCGCTCTCGGCGCTCGCGGGCCTCTACGCATTCTTCTCGCTCGCCGGATTCCCCGGCACCCCCGGCGCCGCGCTATGGCTCGAAGCGGCGCGTCACGCCGTGCAGAGCGGACGCGTGCTCGTGATCGTGGCCCTCGGCGCCGGCTGGCTCGCGGCGATCGGGGTCGCCGCACGCGAGGCGCGGGAGGCCTTCGGGGTGGCCTCGGAGCGCCCGCTGCCCCCGCGCATCGTTCCGCGATCGGCGCGCGGCGCCATGTGGGTGGCCGCCCTGGGAGTGATTGCCTCCGCGCTGAGGTGACGCCGGAGGGGTTCAGCCCGAAGAGCGGGCTGCGGGCTCGGCCTCATGCGGACGCGGGGGCCTGAACTTGCTGTTGGCACTTGGGATTTTGCGAGTAGAATTCCGTATAACCCCCTGGTCCGCGGCCCCCGTCCCAAGCCCCGTGTGGCCCATCCTTCAACAGGAGGTGCGTCATGGCCGTCCGTTTCGCCCTGCTGGGCATGATCCTCTGCGCGCTCACGCCCGCCGCCGTGATCGGCGCTGAGACTCCCGGCTCCGCGGCCTTGTCCGCGAACGGCACCTGGGAGGCGGATCCTTTTCCCGAGGGCACGCCCGTACGTTCCGATCACGTCGCGGTGTACGACCCGGTGCGCGATCGAATGCTGGTTTTCGGCGGCAATTCCTATTCGACCCCCACGAGCTGTTGCATTCGACGCGGCGAGTTGTTCGCGATGTCGCTGGGAGAGGACCCGGTTTGGATCGAGCTGGCCAATACGGAACCGAGTCCGCGAAGAAGTCCCACCATGATCTACGATCCCGTGCGCGACAGACTAATTCTCTTCGGAGGCGTGGATGACAGGTACGCGAACGAGCAATTCATAGGCACGATCTTCAATGACGTGTGGGTGATGGATCTGAGTGGCCCGACGGTCTGGAATCTCGTTACCCCGAATGGGATCGCGCCGTCAGCCAGGTACGGGCACTCGGCGATCTACGACCCGGTGCGCGATCGAATGCTGGTCTTTGCCGGTCTGGGCGTCAATTATTACTCAGACAATGGTGTGTGGGAGTTGTCCCTTTCCGGCACTCCCACATGGACGCAGCTCACCACGAGTGGCGCGCCTCCGACATGGCGAGCCGATCACGTGGGGCTCTATGACCCGCTGAGGGACCGGATGTTGATCGTGGGCGGCTCCCGGGCGGACACCTACGACGAAGTGTGGGAGCTTTCCCTCGGCACGTCACCCACGTGGACCAAGCTCAATACCTCCAATAGTCTGACGGCCCCCCACCCTCTCCAGAGTTACGACTATGCGGTGATTTACGACCCGCGCCGTGATCGTCTCGTGGTCCACGGAGGCAGCATCTACACCAACCAGGTGCATGCGCTATCGCTGCACGGTGCGCCAGCAGTGCGACGTTGGGAGCTGCTGGTTCCCGAAGGCGGGCCGACCCCCTCTGGCAGCAGACACTCGGCCGTCTATGATCCGTCCCGCGACCAGATGGTCCTGTACGGGAACACCGGGCCATCGTCACTTGGCGCAAGTCGGCTCGTCTGGGGGCAACTCGTATCCGTCGACAACCCGCTTCCGCGCCGCGCTCTGCTCCATGCGCCCAGTCCCAATCCGAGCCTCGGGGACATCGACATTCAGTTGGATATGCCGGAGCGTTCCGCGGCCACGATCACGGTGTCCGACATTCAGGGCCGGCGAGTCGCAACGCTCGAACAGCGCACATTCGAAGCCGGCTCACATCACGTGCGCTGGCAGGGACGAGATGAGGGGGGCGCCTCGGTGGCGGCGGGTGTCTATTACGTGCTCGCGGAAGGCGCCGGCTGGATCGAGATGCGCCGCATCGTGCTGATGCGCTGATATCGAACGACCCTGGGTAACGCACAGTCTCGACGCTTGCGGCCACTCGAAGGGTGGCCGCGGGCGTTATTGCCTCCGCGCTGAGGTGACGCTGGAGGGTCGGTTCTAGCGGCGAAATCCCTCGACCGGCGGGTGTGCCGAGGCTCATCATTATCGGGTAAGACCATCCACCCCGCATTAAAGACCGGGCCGCGCACCGAAGGGATACGAGCGCTCCTGCCCGTCAAACCGAGGAGGAGCCCGTGAACTTCGGAAGTCTCGCTCGTCGCGTACTGCTCGCATCAACCCTGTGCGGCTCGTTGCTGTCTACAGCCGGACCCTCCCACGCGCTGACGTTCCTGGAATTCATCGATCCCCATCCCGCGCCGGGCAATCGGTTCGGGCAACTGGTCGTGCCGTTGAGCACGGGCAACGTGGTCGTCACGTCACCGTTCGATGATGCCGGCGGGGTGGACGCCGGCGCCGTTTACCTGTTCAACGGTTCGACGGGCGCGTTGATCAGCGTGTTGCTGGGCTCCACTGCCGGTGATCAAATCGGCAACAGCGGCGTGGTCACGCTCACGAACGGCAATTTCGTGGTCATCAGCGCGATCTGGGACAACGGCGCGGTTTTGAACGCGGGTGCGGTGACCTGGTGTAACGGTACGACCGGGCTGAATGGAGGGGTCACCGCCGCCAACAGCCTCGTCGGCACCACCTCGAGCGACCAGGTCGGCAGCGGAGGCGTGACAGCGCTCTCGAATGGGAACTACGTGGTCGAAAGCCTGGTCTGGGACAACGGCGCGGTCAGCAATGCGGGAGCGGTGACCTGGGGGAATGGCACGACCGGCGTGAGCGGGGTGGTCTCGGCTGCCAACAGCCTGGTCGGCTCCACAGCCAGCGACCAGGTCGGCACTAGCGTGACGGCGCTCTCGAATGGGAACTATGTGGTCAGCAGCTCGAGCTGGGACAACGGTGGGATCTCAAACGCGGGTGCAGCGACCTGGGGGAGTGGCACGACCGGGGTGACCGGTGCAGTCGCCGCGGTCAACAGCCTGGTCGGCACCACGGCCGGCGATGCCGTTGGCACCGTGGTCGCTCTCACGAATGGGAACTACGTGGTCTCCAGTCTGAACTGGGACAATGGCGCGATCGCCAACACGGGTGCCGCGACCTGGGGGAGCGGCACCACCGGTGTGAGCGGAGCGGTCTCCGCCGCCAACAGCCTGGTCGGCTCCACAGCCAACGACAACGTCGGCAGCAGCGGCGCGGTGGCACTCACGAACGGCAACTACGTGGTCCGCAGCCCGAACTGGGACATTGGCGCGGTGATTGATGTCGGCGCGGTGACCTGGTGCAGCGGTACGACCGGGAGGACCGGAGTGGTCTCCGTCGCCAATAGCCTGTTCGGCCTGACGGCCAGCGACCAGGTCGGCAGCGGAGTGACGGCTCTTTCGAACGGCAACTACGTGGTCGGTGGTCCGAACTGGGACAACGGCGCGGTGAGCAACGCCGGTGCGGTGACCTGGGCGAACGGCACGACGGGCATAGTCGGGGCGGTTTCCGCAGTCAACAGCCTGGTGGGCTCCACGGCCAGCGACCAGGTCGGCATCCCTGCGGCGACGGCGCTCTCGAATGGGAACTACGTGGTCCGCAGCCAGAATTGGGACAACGGGGCGGTCATCAACACGGGTGCCGTGACCTGGGGAAACGGCACGACCGGCGTGAGCGGGGTGGTCTCGGCCGCCAACAGCCTGGTCGGTTCCACGGCCAGCGACCAGGTCGGAATCAGTTGCGTGGCGCTTTCGAATGGGAACTACGTGGTTGGCAGCCCGACCTGGGACGACGGTGCGGTCGCCAATGTCGGCGCGACGACCTGGGGAAATGGCGCGACCGGGGTGGTTGGGGCCGTCTCCGCCGCCAACAGCCTGGTCGGCTCCACGGCTAGCGATTTCGTAGGCAACGGCGGAGTGGTCGCACTGTCGAACGGCAACTACGTGGCTCCAGTCCCGGGTTGGGACAATGGCGCCGTCGTCAACGCCGGTGCGGCCACCTGGGGCAACGGCACGACGGGCATCGCCGGAGTGATCTCCGTGGCCAACAGCCTGGTCGGCTCCACGAACGACGATGCCGTCGGAGCGGTGACACCACTCTCGGACGGGAACTACGTGGTCCGCAGTGCGAACTGGGACAACGGTCTGCTGGTCAACGCCGGTGCGTTCACCTGGGGGAGCGGCACGGCCGGAGTGATCGGGACGATTTCCGATGCCAACAGCCTCCTCGGTACGACAGCGAATACGAGTCTGCAGGCGGTCGTCGAGGACGACATCAACGACACGTTCTTCGGCCGTTTCCTCCTCGAAGGTGCCGGTCGGGTCCGGGTCGGCCCGGTGACCGCGCGCCCCCTGATCGCGAGCATCCTCGATATTCCCGGGGACCAGGGCGGATGGGTGCGGGTCACCTTCAATCGCTCCAACCTGGACGTCGCGATCGGCTCTCCGCCGATCGTGAACTATTGCATCTGGCGGCACGTCCCGGGGACGGTTCCTTCGCGCACCGGCGACCTTGCCTCGCGGCGGGACGCGCAGAGCCTTGAGCAATTGCGCGCCGCGATTCCGCCGGGACTCGAGGTGCGGGAAGTCGAGGGCCGGTTCTACGCCCTTGGGTCCGGCTCGCGCGTGCCGGGGATCACGGGCGTGCTTCCACCCGGAACCTGGGAGCTGGTGGCGAGCGTCTCCGCGCTGCAGCTCGCGCAGTACGTGGCCGCGGTCCCGACCATCACCAACGCCGCGGTGGATGACTTCGTGGTGACCGCCCACACCACTACGCCCGCAATCTGGTTCCCGAGCGATGCCGTCAGCGGTCAGTCGATCGACAACCTGGCGCCGGCGACGCCGGCGTTCCTCACCGGGGCTTACGCGAGCGGACAGACCAACCTGGAATGGGCGGCGAACAGCGAGAACGATCTCGACTTCTATCGCATCTATCGCGGCACCTTGGCGGGCTTCGTGCCCGGGGTCGGAAACCTGATCGCGACCGTCACCTCACCCAACCATGGCGACGTCGGTCCGGCGGGCCGCTTCTACAAGGTGAGCGCGGTGGACGTGAACGGCAACGAGAGCGGCTTTGCATTGCTCACACCCGATGGAACCTCGGAGGTCGAGGGTGGAGCTCCAGTGGCATTCGCACTCGACGGCGCGCGCCCCAACCCGACGAGCGGGAACGGCCTCAACATCGCGTTCGCGCTGCCGACGGGCGACGCCGCGCGGCTCGAGCTGGTGGACGTGACCGGGCGCCAGGTGCTGGCGCGCGAGGTGGGGGCACTCGGTTCCGGACGCCACACGGTGAACCTGGCCGCGGGCCGCAGGGTGGCGCCCGGGATCTACTGGGTGCGGCTGACCCAGGGAGCGAACCGGCAGCGGGCGCGGGTGGCGGTGGTCGAATAAGCCCGGCCTTCATATTCACTTCCAACCTGATGTGACGGTCCGGGGCCGTCACATCGGTGTTTGCAGGCGGATTTCTCTCGACCGGCGGGTCTATCGGGGCTCATCATTAGTAGCCATTCGCCCACACCCCCATTCCTGACCGGGCCGCGCACCGAAGGGATACGAGCGCTCCTGCCCGTCGAACCGAGGAGGAGCCCGTGAACTTCGTAGGACCGACTCGTCGCGTACTGCTCGCACCGACCCTGTGCGGCCTCTTGCTGTCTTCAGCCGGCACCTCCCGTGCGTCGACATTCCTGGAATTCATCGATCCCAATCCAGCTCCCGGCAATCAGTTTGGGGCACAGATCCTGCCGCTGAGCACGGGCAACGTGGTCGTGACGTCGCCGTCGGACGACTTCGGCGGCGCGGATGCCGGCGCCGTGTACCTGTTCAACGGCTCCACGGGGGCGCTGATCAGCATCCTGCGCGGCTCCACGGCCGGTGATGGAGTCGGCGGCAGCGGCGTGGTGGCGCTCACGAACGGCAACTTCGTCGTCATCTCCGCAAACTGGGACAACGGCGCGACTGTCAACGCGGGCGCCGTGACCTGGGGGAACGGCACGACCGGAGTGAATGGGGCCGTCTCCTCTACGAACAGCCTGGTGGGCTCCACGGCCGGCGACCAGATCGGCGGCAGCGGCGTCACGGCGCTGACGAATGGCAACTACGTGGTCCGCAGCGCCAGCTGGGACAACGGCGCGGTTGCGAACGCCGGTGCAGTGACCCGGGGCAGTGGCACGACCGGAGTGAATGGGGCCGTCTCCGCCGCCAACAGCCTGGTGGGCACCACTGCCAACGACAATGTCGGCAACGTCGGTGTGACGGCCCTATCGAACGGCAACTACGTCGTCGTCAGCGCGAGCTGGGACAACGGCGCGACCGCCGGCGCGGGTGCCGCGACCTGGGGGAGCGGTGCGGTCGGGGTGGTTGGTGCCGTCTCCGCCGCCAACAGCCTGGTGGGCACCACCGCCAACGACAATGTCGGCGCCGGTGGTGTGACGGCACTCTCGAACGGCAACTACGTCGTTGCCAGCGCCAGCTGGGACAACGGCGCCGTCGCCAACGCGGGTGCCGCGACCTGGGGGAGCGGTGCGACCGGGGTGGTTGGTGCCGTCTCCGCCGCCAACAGCCTGGTCGGCTCCACGGCGAGCGATCAGGTCGGCACCAGCGTGACGGCGCTCACCAATGGTCACTACGTGGTCCGCGGCCCGGTCTGGGACAACGGCGCGGTCGTCAATGCGGGTGCGGTGACCTGGGGTAGCGGCACGATCGGGATCAGCGGTGCGGTCTCCGCCGCCAACAGCCTGGTCGGCTCCACGGCGAGCGATCAGGTCGGCACCAGCGTGACGGCGCTCACCAATGGTAACTACGTGGTCCGCAGCACGAGTTGGGACATCGGGGCGGTCGTCGACGTGGGCGCGGTGACCTGGTGCAGCGGCACGACCGGGAGGACCGGAGTGGTCTCTGTCGCCAACAGTCTGGTGGGTCTGACGGCCAGCGATCTCGTCGGCAACAGTGGCGTGACCCCACTCACGAACGGCAACTATGTGGTCGCGAGCGGAGGCTGGGACAACGGTGCCGTTGTCAACGTGGGCGCCGCAACGTGGGCGAACGGTACGATCGGGCTCAGCGGGGCGGTCTCGGCCGCCAACAGCCTGATTGGCTCCACAGCGAACGATCAGGTCGCTGTCAGCGGTGTGACAGCACTCTCGAACGGAAACTACGTGGTGCGCAGCGCGATCTGGGACAATGGCGCGGTTGCCAACGCGGGTGCTGCGACCTGGGGGAACGGCACGACCGGGGTGACCGGGGTGGTCTCAGCCGCCAACAGCCTGGTCGGCTCAACGGACAGCGATTTCGTCGGCAACATTCCCGTGATCGTTCTGTCGAACGGCAACTACGTGGTCCCCAGCAACAACTGGGACAATGGCGCGCTCGTCGACGCGGGCGCGGTGACCTGGGGGAGCGGCACCAGCGGGGTGAGCGGGACGATCTCCGCCGCCAATAGCCTGGTCGGCTCCACGGCTCTCGATTTCGTGGGCAACGGCGGGGTGGTCGCGCTGTCGAACGGCAACTACGTCGCCGCCACCGGGAATTGGGACAACGGCGCGGTATGGGACGTGGGCGCAGTGACCTGGGGGAGCGGCATCAGCGGGGTGAGCGGGACGATTTCCGCCGCCAATAGCCTGATCGGCTCTACGGCCCTCGATTTCGTCGGCTCTGCCGGCGTGACGGCCCTCTCCGACGGAAACTATGTGGTCCGCACCACGAACTGGGACAACGGAGCGCTGGTCAACGCCTGTGCCGCAACCTGGGGGAGTGGCACGACCGGGGTGATCGGGGTGGTCTCGGAGGCGAATAGCGTGGTCGGCATGGCAGCCAATGCGAACCTTCAAGCCCTCGTGGAGGATGAGGTCAACGATACGTTCATCGGCCGCTTCGCCAGTGAGGGCTTCGGGCGCGTGCGGGTTGGGCCGGTGACCGCGCGGCCCCTGATTGCGAGCATCGTCGATATCCCTGCGGACCAAGGCGGATTCGTGCGGGTGACCTTCAATCGCTCCGACCTGGACGTCCTCATCGGCTCACCGCCGATCAACATCTACGCGGTGTGGCGGCACGTGCCGGGTACGGTTCCTTCGCGCACCGGTGACCTTGTTCCTCTGCGGAGTGCGCAGAGCGTCGGGCAATTGCGCGCCGCGCTTCGGCCCGGACTCGAGGTGCGCGAAGTCGACGGTCGCCTCTACGCCACCGGCTCCACCGCGCACGCGCCGGGAGAGTTCGGCGTGCTCCCACCCGGAACGTGGGAGCTGGTGGCGACCGTCCCGGCGCTCCAGCTCGCCCAGTACGTGGCCGCGGTTCCGACCATCTCCAACGCCGCTGCGGATGATTTCGTGGTGACCGCCCATACCACCACGCCTGCGATCTGGTTCGCGAGCGGTGCAGTGAGCGGTCAGTCGGTCGACAACCTGGCGCCGGCGACGCCGGCGTCGCTCACCGGGGCTTACGCGAGCGGACAGACCAACCTGGAATGGGCCCCGAACAGCGAGAACGACTTGGGTTCGTACCGCATCTATCGCGGCACTTCGGCGGGCTTCGTCCCCGGGGTCGGCAATCTGATCGCGACCGTCACGTCGCCCAACCATGGTGACGTCGGCCCGGCAGGCCGCTTCTACAAGGTGAGCGCGGTGGATGTGAACGGCAACGAGAGCGGCTTCGCGCTGCTCACGCCGGGTGAAACATCGGAGGTCGAAGGTGGAGCTCCGGTGGCATTCGCACTCGACGGCGCGCGCCCCAACCCGACGAGCGGAAGTGGCCTCAACATCGCGTTCGCGCTGCCGACCGGCGACGCGGCGCGGCTCGAGCTGGTGGACGTGACCGGCCGCCAGGTGCTGGCCCGCGAAGTGGGCTCACTCGGTACCGGTCGACACACAGTGAACCTGGCGGCGGGTCGCAGGGTGGCTCCGGGTATCTACTGGGTGCGGTTGACCCAGGGTGCGAACCGGCAGCGGGCGCGGGTGGCGGTGGTCGAATAGGCGAACGGATTCCACGCAGGTGATAGGATTCCCGCGCGCCGCAACCTCCGGGAGGCTTCCTCCGTGCACTCGCATCCGGTTTCCGCTTCGCTTCGCGGCGCCCCGCTCGCTCTCGTTCTCCTGGCGTTCTTCGCTGGTGCGGTCGCCGCCGCTCCGGTGCCCGGCTTCGTGGAGCATTGGCCGGGCACTTCGCTCCAGGGCTGGAGCAGCCAGTCCGACAATTCCAATCCCGGGACGGGGGGCTACCTGGGTGCGGGCGACGGCTACCTGCTCGTGAGCGCGCCGAGCATGAGCACCAACAACCTGGGGACCGCCTCTTTCGGCCCCGAGTTCACCGGCAACTGGACCGCCGCCGGGATCACGCAGGTCCGCGTCTGGCTGAACGACGTGGGCACCGACGACCCGCTCGAGATCCACTTCTCGACCGGCAACGGCGCGAACTTCTGGCAGTACAACGTTGCGTTCCTGCCGCCGCACAACCAGTGGGCGCAGTTCACCGTCGACCTCACGAACTCCGCGAACTGGACCCGGATCATCGGTTTCACGGGGACCTTCGCGCAGGCGCTCTCCAACGTGGATCGCGTTCACCTGCGCCACGACAATGCGCCGTTTTCGCAGGTGCCGAACCCGGTCACCGGCGATGTCGGCATCGACCGGCTGCTGCTCACGAACGGCATCGTGGACGTTCCCGCAGCCGGTGCGGTCGCGCCCCGGGCGCTCCAGCTCTCGGCGCCGACCCCGAATCCCTCGCGCGGTCCGGTGGCGTTCAGGCTCGAGACCTATGACGCGGAGCCGGTGACGATCGAGGTTCTCGACGCCGCCGGTCGGCTCGTGCGCCGTGCCGAAGTCACCGCTTCGGGCGCCGGCGCGCGGACCTGGGTGTGGGATGGCCGCGACGCCGCCGGGCGCAGGACGGCGCCCGGTTACTACGGCGTGCACGCGATGGGGGCTGCAGGTGGTGTGAGCCGCGGGCTGGTTCGAGTCGAGTGATATGGAACGACCCTAGGTCAAGGCACTTTTTGTCCTCTACGGCCACCCTCCGGGGTGGCCGTAGTCTTTGCGTTGGCGTGATGGTAACGAGGCAGCGGAGAAGGCCGGACGCTTC